>Ga0207693_10000727_pt1 | contig 29670 bp, 28 predicted proteins | sample LARL81metaG_FD_184347 | JGI IMG/M metagenome (GOLD analysis project Ga0207693, IMG submission 184347) | Corn, switchgrass and miscanthus rhizosphere microbial communities from Kellogg Biological Station, Michigan, USA - LAR L8-1 metaG... | ecosystem: Host-associated > Plants > Roots >... | reverse complement strand
GGAGTTCGTCTTCCGTATAGTCCTGCCGAAAACTAAAATTCTTCGGATAGTCTGTAAATCCCCCGGTATGACTCAGCAGATTACGCACCGTGACTGGCTTCCAGGCCGCGGGCGCGTCGGGTAAATATTTGGTGATCGAATCATCCAACCCGATCTTTCCCTCCTCAACCAACATCATCACCGCGGTAGCTGTGAATTGCTTGCCTACGGATCCGGACTGGAAGATCGTTTCCGGCTTCGTCGCCACCCGATGTTCAAGATTCGAAAACCCAAAACCCTGAGCCCGCACGACTTTGCCATCCCGTGCCACCAGAAGCGCGACGCCCGGGATATGCTGACGGTCCATCTCGCCGTTGACATAAGTTTCAACTGCTCCAAAATGAGTGGCGTCGTTCTGACCCGACGCTAGGCCAGTCAGAAGGAACAGGCTCACCATCAACAGAGAGTAGGAAGTCTTCACGCGTTCAGTCATTTTTAGAAATCACTCGCCTACCACAAAACAGAAATTTCCCACGTCATCACAAGGATAGTTCAAGGGTAATAGCTGACAGCTGAACGCTGACAGCGGAGACACTTCTCTATCCCGAATAAACCAACTCCACCACTGTGCAATCGTCACTTAGCGGAGTGCCGCCGCAAAAATTAGCCACGGCGGAGAAAATGTCTTCCAGTGTTTCACTCTTGGCAGCCACGGTCTCCAAACGCGAATCTTCGAAAAAGTCGCCACGAGCATTTTCGGCCTCGGTGACCCCGTCCGTAACCAGGATCAGCCGGTCACCCGCATGCAGACTGACGTGATCACTCTCATACGTAGCGTCGGCCAGTAGACCGACGGGCAGGTTACCGTGTGGCGGGCGAATCACTTCATGGTTGCAAACCAGCAATGGCGGTACGTGACCACAATTGACGTATTCCAGCTCCCCATCGCGCCGTATGCGGGCGATGATCAGCGTCGCGTACTTTTCTCCAATGTGTTTGTGAGTGAAGAACCGGTTGACCGCGGCCACGATTTCTACCAGCGGCATTCCGGCAATCAGCTGCGAATAAATCATTCCCTGCAGGGTGGAAGCCAGCAATGCGGCCGAAACTCCTTTGCCGCTCACATCAGCCAAAACTACCGCCAGACCCTCGTCGGTGTTGACCGCATCGAAAAAGTCGCCGCCGATTTCTTTACAAGAAAGATTTCGCCCCTGCAGCCGTGCAAACGGAACTTCGGGAATGGTCACCGCCATCAGCCGCTGTTGGATGCCGGCCGCGATGGAAAGCTCCTGCTGGTAACGTCTCGATGCTTCCTCGGCTTGCACCAGTCGCGCGTTCTCGATCAGCGACGCGGCCTCTGTTGCGATCGCCCGCAAAATGTCGTTGCTGACGCTCGAAATATCGCGAGAGGCAAAACGTGAATCCACATACAGCGCGCCCATCACTTCCGCGGTATTCTCGCTAGCTGCCTGTGCGTCCCGGGTAGTCTGCACCTGCGGCTTTCGCAGTGGAATGCAGATTACCGTCCGCAGATCGTAGGCGACGATACTGTGCCGGCCTGCCAGATCAAGCGACTGGCTGGTATCGGTGATAACAAACTCGGAGTTCGACTTGAGCGCCTCGTCCAGGATCGAGTGCGAAATTGTGGTGTCATCGAGCAGCGGCTCGTCCTTGGAATTACGCCCTGCCGCTAACCGAAGGTTGCCCTCCTCGTCGCGCATGAATACATAACCGCGCTCGGCGCGCGTAAGTTTCAAAGTCGCATCCAGCAACGTCACCAGAATTTCGTCCAGAACGCCGGTGGTGTTCAGTTTGCGTGCCGCTTCAAGAAAAAGAGTCAGCTTTTCGAGGTCGGTAGCGTCAGTGGAAATTTGTATCCCGGAAATCTGGCTTAGAAATTCGCGGGCGGTATTAGAGCTGGCATGATGCGGGTGGAAGATGACATACGACACATCCCGCACGCCGAACTCGACCCGGTCGTTCCGCTCCAAAGTCTTGCGCTGAATGCGTTCGCCGTTCACGAAGGTTCCATGCTTGCTCCCTTGATCGACCACGCAAAACTTTCCATCTTCCGAGGTAATCAAGGCATGGTCGCGTGAAACGCGCGGATCGGCAATCACCAGATCTTTGTCCACTTTGCGTCCGACGGTGAACGGAGTATGGTCGAGATTGATGGTGCGCTGGTCGTTTCCCTGCACGAACACAAGGGTCGGAAAAACCCCCGATCCGGGAGACGAAACCGGACCGGTGACAGGTTGAAAAGCCATATGGAAATTCCCTGTTTCTCTCCGCTACCTGAATGAAATAACCAAACAACCGGCTAAATCAGGCAGCCCCTCGAGTCAAGGCAGCCAAAGCTTCCTGCTCGGTATCAAACACTTCGAAAACTGTGGCCAGCTTGGTGATTTGCAGCACGTCCCGCAAACGTTGACCCAAGCCGGTAAGTTTGATGTCGGCGCCTGCGGCGCGGGCCGAGGAGTATACGCCGACAAGCATTCCCAGCCCACCACTATCGATGTAACTAACTTCGGAGAGGTTCAGCAGCAGTTTTGGCGTTTTCTTCAACGCCTCTTTCAGACTGTCGCGTAACGCCGTGGCTTCTTCTCCGAACATAACGCGGCCGTGACCTGACATGACGGTAACTCCGTCGACCACGCGCGTATCAATCTTGAGGTTCATAGCATCCTCCGGAACGTCGGTGGGCGGCCAGAGCTAGCGGAAAGATTAACATGACCGAGCCTCAATGCAAGATGATCCCCAACTGGCGCGGATTTTGGGGCGTTAGTGCTCAAACCAGGGGGGGCCCGCGACTGCTTTCATTTGGCTCCGAATACACAGGCTAAGCAGGCCTAGAACCACGACAGGAAGAAGCAAACTGCTGCGCAGAGGAAGAGTCCAGCCTCGTTCCACCGATTCCATTGGCATAAAAAAGGAGGCCAGAAGCAGTCCGCAGGAGGCCAGCCATGGCCAGAAGACCACCAGGGCGCCCACTGCGCAAGCCCCCCGCGTGAGCCAATTCCGGTTCCAGAGTTCGCGCCACGAAATTGCGATTAGGAAGATTGCCGGCGATAGCAAAATCTGGTTATAGGGAGCGAAACTCGGCACCGTCACAACCGTCGCCGCAAGGACTAGCGCCAGGGTCACCCGGAACTGCATTGAGTCATGTGCCGCGTGCCGGATGCGCCAACCCGCCACCGCGGCAGCCAGTACGATGATCGCAACCATCAATTTACCCACAGCTGGCGTGATCAGGACCTCCAGCAAGGAGCTTGCCCCCTGTGTGTATTCACGATAGGCGGAGATTGCCTCAAGAAAGCGTCCGATCCATCCCGGCAAAATGTATTCGGAGGCGGACCAAAGAAACGCCATCGTGAGACCAATGCCAACCACAAAGCCCTTCCGGCGCCGCCAGTCTGTCAACGCCCAGACCATGAGCCAAGCGGCCATGGGCAAGGTCAGCTGCGGCTTAAAGGTCGCAATGGCCAACAGGATTCCGGCAACCGTAAACTGGCCGCTCACCAACGCCGCGGCTGAGGCCGCCATGATTCCGTTTACTACCAGGCTCAACTGCTGTAACTTGATTCCCTGCACCACCCCAAAGCTGCCGAATGTCAGGATCACCAGAATCGAGATCACCGCGAATGAAGGACGCCAGCGAACCGTCTTCAACCACAGAGGCACGCTGATCAAAATCAGAGCGAAAAACACCACCCGAAAGCAGGTTTGGGCCTGGGGAAAAGTAAGTCTAATGGTGGGCGCCATCAGAAAGACCACATACACCGGATAGGCGAAGCGTTGCTGATCTTTGGGATCCTGAGCCCGGGCTGGATCGATGGGGCGTCCGTAGTAGCCGGTCTGAATTTCTTGCGTGATCTCCAGGCTGTAAGGGTCTCGATGATGCAACAGTAATTCCCGCGCCCCCAGCCATCGCGGATACAAGTCGGAAAGATTACCTCTGGGCCACCCATGAGCTGCCGCCTCCGCCCGTTGATGGGGCGCCAGCACTGTCTGCACATAAAACCACATACTCATCGTAAACAGGAGCGCCAGCACGACACCGAGTCTAGGATTCTTCATCAACAATTTGTTTTCAAAACTATGAAGCGGTCAATCCCCTGAGTCTCCGCGTCGTGCTTATTTCCCTGCCCAACGCCCAGCACCACAACAACAGGACCAGGGCGATCAAGTCGTAGTGCCCCTCCCGCATGACCAGGACAGCATGCAGTGGGCTAAAGAACAGAAGGAATAGAACTATTATCAAAAGAGCGCGGATCTCCGGCCGCATCCCATCATTTTCGAAAAGATACTGGACGCCAATGGCCACCGGCAGAAGCAGCAAGCTCAAGTCGTAAGCAAGGGTGTGATAACTCACCAGAACCGTAACGACAACGCACACCGCAAACCCCAAATCGAATGTCGCTCGATCCCGCGGGTTCCAGTTGTGGGCAGCGAATAACATCAAGGCGAACGAAGCAATCGAAATCGCGATGTCGCTTATCAGCTTCGGCACATGGGGAAGCAGCAGATTGTCCATCAGGCCCCTTAGACTGGCCATGCGTATGGGAATGACCGTCTGACGGCGCTCCATCGATTGCTCAAGCTGCCAGACGTGACTTGGGTACGACAGCATTCCCTCCCATCCGATGATCGCCACTGAAATTAATCCCAGCACCGCGGCAGTCGCGACGAATCCAAGCAGCACCTTGCTACGTCGCCGATAGAGCAGAATCAAAACCAGGGGCAGCACCAGATGAAACCGGAAGATTCCGAGGCCGAGACAGCAACCTGCCATGAGATCACTATCCCGTCTTAGAAACACGTAAACCCCGCCGAACAAAAGAACGAGCACCAGAATGTCCTGGCCCTGCAGCAATGCGAAAAACACAGGGAAAAAAGCCAGGCATCCCAACAACCACAGGGCGACGGATACCTGCTGCAACCATGGCACAGCCTCCCTTAGGACGTAGAACAAGATGGCCAGAAAAACAAGATTCAGCGCGTCCCACATAACGAACGCCGTGGGATAGGACAACAGCGTAAATGGGGTAAACCAAACGGCTTCAAACGGTGGGTGAATATACGGCAGCGGGCCCTGGCGTATGCTCACACCGGCTGCAAACTCCTGCTGTACTTTGTATTGTGTTTGTTCGTCGTAGAGTTGTTTGCCCAACCCCTGCCGCAGGATGGCCGCGCCAGAATAGAAAGTGCTGAAATCCGGGTAGCCTTTACGGATCAGATCAACCGAATTCCACGCAATCACCACATGCAGAGGTAACATGCAGACCAGGAACAAAAACACCAGGACCCGATAACTTTTATTCCGCGCGGGCGGGGCGTGGTCCATGCGCGAATAGACTACAGGACGAAGCTAGCTTTTCATCGCTGAAATCACTGAGCCAGAGATAGAAAGTGACCGATCTTTTCTCAACCCGGCGGGTTTTCGTAGCCGTGCTTGCCGTGGGGCTTCTTACCATGGCGGCGCGTGGCGTGACTGACCCCGACGTCTGGTGGCATCTACGCACCGGACAGTTGATGCTTCAAACTCATCGTCTTTTTCATACCGACCCCTACTCTTTTACTCGCTTCGGAAAGCCATGGATAAATCACGAGTGGCTTTCAGAAATCCTCCTTTTCGGGCTCTATCGGCTTGGAGGATTCGGAGGCCTCATCGTAGGGTTCGCCTTCATAATTGCGGCGACATTCCTTCTCGTCTTCATCCGCTGCGCCGGCCGGCCTTACCTCGCGGCCCTCATGGCACTTTGGGGCGCGGTGGCCTCGGCACCAGCGTGGGGAGTACGCCCGCAGATGTTCTCTCTTCTGCTGGGAAGCGTCTTCCTCATGCTGCTTGACGCCTCGGCCGTTCGTCCTTCAGTTTTGTGGTGGACGCCCCCCTTGATGTTGTTATGGGTCAACCTGCACGCCGGATATCCGATCGGTCTCGCCTTCCTCGCCATATTCCTCCTCGGCGAAACCCTGGAGGCTCTCCTCTTCGAGGGACATTGGGCTCAGTCAACCCCACGCCTCAAAAGGTTGGTCATCGTACTAGCGGCGTCGTTCGCACTCGTCCCCATCAATCCCAGCGGTTTTCAAATGTACAGCTACCCATTCGAGACTCTACGTTCCCCGGCCATGCACAAGTTCATCCAGGAATGGTTTTCTCCGGATTTCCATAATCCTATGTACTGGCCGATTCTGTTCATGCTGCTGGCGCTTTTCGCGGCTCTCGCTTTCTCTCCCCGACGCCCGCGCCTTCGCGATGTGCTGCTACTGCTTGTCACCGTTCCCGCAGCATTGCGTTCGATCCGTCACATCCCGATCTTGGTTTTGGTTCTGGTTCCCGTCCTGTCCTGGCTGCTCGAAGCATGGCTTCAGGAACTCGGCGCCAGACGCTTCCTCCAGGTCGGCCAGCAAAAGCCCACTAGCCGAATCGTGCTAATTAACGTGATCGTGCTGGTTGCCGTTGCTACCTTTGCACTGGTAAGGGTCCGCCAAGTGGTGCGTACCCAGGCGGAAACCGAAGCCCAGCATTTTCCCAAGGGGGCAGTGGCATTCCTCAGCCGTGAGCATCCTCCCGGCCCAATCTTGAACCATTACAATTTTGGCGGATATTTCATCTGGAAACTGTACCCGCAATATCAGGTTTTTTCCGACGGCCGCGCCGATGTCTACGGCGACAAGTTCATGGAAGATTTCGCGGCCACCTACTATTTGGGGGACAACTGGCGCGTGCCTTTCAAAGGATGGGGAATCCGTACGCTGTTCCTCCCTCCAGACGCTCCCCTTATTACCGCCCTCGCCGCAGATCCAGAATGGCAACAGATTTACTCCGATGCCGAAGCCGTAATCCTGACCAGGCGTCAATAGACCACATTGGGTATGTACCGGGTTAGTTAACAGTGAACCATAAGTTTAGGCTGCAATACTTTGCGCATTCGACTTTATGATCGCGGGATGTTTTCAAAGGGCCCGGTCGGGCCCAGTTTGTGATACGCCACGAGGTCGATATGAAGCACGCTTTGCATAAAGTATTGGCTGATGATGGACAAGATGTCGCGGAGTACGCAGTGATGCTGGCGGTAATCTTGGCCGTGGTAGTGGGCACAATCCGCCTGATTGGCTCCAATGCAAACAACGTCTTTTCGTCGGTCGGCAGCGCCATCCAGTAAGACCGCCAGGCCCCCACGAATACGACCGCTTCGCCAGTAGGCCATGGCTCTCTGTCTTGCTATCTCAGCCAACTTTTCGTCCCGATGATCGATTCCACGGCCTTTTCGCTGTCGCCAACCCACTTTTGACCCTCTATTGTCAACCAAAAGGCCCTATCCACCAAAAGAAAGTGTCGCGTCAAGCCTTAGTAGAGAGTTATTATGGGATAGATATCTGAAAATGCGGCTCCTGGCCGACGTAAGCTGTTGACCCGAAACGACAAGGCAATCGTATTCTGGCCAAAAGTCCGTGTTTTTCAAAATCGCGGAGGGTTGAGAGCAGAAATTTGCGATTTGCTAATCCGATGGAGGACACAGCAATGGCAATGCGAAGCAGGATTTTAAGTTTATGTCAGGACGAACAAGGGCAGGACATCGCGGAATATGCGGTTATGTTGGCCGTGATTTTGGTCATCGTGGTTGGGACGATTCGGCTCATCGGTTCCAATTCCAATAACGTATTCTCTTCCGTCGCCAGTTCAATTAAATAGCTGGAACTCCGGCAATGCTGGCGCACGGGGCGGCGTTCGCGTGGGAGCAAGTTCGGGACAGATATTCACAACTGCCGGAAAACTGCGCACAGATTGTTTCGGGGTAGGGTGTGTGCCCTCGAATCGACTTGTAACCTCGCCTATTTGAATGCAGAATTTGGCGTGCTCCCTCGCAAGGTTTCCGTTCCACACTTGCAGAATGCCGCGCTTTGGCGCGGTTGCTTCGACTCTTAGGAGTAAGGCATGAATCGCACCCGGCTTCTAATGATCGGTTTTGTGGCTCTGGTCTTGGGCGCAGCAGTAAGTTTCGCTGTCTATCGCACCTTGAAATCGGGGACCGGCGGCGATCAGCCTCCGGGCGTTGAGGTCGTGATTGCGGCTAACGACGTTCCGGTTGGCGCCAAAGTGGAAGATCGAGACGTAAAACTGGTTCGATTCCCTGCCGCTGACCTGCCGCCCAATTGCTTTCATCTGAAGTCCTCGGTGGTCGGCCGTGGCGCCGTGTTGCCGATCGCCAAGGGAGAGTTTTTTCTGCCTAACAAGTTGGCTGGGGAAAATGCCGGATCAGGCATGCCGTCTCTCATTCCCCCTGGTATGCGCGCAGTTTCGGTGCGAGTGAACGAGGTCATTGGGGTTGCAGGTTTTGTCGTTCCCGGAACCCGGGTGGATGTATTGCTGACGGGAAACCCAACTGGGGCTCCCGATCAGCAGACCAGCACGGTTCTTGAAAATGTCGCAGTGATCGCGACTGGACAGAAGCTGGAAAGAAACACCGCCGGCGAGCCACAACTTACGCCTGTAATCACCCTCCTGGTTTCACCCGACGATGCCCAGAAACTGACCCTCGCTACTACTCAGGGGAAAATTCAACTGTCGCTACGTAACCCGTTGGACACGAAACAACAGGAGCTCGCCGCAGTGAACACTGGAACTCTTTACCGGGGCGTCGCCGCGGCACCGGCCCTATCGCCGAAGCCAAAATCAGTCAAACACAACCTGATCCTGCCACCCACAGCTCCAGCGGCGTATTCCGTCGAGGTAATCAAGGGAACCAAGAAGGACATCACCAAATTCTAGACTAGTCAGTATTCCGAGGAAGATGACCATGTCGAGCCCCTCCCGCATTTGGGAGAAACGCGAAACAGAAACGAAACCTGGCGGACGGCTCCGGCGAATGTCGTCCGTTTTGAGAATGGTGGTCGTCGCTCTGACGGTCACAGTGATCGCCAGTTCTGCCACCTCCACGTCGCAAGACCAGCCTGCACCCCAGACGCCGGCAACCCAGGCGCCGGAGCAAGTTCCCGCGCCTGGCCCCGAGGCTAGCTCTCAAGCACCCCAGGCCGAGGCTCAGGGTGCGGCCCCCTTACGCGTCTTGGTAGGCAAGTCTTTACTGATTAACACCACGGAACGGCTTAAAAGAATTTCCGTTACGGACGACGCCATCGCTGACGCCATTGTGGTTACTCCCACTCAGATTCTCGTTCATGGGCGCGCCGCCGGCGAAGTGTCCCTGCTGATCTGGGACGAACTGGAACGCTCCCGCAGCTTCGACCTGCGTGTAGACGTCGACGTTCGCACCGCTGCGGAAGAAGAAAAGCGAGTCTTCCCTGACGAGCAGATTTCGGTATCGCCCTCCCGTTCCGCAATCGTCCTTTCGGGCCATGTCTCCACCGAAGATGTTTCTAAGCGCGCGGGAATGATTGCGGAAGCCTATTCGAAGAATGTGGTAAACGTCCTAACCTTCGGCCCGGTCGGAGCCCAGGAGGTCTTGCTGGAAGTGAAATTTGCCGAAGTGGACCGCTCGGCAATCACCCAATTGGGCATCAACATTTTTGCACCGGGCCTCGGGAATACTGTCGCTCTTAGTCAGACCGGACAGTTCGGTTCGCTGACGATCACGAACAAGGCGACAACTACGACCACCAACGGAGGCACCACCACTACCACCACGACCGCCACCCCTCCCACGGTCAACATCTCGGACTTCCTCAATTTCTTTGTGACCCGTACCGACCTCAACATCGGCGCGGTCATCAAAGCTTTACAGCAGAAGAATCTTTTGCAGATACTGGCCGAGCCCAATCTCATCGCCGTCAATGGCAAAGAAGCAAGTTTTTTGGCCGGAGGCGAATTTCCATTCCCCATCGTGCAGCCCGGCCAGGGCTTCACCGCAGTCACCATTCAGTTCAAGGAGTTTGGAGTACAGCTCAAATTCACTCCAGTGATTATGCCTAACGGGAACATTCATTTGAAGGTCGCGCCGGCAGTGAGTACTCTGGACTTTGCGAATGCCTTGACGATTTCCGGATTCACGGTCCCGGCTTTGAGTACCCGGAAAGCCGAAACTGAATTCGAGCTGCAGGATGGACAGAGTTTTGTAATTGCGGGGTTGTTGGATAACCGGGTAACCGACCTTTATAACAAAATCCCGGGGATCGGAGACATTCCCATACTGGGTAACTTCTTCAAGAGCAAGAGTGCTCAGAAGAGCAACTCCGAGCTTATGGTTCTGTGTACCGCTCGTCGTGTAGCACCTAGCGCTCAGCCTCCGGCCACGCCGGTAAATCCACACCCGTTCATGGACAAAGACAAGTTCGACAACAAGAAACCGTCGGATAAGGGGAAGCAATAGAGTTTTAGCAACCGAGCCGTAAGGGCCAGAAGTAAGGATTCGGAAATGCCCGAACTTTCAGTGGTAATCGTCGCCCAGGACAATGAACAACGCTCTCTGCTTCAGGTACAGGTCGACAGTACCAGCGTGGCGAGGGTGGTGCATACTTGCGCCAGCTATCCCGCAGTCGCGACCGACCCCGTTTTGCGTCGTGTTCTAACCGCTAACCCTGCCGTCGTTCTTGTTGATGTCCCAGCTGAGAATCATATCCTGGCGCTCCGTTCTATCGAACTGATCCATCAGGAGGTCAGCGCCGCCGTCATATTTGCGGTGGGCAGCATGAGACAGCCGCAGGTAATCGTCAGCGCCATGCGCGCGGGTGCAAGGGAATATATAGAGCGTCCCACCAACACCACGGAACTTCTGGAAGCCTTCGTTCGCCTGTCAACCGCGCAACGAAAAGGTGATCGCGAAGGACCGCGTGGAAAAGTATTCACTGTGGTCAACGCAAAAGGCGGCAGCGGAGCCACGACTACGGCTGTAAATCTTGCGCTGGCTCTGCACTCGGCTCATGGCAATGTGGCTTTGGTGGACATCGCCCCCTTGGGACACGCGGCCTTGCACATGAATCTGAAGCCACAGTTCACCGTGGTCGATGCCATCCGCAACCTGCACCGCTTGGATAGCTCACTTCTGGAAAGCTTCATGACACGCCATGCCGACGGTCTTCAGTTGTTGGCAGGGGTCAATGCCCCCGAAGTGACGGACCCTCCGACCGCAGAGTTTGCAAAACTTTTCGACTTACTGGTGGGACATTTCCGCTATGTCGTGGTGGACGCGTCTTCTCGCGTGGACGCAACCACACGACTGCTCTCCAACCTTTCGGAAACCGTTCTGTTGGTGGCTCATGCCGATGTCGCCTCCCTCTGGAGTGCGACTCGCATCCAGCAGTATCTGGGCGAAACCGGAGGCCGGGAACGGGTACGTTTGGTACTGAACCGCTTCCGCAAGATTGCCGGGTTCACCGAAGCCGATGCCGAAGCAGCGGCAGGCGCCAAGCTTCTATGGAAGATCCCCAACCAGTACTTCGCAGTTTCGGCAGCCATCGATCGAGGAGTTCCGCTCACCCAGCAGAGTTATAACGAGATTTCGAAGTCCTTTGCCGGTCTTGCTGCCGTTCTGACCGAGAATGACATCGACGTGAAGCGCAAAGCTTGGTCGCTTTTCAAATCGGTCTAAAGACTGCGAGCGGGAGCGTTTGCCTGAATGTCTCGTGGTTACTAAAGGTGATGGCACTATGGTCCGTCGGATTGACCGCATGAACCGGGCTAGTTAGGCTAGAAACATGCCGAATTTGCAGACCTTCGAAAGAGCCGAGTATCAGCAGGTTAAAGCTGACCTGCATCGCAAGATACTCGACCGTCTCGATTTGGAGAAACTGGGGCGCACCCCCAGCGCCACCGCTCGGGAAGAAGTTCTGCTGCTGATCAGGAATACGGTAAACAGCGAGGCCGTCCCTCTTAGCTTTGCGGAGCGCGAGCGTCTGGCTCGCGAGATTCTCGACGAAATTTTCGGTCTGGGCCCACTGGAGCCACTACTCAAAGACCCCACCATCTCCGACATTTTGGTCAACCGGTACAACAAGGTTTATGTCGAACGTGCTGGAAAGCTTGAACCGACTGGGCTCAGTTTCAAAGACGACGCCCACCTGATGCAAATCATCGACCGCATCGTTTCGCGAGTTGGAAGGCGCGTCGATGAATCTTCTCCGATGGTGGATGCCCGCCTGGCCGACGGTTCGCGTGTCAATGCCATCATTCCGCCGCTAGCCATTGACGGTCCCTGCCTGTCCATCCGCCGTTTCGGACGCGACCCGGTTACCGCCCGCGTTATGCTGGAAAATAAAACTCTAACTGAACCCATGCTTGAGTTGTTGTCCGGAATGGTCAAGGGGCGTTTGAATTTTCTGATCTCCGGCGGAACCGGCGCGGGTAAAACCACTCTGTTGAACGTGCTTTCCAGCTATATACCGAATACAGACCGTATCGTGACCATCGAAGATGCCGCCGAATTACAAATGCACCAGGAGCACGTGGTGCGACTGGAAACGCGCCCACCCAACATCGAAGGCAAAGGCGCCGTACGCCAGCGGCAACTGGTCATCAACAGCCTCCGTATGCGTCCGGATCGCATTGTGGTCGGCGAGGTCCGCGGCGAAGAAGCGTTTGATATGTTGCAGGCCATGAACACGGGTCACGAAGGCTCGATGACCACCGTGCACGCCAACACTCAGCGCGACGCGTTGGCCCGCATCGAGAACATGTGCTCTATGGCCAATCTCAACATTCCGGAAAGAGCCATGCGCCAACAGATTTCAGCGGCCATTCACGCCGTTATTCAGATCGCTCGCCTCTCCGACGGTACCCGCAAAGTCATGACGATCTCTGAAGTCACTGGCATGGAAGGCGACGTCATTTCCATGCAGGATATTTTCGTGTTCGAACGCGTCGGAATCGATGAAAACGGCAAAGTGCGTGGCGCATTTCGTGCCACCGGTATTCGGCCCAAATTTGCGGAACGTCTGGCGACCGCCGGTTGCCGCCTGCGGCCCGCACTATTCGATTCGCGAATGGAGGTTTGACTCGCTGATTCACGCGAATCGATTCGCGAAGCGAACTCGATTATCTGACTGATCGTATGTTCATCCTGATCGCTATCGCCGTGTTTGTAGCCGTCGCAGTAGGAGTGTTTGTCATCGCTTCCCTGCTTGACGAGCGCAGTTCCAAGGCGCGCCTGCTGCGCGAACGGCTTTCTACAGTACAGAAAACTCCAGAGCGTGAGGCCGGAGAGAGCCTCGCCCTCCTAAGGGACGAAGTCCTTAGCAAAATTCCGGCCCTCGATACTCTGCTTCGCCGCTCCAGGAGCGTTTCAAACCTTCAGACTTTACTAGAGCAAGCCGACGTAAAAAGCCGCGCCGGCAACGTCGTCCTGTTGGGCTTCGTCTGCGGAGCGGTTCTCGGGCTGCTTTTGCTGCTGTTCGGATACCCTCAGTTTGCCTGGGTGGGGGTTCTGTTCGGCATGTTCATCCCATACTCGTACGCGAATTACAAGAGGAACAAGCGCTTTCAGAAGTTCGAGGAACTTTTCCCCGAAGCCATCGACACGCTGGCCCGCGCAGTTCGCGCCGGCCACGCTTTCACCACCGCACTGGAATTGATCGCCAGCGAAATTGCCGATCCCGTTGCCTCCGAATTCCGCAAGCTGTTCGAAGAGCAGAAATTCGGTATGCCGGTACGCGATGCTTTGGTCAATCTCACCGAACGCGTGCCCCTGGTCGACGTAAAGTTTTTCGTCACGGCAGTCATGCTGCAGCGTGAAACCGGCGGCAACCTCGCCGAAATTCTCGATAACCTATCATATGTAATCAGGGAACGCTTTAAAATCATGCGGCAGGTGCGAGTGCACACTGCGCAGGGCCGGATGACCATGATGCTTTTGATGGGATTGCCGCCCATTATCATCGTCACCATGCAGATCATGAATCCAACCTTCATCAAGCCGCTGTTCGAGGATCCGATTGGACACATCCTGCTGGTGGTGGGAATTACTTTGCAGACGGTGGGTTATTTTGTAATTCGAAAGGTGATTCAGATTCAGGTTTGAATTCGTCCTACCAGCGATGCGTTGGTTTTAGTTTTGATCTTGAATCATGGCTCTCATTCTCGCAATCGTATTGTTTCTGACCATCGTCCTGGTGGTTTTTTCCTTCGGGGCGGCAGCCTATGCTCCGTCTTCACTCCTTGGATCGCGGCTGCGCGCCCTGGGATGGCAGCGCACGGAAGTCAAAGAGAAGCCGGCTTTCAAGGAACGACTGGAGCAAGCCCTCGATCCCTTAAGCAAAGCTTTGCCTCTTTCCCCGAGCGATGTCTCGCGAACACGTAAATGGCTGATTCAGGCGGGTTATCGCGAGGCCCGCCATCTGACCATTTATGTTGGATCGCGCATGCTCCTGGCTTTTCTTGGCATGGCTATTGTCGTCGCCGTCCAGGGTAGTCTCGATCTGCTCTTGATGATCGGGGTTGGAGCCTTTGGTTTTTTCATTCCACGGTTCGTGCTCAAACGCATGATCCGTAATCGTCAGCGCCGCATCACCATAGCTCTGCCGGACGCGCTCGATCTCACTGTAATCTGCGTCGAGGTCGGCCTGGCACTGGATCAGGCATTGATGCGAGTCGGCGAAGACTTGAAACATGCTCACCCGGACCTGAGTGATGAATTCCACCTAGTGAATCTGGAAATGCGGGCCGGAAAGCCACGCGCCGAAGCCTTGCGCAATCTGGTCGATCGCACGGGCGTTGATGACGTCCGTTCCCTTGTCGCCACTTTGATTCAGACCGATCGCTTCGGAACCAGCGTTAGCCAAGCTCTACGAATCCATTCGGATTCGTTGCGCACCGAACGACGCCAACGTGCCGAGGAACAGGCCGCTAAGACCACTATCAAGATGATTATCCCTCTGGTCGTGTTTGTTCTCCCCTCCATCATCTTCGTGACGCTGGGCCCGGCCATCATTGAACTATTTCGTATTCTGATGCCGCAGACTGCGCACTGATTAAGGATTACGCCAATCGCGCCGAGGCTAAAAACGTTGCGTCCGCAAAAGGGTCGAATCTAGGAGTAGTGATGTCAGTACCAGGTCCCCAGGGATACGCAGTCAATCGAACACGGAATTCTTACCTGGCAACCCACGTGCGTCTCGCTACGACTCATTGGTCCCGCTTTCGCGGGCTCATGTTCACCGATGCCTCCAAATTTCCCGCGGGCGAAGGTTTATGGATTATTCCTTGTCACGGCGTGCACACTTTTGCCATGCGCTTCCCCATTGACGTTGTTTACCTGGATCGCGGCAGAATTGTGGTGCACATGGAAGAGAATCTCAAGCCGTGGCGCCTGGCTTCGATTCGCATGTGTGCTGCTTCCGTGCTTGAGCTTCCGGAACATACCCTTAAATCGGCCCCAACCACGCTTGGCGACCAGATCGAAATTACCGTCGAGGAGGCCACCTAGGCTTGAACGACGCTCCCCAATTCCTGATCGAGTGGCCCTCACGATGGGATGAATTTCGCTCCGCCATTCGTCCAGCCATGGGACGCTCGGCCGAGCGCCTCGCAGGCGAAGCTGAGACCGGACTTTTTCCATACTGGGGCATTTTGATTTCGTGGACGTTCGAACTGGCGTTTCTAGTGGCGATCATCGTCCTTCCGGCAAAGCTGGCCAGCATGCGGCCGTACGAGCCCCCGCCCAGGCCAAAGTACGACATCATCTACTACTCGGGCAACGAATTGCCCAAGACCGAAGACCTAGGCGGAGCACAGGCCGGAAGTTCGGGACGCGCCGGTGGGCGCGAGGCTTTTCACCCGACGCAAACTATCAAAGTAGCGCGCGGCAGCACCGTGCGTGAGGCCGTTGCCGATGCGCCGAAAATGAATCTTCCGGTCTCGAACTCTGCCGTGGCTAATCTTCTCGCGTTGAAAGCGCTTCCCGGTCCCGCTCCGGCAGAAGGCATGCAGTCATCCCAACGCGCTCCGTCCCTGTCGCAGATGGCGGTAGCTCCCGCTCCGCAGGTGCCTGACGAATTGCGCACAGCACCCACCCTGAACCCGGGGGCGATCCCTCCCAGTGCAACTGCACCCGAACGTGAACTGGCATCGCTTCACATCCCCGGATCGCAAGCTATTCAGGTGGTTCCACCTACAATCGCCGCGCCGGTGCAGATGACGAATTTGAACCCGAGGCTATCGCTACCGGCCCCGAGTGTAGTGGCGCCGACTCCTTCCGTCACACCTGACGTAACCCCCATGGGCCCGGGATTCGGTGCCGATCAATTGGAGAAGCAGGTTGTCCCCCCGACGGTTCAAGTCAGTAGCAATGCGTCAGAACGCCGAGCGGTAAGCGGTTTTGGCAGTACAGCAGTCGTGCCGCCAACTGTACAGCTGGGCGCTGGTTCGGCACAACGTTCCATGGCCGGTGGAATGGGATCGGGCGCGGCTGTGGTCCCACCGCCTCCCTCCATGGCCGCAAACGGTTCGCTGGCCGGCCAGGGACGCGGCAACCGTGGCAGCGGATTCGGTGGAACTCTCGATGCAGGTCTGGCGGCGGCGCCTCCCAGCAGCAACGGCGGGGGCAGTTCGTCCGGCGTCGTCGTTTCAAACCAGCCCGGGTCGAAAGTCGGGATACCCGGAAACGGTGGCAGTGGGGCTTTGGCGATGTCGCCCTCAGGCGGCGATAAACCCGGTATCGGAGGCTCTGGTGGCGGCGCGGGAATCGGTCATGGCGACGGACCCGGAAGCGGGTTCGCTGGCCCCGGAGCAGGAGCCGGAAAAGCCGGCGCAGGCCCCGGATCCGATCCCAACGCCCGAGGTGGGATTTCTCCATATCCCGGCTCGGGAGGCACGGGAACCGGGACTAAAGGGAGTCCCGCCATGCCTGGCGTATCCGTGAAGGGCGGCAACAATATTGTGACCTTGCCGAGTTTCGGGTCAGGAGCAAATCAGGCCGGCGGTGCGGCACGCTCGCAGGCTGGTCACAAAAATACCGGGCCGGACATCACGGTGGTTGCGACGTCGCGCTCGGGCGGTGCATTTGATTTCTATGGCCGGCTGAAGGGTGAGAAGGTCTATACCATTTACATCGCTACCACGATGCCGACGGTAATGTCCTATGCCGATCCCGCGTCCGCAACTCATAGCTATGCGGAAGATCTGACCGCGCCGCAAGCGATGCGTTCCGACCTTCCCGCTGGGTTGCCCAAGACGCGTTTGGTGATCGAATGCGTGCTCGATCGCTCGGGCCTGCTGCGACGCCCGCGTGTGCTCGAACCCGCGTCGGCGGTCATGACCAGCAAAGTTCTGGCTGCGCTCAATGCCTGGAAGTTCAGCCCTGCCCTGCGCGGAGACCAACCGATCGAGGTCAGCGTTATTTTGGGATTCAATATCGACACCAACGACCAGTTCTGAGAACTTGCCCTTCGCACGGGGAGACTACAAAGTGGAGTCCCGCGAGAATAACACTGCTGTTTCATCCCGATAGATCACATTCCACTGAGACGTCAGCTCCAGCATGTTGGCCAACGACGATCCAGCTGGCAGCAAAACCCATCTCACGTTTCTGTCATTCAGGAAACCCTTCCACCCGGGCGTCAAGCGGATCGTCTTCAAATAATCTTTTAAGAATTGTTCCCCGTACAGATCATGCCGGTCATCTACAAACACCTTGCTCTGCGGGTAGAGCCGGTAAATAAGATAGCCGCCCCAAAGATCGGGAGCAAAGATTGCTTCTCGGATATTTCGTTGGCCAATTTGGTTCACAGCCTGCACCGGAAATCGTTTGGCATCAAAATTCGCGTTCACCCACTGGCGAGAAGCGCCCGTGCCTCCTATCGTGCAAACCATCAGCCCGGCTAATACAGCGATCAATGGCCATCCGTGCCCCCGCAATTTCAGATCAACGATCTTCATCCGCGAACCGAACGTTCCCCACCGCGACAGGAATCTTCGCAGGCGTAGTGAGAGTGCGTGATTATCGCCCGATTGGTTTATCGCTCGTGTGAGCAATGGACCGATCACAAGCGTGAGCAGGAGTGCAGAAACCGGCAGGCTCCGAGACGTATACAAGCCGCTATAAGTGGCAAAGAGAATCACCAATACCTGAGACAGCCGCGGCTTCCTGCTAACCGCCAGCGCCACAATCGTGATCAGCAGAAGCATGACAAAGCACTGTTGCGCCACCCCATGGAAGTCAGGCGAGAGAAACTCGTCAATGTGGTTCATCAGCCAGCGGCTGGATAGATACCGGTAAACATGAATGTGAAGGCGGTAGCCATACGGATTCACCAGACTGGCAAGCAGCGAAGCCGCCGCCACCAATCCAAGTTGCTGCAGGCGGCGCGCTCGATTTGCGTGCATATCACGCTGCTCACATCTGTACCATCGGATCGCCGCGCTAATGATGTAAAGGCCAAGCAACACAAACCCCACGACAAACCCGCCATGCAAATTTACCCAAAGCAGCGTCAGCCCAGGAAGCCACCACAGCCGCCTGCTGTCGACCGGTTCATTCTCCGAAATATCCAGAAGCTGAAACCAGATCACAGTGAACAACCAGCTCAAAACGTGCGGCCGCGCGAACAGATGAATCATGGACGCGCCCAGTGACAATGCCAGTAGAAGCGCGCTCACTAACAAGTCAGCGCCTCGCCGCAACGTTAGCCGTAGAGTGAGCGCGAACGTCGCCGCAATGACAACCGCACTGAAAAGAACCACTCCATTCAACCCCAGCCACTGGTGGATTCCGGCGATCACCACGTCATAAAGCCATTCCCATGCGAACCATGGTTGCCCGCCCATGGTGACCGAAAATGGGTCGGCCCGCGTGATCGCCTGCGACTTTAGCATCAGGTCGCCATTTCGTATATGCCAGCCGATACTGGCGTCTCCCAAAAGGCGCGAATTCAGGGCCCTGCCAGTCATAGCAGTCATGAGAATGATGAAAATCAGGTCAGCAACGGAAGGAAAAAGAAAACGAAACCAGCCCAGCGGACTCTTGCCTACAGGGATTTCGATCTGTGCGGCCCGCGAATCCAAAGTTTGCTCGCACACATGGTACCCGATTGGCAGAGCGAGTGGAACAACTGAGAAGCGGGGACCATAAATTGAAAAATCAAGTTATTCAAAACCCATCTTGAATCAAGCCCGAAACCCAGGCAAAACGTCGCGCCCGTAAATGTCCAACGTCTGCTCCTCGTCACCGCACATCAGGTAAATGTTGAACTGGGTGACGCCGGCCTCTGCCAGCTTCTTCAACTTTTGACGATGCGCCTCCACCGGACCTACCAGGCAGAAACGGTCTACCACTTCATCGGAAACGAAGCTCGCATTATCGCTTCCGACCTCGGCGTGGTGTTGGTAGTCGTATCCAGCACGCTTCTGCACATAGGATGTCAACGTGGCAGGAAGATCTTCCGGCTTGTAGCGGGAAATCAGGTCGACAACGTGATTCGAAACCAAAGCTGGGAACCAGCGCACCTTCTGACGCGCTGTCGCCAAATCATCCGAAACCCAAACCGGAGCGGCCGCCATAATCTCCACTGACTTCGGATCGCGCCCCGCTTCTTTCGCCCCTTGCCGTACAAAGCCAAGACACCAAGCAATCAAATCGGGGTCGGCAAATTGCAGGATCACTCCGTCAGCAACTCGGCCCGCCATATTGAGAACTTTCGGCCCGTATCCCGCAATCCACACCGGCGGCGAACCCTTGGCCCAGGAAAGACGCGTTGCCTGGCCCTCATATTGCACTTCTTGTCCCGCCGTAAGCTCGCGAAACGTGGCGACCGCGCGTTCCAGCTCGGCTGGGGTTACGGGCTTCTTGCCAAGAACACGCCTTGAGCTGTCGCCCCGCCCGATGCCCAGTTCCATACGTCCGCCGGAAATCAGGTTCAGCGTGGCGAAGAGGCTGGCAGTAACAGTGAGATCACGGACTGCAGGATTCGTTACGCAAGGCCCGAGCCGCATTTTGCGGGTTGCGTTCGCCATCAAGGTAAGCAGTGGATAAGGTTCTTTCCACAGTACGTGGGAGTCGAAGATCCAGCCATACTTGAAGCCGCCATCTTCCGCCTGTTTGGTTAGGCCGACGATGCGTTCGACGGAAATATCCGGCTTGATCGTGATTCCAAATTTCATGCGTTCCTTGATGGCTTTATCGAATGATCAATTCCGTTACTTTGTACAATAGAATACAACACACCTTCGCCGAATCGGCGCGACTCTGTCTGCAGGGGGGATTACTGAATGAGGTTCGACACTGTTGTCACCAATGGCACCGTGGTTACCGCAACCGACACCTATCAGGCCGATGTCGCCATCGAAGACGGACGGGTGGTCGCGCTCGGCGCCAGCCTGCCGCGCGAAAACGCCAACCGCCTGATCGATGCGAAGGACAAATACGTCTTCCCCGGCGGGATCGATGTGCACACCCATCTCGATATGCCGTTTGGAGGCACCACGAGCGCCGATGATTTCGAAACCGGCACCCGTGCAGCGGCTTTTGGCGGCACGACCACGCTGATCGACTTTGCTATCCAGTACAAGGGCCAGTCATTGCGGACCGCCTTCGACGCCTGGATGCAGAAAGCCTCGTCAAAGGCGGTGGCCGACTATGGATTTCACTGCATCATCACTGATCTGCCCGATGCTCAGCTCGCTGAAATGCCTCAATTGGTACGGGAAGGCATCACCAGTTTCAAACTTTTCATGGCTTATCCCGGCGTCTTCATGCTGGACGATGCCAGCATCTTCAAAGCCATGCGCACCTCCGCCAAAGCGGGGGCCATGGTTTGCATGCACGCGGAAAATGGTGGCGCGATTGACGTGATCGTTAAGCAGGCCCTCGCTGAAGGAAAAACCGCGCCGAAGTATCATGCGCTCACGCGCCCCACCACAGCTGAAGCCGAGGCCGTGTCGCGCGCCATCGCACTTTCGGAAATGGCCGGAGCCCCGGTCTACATCGTGCATCTGAGCTGTAACGACGCCCTGGAAAAAGTCCGCGAGGCCCGCGACCGCGGTCTGCCGGTCTATGCTGAAACCTGTCCTCAGTATCTTTACCTCTCGCTCGAAAACATGGACGAACCCGGCTTCGAAGGCGCTAAATACGTCTTCACTCCCCCATTACGCGAAAAGTGGAATCAGGAAAAGTTATGGACGGGATTGAAGCACGACCACTTGCAAGTGGTTTCCACCGACCATTGCCCGTTTTGCTTCAAAGAACAAAAGGAAATGGGCATTGGGGATTTCACAAAAATCCCCAATGGCGGTCCGGGCATCGAACATCGCATGAGTCTGGTCTATTCCGGCGGCGTAGGGCAGGGTCGTTTCAACGTCAACCGCTTCGTGCAATTGGTTGCCACTGCGCCCGCTAAGCTGTTCGGGCTGTATCCACGCAAAGGCACAATCGCCGTCGGCAGCGACGCTGACCTGGTGGTATTCGACCCCAAACGAGAACACACAATTAGCGCGAAAACTCACCATATGCGTGTTGATTACTCTATGTTTGAAGGCATGAAGGTAACCGGGATGCCAGACGTAGTGCTCTCCCGCGGACGGGTGCTGGTCGAGGGCGAAAAGTTCTTCGGCCGCCCCGGGCAGGGCGAATTCATCAAGCGAGGCGCGAGCCCAGCAATTTAAGAGATTGTAATAATCCGTAAAGCCAGTTCACACCGTTTGTCATAAAGCGACCGAATCGGCAGCGGAGCAAGCGTAGTGGAGGGACCTGCTGTCCCCATAGTCCATCGCACACTAAGGTTCGCGCACCGAATCACAACGTCGCAACTGTTAATAAGGAGAACAAATGCCCGCAGTTCTTCCCGCCCAACAAAAGGAACAAATGCTCTCCGCCGCCCGTGCGGCCTTCAGGAACGCGCACGCTCCCTACTCCAAATTCCGAGTAGGATCGACCATCCTCACCGAACGCGGCGCGCAATACTCGGGCTGCAACGTTGAAAACGCCTCTTACGGTTTGACAATCTGCGCCGAGCGCAACGCCATCTTTGCGGCCGTCGCCGCCGAAGGATCGAACATGAAGATCAAGGCCGTAGCCGTCGCCACCGAGAAGGACGGCCCCTGCGCTCCCTGCGGCGCCTGCCGCCAGGTCATCTATGAATTCGGGCCCGACGCTTTGGTTTTATTCCGCGGTCAATCCGGCACCGAAGAGATGCCAATCGCGAGGCTGCTTCCCGAGGGCTTCCGTTTGTGAACCCTTAACGCGACCCGCTCATTCGGCCACCGAAGGCAGTCCTATCTTCTCTCGTACTGCCTGCCATTCTTCTTTCACTCTCGGCTCCTTAGAAAGTTCGAACGGCCCGGCGCAATGATCGCTCCGCTCCGGTCAAATCATCGAGTTTCACCTGGCATTCCCCATCCCTCCCCAGGCATACCAGTCTTGCGGTTATTACCGGATCGCGTCCTCAAAACTTGGCATGGCCTGGTCGCAATGTCCTGCCTCGTCGAGATCAAGGGCAGCCTGCACATGCGTTCTGACCAAAGATTGCCCGACCGGACCGTTGTTCGGCGCGTACTCATGAGCGACAGTGAAGACGGTCAAATCGTCCTTCCACTGCCCTTCCGGCTTCACGGTCAGAACAGCGAATGCAATCCCAACTAGTCCCGCCATCGTCAGAATAATTACACGCCCCTTTTTGGTCAGATGGAATCCGGCCACCAGCACAATCATCAGTCCGGCTAAAGGTAGGTAGGTATAACGTCCGTGGAGAAAATCTCCGGGATTCAATGCATTCAGGTTCAACGCCGGCAATATAGGCAACAACAAAATGAACAGACCCAACACCAGCGTACGCTGAATTGCAGTGGCTTCTGGTTTGGGACCACTACGCAACGACTCTCTTCATGCCCAGACACAACCAGAGACTAGAAGCCCAACTGCTCAGAGTACCCCCCGGCCGGCAAGATAACGCCACGCAACGGAAGCGAATTGGCAAACTGGGATCAGCAAAGGCGCGAGATCTGACAGGCCACAGCATCGTCTTGACGTAAAACCACAATGTAGCCGGCCCGGAAAGCACCACGGTGCTCCATGGCAAATGCGGCGTCGCAGGGCTGAGGCGCCCTCCTAAAGCAAAAAAACGGAAGAACAGATAAACGACTGTGACGCCGATAAACGCAAGACTTTCTCGAGCAGCAAAAATCAGCCGGGATCCGAAACCCGCTCATGCAGCCTCTCGTAGGGCACAATTAAAATTGTGGCCAACATCACAACGCTCCAAACGATTGTGACCTTGACCAGCAGAACCACAAAGAAAGCAAGCGCTGAGCCCATCAGCCAGACTGCCGAAGGCCGCGTCTTCAAACCATTCCGCCGTCGCTTTCCGCTTTTTCGGAGAATCCTCTCCCTGCCGAGGTGACCGCCTGCGGAGAGTCGATCCTCATGCTTCATGTACAAAAGCAAACCAACAATCAGAGCGATACACATCAGTGGATCAGGAACGGTCACCCACGCGACCGACTCCGTATGAGCGGGATGCAACGCAAACAACGTACCGGCAACCAGCGCTACTGTCTGATTTTTCAACAATTTCCAAACGAGCAGTCCGAGGAGAATGGCCACAGACAAGTGCTTTGCGATGCTGAGCAAGTGCCATCCCCACGGCGACATTTCGCTGAGGATAAAATTTAACCTCAACCACAGCACAAATAATGGCCGATAGAAACTCGACGGTCCGCCCGACACCTGTGCCCACACATAACTTGTGAAATATTCCCAGACGTACCCGGCCGATTGAACACGCGGATCGCCAATGAAACGATGGTCGTCCAGGACAAATTGAAAATTTAATGCCGGACTATAGATGGCAATAACGCAGACCATCAAAACGAAAGCGGCAATCCAGAACGCCCGAGGCGATAGCCATTCATCCCGGGTAGCCGACGGCAACGATGCAGTGGCGTTCCGCGGATGGGTCGGTCGGGAGGCTTTCATCTCTGAAGATATGCGATTCCGCTAGCGCTTAAACCAGTAAACCAAAACACCATAGCCCACCCACGCCGGACCAGTTGTCTTCGCGGCCTGAAATGCCATGAATCGTCCGTCGGTAGAAATCACGGGGTTCGAAGCCTTCCCGTCCTCGTAATCGTTGAAGTGTGTGAGCCGCGTAAAATCCTTCCCTGTTCCGTCGAGCCTCAACTTCCAAATGTCGATATTTCCCGGGCCAGGCTTCCCTCCAAGTTGCTCGCACTGGCGATCCCCTTCAACTGCGGTGTAGAGTCCATCCGAAAAAATGCCTTCTACTTCGTTATACGTTCCCGGCTCTTTGGAGAAGTTCGTTACCTGTCCGGTTTGCAAATCAATTCCCATGACCTACGCCCGGCCTTCCGGTTCATAACAAGTGAATGTCATTTTCGTATCGTTATCGTAGAAGTCCTGCGCCTCCAGAACACAACTGCGATCCTTGCTTTCATAAACCGTCTTCCTGTTGATCAGCTTGGGTTCGCCAGACAAATCCAGTTCGGCCACGATCAGTCGCGAGGCGTCCGGCTCGAGATCTGTCGATTGCGCCGCCACCTGTGAAAATGCGATTTTCATGCTCTTTTTGGAAATTGCTGCACCCTCGCTCAGCTTTTGACCCAACTTCACCGGCTTCGATCCCCTCTTTTGGCTCAGAAACCAGAGTTCGTTGTCCCTTCCCCAACTGATCGACGGATTCTCGAAGTGGTCGGGACCAATAAGGATGTAATCCCCAGTGACCAGATGCATCACCCGCAGAAACACCGCCCCGGGAACGTTGCAAGTCAGGCACTGAATGACGCGCGATTGCAAGTCAACCACCATGGCGTCGCCAAAACTCTTTGCCATAAATGCGACCCGCCGGTTGTCCGGAGAAATGTCTGCCCGTTCGCCGAAGTGAGTGAGTATCTCTACATTTGCAGGCAAGTGCTCAAGCGGGTTGCCCCGCGTTCTCTGCGCGACCGTCACAGCCGAAAAGAGAAGAAGCGCCATCAGAAATCGCATTGCTCAGATACTATCAAAGCTCTTTTCATGCCTCATGCGATGCTGCACAACTGGAAATGGCAACCCTGTGCCTTTTCTTCCTTGCGCTAAATCCTTGCGCTAAATACTTTCCAGCAGGCCACCGCCCAAGGTAAGCTTCCCTGTCCCAAGTCACGGAGCCGATGCCAACAAGCCCCAGTCCTCTGACGCCGAATCCATCCGCGATTAGCATGCGTCCCCTTGATCTTATCCGCCGGAAGCGCGACGCCGGTGAGCTCTCATCAGATGAAATCCAGTTCCTCGTTCGCGCATATACAAAGGACGAAATCCCCGACTATCAAATGGCAGCTTGGCTGATGGCAGTCTTCATACGCGGAATGAATGGCGCCGAATTGAGCGCCCTCACCGGCGCAATGCTTCACTCCGGCGAGGTTCTCGATCTCTCGGGCCTGCCCGGCTCGAAAATAGACAAACATTCCACCGGAGGCGTGGGCGATAAAACTTCGCTCATCATCGCTCCGGTCGTTGCGGCCGGTGGAGTCACGGTTCCGATGATCAGCGGGCGTGGCCTCGGACATACCGGCGGCACATTGGACAAGCTGCAATCCATTCCAGGTTTCAACATCAACCTATCGTTGAGCGAGTTTCTTCGCGCCCTCCAGGCTAGCGGTTGCGGCCTGATCGGTCAGACTGCGGAAATCGCTCCCGCGGACAAAAAGCTCTACGCCTTGCGCGACGTGACTGCAACCGTGGAAAGCCCCAACCTGATTTGCGCCTCGATCATGAGCAAGAAACTGGCCGAGGGTATCGACGGGCTGGTGCTGGATGTAAAAACCGGCAGTGGCGCCTTCATGAAAACCGAAAAAGACTCCGTTCACCTTGCTGAGTTGATGGTCGAAACCGGCGAACGCATGGGCAAGAAGATGGTCGCCTTGATCACCGACATGGACCAGCCGCTGGGCTTGAAAGTCGGTAATGCTTTGGAGGTCGAGGAGTGCATTGAAGTCATGAATGGCGGCGGGCCTTCCGATTTGATCGAAGTCTCAGTCGAACTTTCTGCGTGGATGTTCTATCTCGCCGATAAAACGCCCAGCGTGGAACGCGGTCGCGAACTGGCATCCGGACTCATCCGTAACGGATCGGCGTTAAGCAAATTTCGCGAAATCATCGCGCAACAGAAAGGCGACCCGCTGGTCGTCGACCATCCCCAGCGTCTGCCGCATTCTCAACACCAGTCGTCTTTTGAGAGCCCATCGACCGGGTTTGTTTCCAGTATTCAATGTGAAAAGGTAGGCATCGCCAGCCTGGTGTTGGGTGGCGGCCGCGAAAAGAAAGAGGACGTCATCGACCCCGCTGTGGGCCTGGTCCTGCATAAGAAAGTCGGCAACGCCGTTCGCGAAGGCGAGCCGCTCTGCACCATTCATTACAATTCCGACGCGCACCTCGCCGACGCCAGAAATCTGTTGTGGCAGGCTTACAGCATTGCGCCGAAGCCACCTTCCGTAAAACGGCCTTTGATTCATCGAATAATTGTCGGAAAAGGACTGCAGGCATGACCCTCTACTCTGATTGTCGCCCGCTACGTTTGACCTTTTTTTCTCACATCGGCACGTGCTCGCAAACTGTTCGCAGCATTAGGAGTCTCACATGGGTCGTCTGACGGGCCTTCTGGGCTTGATGACCATGCTCGCGCTCGCCTGGTTATTTTCCAGCAACCGACGGGCGATCCGCGTTAAAACGGTGGTCCTTGGACTTGCCCTCCAGTTTGTCTTTGCCATCTTTGTGCTTCGTTTCAGTTTCGGCCGCAACCTTTTGGGGTGGGCAGGCCGCGGCGTCGACAAGTTTCTTGAGTACTCATTTGCCGGCTCGCAAATGGTATTTGGGGATCTGGGCCGGAAGGGCGGCCAGTTCGGCATGGTGTTCGCCTTTCAGGTTCTGCCGACGGTGATTTTCATCTCTGCATTTTTCGCCGTGCTCTATCACTACGGCGTCATGCAGTTCATCATTCGGCAAGTGGCCAAGGTCATGATCCGCATGGGCGCCAGCGGCGCAGAATCTCTCGACGTGGCCGCCAGCATCTTCATGGGCCAGACCGAGGCTCCGCTCACCATTCGTCCTTACCTTCCGTCTTTGACTCGTTCCGAGCTGATGACCGTGATGACTGCTGGGATGGCGCACGTCTCCGGCGGAATTATGGGCGCGTACATTCTATATGGCGTGAAAGCCGAACACCTGCTGAGCGCCGTGATTATGACTGCGCCCGGCACCGTGCTGATGGCGAAAATGTTTGTGCCAGAAACCGAAGAGCCGGTCACCAGCCCACATGACAATACAAGTGCCGATACCACGACCGCATTAACCCCGAAATCTCAGGTCGAGATGGACATTGAGGCTCTGCCCAAAGACGAAAATGTTCTCGGAGCCATCACCCGCGGAACCATCGACGGCTTACACCTGGCTCTAAACATCGCGGCCATGCTGATTTCTTTTCTCGCTTTGATTGCGTTAGTAAATGGTATCTTCGGCGGCATCCACGAGCACTTGTTCCACCGGTTCCCATCCAGCCTTGAACAGGTCTTCGGAGTAATCTTCGCGCCTATCGCATGGGTGATCGGCATTCCGTGGAGAGATTGTGGCTTGGTGGGAAATCTTTTGGGAACGCGCATGGTGATCAACGAACTCGTTGCTTATTCCATGCTCGGTGCGAAGCAAGGCGTCCTCGATCCCCGCTCATTTGCGATCGCAACCTTCGCGCTATGCGGCTTTGCCAATTTCAGTTCCATTGGCATTCAGATCGGCGGCATTAGCGCCCTGGCCCCAAACAAGCGCGGGGAATTGGCCAAGCTGGGATTCCGGGCCATGATCGCCGGCACGATGGCGAACCTGATGTCGGCATCGATCGTAGGCATATTGCTGCAATAAAGCGGTCCAGGCAGCTTAGGGTACGAACCTTTTCAGGGACGAACTGCCGTGCTTCGCAATGCATGGCCGGGATGGTTTCCTGTCACTTTTCCATCACCGATGACCCACTCTCCCGACACCATCACTGCGGGAATACCGAGCGGCGGCGCTTCGGGATGCTCAACGGTTGACTGGTCGATTACAGTAGCCGGATTGAACATCACCAGGTCGGCAACGTAGCCTTCCGCGATTTGTCCACGGTCCTTTAAACCGAGTTGCTGAGCTGGCAGAACCGTCATTTTACGAATCGCCATCTCCAGTGGAAGCACTTTCTGTTCGCGCACGTAACGCCTCAGCACACGGGGAGATGTTCCGGCCCCTCGCGAAAAGGCTCTCCGGGGTGAGCGTCTATCGTGAAATGGAGCGGGAGTTTTCTGTTGGCGACCGGATTCAGTTCACCGCACCCGAGAAACAGCTTGGCATCGCGAACCGGGAGCTGGGCATAATCGAGAAGGTGGATGGCGAAGGCAATATATCTCTACGCCTAGAGGACGGCCGGACTGTCCAATTCCATGCCGCAGAACACCGCCATTTCGACCACGGATACGCCGTTACAAGCCATAGTTCACAAGGTTTGACTGCGGATCGTGTGCTCGTCAATATCGATACGACCGTCAATCCTCAGTTGATCAATTCACGCTTCGCCTACGTTGCAGTGTCGACGGGGCGTACCTATTCAACTACGGCAAAACTCGTCCGAATGGCATTGACTACCTGAAATTGAAAAATGAACTCGTAACGGCAAATGGCGGCCCGATCTACGAGGGTTACTACTTAAATTCAACATCTGATTTGTTTCCCGGAGCCAGCATAATGAGAGCTATACCAATGGCAACCAGCACGGCCCGACCAGAAATCCTACTCGTTCGCTCGCAATTCCAAATCCCAGGAGGACATCACCACGGCGTGAGCAAAGCTCGACCAGGCTGCGATGAGGCGATGGATTCCTCACCGCATTGAGCAGGAAAAATACCCAGCGCAACATAGAGATCCATCATCATCGTGTCGCCTGTGTCCGAATGCGCGCCGGATCCAATAAACCGCCGATGACGGGATAAATGGCAATGCGATACAGTCTTCGGTATGGCACATCCCTGGTGGGTCAATCTTTTGATTGCGGTTCCATTCATCTCCTACTTCTTCTGGCGAAGGGAACCAATTTTGATCACTAAGAGACACCTCCTTGCCTCTGCTCTATTCGCAGCATCTTTCGGAGTGGTGGAAGGAATGGTGGTGGTGTATTTACGGGCAGTGCTGGCAGCGGCGGCGGGTTATGGCGTTTCACTCTTCGCGGTGGCGCAGTTTTCGAGAAATTTCAAGCCAGCCATGCAGGAGTCAGCAGTGCTTCCGATCTCCCTTCTGAAAGTCGAGGTATGTCGTGAAGCTGCCACCATACTCATGCTCATCACTGTGGCAATCTTGGGCGCACTCAATCGGCCGGGACGGTGGGCTATGTTTCTATGGACATTCGCAATCTGGGATCTCACGTATTACGCGACCTTGTGCTCGACAATCCGCTGGCCGTCTTCGTTGACGGATCCGGATGTTCTCTTCCTGATCCCCCTCCCGTGGATCTCGCCTGTTTGGTTTCCGCTGCTGGTCAGCACCCTATGTATTGTGGCAGTTCTGCGGTCAAGACGATCTATCCTTGACCATGGCGACATCGACGCTAGATGATTTCTTGTCTCAGAGTTGAAGCTTGACTGTCGAAGTTTGGCAAGGTTACTCGACGGACTTTCCCCGAGGCCGTTATTCGCGGACGAGCGTTATGGCGATATTTCAACAGTCTGGTGTTACTCTCTTGCTGTCACGATGACTGCTGCCACGCGAACAGTTTAAGAAAGAGGGCGGGATGACGTCGCCTAGCCTA
>Ga0207693_10000726_pt1 | contig 29700 bp, 32 predicted proteins | sample LARL81metaG_FD_184347 | JGI IMG/M metagenome (GOLD analysis project Ga0207693, IMG submission 184347) | Corn, switchgrass and miscanthus rhizosphere microbial communities from Kellogg Biological Station, Michigan, USA - LAR L8-1 metaG... | ecosystem: Host-associated > Plants > Roots >... | reverse complement strand
GACCCTGACCTTCGCCGCGTACAGCACGCCGCGCGAGGTCTACGACGCCAAGATCATCCCCGCCTTCAAGGCGATGTGGAAGGACAAGACCGGCGTCGAGCCGCAGTTCTTCGAGTCGTATACCGGCTCGACCACGCAGGCCCAGAACGTCGTGAACGGTTCGGGCGCCGATGTGGTCGCGTTGTCGCTCGCGCCCGACATCCAGACGATCCAGGACGCCGGGCTGATCACCCACGACTGGACCCAGGCCCCTGATCACGGGATGGTGTCGAGCTCGGTGGTCGTGTTCGACGTCCGTCCCGGCAACCCCAAGGGCATCACGGACTGGAACGACCTGGCGCAGCCGGGCCTCGGCCTGCTGACGCCCGACCCCGCGCAGAGCGGCGGCGCTCGCTGGAACCTTGTGAGCCTCTGGGGCTCCGCGTTGCGCGGCGACGTGCCGGGGATCGCGAAGAACGACCAGGCAGCGGCGACCAAGCTGATGAACGACGTGGTCGGCAACGTGATCTCGTTCGACTCCAGCGCCCGCACGTCGATCCAGAACTTCGAGGGCGGCAACGGCGACGTCGCGATCACCTACGAGAACGAGGTCAAGACCGCCGACGCCGCGGGACTCCCGGACCAGGCTGTGTACCCGAAGGGCTCGATCCTGATCGAGAATCCGGTCGCCGTGGTGGACAAGAACGCCGAAGCGCACTGCGTGACCGACCTCGCCAACGCGTTCGTCAACTTCCTGCACACGAAGGAAGCGAAGGGCTACTTCACGGACACCGGCTACCTGCGATCGACCGACCCGAAGCTCGCGCAGAAGGGTGACCCGGCGAACGGGTTCCCGGCGATCAAGGATCTGTTCACGGTGGAGCAGCTCGGTGGCTGGGACCAGCTGGACCAGACCCTGTTCTCCGACAACGGCGTCGCCACGCAAGCCGTGGCGAACGCGGGCTGACGGGAGGGACGCCCGGGTTGAGCAGCGCCACGCAGTCGATCGGAGGCCGCAGCCGTCTGGTGGGGACGCCCCACCGGACGGTTGCGGTTCTCCGCCACATCGCCCTGCGTGGCGCTGCGTTCATCTATCTGGGGGCCCTCGTCGTCCTGCCCGTCGCGGCGATCATCACCAAGGGGTTCGGCGACGGGTTCGCGACGTTCTCCCACGCGATGGCGGTCCCCGGCGCGTGGGCGGCGATCCGCCTGACGCTCGTCACCGCGACGGTCGTCGCGGCGATCAACGCAGTGATGGGCACGACGCTCGCGTGGGTGATCGTGCGCTACCGGTTCCCGGGGCGGCGCGTGCTGTCGACCGTGGTCGACCTGCCGCTCGCGATCCCGACGCTCGTCTGGGGCGTCATGATCCTCGTGCTCTACGGTCCGAACTCGTTCCTGGGCAAGGCGTTCGATGCGCTCGGGGTCCGGGTGCTCTTCACGCCGCTCGCGATCGTGCTGGCGCTGTGCACCGTCACCCTGCCGTTCGTGGTCCGCAACGTGCAGCCCGTGTTGCTCGAACTCGACGACGCCGAAGAAGAGGCCGCGGCGACCCTCGGTGCCACGCGGCGGGTGACGTTCCGACGGGTCGTGTTCCCGGCGATCCGCTCGGCGGTGATCGCCGGCACGCTGCTCACGTTCTCGCGGTGCCTCGGCGAGATCGGCAGCGTCATCCTCGTATCGGGGAACCGGACCGGGCACACCCTGACGGCGCCGGTGTTCATCTTCAGTCTGACGTCCCAGTTCCGGTTCGCCGAGGCGGCTGCGGTCGCGACGTTCCTGTTCGCGATCTCGTTCGTGCTCGTGCTCGCGACCAGCAAGCTGGTCAAGACGCGGGAGGTGAGCGAATGAGCGTCGCGGTCAGCACGCAGGTCGCGAAGACGCGGCGCGGGCGCCGGACGATGATCGTGCTCGCGGTCGCATGGGTGGCGCTCCTGCTGTTGCTGCCACTCGCGGCGATCGTGTGGACGGTGGCCAAGGCGGGGCTGTCGAGCGTGGCACATACGCTGACGCAGCCCGACGTGCTGCACGCGTTCCAGCTGACGGCGATCATCACGGTCATCACCGTGTTGATCACCGGGGTGTTCGGCGTGATCGTGGCGTGGGTGCTCGTGCGCCAGCGGTTCCGCGGGCGGTCGCTGCTGAACGCGATCGTCGACATCCCGTTCGCGCTCTCGCCGGTGACGGTCGGCCTCGCCGCGGTCGTGCTGTTCGGACCCGGCGGCTGGTTCGCCCCGTTCTTCGCGGCGCGCGGGATCCAGGTGATCTACGCGCTGCCGGCGATGATCCTCGTGACGATCTTCATCTGCATCCCGTTCACGATCCGCGAGGTCGTGCCGGTGCTCGAGGAGATCGGCCTCGACGAAGAGGATGCCTCGCGCACGCTCGGCGCCTCCGTCTGGCACACGTTCTTCAAGGTGACGCTGCCGAATATCCGGTGGGGGCTCGCCTACGGGATCGCGTTGACCACCGCGCGCGCGATCGGCGAGATCGGCGCGGTGCTGATCGTGAGCGGTCTCATCCAGGGCAAGACCGAGACCGCCACGTTGTTCATCTACCGCGCCTACGAGGAACGGCAGACCGCCGAGGCCTACGTCGTGGCGCTCGTGCTGGCCGCCGTGTCGGTCGGCCTGCTGATCGTGATCGAAGTGCTCCGGCACCGGCAGGAGAAAGAAAGGACCCGCACATGAGCACCCCGATCGTCGTCGACGGCATCTCCAAGCGGTTCGGCTCCTTCGAGGCGGTGCGCGACGTGACGTTCACCGCTCCGGCAGGCGCGATCACCGCGCTGCTCGGCCCGTCGGGCTCGGGCAAGAGCACCGTCCTGAGGATGATCGCCGGCCTCGAGGAACCCAACGACGGCCGGATCTTCATGGGCGACGAGGAACTCACCATCAAGAGCGTGCAGGAGCGCCAGGTCGGGTTCGTCTTCCAGCACTACGCGTTGTTCCGGCACATGTCGGTGGCCGACAACGTCGCGTTCGGCCTCCGTGTGCGCAAGGAGTCCAAGCAGACGCGCGACGGTCGCGTCGAGGAGTTGCTGGACCTCGTGCAGCTGACCCCGTTCGCCGGCCGGTACCCCGATCAGCTGTCCGGTGGACAGCGCCAGCGGGTCGCGCTCGCCCGGGCGCTCGCGCCGCAGCCGCAGGTGCTGCTGCTGGACGAGCCGTTCGGCGCGCTCGACGCGAAGGTCCGTCAGGACCTCCGGCGCTGGCTCGACGAACTCCACCGCGAGCTCGGTGTGACGAGCCTGCTGGTCACGCACGACCAGGAGGAAGCGCTCGAGCTCGCCAACCAGATCGTCGTGATGCACGAGGGCAAGGTCGAGCAGGTCGGCTCGCCGGGCGAGATCTACGACGAGCCTGCGACGCCGTTCGTTGCCGGGTTCGTCGGCGCGGCCAACGTGCTGCACGGCGAGGTCGTGGACGGACACGTCCACCTCGGGTCGATCCGCATCCCGGGTGCCGCGCACCTGGACGAGGGTGCGGCGGCGGCGGCGTTCGTCCGTCCCCACGATGTGGTGGTCACGAACGACGACGACGGGACCGACGCGGTGATCGAGCGCGTGTCCTCGCTCGGGTGGCTGTCGCGGGTGGCGCTCCGCCTGCCGGGCGGCGAGACCTTGGTCGCCCACATCCCGAACGACGACCTGCACGGCGCCACCGAGGGCTCGACGGTGCGCGTCGACCTGCGGAACCCGAAGGCGTTCATGGCGCCGGAGCGCGACGACGAGGACGAGACCGCGTCGCTGGTTTCGTAGGCCTCAGCGGACCAGCAGCACGGGGCAATGCGCGTGCTGCACGACCTTGTTCGCGACGCCGCCCAGCAGCATCGAGCGCCATTCGGTCATGCCGCGCGTTCCGAGCACGATCAGGTCTGCGCCGACCTCGGCCGCGACCTTCACGATCTGCTCGGGCGTGTTGCCGGGGTTCACGCGGCGGATCTCGCCGCGCGCCTCGATCCCCGCCGAGCGGAACCGGTCGAGCGCGCCACCGACCAGTTCGTCGGCAGGTGTCGCGGGACCGAGGTCGACGTCGGAGCCCTCGTACTTCGTGTGCTCGCGGATGTGGATCACGGTCACCGCGGACCCGAACCGCTGCGCCATCTCGAGCGCGACCGGGAGCGTCTTGCCGCCCTCCGCCGATCCATCGATCGCGACGGCGATCTTGTCGAACATCAGGTGACCGCCGGCTGGCGCGCCGGGGCCGCCTGACCGCCGATGGCTTCGAGCTGCGGACGGATCCGCAGGAAGTACGCCCCGGCGTAGGCGGCGCCGACGCCGATCGGCGCGAGGTAGAGCTGCCGTCGCACCCAGCTCTTCTTGTCGAGCTCGATCTCCGCCCACTGGGTCTTCGGATGTTGCGCCGCGTCGATCGCACCCCAGACCGCGAAGCCGCCGAGGGCGAACAGCAGCAGGATCGCTCCGAGCTCGTCGGTCGGCACGTTGAGCAGCTTCAGCGCGGACGCGGCCAGCACGAACACGAGCAACGGCCGGATCACGCCATCGGGCGCGCGTGACGACACGCGCGCGCCGATCCACACCGCCGGGATCGAGCCGATCAGGATCGAGGCCGTCAGGCCGAGCTGGAAGTCGCCGACGAAGATGTGCGCGAGCGCCGCGGCTGCAACGAGCGGGACCGCTTGCACGAGGTCGGTGCCCACGAGTTCCGACCCGCGAAGCATCGGGTACAGCAGCATCAGGCAGACGATGATGATCGACCCCGAGCCGACCGACGTCAGCCCGACCAGCAGGCCGCCGATCAGCCCGACGATCACCGTCGGGATGATCCGCACTGCGAACGGCGGCAGATCGTCCTCCGGTCTGTTCCCCGCCATCCGCGCTGCGAGCGACCGCCGGCCCTGCAGCCACGCCTTGAACACCATCGCGGCGGAGGCGAGCAGCAACGTCCAGCCGAGGAAGATCTTGGTCAGGTTCTCGACCTGCTCGGTGTCGCCGAGGCTGTGGATGATGTACACGCCGGCGAACGCCATCGGGATCGACCCGATGCAGAGCCAGGCGACCAGCCGCCAGCGGACGGTGCCGCGCCGGATGTGCACGCCGCCGCCGATCGGCTTCATGATCATCGCGGCGACCAGGTCCGAGGACACCGCGGCGGTCGGCGTGACCCCGAAGAAGATCACGAGGATCGGCGTCATGAGCGCGCCGCCGCCCATCCCGGTCATCCCGACCGTGAATCCGACGATGGCGCCCGCCAGGACGATGCCCCAGTCGATGTGCATCGGCGGGAGTCTACGGCCGTCTCGAAACGTGGTCGATAGGGCCAAAGGCCGGACCGGGAGCCGGGGGTTGCGTTCCGTAGACTGGGCGGGTCATGCCTGCCACCGTCGTGCTCGGCACCCAGTGGGGTGATGAGGGCAAGGGCAAGGCGGTCGACTACCTGGCGGACCGCATGGACCTGGTCGTCCGCTACCAGGGCGGCAACAACGCCGGCCACACCATCATCGCCGAGGGTCGTCTGCTGAAGCTGAACCTGGTGCCCTCGGGCATCTTGTACCCGCACATCACGAACGTGATCGCCGACGGCGTGGTGGTCGATCCCGCGGTGCTGTTGGGCGAGCTCGACGAGCTCACGGCGGCCGGGCTCGACGTTTCCGGCCTTCGCCTGTCGCTCAACGCGCACCTGATCATGCCGTACCACCTCGAGCTCGAGAAGGTGACGCAGCGCTTCCTCGGCAAGAACGCGCTCGGCACGACCAAGCGAGGCATCGGTCCGGCCTACGCCGACCGCGCCGCGCGCGTCGGGATCCGCGTGCAGGACCTGTACGACGAGAAGATCCTCCGCGAGAAGCTCGACGTCGTCCTGTGGGAGAAGAACCAGCTCCTGACCAAGGTCTACAACCGGCTCGCGGTCGACGCCGACAAGATCTTCGCCGACTACCTCGTCTTCGCCGAGCGGCTCCGGCCCTACGTCGCCGACACGTCGCGGCTCTTGCACGAGCGGCTCGAGGCCGGCGACGACGTCATGCTCGAAGGCGCGCAGGGCACGATGCTCGATCTCGATCACGGCACATACCCGTTCGTGACGTCGTCGACGCCGGTGGCCGGCTACGCGCTCGCGAGCGCCGGGATCGGCCCGCACCAGGTCGAGCGCGTTATCGGCATCACCAAGGCGTATGTCACGCGCGTGGGCAGCGGGCCGTTCCCGACGGAGGCGCTCGATGCCGACGGCGACCGGATGGGGGAGCGTGGCGCCGAGTTCGGTACGACGACCGGGCGCAAGCGCCGGTGCGGGTGGTTCGACGGCTGCGTGCTGCGATATGCCGCGCGCTTGAACGGCCTGACGGATCTGGTGCTCACGAAGCTCGACGTCTTGAGCGGGTTCGAGACGCTGAGCGTGTGCGTCGGCTATCGCGCCGGCGGCGAGACCTACGACGACGTGCCGCCCAACCAGACGCTGTTCCACGAGGCTGAGCCCGTATGGGAGGAGCTGCCCGGCTGGGCCGACGAGATCGGCGATGTCGCTGCGTTCGAGGATCTGCCGAAGGAAGCGCAGCAGTACGTGCGGTTCCTCGAGGAGCTCGGCGGCGTGACGGTCTCGATCGTCGGCGTCGGTCCGGCGCGTGAGCAGAGCCTCGTGGTGGACGCGTGAAGGTCCTGGTCGTGGGGGGAGGGGGGCGCGAGCACGCGCTGTGCTGGCGCCTCGCGCAGGATCCGACCGTGACGCGCGTGCTCGCGGCCCCCGGGAACGTCGGGATCGCGGCGAGCGCCGAGTGTTTCCCGTCGGTGGCCGCGGACGACGTCGCCGAAGTGGTCGATCTCGTTGACCAACAGGATGTCGATCTCACCGTGATCGGTCCCGAGGTTCCCCTCGTTGCCGGCCTGGCGGACGCGCTCAGGACGCGGGGTCGAGATGTGTTCGGGCCTTCAGCGGCGGCCGCACGGATCGAGGGCTCGAAGGCGTTCGCCAAGGACGTCATGGAGCGGCGAGGCGTGCCGACCGCGCGGTCGGGCGTGTTCGACGACCCCGAGAAGGCGACCGCGTTCGTCGATGAGCTCGGCGGCGCGGCGGTTGTGAAGGCGGACGGCTTGGCGGCGGGCAAGGGCGTGACCGTCGCGACCGACCGGGAGACCGCGATCGAGGCGATCGAGCAGAGCCTGGTCGGCGGCGCGTTCGGCGAGGCGGGGCGCACGATCGTGGTCGAGGAGCTCCTTGAAGGCCCCGAGGTCAGCGTGTTCGCCGTCACCGACGGCGAGGGGAACTGCGTGCTGCTCGATGCGGCGCAGGACGCCAAGCGCGTCGGCGACGGCGACACCGGGCCGAACACCGGCGGGATGGGCGCGTACTCACCGGTGCCCGCGCTGACCCCGGCGATGGCGACCCAGATCCTGGATACCGCGCTCGCGCCGGTGGTCGACGAGCTCCGACCCTATAAAGGAGTGCTCTTCGCCGGGATGATGCTCACGGCCGACGGCCCGAAGGTGCTCGAGTTCAACTGCCGGTTCGGCGATCCCGAGACCCAGGTGCTCCTGCCGCGGATGCCCTTCCGCGTGGGAACCTTGCTGGATGCCTGCGCCACCGGTCGTCTCGCGTCCGAGGCGGGCCACGCCGGCTTCGACCAGGGTGCCGCGGTGACGGTGGTGCTCGCGAGCCAGGGCTATCCCGGCAGCTACCCGACCGGGCTGCCCATCACGGGCGTCGAGGCGGCGGAGGCGATCGACGGCGTCACCGTCTTCCATGCGGGCACGGCCCGCGACACCGACGGCCGGCTGGTGACGGCGGGCGGGCGTGTCCTCTCGGTCACCGGGACGGGCGCGAGCCTCGCCGACGCGTGCAACCGGGCGTACGCCGGTGTACACGAGATCCATTTCGACGGGATGCATTTCCGCACCGACATCGCGGACCGGGCGTCCGAGGAGGCCGGATGAGCGACGAAGATCTGCTGGTCGGCGTGCTCGCGGCGTCACCGTCCGAGCTGCCGATCATGCGGCAAACAGGGTTCATCCTGGAGAAGTTCGACATCCCGCACGAGGTGCGGATCATGTCGTCGTCCCGGAACCCCGACCTGGTCGATGAGTACGCGCGGACGGCGTTCGAGCGTGGCCTCAAGGTGTTGGTCTGTTCGACCGGGCTGTCGGGGCACCTGGCGGCCGCGGTGGCGGCGCGGACGGTGCTCCCGGTGATCGGCATCCCGATCGCGACGTCGCCGCAGATGGTCGGGAACGAGGCGCTCGCCATCACCGCGCAGATGCCGACCGGCATCCCGATCGCGACGGTGGGGGTCGACGCAGCGGTGAACGCCGCGATCCTCGCGACCCAGATCCTCGGCGTCGGTGACGAAGAGGTGCAAGCGAAGCTCTGGAAGTTCAAGGACGACCTGGCCGAGGGCCTGAAGCTGTGATCGAGCGCTACGACGTGCCGGAGGTCTCGGCGATCTGGTCGGATGAAGCACGGATGCGGAACTGGCTCGAGATCGAGCTGGCGGCGGTCGAGGCCTGGGCCGCGCTCGGCGTGATCCCCAAGGATGACGCTCGGGTGTGTCGCGACCGGGCATCGTTCGACGTCGTCGCGGTACTCGAGCGCGAGCAGGTGACGCGGCACGACGTCGCGGCGTTCGTCGATGTCGTCGCGGCGTCGATCGGGACCGAGGGCCGGTGGATCCATCACGGGTTGACGTCGTCGGACGTGCTCGACACGGGGCTCGCGATGCAGCTGCGCGCGAGCGCCGACGTGTTGCTCGCCGACCTGGAGCGGCTGCTCGGCGTCATGCGCCGGCGTGCGCTCGAGTTCCGCGACACCGTCTGTATGGGCCGCTCACACGGTGTGCACGCCGAGCCGACGTCGTTCGGTCACAAGCTCGCGGTGTTCGCGTTCCAGCTCGATCGCGACCGCACGCGGCTGCGTCGCGCGCGCGATGCGATCGCCGTCGGTGCCATCAGCGGCGTCGTCGGGTCCTATGCGAGCGTCGACCCGCAGGTCGAGCAGATGGTGTGCGAGCGGCTGGGCCTCGCGCCCGCCGAGGCCTCGACCCAGGTGATCCAGCGCGACCGCCACGCGGAGTTCCTTGCGGCGCTTGCCGTCTGCGCGTCCACCCTGGACGCGCTCGCGACCGAGATCCGCCACCTGGCGCGCACCGAGGTCCGTGAGGTGCAGGAGCCCTTCGCCGAGGGACAGAAGGGCTCGAGCGCGATGCCGCACAAGCGGAACCCCGTGGTGTCGGAGCGGGTGAGCGGGCTCGCGCGCGTGATCCGTGGCCACGCCGTGACGTCCTTCGAGAACGTGGCGCTCTGGCACGAGCGCGACATCTCGCATTCGTCGGCCGAGCGCATCATCCTCCCGGATGCGACGGGGTTGCTCGCGTTCATGCTGCGAGACATGACGTGGGTGATCGACGGGTTGGTCGTGTTCCCCGAACGGATGCGCGAGCTCGTCGACAGCCGTGGAGGGATCGCGTTCAGCCAGACCGTGCTGCTGGCGTTGGTCGAGGCCGGGATGGCACGGAACGACGCCTACCGGATCGTGCAGCGTGCGGCGGCCGCGGCCTGGGACGAGGGCGCGAGCTTCCACGACGAGATCGCGAAGGATCCCGAGGTGATCGCGCGGCTCGATGCGGGCGCGGTTGACGCGCTGTTCGATCCGCAGCGGTTCCTGGTGAACCTCGGACCGATGTTCGAGCGGCTCGAGGCGCTCGAGGTGTCGTCGTGACGCTCGTCGCCCAGGGCAAGGTTCGCGACATCTTCGATGCCGGCGAGGACCGTCTGCTGCTCGTCGCCACGGACCGGATCAGCGCCTTCGACGTGATCTTGCCGACCGCGATCCCCGACAAGGGGCGCGTGCTCACCGCCTGCTCGCTGTTCTGGTTCCACCGGCTGGAGTCGGTCGTGCCGAATCACGTGGTCAGCGGCGATCACGAGCTGTTCCCGCCGCCCTTCGACACGGATCCCGATCTCGCCGGGCGGGCGACGCTCGCGCGCGCGGCGGACGTGATCCCGATGGAATGCGTCGTCCGCGGCTACCTCGCCGGTTCGGGGTGGACGCAGTACCGGGAGCACGGCTCGGTGTGCGGGATCCGGCTGCCGCTCGGCCTGCAGGAGTCCTCGAAGCTGCCCGAGCCGATCTTCACGCCGACGACCAAAGCCACCGAGGGGCACGACCTGCCGCTGTCCCCGGACGAAGCGCGCGCGCTCGTCGGCACCGGTCTGTACGAGCGCGTCCGCGAGGTGAGCCTCGAGCTCTATGCGCGGATCAACCAGCGGGCGTTCGGCGCCGGCGTGATCGTGGCCGACACGAAGTTCGAGTTCGGGTTCGACCGCGAGACCAAGGAGCTGTCGCTGATCGACGAGGTCGGGACGCCCGACTCGTCGCGGTTCTGGCCGGCGCAAGGCTATGAGCCGGGACATCCGCAGCCGTCGTTCGACAAGCAATACGTGCGCGACTGGCTCGACGCGAGCGGCTGGGACCACGAGCCGCCGCCGCCGATCCTGCCCGATCGCGTGGTCGAGGCGACGGCCGAGAAGTACCGCGAGGCCTACGAGCGCCTCAGCGGCGAGACGTTCGACGCATATCGGGCGCGCATGGGGGTCCCGGCGTGACGACCTTCACGTTCGAGGTGTTGGTGTCGCTGAAGCCGGGGCTGCTCGACCCCCAGGGCAAGGCGGTGGAAGGATCGCTGCCGGCGATGGGCTTCGACGGCGTGGCCGACGTTCGTGTGGGCAAGCACATCAAGCTGACGGTCGAGGCGCCCGACGAGGCCGCGGCGACCGCGCAGGTCCACGAGATGGCGACGAAGGTGCTGTCCAACCCGGTGATCGAGGACTACGAGGTGCTGGCGGTGGCGGCGTCGTGACGCGGTTGCCTCGTGTCGGCGTGATCACGTTCCCTGGTTCGCTCGACGATGCGGACGCGCGGCACGCCGTCGAGGCGATGGGGGGCGACGCGGTCGCGCTGTGGCACGCCGATCACGACCTCGCCGGCGTCGACGCGGTCGTGCTGCCCGGCGGGTTCAGCTACGGCGATTACCTTCGCTGCGGCGCCATCGCCGCGCGCGCCCCGATCATGGCCGAGGTGCGCGACTTCGCCGGCCGTGGCGGGCCGGTGCTCGGCATCTGCAACGGGTTCCAGATCCTCTGTGAGGCAGGCCTGCTGGCCGGGGCACTCGCGCGGAACGCGTCGCTCCGGTTCGTGTGCGAGGACGTCTGGCTTCGCGTCGAGACGGCGCAGACGTGCGTGACCCACGACCTGACGCCGGGCGAGACCGTGCAGATCCCGGTCAAGCACGGCGAGGGGCGATGGGTGGCGACGCCCGAGCAGCTCGATCGCGTCGAAGGCGAGGGGCTCGTCGTGTTCCGGTACGCGGGGCGCGACGGGGTGTTGTCCGACGCCACGAACCCGAACGGCGCGACCAACCACATCGCGGGCGTGCGCAACGGGTCCGGCAACGTCGTCGGCTTGATGCCGCACCCGGAGCACGCGGTCGATCCGGACGTGGGCCCCACCGGTGGACAGCCGTTGCTCGCGTCGCTGCTCGAGACGGCGCTCGCCGGCGTAGGAGCGATGTGAGACCGCCTCGTCCCCCCGACACGTCGCCGGATGCCCCATGGAAACAGCGGTTCCGCGCGTCCCTGTTCGGCGGCCTGCAGGTGGCACCGGGCGACCGCCGGTCGGCGGTGGTCTTGAGCAACGCGACGGGCGAGTTCCAGGCCTACGCGCTCGATCCTGCGACCGGCGCGATGACGCAGCTCACGCACGCAGACAGGGGCACCGTGTTGGCCTACCTGGCCGAGGATGGGCGGACGCTGCTGACGCTCGACGATGAGGGCGGAAACGAGATCGGACACTGGGTATCGATCCCGGTGCAGGGCGGCGCGAAGACGGACCTCACGCCGGACATGCCCGGCTATTCGTCCTGGGCGGTCGCGGTCGATCGTGCGGGAGCGCAGGTCGCGATCGCGATCTCTACCGATGACGGCACCGAGGTCTGGATCGCCTCGCCGACCGGAGATGCGGCACCGCGTCGCTTCGGCGCCGTGCGGGGCGTCGTGCTGGCGCTCGCGTTCAGCTCGGACGGCAAGACGCTCGTCTATCTCTCGTCCGAGCCGACCGGCTCGAACACCTACGCGCTGGTCGCATCCGATGTCGCGAGTGGTGCGCAGGTCCGCGAGCTGTGGGACGGGGCGCCGAGCTCGATGTACGGCCTGGTCGCGGAACCGGGCGGCACGAGGATCGCGACAGCGTCCAACATCACCGGCCGTGCGCGGCCACTGGTGTGGGATCCCCAGAGCGGCGAGCGCGTCGACCTGCCATTCGACCTCGACGGCGACGTCGAGGTGCTCGATTGGTCCGACGACGGCAGCGAACTGCTCCTCGGCGTGTCGGATCGCGCCGAAGAAACGCTCGTCCGGTACGACCTGGGGTCTCGTTCGGGCCGCGCGGTGGATCTTGGCGGCGGCTCGTTCGGCGAGGACGCGAGGTTCGGCCCAGCGGGAGACGTCCTCGTGGTCCGGTCGAGCGCGCTGCACGCGCCCGAGATCGTTGCGGTGACCGATGACGGTGTCCGATCCCTCGCGCGCCAAGATGCGCCGCCGGCTGCCGCGCCGTTGCGGTCGGTGTCGTTCCCTTCTTCGGACGGCACCTTGATCCAAGCATGGGTCGGCGAGCCCGACGGTGAGGGACCCTTCCCGACCATCCTGTCGGTGCATGGCGGTCCCGAGGGCGTCTCGAACGACCAGTACAGTGCGCGGCTCGTCTCCTGGCTCGACCACGGGTACGCGGTGTGTGCGCTCAACTACCGCGGCTCGACCACCTTCGGCAGGGAGTATCAGCAGGCCATCTGGGAGGACATCGGGCACTGGGAGACCGAAGACCTGGCCGCCACCGTGGCGTGGCTCACCGATCAAGGGATCGCCGAGCGCGGGGGCATCGTCCTGACCGGCGGCTCATACGGCGGGTACCTGACGTTGCTCGGACTCGGCCGCCTGCCGGGCCTGTGGGCCGGCGGGATCGCGATCGTTGCGGTCGGTGACTGGACCTTGATGTACGACGAGACCGCCGATGCGCTGCGCGCCTACGAGGAGCAGATCTTCGGCGGTCCGCCCGACGAGTTCCCGGAGCGGTACCGCGTGGCCTCTCCGCTCACCTATGTCGAGGGGGTGGACGCGCCGCTGTTCGTCTTCCAGGGTGACAACGATTCGCGGTGTCCGCCCGGGCAGTTCCGCGCCTACGAGGACGCGGCGCGAGCGGCGGGGAAGTCGATCGAGGTCGCATGGTTCGATGCGGGCCATGTGGGTCCGACGATCGAGCAGACGATCGAGCAGCACGAACGCGCGCTCGGATTCGCGCATGGGTTGTTCGCCGAGGTGGGTGCGTGATCGAACCGCTCCATCGGCAACTCGGCCTCCAAGACGACGAGCACGACCGGATCGTGGCGACGCTCGGACGCGAACCGAACCGTGCCGAGCTCGCGATGTATTCGGTGATGTGGTCGGAACACTGTTCGTACAAGTCCTCGAAGATCCATCTGAAGACGTTGCCGACCGAAGGTGACGCGGTGTTGGTCGGGCCGGGTCAGGATGCCGGCGCGATCGATGCCGGCGACGGCGACGCGATCGTCTTCAAGATCGAATCGCACTCGCACCCGAGCGCGATCGAGCCGTATCAAGGCGCGGCGACGGGCGTGGGCGGGATCGTGCGCGACATCGTGTCGATGGGCGCCCGGCCGGTCGCGCTGCTCGACCCGCTCATGTTCGGGCCGCTCACCGACGCGCGGAATCGCTGGCTGTTCGAGGGTGTGGTCGCCGGGATCGGTGGTTACGGGAACTGTATCGGCGTCCCGACGGTCGGGGGCGAGATCCGGTTCGCCGACGCGCATGCGTCGAACCCGTGCGTGAACGTGATGTGCCTCGGGTTCGCGAAGGCGGACGCCCTTGTCACGTCGCAGTCGCTGGTGCCGCACGTCGGCTCACTGATGGTGCTGTACGGAGCGGCGACCGGGCGCGACGGGATCGGCGGCGTGTCGGTGCTGGCGAGCGCCACGCTCGAGGACGGCGCCGAGGCGTCGCGGCCGTCGGTCCAGATCGGGGACCCCTTCGCGGAGAAGCTCTTGATCGAGGCGTCGCTCGAGTTGATCGGCGCCGGCTTGCTCGAGGGTCTGCAGGACCTCGGCGGCGCGGGGATCACGTGCGCGCTCAGCGAGTCGGCCGCGCGCGCCGGGATGGGCGCCGACGTCGACCTCGACGCCGTGCCGTTGCGGGCCGACGACATGGAGCCGTTCGAGATCCTCACGAGCGAGTCGCAGGAACGGATGCTCGCGATCGTGCATCCGTCGAAGCTCGACGCTGTGCTCGATGTATGTGAGCGCTGGGGGCTCCAGACGGCGGTCATCGCGACGCTCGTCGAGGGCGGCATCCTCACGATCAGGCGCCGCGGCGAGGTGGTCGCGCAGATCCCGGCGGGGTCGCTCGTCGACGAGGGGCCGGAATACGACCGGCCGCGCGCGGCTCCCGCCCGAACCGATGCGCTCGACCCCGCGCTCACGCCGTTCGACGGCGACCTCGCCGCGGCGCTGCGGACGGTGCTCGCGGCGCCCGGCATCGCGTCGAAACGCTGGGTCTGGCGCCAGTACGACCGCGTCGTCCAGGGGAACACGGTCGCCGGTCCGGAGTCGGATGCCGCGGTGATCAGGATCCCGGGCTCGCTCAAGGGCGCCGTTGTCTCGAGCGACGGCAAGGGCCGCTTCGGCCGGCTCGATCCCTACCTCGGTGCGATGCATGCGGTCGCCGAGGCGGCCCGGAACGTCGCGGTCACCGGCGCTCGGCCGGTCGCGATCACCAACTGCCTGAACTTCGGCGATCCCGAGCGGCCCGAGGTGATGTGGCAGTTCGCCGAGTCGATCCGCGGGATGCGCGACGCCTGCGTGGCCCTCGGCACGCCGGTGACCGGCGGCAACGTGAGCTTCTACAACGAGAGCGGCGACAGCGCGATCGATCCCACGCCGGTGATCGGGATGCTCGGGCTCCTTTCGGACCACCGGCTCCGCGTGCCGAGCGGGTTCCCGTCGCCGGGGCTCGCGATCTATCTGCTGGGCGAGACGGGTGCCGAACTCGGCGGCTCGGAGTTCGCGGAGGCGGTGCTCGGCGACATCGGCGGGATGCCGCCCGCGCTCGACCTCGCGAAGGAGCGCGCGTTGCTCGACCTCCTCGTAGCGGCGGCCGCCGAGACGCTGCTGGCGAGCGCGCACGACTGCGGCGATGGCGGCCTCGCGGTCGCGCTGGCCGAGTGCGCGATCGGTCTGGGTCACGGTTTCGCGGTGTCGCTGCCGACCGATCTCCCGAGCCACGTGACGTTGTTCAGCGAATCGGCCTCGCGGGCGGTGGTCTCGGTGTCATCCGTCGCCGAGGATCGGTTCCGCGAGCTTGCCGCGGCGCATCACGTGCCCGCCGCACGGATCGGCGAGACCGGTGGGCCACGCGCACTGATCGACGCCGCGCTCGACGTTCCCGTGACGGAGCTCACGGAGGTCTGGGAGACCGCGATCCCGCGGTTGCTCGGCGAGGCCGTGTGACGATCCGCGCGGTCACGTTCGACTTCTGGCACACGCTGCTGGCCGAGCATCCGGGAACGATGCGCGCCATGCAGCTGGATCGATGGACCCGTATGCTCGCGCGTGCGGGCCAGGCACGGGAGCGCGCGGACATCGAGGCCGCGTTCGCGAAGAACTGGCAGCGCTTCGAGGAGCACTGGTGGTCGAACGCGGGCCAGTACACGCCGTCCGACTCGGTGCTGTTCATCACGGAAGAGCTGTCCGTCGATCTGACGGACGCGCTTCGTATCGAGTTGACCGAGTCGTTCCGGGTCGTCGGTGATACCGCGGAGCTCGAGGTCGCGCCGGGGCTCGAGGCATGCCTGCGTGCGTTGCGTGCGGCCGGGGTGCGCCTCGGCATCGTGTGCGACGTCGGCTTGACCGCATCCCCCACGCTTCGCGGGCGGCTCGAGCGCCTCGGCGTGCTCGACGCGTTCGACGCCTGGTCGTTCAGCGACGAGACCGGCGTGTTCAAGCCGGCGCCTGAGGCGTTCCACGCGGCTCTTGATCCCCTCGGCGTCGATCCACGTGACGCTGCGCACATCGGCGACAACGAGCGCACCGACATCGCTGGCGCCAACGCGCTCGGGATGGTGTCGGTCCGCTACCAGGGCCTGCTGCGGGTGACCGGCCTGCTCGATGGGCTGCGTTTCGATGGCCTCGCCGATCACGTCGTCGACGATCTCTCGGAGCTTCCGGAAGTCCTGCAGATCGTGTGATCCATCTCACGGGAGCGGACACTCCCGCGTTGTTCCGAGTGTGGTTGCATCCCTGGCGATGGGTACGCGAACGCCGCCGCCGTTCGAGCGGTTCCTCGACGAGCACGGACCGACGGTGATGCGGTTCCTGGTGGTGGCCGTCGGGCCCGAGCACGCGGACGACGCGTATCAGGAGACGTTCCTGTCGGCGCTGCGCGCGTACCCGCGGGTGCGCGACGACGGACGGCTCGACCGATGGATCCTGCGCATCGCATCGCGCACAGCGATCGACCACCACCGGGCGCGAGCTCGGCGGCCGGAACCGCGGGCGACGGTCCCCGACCGGCCGGTCGCCGCGCCCGAGCCGCCCGACGCCGCGTTGCTCGCCGCGGTCGCCGCGCTGCCACCCAAGCAGCGGGCCGCGGTGGCGCTCCGCCACCTGCTCGATCGTCCCTATCCCGAGATCGCCGAGATCCTCGGGTGTTCCGAAGAGGCTGCCCGCGCGAACGTGCGCGCCGGCCTCGCGACCCTCCGGGAGCGTGTGTGATGAACAGTACGGAGCTGCGAACGATGGTCACGGCCGCCGACGCGAGGGTGAGGGCCCGCATCGCCGACGAGTTGGTCCGGGCGGCGGCCGACCGCGACGACTTGATCGATGTGGCCGTCGGCACGGTGGGCTCGCCGATCGGGGAGCTCTTCGTGGCGATGACCTCGAAGGGCCTGGCCTGCGTCGGGTTCGACGACCAGGACCGGGCGGCGCTCGAGGACCGATTCGCCGAGGACCTGTCGCCGCGCGTGGTCGCGTCGGCGCGCGCCACCGACGACGTCCGCAGGCAGCTCGATGAGTACTTCGGCGGCGCGCGCCGCCGCTTCGAGGTCGGGATCGACCACCGGCTGATGTCGCCGTTCGTGCGCAAGGTCATGGCCCAGACCGCGAAGGTTCCGTTCGGCGAGGTCTCGACCTACGGCGCGGTGGCCAAGGGCATCCACCACCCCGAGGCGGCAAGGGCGGTTGGGGCGGCGCTCGGCCAGAACCCGATCCCGATCGTCCTGCCGTGCCACCGGATCATCGGTGCCTCCGGAAACCTCACAGGTTACGCGGGCGGCTTGCACCGCAAGGATTTCCTACTGCGGCTCGAGGGCGATCCGATGCTGTTCCCGGGCTGACCACGCGGCTTCGCGCTGCCGGTGTGACACGCCTCACATGGTCTGCGCCCCAGCGCTGCCAAGATTTCGGCATGACCTACGCGGTGCCATATATGGCGTATGGCATGCTCCCGTCCATGGAGAAGACCACCGTGTACCTCGATCCGGAGGTCGCACGCGGCCTGCGTGCGATGTCGCGATCGACCGGCCGGCCGCAGGCCCACCTGATCCGCGAGGCGCTCGGCGCCTACCTGGCCTCTGCACCGCGCCACGAACTCCCCGGCTGGGTCGGCTCGTGGAAGAACGGACCGGTCACCGACGCGGCCGAGGTCAGGCGCGCCCCGGTGGGCGTGTGATCACCCTCGACACCTCGGCGGTCATTGCCCTGGTGAACCGGTCGGACGTCCGCCACGGGGATGCCGCCCGGGCGCTGGCCGAGCACGGACCGACGGTGGTGCCGGTCGCGATCTTGGCCGAGGTGGCGCAGATCCTGGACCAGCGGCTCGGCCCGATCGCGACCATCGGGTTCCTCCGAGGGCTGGAGCAGGGCGATTCGCTGCTCGACTGCGGCGACGCCGACGTGCCGCGGATCCGCGAGCTGATGGGCCGGTTCACCGAGCCGCCGCTCGGCTTCACCGACGCCGCCGTCGTTGCCTGCGCGGAGCGCAACGGCGGGCACGTCCTGACGTTCGACCGCGCGGCCCTCGAACCCGTCGCCCGTGAGGTTCCGGTCAGCCTCGTACCCTGAGGCCACATGACCGCTCATCCCCATATCTCCGACCGAGCGAGGCTGCGCCGCCCGGTGGGGCTCGCCCTGATCGCCTGCCTCGCCCTGGCTCTCGCCGCGTGCTCGGCATCGGAGTCGTCGAGCGAGCAGCTCCCGATCGGCCCGGCACCGTCGATCACTGTGCTGCTCCGCGTGGGTGGCGACGGCGGGACGAGCGTCCAGCTCCTCGCCACGGGAGCCACCCAGGAAGCCCTCAACGCCGCCGCCGGCGCGGTCGCCAGAGCTGCGTTCCCCACCGCTGCGTTCCCGACCGCGCAGATCGGAGCGCCGCAGGCTTCGACCAGCACGGACTCCGGCCTGACCGTCTCGACCGTCCCCGTCCAGCTGCCGACCACCGCGATGGACTTCACTCTGGACAGCGACAGCATGTCGGCGGCTCTGCAGCCCGTGCATCCGAAGGCCGTGGGCGTCTGGGTCTGTACGGACGACCGGCGAAGCCTCAGCGTGAACAGCGCCGCGCCGGGCGCCGTCTCGAGCGACATCGTGAGCGGGCAGTGCCAGGTCGCCGGGTCCACGCTCGCACACGACGGGCCCCTGGCCGCCTGGACGACGAAGGTGTCCGTCGGCGCCGTCGAGGCGCCGTCGAAGCTTCCCTGGCTGATCGGCGCCGCGATCGTGGTCGCGCTCATCCTCGGGGCGTGGTTCCTGTGGCCCCGGCGGAGCAAGCAGCTCGAGACGTCCTCGGCATCACCGCCCTTGCCCCCGGTACCGCCGGTACACTGACTCCCTCGATGGGTGCAGAGTCCCCCAAGGAAGAGTGCGGCCTGTTCGCCGTGTGGGCGCCCGGGGAAGACGTCGCCCGGCTCACCTACTTCGGCCTGTTCGCGCAGCAGCATCGCGGTCAAGAATCGGCCGGGATCGCGGTCTCCGACGGGAGCAACATCCTCGTGTACAAGGACCTGGGGCTCGTCAGCCAGGTCTTCAACGAGGCGACGCTCACCACGCTGCACGGTGACCTCGCGGTCGGCCACACGCGCTACTCGACCACCGGCTCCACCACATGGGAGAACGCCCAGCCGGTGTTCAAGACCGACGGCGTCCGGTCGGTGGCGCTCGGCCACAACGGCAACCTGGTGAACACGCGCGAGCTCGCCGCGATGGTCGGCGTCGGCTCGGCGAGCACCGACAGCGACCTGGTGACCACGCTCATCGCGGGGGAGGCCCCGAACACGCAGGGCCTCGACGACGCTGCGATGAAGGTGATGCCGATGCTGCAAGGGGCCTTCTGCTTCGTCTTCATGGACGAACGGAGCATCTACGCGGCGCGCGACCCGTTCGGGGTGCGGCCGCTGTCGATCGGACGCCTGCCGAACGGGTTCGTGGTCGCCTCCGAGACCTGCGCGCTCGACATCGTGGGCGCGACCTGGGTTCGCGACGTCGAGCCCGGCGAGATCGTGCGGGTCGACGACCGCGGGTTGCACTCGATGCGGTTCGCCACCAGCCCGCGCACCGCCCGCTGCGTGTTCGAGTACGTCTACCTGGCCCGGCCCGATTCGCGGATGGACGGGATCACCGTGCACGAGGCGCGGGTCGCGATGGGCCGGCGCTTGGCCGAGGAACATCCGGTCGACGGGGACCTCGTGATCGCCGTGCCGACGACGGGCCATTCCGCCGCGCAGGGGTACAGCCAGGTGGCGGGCATCCCGTACGGCGACGGCATCTACAAGAACGCGTACGTCGGGCGTACGTTCATCCAGCCGTCGCAGACGCTGCGTGATCGCGGCGTGAAGTTGAAGCTCAACCCCTTGCCCGACTCGATCCGCGGGAAGCGGCTCGTCGTGATCGACGACTCGATCGTGCGGGGCACCACGACGAAACAGGTCGTGTCGATGCTCCGCGACGCCGGCGCGACCGAGGTGCACATGCTCGTGACGTGTCCGCCACTGCAGTGGCCGTGCTTCTATGGGATCGACATGCCGACGCGACAGGAGCTGATCGCCGCCGACCTCACGGTGGAACAGATCCGGTCCTACGTCGGCGCCGACTCGCTCGGCTACCTGTCGCTCGAGGGGATGGTCGAGGCGGCCGGCGGGCCGAAGGACTCGTTCTGCCGCGCGTGCTTCGACGGCGAGTATCCGATCGAGATCCCGGAGGGCGCCGGCAAGTTCGTGCTGGAGGATCAGCTCCAGCTCCCGACCGGGTGAGCGACGCCTACCGCTCCGCGGGCGTCGACACCGAAGCCGCGGCGAAAGCCGTCTCGCTGATCGCAGATCTCGCCGCCGGCACACGGCGTCCCGAGGTCGCCGACGTCGTCGGGGGGTTCGCCGGCTTGTTCTCGATCGGGCAGGGGAGGCTCCTCGCCGCGGCGACCGATGGGGTCGGCACGAAGCTGGAGATCGCGCGTGCAACCGGCCGCCGGTCGACCGTCGGGATCGATCTCGTCGCGATGTGCGCCGACGACGTCGTGTGCACCGGCGCGGAGCCGCTCTTCTTCCTGGACTACATCGCGGTCGGGCGCGTCGTGCCCGAGCACGTCGCCGAGTTGGTCGAGGGCGTCGCGGAGGGATGTCGGCGCGCCGGTTGCGCGCTCCTCGGTGGTGAGACGGCCGAGCATCCGGGCGTCATGCCCGACGATCAGTTCGACCTCGCCGGGTTCTGCGTCGGGATGGTCGAGGAGGCGAACATGCTCGGTGCAGACCGGGTCCGTGACGGCGACGTGTTGATCGGGCTGCCGTCCAGCGGCCTGCACGCGAACGGCTACTCGCTCGTGCGTCGCGTGCTGCTCGATGGCCGCTCGCTCGACGCGCCGGTGCCCGAGCTCGGCAGGTCGCTCGCCGACGAGCTGTTGGAGCCGTGCACGATCCACGCGCCGGAGGTCCTCGCGATGCACTGCGAGGGCCTGCTCCACGCCGCCGCGCACATCACCGGCGGCGGCATCCTCGAGAACCTTCCGCGGATCCTGCCGGACGGGCTCGGCGCGACGCTCGAGCGCGGCACCTGGACCGAGCAACCGATCTTCGATCTCCTGCACGACGAAGCCGGGCTGTCCGACGACGATCTGTTCGGGACGTTCAACATGGGGCTCGGGATGATCCTCGCGGTTGCACCCGAGCACGCGGAGGCCGCGTCCACACACGGTTCGAGGGTCGGGACGGTGCATCCGGGTTCGGGTGTGACGATCCGGTAACGACGTGGTCCCGCGCGCCGCGGGTGGGTTGACAGTACGGACCGGTCGACGGCGGCGACTGGCATCTCGGTTACACATTTCATCCCGCCCGCAGTCGCGTCGTAGCGGCCCGTCTGGCCCGCGGTGACTAGGCGGGAGTCACCCGCCCACCCTGGACCTTCGCCGGAGGGCGTCACCGTCGCTCGGCGATGTTGAGCCGATGGACGCATGAACGTCCGTGCCCGAACGGCCGTAGCTACCACCATGGCTTCGAACGGACTTCCCACCGTCCTCGTCGTGGACGACGAGCCCCAGGTCGTCTGGGTGATCGAGTTCAGCCTCCAGGGCCAGGGGTACGAGACGCTCACGGCGCACGACGGCTTCGAAGCGATGACCCAGATCCAACGCCACCATCCGGATCTCATGGTGCTCGACGTGATGATGCCGCGCATGGATGGGTGGTCGGTCCTCGAGGAGCTCGCGAAGCTTCCGGCGGCGGAGCGCCCGCGCGTCGTGATGGTGACGGCGCTCGCGTCGGCGATGGACCGTGCGCGTGCGACGCAGCTCGGCGCCGCGGCGTACGTCCCGAAGCCGTTCGACATGGACGAGCTCGTCGGCGTGCTGCAGGGCCTCGAGCTCGCCAGCTGATCGTTCCTCCCTGCTAGCGTCGCCGGATGCTGACGGAGCGCAACGTGCGCGCGTTGCTCGAAACCGACGGACCCGTCGAGCGCATGTTCCTCAACGACGAGTTCGAGGTGTGGGCCGTCGGTGATGATCTCGTCGCGAAGTTCCCGCGGACCGAGATCGATGCGGCCAAGGTTCCCGTCGAAGCGGCACTCCACCCGACGATCCGCGGGCTGCTCGGTGACGTGGTGCCGGCGATCCGGATGGTCGGAACGATGGAAGATGCCGCCCGGCGATTCATCGTTCAGGAGCGTGCGACCGGGTCACAGGGTCAGACGGTCGAGGGGGTCACCGTCTCTCCAGGCGACGGCCTGTCTGTTCACATCGGCTCCTTGTTCGGGGCGCTCCATCGGGTGAGCGGCTCACGAGCGCGCGAGCTCGGCGCCGGTGAACGGACGCTGTCGTTCGTGGTGCATCCGATCAGCGACGAAGCCCTCGCTGCGACGACGGAGATCGCCGGCGCCGCCGTCCGTCGGTTCCTTGCCGAACCGCCGCCGGAACCGACCGACCGCCGAACGCTGTGCCACACGGACATCAAGGGCGAACACGTCTTCGTCGATGAGGGGCGGCGCCGGGTGACCGCGATCATCGACTGGGCGGACGCCGAGGTGTGTGACCCGGCGAAGGACTACGCGGGCTTGGTGATCTGGCTCGGGCCGGCGTTCGCGCGCGCGTCTATCGGGGCGAGCGAAGAGCACGACCCAACCCTCGCCGAGCGCGCGATCTGGCTCTCGCGGGCCGGGATGCTCGACTATTGGGACGCGGTGCTGGCTGGACGTGAGCGCGCGCCGATCCCGCTGATCACCGAGCAGCTCCGGATCGCGTTCAATGACTGAAGCGCTGGTGTTCCTTCGGCACCACAGTGGTGCCGACCGCGCGGAGCGTGAGGACCGGGTCGTCGAGGAACTCCGCGGCCGAATCGCTGATGTCGGTCCGGGCTGCGCCGATCTTGTGGATCTCGAACTCGCAGGTCCGTGACGAGTTGCCGACCTTCACGATCTTGCCGCGCGCCTCGATCCAGTCACCGGCGTATAGCGGCGCGAGGAACTCCACCGACTCGTAGGCGCGGAACAGGCCCTCGTCGCCGTCGTACTTCATCGCGAGCTCGGTGATCAGGTCGCCCACGATCTTGAGCTGTGTGGCGCCCGCCACCAGGTTGCCGCCGTAGTGGGCGTCCTCTTGGCCGAGTCGCAGACGGATCAGGGCGCTGGGCAGCTCGCTCACTCGGGGATCACCTTTCCGTGTCGGACACCGCGCGCCGGAACGCGGGCCTCGGTGCCGTCCTTCTTGCGAACGAAGTACGTCTCCGCCGCCTCGTCCCATCGCTCGAACACGCCGACCGCCTCGCTCAGGAACCCGTTCGGCAGCTCGAACTGAAACGTCACGCGCTTGCCGATGTCGTCGGGTGTCACCAGGTTCGGCATAGGCCGGGAAGGGTACTAGAGGGCTCGCACGGCCTCGGCCGCCAGCAGGAACAGACGCTCTCGTCCATGCGCGTGTTCGTGCCAGCCGCGTTGATCCCACGCATCGCCGGACAGGTCGTCGCCCGCGTACAGGATCTGACCGAACGCGACGCCACGGAATCGCGCGACGGCGAAGAACGCCGCCGCCTCCATCTCGACGGTCAGGCATCCTTCGCGGACGCGTTCGTCGAGCTTCTTCCGTGTCTCGCGGTACAGCGCATCGGTCGTCCACGTGGTGCCCTCGACGAACGGAACGCCGTGCAGCTCGAGGACGTCTCGGATCGCGCCGACGGCAGCGGGCGTGGGCTCCACGGTGCGCGACGCCGGCAGGTAGTGGTAGCTCGTGCCCTCGTCGCGGATCGCGCTCGTCGGCACGACGACGTGACCGAGCGCGACATCGGGGACGAGTACGCCGGCGCCGCCGCACGCGACGAACGCCCGGCAGCCTCGCGCGATCAGCTCCTCGAGGAATCCCGCTGCGAGTGGCGCCCCGACGCCAGGGTGCACGACCGCGAGCTGGTGGCCATCGACGGTGACCCGGAAGACGGGGTTCTGGCCGATCTCGCTGATCAGGACATCGATCTCTTCGCCCTCATAGCGCGCGACCACGTCCTCGATCACATCCTGGAAGAAGCAGAGCACGACGTGCGGCGGGATATCGATCGGGTCGAAGACCTCGTTGGGCTCGATCACAGAGGTCGGCGACGGATCGAACTCGAGGATCGGCGCGTCGCCGGCATCGGGCACGGGCGCTATCCGAGCTTGGCGATCGTGCCGGACGGGGGAGCGGAGTACGCGTCGGGGTGCGCCGCCCACGCGAGGATCTCGAGCCCATCCACGAGTCGCGGCCCGGGCCGCGAGAAGAACGAGGTCGCGTCGACGGCGTACACGTTGCCGTTTCGCACCGCGGGCGTGTCGGCGAACTCCGGCTGGCCGAGGAACGTGTCGGCCTCTTCCTCTGCTTCCTCGAGGTAGTAGCCGCAGGGCATGAAGACGATCACCTCGGGCATCGCGTCGCGGACCTCGTGCCAGGCGGTCTCGCGGCTCGGCTGGCCGTCTTCTGCGAGGACCGGCGTGCCACCGACCGCGGTGATCATGCCGGGGATCCAGTGTCCCGCGGAGAAGGGCGGGTCGGACCATTCCAGCGCGAACACGCCGATCGTCGGTAAGCGCTTGGCCTTGTCCTTCACCATGGCGACGCGTTGCTGGAGCGCGGCGACGAGCTCGGCGCCTTTCTCGTCGCGCTCGAGCATCTTCGCGACGACGCCGATCGTCGAGATCACCTCGTCGAGGGTGTTCGGGTCGAGCGAAACGACCTTCGCGTCGGGAAGCCCGATCTTGTCGAGCGCCTGTTGCACCTGTCCGCTCGGCACGGCGCAGACACGACAGAGGTCCTGCGTGAGGATCACGTCCGGCTGGGTCCGGCGAAGCAGATCGACGTCGAGTTGGTAGATCGGTTCCCCGGCGCCGACCTTCTCGCGCACCGCGCGGTCGATCTCGCTCGGCGTCTGCAGATGTCCTTGTGACAGGGCGCTTCGGCTGATGACGGGCTTTGTGACGGCGGCGGGCGGGTAGTCGCACTCGTCGGTGACGCCCACGAGGTCATCGCCCAGGCCGAGGGCGTACACGATCTCGGTGGCCGACGGCAGCAGCGACGCGATCTTCACCGAGGCAGCCCTCCCAGCCGTTCCGGCGACTCTAACAGCGACACGAGATCGGTCAGGGCGCGACCCGCGGTTGCGCCGTCGAGCACGCGATGATCGAACGTCATCGAGAGCGTGGCGGCGAGTCGCGCGACGACCGCGCCGTCGATGACGAGCGGGCGCGGTTGGATCACACCGAGCGCGATCGTGACGCTCGTGCCGGGCGACAGGATCGGCGTGCCCGCTTCGGAGCCGTACGAGCCGGTGTTGCTCACCGCGATGGTCGCGGTTGCGAGCTTGTCCTCGAGGGCGAGCGAGTCATCGCGAGCGGCGGCCGCGAGGCGGGTGATCTCTGCGGCGATGTCGTCGATCGAGCGGCGGCCGGCGTCTTGGAGGACCGGAACCATCAAGCCGCGCTCGGTGTCGACCGCCAAGCCGACGTTCACGGCGTCACGGAACTCGATCATGTCCTCGAGCCACTTGGCGTTGAGCAGCGGGTGATCGCGGATGGTCTCGCAAAGTGCCGCGATGACCACGGGAAGCGGCGAGACCTCCAGGCCGCGGCGGAAGGCATCGAGCGCGGTGCAGTCGAGCGTCCGGAACGTCGTCACCTGGGGGATCTGCGCCTGGGTCGTCACCGTCGCGGCGATCGCACGGCGGACCTCGCCCACGGGCTCGAGGCGTGAGCCCACGTTCTGGTGGGCCACGACCGCGATCATGCCGTTTCGTTCGGGGGCTTGTTCGCCCGCGGCCGCCCGTTGGATGTCGGCTTCGGTGACGCGTCCATCCGGTCCGGTTCCGTGCACGGTCTCGATGTCGATCCCGAGTTCCTTGGCGTGCTTGCGCACCGGGGGAGTCGCCTTGGCGGGTCCCGTTGGCCGCCGCTCTTGGGTCGAGGGTGGCGCCGAGATGCTGAGTGTTCTCAGCTCGCCGTCGTCGGTGTCGGGCACCGGCGCAGGGACTGCCTCGACATCGAACGTGATCAGTGGCGAGCCGACCGGGACGTCGGCGTCGACGGCACCGTGCAGGACGACGATCTTGCCGGCGAACGGCGACGGGATCTCGACCGCGGCCTTCGCGGTCTCGACCTCGACGAGCGGCTGGTTGAGCGCAACGTCCTCGCCTTCGCCAACGAGCCATTCCACGATCCGGCCCTCTTCGAGGCCCTCGCCGAGGTCCGGCATCGCGAAGATGCGCTCCATCAGTAGGCGACCGTTTCCTTCGTGATCGCGACGATGCGGTCGACGCTCGGGAGGTAGCCGTCCTCGAGTGAGGCGGGGGGATACGGCGCGTCCCAGCCGGTGACGCGTGCGATCGGCGCCGCGAGGGAGTCGAACGCGAGCTCCATCGCGCGTGCCGCGATCTCGGCGCCGAAGCCAACATGGCGTGGTGCCTCGTGCACCACGACGATGCGACCGGTCTCCTCGGCGCACCGACGCAGGAGGTCGTCGTCGAGCGGTGACAACGAACGGAGGTCGACCACACGAGCCTCGATCCCGGCGTCGGCGAGCTGGGTCGCGGCGTCCGCCGCTCGCGCGACCATCGAGCCGTACGCGACGAGCGTCACGTCGCCGCCGTCCCGCAGCACGCGACCGACCCCGATCCCTGGGGCTTCGGTCGTGAGGTCGCCCTCTTCCTTGGTCCAATAGCGCGCCTTGGGTTCGAGCACGACGACCGGGTCGGGGTCGGCGATGGCATGGCGCAACAGTGCGTACCCGTCGAGCGGTGTCGACGGGACGACAACCTTCAGCCCAGCGGTGTGCGCGTAATACGTCTCGGGGCTCTCGCCGTGGTGTTCTTTCCCTTTGATGCCTCCGAACGATGGGATCCGGATCGTGATCGGCATGTCCACTCGTCCGCGGGTTCGCATCCGCATCTTCGCGACGTGATCGATGATCTGCTCGAGCGCTGGATACGAGAACGCGTCGAACTGGAGCTCGATCACCGGGCGCCAGCCGGCGAACGCGAGTCCGACCGCCGAGCCGACGATCGCCGCCTCGCTGATCGGTGTGTCGAACACGCGCCGGTCTCCGAACTCGCCTTGCAACCCGTCCGTCACGCGGAACACGCCGCCGCTGATGCCGACGTCCTCGCCGAACACCAGCACGCGATCGTCGGCGCACAACGCGTCGCGCAGCCCTTCGTTCAACGCGCGGCTCAACGTCCACTCGGTCATCTGCGCTCCATGGCGAGCGCCTCGGCGCGCATCCGTTCGAACGTCACCGGCGGCTCGGCGTACACCCAGTCGAACGCCCACTCGGCGGGCGGCGCCGGCGTCGCGACCACGCCTTCTCGGACCGTCAGCGCGAACGCTCCCGCTTCCTCGTCACACGACGTGATGAACGCGTCGTCGGCGTGACCCGCCCCGACCAACCAGGTGCGGAACCGCGGGATCGGGTCGAACGCCCGAGCCGCCTCCACGTCCGGATCGGCGCGGTAGCGTCGCGCGTCATCAGCGGTTGAATGCGCGCCGATCCGATACGTCAGCGCTTCGATCAACGTCGGCCCGCCACCGGCGCGCGCCCGATCGACCGCCTCGCGTGTGGCCGCGTACACGGCCAGCACGTCGTTCCCGTCCACGCGCACGCCTGGGAACCCGTAGCCCTCGGCCCGTTGCCAGATCTCGCCGGCCGTCTGCGACGCGGTCGGCACGCTGATCGCCCACCCGTTGTTCTGGCAGAACAGGACCAGGGGCAACCGTCGCACCCCGGCCAGGTTGGCGCCCTCGTGGAAGTCGCCCTCGCTGGTCGCGCCGTCGCCGAAGTAGGCGATCGTCACGTCGTCGCTCCCGTCGAGCTGCCGGCCGAGTGCGTAGCCGGCGGCGTGGGCGATCTGGGTCGAGATCGGGATGCAGATCGGCCCGAACCGCGTTGCTCGCGTGTCGTACGGGCCACCGTGCCATGTGCCTCGGTGGTACTGGAGGTATTGCACCGCATCGACGCCGCGCATCAGCGCGACCGGCAGCTCCCGGAAGGTCGGCCAGACGAAGTCGTCGGAACCGAGCGCCCACGCCGAGCCGACCTGTGCTGCCTCCTGGCCTTCATGGCCCGGGTAGACGGTCAGCTCGCCCTGGCGCTGCAGGGCGATGCACTCGCGGTCCAGCCGTCGCGCGACCACCATCCACCGGTAGAGCTTGCGCAACGCGGCGGGGTCGAGGTCCTCCGGGATCGGCCCGACGACGGAGCCGTCCGGAGCGAGGATCCGCCGAGGTTCCGAGCCGCTCCAGTGCGCGGGCGGCTGCGGGTGCGGTTGGGCCACGGCTGAAGCTCCTTGCGACGGATGCCGAGAGGATACGTGACGGTACCCCTCGCTAGACTCCGCATCGATGGTCCCGAGCGCCTACCTCCGCGTGTTCCAGCCGCTCGACGGGTTCGAGCGTTCTGAACAGTTGCACTGGGAGCGGTGGCTGGTCACGGGGCGCAACCAGACGGGCCGTCCGCGGTTCGCCGACCGGCCCACCGGCGACGGCGTCGGGTTCCTCGCGCCGGGCGGTCGCGAGGCCGCGGACGTCCGCGCGTTCGAGGGCCGCACCTACCTGGCCCCGCACCGCACGCGCCTGCGCGTGTTGCACGCGATCGCCGATGAGCCCGAGGAGTACCTCGCCGAGTTGTGGGACCTGATCCTGCCGTCTCGGGAGGCGCGTCGCGCCCGCCGCGAGCTGGGCAAGCTTCGCCGTCGCGACCCGCACACGGTTCCGTTCATCCGGCAGAGCGCGTGGCACGTGCCGCTGCGCTGGTTCGTCCTGTTCCGGCCGGAGGAGCGCTCGATCGCCGACGACGACCGCGGCCGCCTCCGGCTGCGGTACCGAGCGCCGGTCCGCCGCGCGATGCGACGGGCGGAGAACGTCCTGCCGACCCTCCGGCGCTCCGACCTCGCACAGCTGGGCGAGCTCGTCATCGACCTCCACCAGTGGATCGCGACGTTCGACCCTCGCAGCGTGCTGGAACTCGATTACGGCGAGCTCTCCGATCTGATGAGCTGGGACGAGATGGACGACGACCACAGCGCCGAGCAGATGCAGCGTGCCCTCGACGCCCTGGCCAAGCACGAGCCGGCGGAATCGGCCGAGGCGTATCAGTCGGTGCTGGTCCGGTGGGCCGAGTTCCGCAGCCGCGAGATGTTCAACTAGCGCGGCGCGCTCACGAGGTCAACCGCACCACCAGCGCATCCCAGGCATCGAGGTAGGCGTCGACGTCCTCGTCGGTCGCCGGCACCGGCACGACCGGCCCTGCGCCGACGATCGCCTCCCACACGCCGCGGTTCGCGAGCCAGATACGGATCAGCCGCACGAGGAGCTCGTTGGCCGTGGCTCGGCCCTGGGCCGCGTTGCGGATCGGTTCCGGCCCGAAGACGTAGCCGGCCCGCGGCCCGAGGTGCGGGATGTACCACGGCAGCCCGGCCTTCTCGACGCTCGCCCGCATGCCCTCGGCGAGCTTGGCGCCGAGCTGCTGCGTATGCGCGTACGCCTCGGGCGTAAGGACCTCGAGCATCGTCGCCCGTGCGGCGGCCATCGACAGCGCGTTGCCGAAGAGCGTCCCCCCGAGCGCCACCATGTCGAACCGCTCGCCGTCCGGCCCCTTCATCTGTGTGAGGAACAACCCGATGTCGTCGGTCGTGCCCCAGGCCCCGAAGGGCACGCCGGCGGCGATCGACTTGC
>Ga0207693_10000722_pt1 | contig 29774 bp, 24 predicted proteins | sample LARL81metaG_FD_184347 | JGI IMG/M metagenome (GOLD analysis project Ga0207693, IMG submission 184347) | Corn, switchgrass and miscanthus rhizosphere microbial communities from Kellogg Biological Station, Michigan, USA - LAR L8-1 metaG... | ecosystem: Host-associated > Plants > Roots >... | reverse complement strand
GTCGATGTAAGGGTGATGAGATGTGGCGCGGACTACTTGGATCCACCCGCGACCGCGGTCGTGGCGCGGCGCGAGTCAACGGGTCGGGTAGTGAGCCGGTCGCCGCGAACGGGCAGGAGGAGAGGATGAGTCCAATCCCCGAAGGCGTGTCGACGGCTGGCGGAGCGCCTCCCGATACGACGCAACGCACCGATGTTTCACGTGAAACATGGGACGCGGCCTCAAAGGAATCGTGGGGCGACAAAGCCGGACTGGATACCCCGATCGGGGCCGAGGCCGAGCGCGCGGTGCGACTGTTGCATGTCGCGACCAAGGGCGGATTACCCCGCCCAGCGCATCAGCGGCTGTTCACGATCGCCAACCAGAAGGGCGGCGTGGGCAAGACGACCACCGCCGTCAATGTCGCGGCCGCGCTCGCCCTGCAGGGACTGCGGGTGCTGGTCATCGATCTCGACCCCCAGGGCAACGCCAGCACCGCACTCGGCATCGAGCACCGAGAAGGCACACCTTCCTCTTACGAGGCCCTGATCGGTGAGATCCCGGTGGAGGCCGCCTTGCAGCGCAGCCCGCACAGCGAGCGGCTGTTCTGCGTACCGGCGACGATCGACCTTGCAGGCGCCGAGATCGAATTGGTCAGCATGGTTGCCCGCGAGGGAAGGCTGCGCACCGCGCTCAGCGGGCTCCACAATCACGACTTCGACTACGTCTTCATCGACTGCCCACCGTCGCTGGGACTGCTCACCATCAACGCCCTCGTCGCCGCGCCAGAGGTATTGATTCCGATCCAATGCGAGTACTACGCGCTCGAAGGTGTGGGTCAGCTGTTGCGCAACATCGAAATGGTGAAGGCCCATCTCAATCCCGCGCTTGACGTCACCACCGTCATCCTGACGATGTACGACGGGCGCACGAAGCTGGCCGATCAGGTCGCCGCAGATGTACGCGCGCACTTCGGCGACAAGGTGCTGCGGACCGTTATCCCGCGCAGCGTCAAGGTGTCCGAAGCGCCGGGGTACGGCATGACGATCCTCGATTACGACCGCGGCTCACGGGGCGCGATGAGCTATCTCGACGCCAGTCGTGAACTCGCAGAGCGAGGCACACCGCAGTGACAGTACCGATGAACCGCTTCGCCGACAGGAGACGTCCTTGACCCAACAGACACGGAAGCGAAGCGGCCTCGGCCGGGGCCTCGCATCCCTCATCCCCACCGGCCCCGCCGATGGCGACGGGGGCTCCTTCGGACCGAGGATGGGGGACGCGGCCGCTGACGTGGTGATCGGCGGGTCGTCCGTCACCGACGCCGCCGACTCCGGCGGCGTCGGTGCCGTCTATCGCGAGATCGATCCGTCGGCGATCGATCCGAACCCGCGACAGCCCCGCCAGGTCTTCGACGAGGAGGCCCTCGCCGAGCTTGTGCACTCGATCCGCGAATTCGGTCTCATGCAGCCGATCGTCGTGCGCGCGGTATCCGCGACGCCTCCGGGGGCGGCACGCTATCAGCTCGTCATGGGGGAGCGGCGCTGGCGCGCGGCCCAGCAGGCCGGCCTGGCCACCATTCCCGCGATCGTGCGGGAGACCGCCGATGACAGCATGCTGCGTGACGCCCTGTTGGAAAACATCCATCGCGTCCAGCTGAACCCGTTGGAAGAGGCGGCGGCCTATCAACAGCTGCTCGAGGAGTTCGAGGTCACCCACGATGAACTCGCGGCCCGTATCGGCCGGTCCCGTCCGCTCGTCACCAACATGATCCGGCTGCTGCGGCTGCCGATCGCGGTGCAGCGTCGGGTGGCCGCTGGGGTGCTGTCGGCGGGGCACGCCCGCGCCCTGCTCGCCCTCGAGGGCGGACCGGAGCAGCAGGAGGAGCTGGCGGCGCGCATCGTCGCCGAGGGCCTTTCCGTACGAGCCACCGAAGAGGCGGTGACGCTGGCGAACCACGACACCACTGCGGCGCCGTCCACGCCGCGCCGCAAGCCGATTCACATGCCGGGGCTACAGGACGTTGCTGAACGGCTGTCGACGGCCTTCGACACACGCGTGACGGTCAGCCTCGGCAAACGCAAGGGCAAGATCGTGGTGGAGTTCGGGTCGGTCGAAGACCTGCAACGCATAGTGGACCTTATGAGTTCGGCGAACAGCTGACCCACGACACGGGGTAATTACGTCACTGTGACACGGGGTCCCCAACAAGCCGTCGTCACTCCCTTCATGAAGGAAAACGAATGTGCAGCAACGGGATTCAATCCGTGCGTGGTGGCCGATGAGCGAACCCGGCGAAAGCGGGCCTTCGGCGGCGCGTGCTTCTATCCTGGAGGGGCAGCCGTGCATTTCAGCACCGTTTAGAACTCGGGGAGTTTAGTGGCAGCTCGAATCACGCCTCTGCGGCTCGAAGCATTCGAGCAGCTGCCCAAGCACGCACGCCGATGCGTGTACTGGGAGGTGGATCCGTCGACCCTGCGGGCCGACGATCACCTGTCCGACCCCGAATTCGAGAAGGAAGCCTGGCTGTCGATGGTCATGCTCGAATGGGGGTCGTGCGGTCAGATGGCGGTGCATTGCCGCGACGGCGATTCGACGGCCGGCGACGAAGACGCCGCGATGCCACTCAGCGCGGGGGACAATCCGTGTCTGGGGTACGCCTTCTACGCACCGCCGGGTGCAGTACCGCGCGCGCGCCTTTTTCCCAGCGGGCCGGTGAGCGCCGACGCCGTACTGCTCACCTCACTCGGTGTCGAGTCCGGCCATGATGCCGAGGGGATGTCACGACACTTGATTGCGTCGGTGGTCGGCGATCTCGTGCGCCGCGGTGTGCGAGCACTCGAAGCGTTCGGGCGCACCGCCGAGGTGACCGAGTTGTTGGACCCTCGACTGATGTCGCCAGAGTTACGGCCCGTCGTTGAGGTGCTGGGGGACTGCTCGGTCGATCAGTGCGTGCTGGACGCCGATTTGTTGCAGGACGCCGGGTTCGTCGTCGTCACGCACCATCGATACTTCCCGCGGCTTCGGCTCGAGCTCGAGCAGGGGTTGGGCTGGAAGGCCGATGTCGAGGCGGCGTTGGAGCGCCTGCTGGAAACCGCGCAGCTACAACAGCCGGTCGGTGCGGGCGCGAGCCCGTGCGCCTGAGGCCAGCCTTCTCGGGGATATGAACCGTCATGGGGGAGAGGGAATATTAGAAGGCGCTGATGGGTCATCCGACAACCTCGCGATGGTGTAACAGCTCGGTTTGATGGGATAGCCCCGATAGGGATCAGGTCGGGCTGACGCGACCGGCCTGCTCGACCGACAGTTCGTGGGCCAGCAACTCGGCGAAAGTGAATGTGCCCGTTGGCCGGTCGTTCTTGCCGAGCAGATACAGCCGCTTGACGGCGGCAAGGACGCCTTCGGCAATCGAGTCACGGGCCGAGGCGTCCACAAGCATGCCCCGGTCGCGCGGATTGGTGATGTAGCCGACGTCGACCTGGATGCTCGGCATCCGCGTCAGCCGCAGCAGATCCCAAGTCCGCCCGTGCGTGCGGCAGTCGCGTAATCCGGTGCGCGCCACCACTTCTCGCTGAATGAAGTCGGCGAGCATGCGGCCGATTGTCGACACCGATCCGTGCGAATTGCCGAAGTGAAACGATGCCACACCGTTGGCCGCCGGGCTGGCCTGAGCGGCGCAGCGCAGGCTGATCATCAGGTCTGCGCCGACGGTGTTGGCCGTTGCCGCGCGTTCCGCGTCGGACGGGGCACGGTTCACCGGCCGCGACAGGAAGGTCTCCATGCCGATGGCCGTCATCCGGCCTTCGAGCCGACTTGCCAAGTCCCACAGTATGTCTGCTTCGCTGATCGGTCCCGCCGGGCCGTTCATGATCAGGCCGTGATCGTTACCGCCGCGGCCCGGATCGATGATGATCCGCTTGCCGGACAGCCGCGGCCCTGAGCGGCGAACCAGCTCCTCTTCGCGAATGGCGTGTGGAGAGCCGCCGGTCACCCGCGACCCCAGAAAGTACAAGGAGCGCAACGTTTCTGGGCCACAGATGCCATCGGGATACAGGCCGTACTCGCGCTGGTAGGACATCAGCGCGTTGTGCGTCTGCAGGCCGAAGTGGCCGTCAACGAGTCCGGTGTAGAAGCCGAGGTCCTGCAACCGGGCCTGCAGCGTCGCGACGTCGTCGCCGTACATCGGCGCACCGAACTGGTGATTGAGCGTGCGCGCACCCAAGCGGTACGAAGCTTCTTTCAGCGCACGAAAAGTCGCCTCGCCGACGATGCCGTCGACCAGCAGACCGCGGTGCTGTTGGAACGCCCGGACGGCGTGGTCGAGGTCATTGTCGAAGACGTCCACGGCGACGTGCCTGCCGGTGGTCAGGTCCTCGTCGGGATTGTCGATCATCCCCAGTGCTGCCAGTGCCGCCCGGATCTCGGTGACCGCATCCCCGCGGTCACCGTGACGCAGACTCGACATACCAGGCCTTTCGGTCAGGTTGTCAGCGGGCCATTGGCGCTGACGAAGCAAAGACAGGCTAGGCAGCATTGTCGCAGACGATTCCCACTTTGGAGAAAACCCCAGGCGGGTGTCCGGCCGCGAGATCTCGGCGTTAGACCACGTCAGCGAGCTCGCGCAGCAGCGCGGCCTTGCCTTTCGCGCCGACGATCCGCTTCACCGGAGCGCCGTCTTTGAACAGGATCATCGTCGGGATCGACACCACCTGGAAATCGCGAGCGGTGGCGGGGTTCGCGTCGACGTCGATCTTGGCCACCGTGAGCGCGCCGACCTTCTCGTTGGCGATCTCCTCGAGCACCGGGGCGACCATCTTGCACGGCCCGCACCACGTGGCCCAGAAGTCCACCAGCACCGGGACGCTGCTCGACAGCACGTCGTCGGAGAACGAGTCGTCGGTTACGGCGACCGTTGCGGAAGTCTTCTCGGTCATAGCGGTGCTCCAATCAAATCAGTGCTGTCATCGGTTGTGGCGGAAGCGGTTTCGGCGAGCCAGCGCTCGGCGTCGATGGAGGCCGAACAGCCGGTGCCCGCCGCGGTGATGGCCTGCCGGTAGGTGTGGTCGACGAGGTCCCCTGCCGCGAACACCCCTTCCACCGAGGTGCTCATGGTGCCGCCCTTGACCAGCACGTAGCCCTCCGGATCGAGGTCGACCTGGTCGCGCACCAGTTCCGAGCGTGGATCGTGGCCGATCGCGACGAACACACCCGTGACGGCGAGCCGGGACTCCTCGCCGGTGACCGTGTTGCGCAACCGCACAGCGGACACCTTCGGATCGCCCTCGATCGCGGTCACGTGGGTGTTGGTGAGGAACTTGATCTTGTCGTTCGCGCGGGCGCGCTCCAGCATGATCCTGGAGGCGCGGAACTCGTCACGGCGGTGGATGAGGGTGACGCTGCGGGCGAAGCGGGTCAGGAAGGTGGCCTCCTCCATCGCCGAGTCGCCGCCGCCGACCACCGCGATGTCCTGGTCACGGAAGAAGAACCCGTCACAGGTGGCACAGGTGCTGACGCCCATGCCGATCAGCGCTTCCTCACCAGGCACGCCGAGGTGCCGCGCGGCCGCACCCATCGCCAGAATGACGGCGCGCGCCAGATACGTCTCGTCGCCGACGGTGACGGACTTGACGGGCCCGCTCAGTGAGACCGCGTCGACGTCCTCCATCCGCAGATCCGCACCAAAGCGCAGCGCCTGCTCACGCATTTCGTCCATTAGTTCGGGTCCAGTGATGCCGTCGCGGAACCCGGGGTAGTTTTCCACCTCGGTGGTGGTCATCAGCGCGCCGCCGAACTGGGTGCCCTCGAACACCAACGGTCTGAGCTGCGCGCGGGCCGCGTAGATGGCTGCCGTGTAGCCGGCCGGACCCGAGCCGATGACGATGACGTCATGAACGGTGGATGAGGAGGTCATGCGAGCCTTTCTGCCGTATCACGTCGGCATGGATACAAACACCAGCGTATGCCCCGGTGTTCCCCGTGGCGTGCAGGACAGATTACGGACGAGTGACCAACGTATCGGCCAGCAGGCCGCTGTGAGCTGAATTGCAGTCGGGCTCGACGACCAGCGCGAGGACCATCCCCGGCGTGTCTGCGGGCAGCACCATCAGCACCGCCGGCCGCCCGTGCATGTCGACCGGTCGCGCGCCAAGCACCGCCGTCGCCGCCGAGTAGCCCAGCCCGGAGAGACAGGACGCACGCTGCTGCGGGTCCGTGAGCGCCCCGTAGTCAGGACTGTGCGAGAGCAGGCCGACGATCTGTGGATTCGACAGCGGAAGGTTGGTCGCGGCCCGCGACACCGTGATGCTCTTCGCCGTGGGCCCCAACGACTGTGTCAGCGCCGGTTCACGCACCAACATCACTCCGCCCACGACGGCACCCACAACCGCCGCCCCGACACCTGACACCAGCGCCACCCGCTGCCACCGTGGGGTGTGTCGAACTGAATGAGTTGGCTGGCCGCCCGGCCGATGCGGCGGCGGCGCCGCCTGAAGCGCAGCGCCAACCCGCGCCGTCACCTCGGCCGAAACGTCGGGTGCGGTGCCCTGGTCGGCACCGAGATCGGCCAGGTCGCGGCGAACCCGGTCGAGAGCCGACAGCATGCCTGCCGCAGCCGAATCGGTGCGAACGCGCTGGCGCAGCGCTGCCGCGGTGGCGTCATCGAGCAATCCCGCCTGCAGGTCGGCCAGCAGCTCGGGTGTGATCGGTTGTGGTTCGTGGCCCGCGTTGTCGTCCATCGCTGCCCCCGCCGGTTGTGCCACGCCCTGACGCAAGCCAGTCTCCACCACAGACGGTTAGACGGCGCCACCGCCGTCTCGGTTCCCCGGATCACTTCTTGAACTGCTCGACGGCCGCGGCAGCGCCTGCGTTGAAGTACTCGAGCGCCTCGGCCAGCTTTGCCCGCGCCCGCGAACAGCGGCTCTTCACGGTGCCCTCGGCGATACCGAGCATGCGCGCGGTCTCCGCCACCGAGTAGCCCTGCATGTCGACTGCGACCACTGCGGCGCGCTGCTCGATGGGAAGCCGCATCAGCGCGCGTTCCACCACGATCGCGGTCTCCACTCGCGGCGTCGGATCGCCGACGTGGCAGGCGTCGTCCTCCAGGGCCGTGGTGGGGTGCGTCTTGTGGCGCCGCAACCGGTCGAGGCACGCGTTGACCACTATGCGGTACAGCCAGCTGCTCACCGCGGAGTCATGGCGGAAGGCGGGTGCGCTGCGGTGCGCCTTGAGCATCGCATCCTGCAGCGCGTCTGCGGCGTCTTCGGGGTTGCGGCTGCTGATCTGCGCCAGCCGGTACAGCTGGCGGTGGTGACGGTAGAACAGCTCCTCGAACGCGTACCGGTCACCGGCGACGTGCGCCGCCAGCAATTCTCTGTCCGACCGGTCGATTCCCCCGAACTGCCCCACAGCCGAACACTAAACGGCGCCAGAGGTACCTTCTGACACAAGTTTGCGGCGTTGGGGATGGAGGCGGTCGGGCCGCCGACTAAGACACAGCTTTGAGCGTGATCTCCGAGATGTCGGACCGGCTGTGTCCGTTGACCTGACCCAGGGTGGAGACCCACACCAGCACGTTCGATGTCGCTGTCGCGTTGTCCACCTTGATGGTGTTCGGGCCGGGCTTGAGGGTGGTGGCCGGTGTCAGCACGGTGGTGTCGTCCAGTGACGCCGGTGTCGGCGTCTGCGACGACCGGATCTCCACTGCGGTTCCCGTGCTGTCCAGGTTGATGGTGACCTCACCCAGCTTCGTGGGCGCTGGCAACTGGAGCATCAGCCCGACGCCGTTCTTGAAGTTCGGGAACGGCACCGGATCCGTATAGGTGTCGATGGGCCACACGGTCGACGGATTTCCGTCGATGGCCAGCGGCGCCTGGTCCGGTGCGTCCGCCTCGCCCTCGGGTGAAAACACCGTGGCGCGAACAGGTTTCACGATCTTGCCGGTTGAAACATCGCCGCCGCCGCCCTGCGCAGACGTTGTCGGCGAGTTCAGGCCCAGCTGGTCGCCGCCGAGGCCGCCGCCGACGTCGCCGAAGATCCGGCTCAACACGGACGCCAGCACGATCAACGCGACGACGATGATCGCGCCGCCCACGCCAAGCCCGATCATCAGCCCCTTGCGGCGGCGCGCCGCGGACTCAGGATCGTCGGTAGGTGCGCCGCGGAAACGCGACGGCGGCGTCGCCCCAGGTTCGTCGACGGGCGCGATGGTCTCGGTGCGATCGGCGATCGCGGTGGCCTGCTGCAACAGGTTCAGCAAGGTGGGGGCGCTGCGGATGCCGCCGCCCTCCTGCACCGCCCGCGCCGCTGCCGCCGAGATCTGGAACGGGATGTCGCGGTCGACGGCCCGCGGTTCGATGGGTTGGCCTGCCGCGTCGAGCTCCGCGGGCGCCAACCCGCTGCGGAATCCGGACTCGGCAAGCGGCCAGCGGTTGATCAGCAGCGCATAGAGGGCGGCGCCGATGCCGCGGATGTCGTCCTCCGGCATGGCGTCCGGCAGCGTCGCCGGGAAGGCCAGCGCCACGTCGCCCTCGATGCTCACCCGCACGCGGCTGGGATGGTCGATCGACAATGCGACGCCCGAGCGGTGGGCAGCCTCCGCGGCAGCGGCCAGCGACTGGACGGCGCGGGCCCCGCCGATCGGCGACGGCGATGTCTCGGCCACTTCGGGCAGCGACCCACCGCGGATCCACTCAGAGACGACCAGGCCGCCGGAGCCGGTGCTGGCCACGTCGAGCACCCGCGCAACTCCGGGCATGTCGAGGCGGCTGAGTTTCAGCGTGCGAGACAGGATCTCCTGTACCTGCTCGTCGGGCAGGGTCGCGTCCGGGTCGACGAAGGTCAGCGCGACCTGCCGGTCCAGCGCGGTGTCGAGCGCCTGCCAGAACTGCAGGTTGGGTGGGCCGCCGTGGAAGACCAGCAGCCGGTAGCGGCCGCCGCCGATGGTGGCGCCGGGAATGAGGTGGACGTCCTCATCGGAGGTGGCGGCCTCGATCGGCGGTTCCCGCGGCGGGGCGAACGCGATGGGCTCACGGGTCGGATCGCCGCCATAGTCGGCGGGCGGCCGGCCGGAGACCGGCATCGGCGCGGTCCCGTTGGCGGGCCCAGGAAACGGCGCTGTCTGCTGGTGCTCGGCCGCGTCATGGTGGATGTCGTCGGCCGGCACATCGGGCGCGAAGTCGTCGGCCGACGGGCGCGGAATCTTGGTCGTGGCGGTGCCGTCAGGGCCCGCTGCGGCGCCGGTCGATTGGTCGTCGGTCACCGCTGGTCCCTTACTCATCCAGTCCCCGGCAACCCCGGCCGGAGGCCCCCGCCGGGCCGTCGCCGGGAATTGACGATGGCGTGACGCGAACGAATTCCTCTGATCAGAGTACGGGAGGGGGCGGCCCGGCCGTGGCCGGTCGGGCGGGGCGGTCGGCGGTGCGGCTACTGTCGGGCGCCTGCCGAGGCGGCGCCGCACGGCGGCCAGGGCGGCCTGCGCGTCGGGTACCCGTGCGGCCACCATGACCCACGCGATGATCGGCACCATGATCAGGCCGAGCACTAGCAGCCGCAGCAGTGAACCGGCGCCGCCCCAATTGCGTGTCAGCGCCTCGAGCCCGAGAAGCTGATCGACGACGTGGGCGATGAGGCCTGCGATCAGCGATGCAGTGATCGTCACCAGGATGGTGCGCACCACCTGAAGGCTGATGAGCCGCCCGCCGGGGGGATTGAGGCTGGCGCGAAGCAGGAAGTAGCCGACCGTGGCGCCTGCGAGAAAGCCAAGACCGTTGGCCAGACCGAGATAGCCGGCTACCATCTCCCGGTCGTCGGTCAGGTAGGGCGCGGCCAGCGACGCCGCGATCTTCACCGTCGTGATCACGACGATCAGCAGGATCGGCGTCCACGGCTGCTCGCGGGCGTAGAACACCCGAAGCTGAAGCAGCACAAGGGCATACGGGATCAACGTGAAGGCGGACAGCGTGATAGCCATGCCGAGATAGCCTGCGTCGACCGCACCGAAGTTGCCGTAGGCGAACAGCGCGCTGCCGATCGCGGGACCACCGACGGTCATCATCGCGACGATCGGAATCAGCGTCACCATCGTCAGCCGGGTGGACAGCGACAGATCGGCGAGCACGGCCGGGATGTCGTCGCCCGCGGCGTTGCGGCTCAGCCGCGGCATCACCACCGTCAGTACCGTCACGCCGATCATGCCGAACGGCAGCATCAGCACCAGCCAGGTGTAGTTGTAGATCGCCGGGCCGGAAGCCGCTGCCTCACTGGCGATCTGGTTACCGACGATCAGACCGATCTGGCTGATCAACACGTACAGCACCATGGCCGCCGCCATGGTGCCGAATTTCTTGAGCCGGTCGTCGATGCCCCACAGCGGACGCAAGCTGACCCGCTCCTGGCGGATGGCCACCAGCAGCACTGCCGTCTGTGCGAACACGCCGAGCGTCGTGCCGATGCCGAGCACGAGCAGCTTGGCATTGCCCATCTCGACGGGGTCGATCGAAAGCTCGCCCGGTACAAGGACATACAGTCCCAGCGTTGCGATCGCCACGATGTTGTTCACCACGGGCGCCCATGCCGGCGGGCCAAAGACGTTGCGGGTGTTCAGGATCGCCATGAACACCGACGACAGGCCGTAGAACAACACCTGCGGCAGAAGCAGATAGGCGAACGCGGTGGTCAGCGACCGGTTGACTAAGGGGTCGCTGCCGAGCATGAGCCGCACCAGCAGGGGAGCGGCGGCTATCGACAGCAGCGTGACCACCACGAGCAGGGCGGTGGTCAGCGTGACCAGCCGCCGCACGAACGCGGTGCCGCCATCGGGGTCGTCGCGCTCGGCCCGCGCCAGCACAGGAACGAAGATCGCGGTGAACGTCGCCTCGAGCACCAGGGCGGCGATCAGGTTGGGCAGCTGGTTGGCCACCGAGAACGCCGACGACAGAGCGGCGCCGAGGATGGCGGCCAGCAGCACAATGCGGGTGAAGCCGGTGATCCGGCTGACCAGAGTCGCGAACGCCATGCCCCACGACCGGGACACCACCGCCGCGTCGGACAGTTCCGGGCGCCCGGCCCGCCGCCGCGGTGCGGGCCCGCGGGGCAGCCGTTGCGGGGGCACGCGGCGGCCTGTGGGTGGTGGGGGCACTCCCCTCGCAAGCTGGGGCGCCCCCTCGCGGGGGAACGCCTGCGCGGTCGCGCGGGGTGGGTAGCGGAGCGGCGGGACCCTATTGAACGGCGGTGGCTGAGGCGGACGCGGCCCGCCCGCGGTGGTCATCGTTCACCGCCGGTTGAACCGGCGCGACCTTCCCCGCCGGCAGACCGGCTCATGGCGCGCGGCGGCTCGTCGGTCTCCTTGGCGTAGGCGATCGCGACATCGATCGGGTCCGGCCGGTCCAGATCGGCGCGGTCAGGCTGGCCGCTGAAGCGGTGCCATAGCCGTCGCCCGGCGAGCAGGACCAGCACCGCGCCCGCCGAGAGCGTGATGAAGAACAGCACCTTGCCGTAGGCGTTTGAGTGCACCGAGAGTCGCACAGGCTCGCCTAGCGGCAGGCCGTCGGCAGTGCGCAGGGCGACGTCGACGGCGACTCGCTGCGTGAAGTGCACCTCGATCGGCACCTTCAGCGGTAGATAGCCCGGCGGCAGCTGGATCTCACCCATCTCAGTCACCGACATCCCGGGCGGGGCGTCGATCTGCAGCCGCACCCGGATCGGCACCGGAAGGTCGTTGCGCAGCGCCAGGGGCAGCGGGCTGTGTTCGGTGGCCAGCGTGTAGGAACCGCCGGGGTTGACGATGGTGACCGCGCCGAACAGGTCGTCGACGGTGCGGCCGACGGTCGTCAGCCGCTGCTGGGCCAGGCCGTTGCGGGCGTCCGGCGGTACCGACTGGCTCAGCGCGCGCAGCATGTCCTCGCGGAGGGGCGCGGTGTACTGCGCTCCGGTCAGCCCCGTCCGCTCGTCGGTGGTCAGTGCCGACGTCAGGCCCCACAGCCGGCCGGTCACCGCCGCGATGCCGGAGACGACGCCGTCGTCGAAGCGGCCGCGCGGATCGCCTATCGCGCCGTTGGGCGGCGGGGCCAGATCCTGCGCGGGCAGGGCGTTGGTCTCGGCGATCACCGCCGGCAGCGGCCGCGCCACGGCCAGCCCCGAATGAATGGTCGACGCCACAGCGGTGAGGATCGCCTGGGCGTCGTCGGCTTGCAGGCTCCAGACCAGCGGCGGCGCCAGGATCTGGGTGCGCGGCTCGGTGTCGGTGTGCAGGCCGCGCCACAGCAGCGAGGCCAACGCGTCCTGGCGTCGGGCAATCCGGGAATCGTGATTGACCGGGATGTCCAGCGACGGGTCCAGGTACGACGGCGACGCAGGCTCGGTGCCCGCGCCCGCCAGCGCGGCACCGACCGTCGGGTCGAACGGCGCGGCCACCAGGTGTGGCGTGTACCGCACTGGCTGGACATCGGCCGTCGCCGGTTCGCCGGTGGCGGAGTCTTGTGCGCCGGCATTCGCGGCGCCGATCGCGACCGTCGGACCCTGCGCCGACAGCAGCTCAACCGCGGGACCGGTGAGCGTTCCGTCGCCGACGAGCGTGGCGCCCCTGGTCGACTGGACCCCCAGGATCTGATCGACGATGTCGGCGGCAGCGTTGGTGGCGATCGCGCTAAGGCCCGGGTCGCCAACCCGCTGCAGCGCATCGAGGTCGGCCTGCGAGTACGTCGTCGGCGCTACGCACATCCGCTGTGCCAGCGCCCTGAGCCGATTGAGCCAGCCGACCGCCGCGTCCCGGCCCGCGCCCGGATGTGTCGGTGTGGACGGCCCTGCATCGGGCGCGTCGTTGACGACGTAGCCGCCCGTCATCGCGTTGACGGTGACCAGCAGATCGGGGTCGACGGCAATACACATCGCGAGGCGCACCTCACCGCCGGGGTCGACCGGCGGGCTGGTCGCGAAGTCGACCGCCGACAGCAGGGTGTCCAGCCGCCCGCCGGGCGCCAGCGAGGTCGCGAGGTCGTCGTCGATCAGCCGCACCGGTGTGGTGCCACCTGGCGCGCCCGCAGCCAACCGTGGCCGGTCCGCCAGCGGCCACAGCATGGTGAGCCGAACGGGTTTGGAGGTGTCGGGTGGCACCACCGCCGTCAGCGTGTCGGCGGCGGAGTCTGCCGCGGGCTCGGGCGGCACACCGAGCACCGGCAGCAGGAAGCGGGCGTCGTCGAGGCGGGCGGGGGCGCCGTAGTCGGGGGTGCCGTTGACGTTGACCATGACCGGGTAGACCCCGGGCTCGTCGATGTGCAGCGACGACAACTCCGCCGACCGCAGCGGAAAGCCAAGGTTGAATGGAACGTCTTGTCCGCGAAGCAATTCCGGCGCAACAGTGATGAAGTCGGCGACGGGCTCGTATTGGTCGACGTTTCCGGTGAGATTGGTGCGCAGGCCGGCAGACGAAGTCACGGCCGCAGCGTGTTCGAGGCGAACCATCACGTCGTGGACCGGCCGATCGCCGACGTTGAGTATCGATCCGGTGACGGTGACGGTTGGCTCGCTGGTGGTGGTCACCACCTCGGGGGTGATGCTGTCGATGCGCACCTGCAGGAAGGGCACCGCCCCCGGTTCGCCCGCTGCGGCGTGGGGGACAACCGCTGGAGCGGCGAAGAGCGTCAGCAGCGCGAGGGCGGCGAACAGACGCGCAAGCATCGAGGCCGTCCTCACGGCCCTTGTCCGCACCCGTTCGTCCGGCGAGAAGTCTGTTCGTCGGGACGACGGTTGCGGGTGTGCGAGTGTGTCTGGGCGCGCCGGCGCGGCGAGGTCCGCGGCAGCGGCGGCAGTGCGGCAGGCCCGTCCGTATGCAGCTTGTCGATCAGCTCACCGGCGACCTCGGCCAGCCTGCGTTCATCGGCGTAGGCCAGCCGCGACGGCAAGTCCCTGAGAGGCACCCACGCCACCTCACTGACTTCGACATCTTCGTCGGAGAGCTCGCCGCCGAGGAACCGCATTAAATAGTGGTGCACGGTCTTGTGCACGCGACGGCCCTCAGTGACGAACCAGTAGTCGATGCTGCCGAGTGCGGCCAGCACACTGCCCTGGATTCCGGTCTCCTCCGCTACCTCACGGATCGCGGTCTGTTCAGCGGTTTCACCGAGTTCGATATGGCCCTTGGGCAGCGACCACAGCATCCGGCCGCGCCGGTCGATGCGCCCGATCAGCGCGGCGACCTGAGTTTCCTTGGGCCCGTCGATTCCGTCGATCACCAGCCCGCCCGCTGACGTTTCATGCACCGTGCGCAGGCGATCGGCGGGTCGGCGTGGGCGGGACTTCTGCGGCTTGTTCTGACCGCTTGGCTGGTGTTTGTCGGATTGCACCGCCCCGTAGTTCGCGCCGCCCACGGCGGTGTTGTTGCGGTGCTCGGTGGATTCGGGCGGGCCTGCAGCGCGTCGGCCGCGGCGCCTTCCCCGGCGCCGTCGTGGTTTGGCCTGCTCGCCGTCCGACACCCAAGCGATAGTAGCTGCCACGAAGATTCGATCCCGCCGCACTCACCGGTCGTGACTCACCCGTTGCACATTAAGCTCATCGGACGTGCCCAATTCTGCTGCTGATGCCGAACTGCTGGCCTCCGCGCAGGTCGCGCTGAACCAGCACGGCGCGGTGCTGGGTGAACTCGGCCGGATGTTCGCTGACGCGAACCACCAGCTGTACCTCGTCGGCGGCAGCGTGCGCGACGCGCTGCTCGGCCGCCTGGGCAATGACCTGGATTTCACCACTGATGCGCGGCCCGAGCAGACGCAGAAACTGCTGCGGTCGTGGGCCGACGCGTTGTGGGACACCGGTATCGAATTCGGCACGGTCGGCATCGGTAAGGACGGCCACCGGCTGGAGATCACCACCTTCCGCGCCGATACCTACGATCAAGTGTCCCGCAATCCGGAGGTACGATTCGGCGACCGCCTCCAGGACGATCTTGTGCGGCGCGACTTCTCCGTCAACGCGATGGCCGTGCGCATCACCCCCGACGGCCCCGGCGAATTCCTCGATCCCCTAGACGGTTTGGCGGCGCTGCGCGCCAAAGTCCTGGACACTCCGTCGGCGCCGGAGGTGTCGTTCGGCGACGACCCGCTGCGAATGCTGCGTGCGGCGCGGTTCGTCTCGCAGCTCGAGTTCACGGTCGCGCCGCGTGTGCTGACTGCGCTGCTGGAGATGGCACCGCAACTGGGCCGCATCACCGCCGAGCGGGTCGCCGCCGAACTGGACAAGCTGCTGTTGGGCGCGGACCCGGTCGCGGGCATCGATCTGATGGTGCAGACCGGCCTCGGCGATGTGGTGCTGCCGGAGGTCGGCGCGATGCGGATGGCCATTGACGAACACCATCAGCACAAGGATGTCTACCGGCATTCGCTGACGGTGCTCCGCCAGGCGATCGGGCTGGAGGACGACGGGCCCGATCTGGTGCTGCGGTGGGCAGCGCTGCTGCACGACATCGGCAAGCCGGCCACGCGCAAGCACGAGCCGGACGGCGGGGTCAGCTTTCATCACCATGAGGTCGTGGGCGCCAAGATGGTCCGCAAGCGAATGCGGGCACTGCGGTACTCCAAGCAGATGATCGAGGACGTGTCGCAGCTGGTGTACCTGCATCTGCGGTTCCACGGGTACGGGGACGGCAGGTGGACCGACTCCGCGGTGCGCCGGTACGTCACCGACGCCGGGCCGCTGTTGCCGAGGCTGCACAAATTGGTGCGCGCCGATTGCACCACCCGCAACAAGCGCCGCGCGGCCAGGCTGCAGGCCAACTACGACGACCTGGAACACCGCATCGAGGAACTGGCCGCGAGGGAGGACCTCGCACGGGTGCGACCGGATCTCGACGGCAACGAGATCATGAACGTCCTCGGTATCCCGGCCGGTCCCGAGGTGGGGAAGGCGTGGCGGTATCTCAAGGAGCTTCGGCTCGACCGCGGGCCGCTCTCGCACGACGAGGCCGTCGACGAGTTGGCGAAGTGGTGGAACTCGCGGGAGCACGGCGACGTCTGATACGCCATGGACTACTGCCTTGGTGATGCGGACGGCTCGGCGACCATGTGGACCGCCGACCCCGATACCGATCTGGACGGCGACGGCTCACTGGACGCCGTCGGGCTGGATTTCGACGGTGACGGTCTGCTCGACGACGCGATGGCCGACATGGACGGCGACAGCCTGGCCGACCACGCGGCGCTGGATCTCGACAACGACGGCCACCCAGAGGCGTTGTTCACCGACGACGGCACCGGCACCTGGGCGGTCAGCGTCGACCGGGCGGGGCAATTGCGGTGGTTCGGCCTGGACGGGGTTGAACACACGGGCGGACCGCTGGTGGATCTGGACGGCGACGGGCAGAGCGACGACCGGTTGGCGGACACCGACGGCAACGGCCTGGCCGACCGCGCGCTGTCCGGCGACTCGGCGTACGTCGACACCGATGGCGACGGCCGGTGGGACGTCAAGCTCGCCGACTCGGACGGCGACGGCAAGGCGGACGCCGCCACCGAGCTGTAGCGACTCGGCGCGAGCGACCGCGCCTGTACGCGACACGCCGCTCGCAGCCGTACAAAACGGGTCGCTCGCGCCGACGACTCAGTCCCGACCTGGCCCCGGCGGACCCGCGAAGGCCTGCGCGATGCCAAGCCACTGCTCGGCGTCGGCACCGACGGGATGGACGTCCAAGTCCGCCTGCGGCCGTCGCTGGGTGACCAGCATGCAGAAGTCCTCGGCCGCTCCCGTGACGCGCTGCTGGGCGTCGTTGGGACCCCACTCCCAGACCGAGCTGTCGGGCGCTCGCAGCTCCACGCGGAACGGCTCCGCCGGGGGAGTGAGCCCGTTGATGGAGAACGCGAAGTCGCGGGTGCGCACGCCGATGTGCGCGATCGAACGCAGCCGAGCCGTCGCGGGTCGCTTCACCCCGAGCGTGTCGGCGACGTCCAGACCGTGGGCCCAGGTCTCCATCAGCCGCGCGGTGGCCATCGAGGCGGCGCTCATCGGAGGACCGAACCACGGCAGCTTGCGGCCGTCGGCAACGGCCAGCAGTTCGTCGTGCAGACGATCCCGGGTCTCGCGCCAGTCGGCCAGCAGACGTTCCGGCGGCAGCGCGGCCAACTCCTCGGCTCCTGCATCGACGAAACCCGTCGGATCCTTGGCTGCCTTGGCGAGCACCGCCGCGAAGCCGGCTTCGTCGGTGACGGCGGTCAGCGCGACACGATCGGTCCACAGCAGATGCGCGATCTGATGGGCGATCGTCCACCCGGATGCAGGGGTGGGGTCCGCCCAGCGATCGGCAGGCAGGTCGGCGACCATGGCGTCGAGGTCGTCGCTTTCCGCACGGAGGTCAGCCACCATCGGCTCGGCTGTCGACATGCCGGCCACCTTAGCCGGGGGGCCGTCCGCGGCGGCCGACGCTGGCGTGGACGGCCAGCCCCACGAGGTACACCACCGACCCCGCGACCACCAGGGCGGGCTCGTGACCGTCAGGCGGAATCACCGTCGCCGCCAACGTCATCGCGACGATGAACGACATCCAGAACAGCGAGTCCTGGACGGTGAACACGTGCCCGCGAAGGGCGTCGTCGACGTCGATCTGCATTGCGGTGTCGGCGCACAGCTTCACCACCTGCCCAGCCGCGCCGAGGAAGAACCCGCACAACACCATCAGGGGAAGCTGCAGGCCCGAGCCGCACAGCTGGACGACCGCCGCGAACGCCAGCGCGCCGTTGGGCGCAGCGTATCGGCCCCACCGACGGACGAGGCCAGGTGTCAATGCGGTCGCAAGAAACGAGCCGAGCCCGGCAGCGGCGAGGAAGGACACCGAGGTGCCTAGCCCCGCGACGGCCTCGGTATCGGAGTGCCGCACCATCACCAACACCAGCAGAGTGTTGATGCCGAACACCATGCGGTGCGCGGCCAGCGCCAAGAGGGTGGCCGCCACGGTGGGCACGGCGACCACCGTGCGGGCGCCGTGCAGCCATCCGGTGGCCACCGCGTACGCCACCGAGCCGTGTATCGCCCGTTTGCTCTCGTGCGGACCCAGAATGTGCGGCGGGAAGCGAACCGACAGCCGCAGCGCCAGCGACACCGGTACCGCGACGATCAAAATGACTGCGGCGGCACCGGTGTCGTCGGCACCAAACAACCAGCGCGGCAGCAGCATGAAGCTGGCGCCCAGGAACGCCGCTGCCTGCCCGGTGGCCGTGGCGACGGCGTTCATCGTCACCACGTGGTCCCGCGGCACCACGTCCGGCAGCGCCGCGGACAGACCCGACGAGACGAAGCGGGTGAAGCCGTTGACGATCAACGCGCCGAATAGGATCGCTAGATCGTTCGCGCCGACGGCGAGGAGTCCTGCCACGCCGAACACCAGCACCAGCCGACCCAGGTTGGCGCCGACCAACACCAGACGCCGGTCCCAGCGGTCCAGCAGCGCGCCGGCGAACGGCCCCAGCAGTGAATACGGCAGGAACAACACCGCGAACGCACCGGCGATCTCCCACGGGCCCGCGGCGCGTTCGGGATTGAACAGAAGCCCACCCGCCAGACCCGCCTGGAAAAGGCCGTCGCCGAACTGGCTCACCGTCCTCAGTTCGAGCAGTCGCCAGAATTCAGGTAGCGCACGCACCGAACGCCAAACGGCGATCGGCGCACGCGCGTCAGCCACAGAAATCACGTCCTCGTTGAGGGTCCTGCAAATCAGGCAACCCGACCAACAGTACAAATATCCCGGCGGGCCGCGCTTGTTCGCCACCGTGACTCGTTGCTGGTGCCATGATGGTGAGGTGGCGCACTCAGAGGACCCGGAGGACTTCATCGCTCCTGCGCCCCACCGTGTGCGCGCGGGAACGCTGCTGCTCGCCAACACCGACCTGCTGGAGCCGACGTTTCGGCGCAGTGTCATCTACGTTGTCGAGCACAACGACGGCGGCACGCTCGGGGTGGTGCTGAACCGGCCCAGCGAGACCGCGGTCTACAACGTGTTGCCGCAGTGGGCCAAGCTGGCCGCCAAGCCCAAGACGATGTTCATCGGCGGGCCGGTCAAACGCGACGCGGCGCTGTGCCTCGCGACGCTGCGAGTCGGCGTCGAGGCGGACGGGGTGCCGGGGTTGCGGCATGTGCAAGGCCGGATGGTGATGGTCGACCTCGATGCCGATCCGGACGCGATCGCCCCGATGGTCGAAGGCGTGCGGATCTTCGCCGGCTACTCCGGCTGGACGATCGGCCAGCTCGAGGGCGAGATCGAACGGGATGACTGGATCGTATTGTCCGCGTTGCCATCCGATGTTCTGGTGGAGCCGCGGGTGGATCTGTGGTCGAGGGTGCTGCGCCGCCAGCCGCTGCCGTTGTCGCTGCTGGCGAGCCACCCGATCGACGTCAGCCGCAACTAAGCCGCAGGCACTGTCCGCGACATTCGGCTCGCGATGACGGCGCAGACGAACAGCTGGATCTGGTGAAAGATGATCAGCGGCAACATGATCAGGCCAACCGCCCCGGTGCCGAAGAACACCAGCGCCATCGGCAGGCCGGACGCCAGACTCTTCTTCGAGCCGCAGAACAGCACCACCGTGGCGTCGGCGCGGTTCAACCGGGCCAGTCCTGACATGCCCACCGTGACGCCGAGCATGATCGCCAGCAGGACCACGCACACTCCCGCGACCGCGACCACCCGCCACGGGCTCACCGTGCTCCAGATGTGCTCGGCGATGCTCATCGAGAACGCCGTGTAGACGACGAGCAGGATCGAGCCGCGGTCGAACGCCTTTGTGACCAACGCATGCCGGTGCACCCACGGCGCCAGCCACGGCCGCAGCAGTTGGCCGGCGATGAACGGCAACAGCAGCTGCACCACGATGTCCAAGACGGCCGACCCATCGATGCGCGGGGCCCCGGTGGTGTGCATCAGCAATACGACCAGCAGCGGGGTGAGCACCACGCCGAGGATGTTGGACAACGATGCGCTGACGATCGCGGCGGGAACATTGCCATGGGCGATCGAGGTAAACGCAATCGAGGACTGCACGGTCGACGGAACCAGGCACAGGAATAGCACGCCGGTGTACAGATCGGGGGTCAGCACCGAGGGCACGAGTGCGCGCGCGGCCAGCCCGAGAAGAGGGAAGGCGACGAACGTCGCGGCGAGCACCAGCAGATGCAGCCGCCAATGCCGCAGCCCGTGCAAGGCCTCGTTCGGTGACAGTCTCGCGCCGTAAAGCAAGAACAGCAGCGCAATCGCGATCTTGGTGGCTACCGACAGGACGTCAGCGGCACTGCCGCCAGCCGGGAACACCGCCGCCAGCGCCACGACCGCCAGCAGCGCCAGCAGGAAGGTGTCAACGGGCAGACGTGCCAGTCGTTGGAGCACGCGAGCTCAGTTACAGGACAGCGTGCAGGTCGCGCATGCCCCGCCACAGTCCCCTCGCAAGCCGGGGGCCCGGCCGGCGGCGTCGCGGCGTGCGACTGCCTTGGCGCTCTGCCAGCATCCGGCACCTACAGTGCACACCGCGCCGACCGCGCACACCACCACAACGATCAGGCCGGTCTGCGGCTCCGCCGACAGAGCCACCACCCCGCCGGCGGCCAGCATCACCGCCGCGGCGAGTTGGGTCGGGGCCACCGCGCGTAGAACCTGGCGGACGGGATCGGCGGCGATGGGGCGCGCCAGCAGCCATAGGCCAAGACCGGCGATCGCGGCCGCGGCGCACAAGCAGAGCACCGCGGCGATCAGCATGCGCCACACAATACGAGCCCCGGACACCGTCCGCCGGATGGGGCCGTCCCCCGGGCGCCAGGCTTCGCCCGGGGGACGACGACTATCCCGGTTGTCCCAGAAGTTGCGGGACAACCGGCTGGGCGGCCTGGGCCCCCAGGGCCCCCAGCTGGCTCGGGGACTGGCTCGGGGACTGGCTTTGGGACTGGGGCAGGCCCGGCGCCGCGGGTGATGGCGCCGGAGTCGGTGACGTGGGGGCGCTCACCTTGAAACCGTTGACGATTGCGTCGGTCGCGTCCGCCGCCGCGACAACCTGGTCGACGCTGGTGGTCACCGACAGCGACACCAGGTACTTGTCAGGGCCCACGGTGGCGATGACGTGGCGCCGCGAGGTGTTCAGCGTCATCGAGTTATCGCGGTAGGTGCCCTCGATGACCGACGACGGCATGCCGCCGAAGTCGGCGAGCGACCCGTCGGTGGCCCGCCAGGCGGGCAGCTGCTGACTGTCGATGAAGCCGTGGCTGATGGCCTCCTTCGGGTCGAAGTCGCCGATCAGCTTGTAGACCACGACCTGCGCGTTGGTCGAGTACAGGCCGTTACCGCCGGCCCGGTCGGCGATCACCGCGAACGCGTCGGGGACATTCGGATCGGGCACCTGCGACCAGCCCTTTGGCATCGGCAGCACGATGTTGAGCGCCTTGAAGTCGCGGCTGTTCTGCGGCTCAAGTCCGACGCCCTTCGCCTTGAAGAAGTCGGCCAGTGTGCCTGAGGCGGCCGGTGCGATCGTTACCGGCGGCGGCGCGGGGTCGGTCGGCGTCGAAATGCCGGCGAGCGCCGGTGTACCGGGCGTCACAGCCGGTTGCCCCAGCGCTTGTGGCGCGGTCGCGCCGGCGTCGGGCGCCACCGTGACCGTCTGCGTCACGGTGGCAGGTATTGGCAGCGGCGGTTGCGGGAACACCGGCTCGGCTGAGGCGGTGGCACCGGCGAAGCCGACGACGGCCGCCACACCGGCTGCCGCGCCACCTGCCAGAACCCGCCAGCGGCGGGCGATCTCGTTCATCGACGTCGGTCCTTCTTCTGCGGTGCGGGTGCAGCACATCGGTGGTCAGGCGCCGACCGTATCCCGCGCGATGTGTTAGCCACCAGGGCTGGAATCGACCTGGAACCAACCTCTGACCGGTCCGCAATGCAACCGATACCAACCCGTGGCCGACGAACCGCACATGAGCGTGCTTATACCCTGTTCACGTGACAGAACCGCCGACCGCTCAAACCGCGGCGGCCGCCGAGGCCGATGCCGGCACCCCGCAGCACCGCTACACCGCGGAGCTGGCGGGGCAGATCGAGCACGCATGGCAGCAGACCTGGGCGGAGTCGGGGACCTTCAACGTGCCGAACCCGGTGGGCTCATTGGCGCCGCCGGACGCGTCACCGGTCCCCGCGGACAAGATGTTCGTGCAGGACATGTTCCCCTATCCGTCGGGTGAGGGGCTGCACGTCGGGCATCCGCTCGGCTACATCGCGACCGATGTTTACGCCCGCTACTACCGAATGACGGGCCGCAATGTATTGCATGCGTTGGGCTTCGACTCGTTCGGCCTGCCCGCCGAGCAGTACGCCATCCAGACCGGCACGCATCCACGCATCCGCACCGAGGCCAACATCGTCAACTTCCGTCGCCAGCTGGGGCGGCTGGGCTTCGGACATGACTCCCGCCGCAGCTTCTCCACCACCGACGTCGACTACTACAAGTGGACGCAGTGGATCTTCCTGCAGATCTACAACGCGTGGTTCGACCCGGCCGTGAATAAGGCGCGGCCCATCGCCGAGCTCGTCGCCGAGTTCGATTCGGGTGCAAGGGCTCTCGACGACGGGCGTGCGTGGTCCGAGTTGTCTGTCGGCGAACGCGCGGATGTGATCGACTCGTATCGGTTGGTGTACCGGGCCGATTCGATGGTCAACTGGTGTCCCGGTCTCGGCACCGTGTTGGCCAATGAGGAAGTCACGTCCGACGGGCGTAGCGAGCGCGGGAACTTCCCTGTGTTCCGGAAGCGACTGTGGCAATGGATGATGCGGATCACCGCGTACTCGGACCGGCTGATTGAGGACCTTGACGTGCTGGATTGGCCCGAGAAGGTCAAGACGATGCAACGCAACTGGATCGGCCGGTCCACGGGTGCAACTGTGTTTTTTCGCGCGACTTCGTCACCCGATGCCGGCGACATCGAGGTGTTCACGACGCGGCCCGACACCTTGTTCGGTGCGACGTACATGGTGCTGGCGCCGGAGCACGAGCTGGTGGATAAGCTGACCGCTTCGGAATGGCCCGCCGGTGTGGACCAACGGTGGACGTTCGGCGCAGCGACACCCGCCGAAGCAGTCGCCGCGTATCGTGCCACCATTGCGGCAAAGTCGGATCTGGAGCGCCAGGAGAACAAGGACAAGACCGGCGTGTTCCTCGGCAGCCATGCGACGAATCCGGCTAACGGCCAACAGATTCCGGTGTTCATCGCCGACTATGTGCTGATCGGCTACGGCACCGGCGCCATCATGGCGGTGCCAGGCGGCGACCAACGCGACTGGGACTTCGCCCACGAATTCGGTCTGCAGATCATCGAAGTCGTGGCGGGCGGCGACATTTCGCAGGCGGCCTACAGCGGCGACGGCGAGATGGTCAACTCCGACTATCTGAACGGGCTCAGTGTGGCCTCGGCGAAGGAGGCCATCACCGGGCGCCTGTCCGCCGAGGGTCGTGCGCAGGCGCGCGTCGAATACAAGCTGCGGGACTGGCTCTTCGCCAGACAACGGTACTGGGGTGAACCGTTCCCGATCGTTTACGACGCCGACGGCCGTGCGCACCCGCTGCCCGAGTCGGCGCTGCCCGTTGAGCTGCCCGATGTGTCGGACTACTCGCCGGTGTTGTTCGACCCGGATGACGCGGACAGTGAGCCGTCGCCGCCGCTGGCCAAGGCGATCGAGTGGGTGCATGTGGAACTGGATCTCGGCGACGGACTGAAGCCGTACAGCCGCGATACCAACGTGATGCCAAATTGGGCGGGCAGCTCGTGGTACGAGCTGCGCTACACCGACCCGTACAACTCAGAAGAGTTGTGCGCAAAGGAAAACGAGGCGTACTGGATGGGTCCGCGGCCGGCCGAGCACGGCGCGAAGGACCCGGGCGGCGTCGATCTCTATGTGGGCGGCGTCGAGCATGCGGTGCTGCATCTGCTCTATGCGCGGTTCTGGCACAAGGTGCTCTACGACCTCGGCCACATCAGCTCGCGGGAGCCGTATCGGCGATTGGTGAACCAGGGCTACATCCAGGCGTTCGCATACACCGATTCGCGCGGCGCGTATGTGCCCGCCGCCGACGTCACCGAACGCGACGGCAAGTTCTACTGGGCCGGCCCCGACGGCGAGATAGAGGTGTTCCAGGAGTTCGGCAAGATCGGCAAGAGCCTGAAGAACTCGGTGTCGCCCGACGAGATCTGCGACAACTACGGCGCGGACACGTTGCGGGTCTACGAGATGTCGATGGGCCCGTTGGAGGCGTCGCGGCCGTGGGCCACCAAGGATGTCGTCGGCGCGTACCGGTTCCTGCAACGGGTGTGGCGGCTGGTGGTCGACGAGCAGACCGGCACCGAACGGGCCGCCGACCACGAGGCGCTCGACGACGAGACGTTGCGGCTGCTGCACCGCACGATCGCAGGGGTGTCCGAGGATTACGCCGGGCTTCGCAACAACACCGCGGCAGCCAAATTGATCGAGTACACCAACCATCTGACCAAACAGGGCGTGACCGCGCGAAGCGCGTTGGAGCCGCTGGTGCTGATGGTCGCGCCGCTTGCTCCGCATCTGGCAGAGGAACTGTGGAAGCGGCTCGGGCATGACACGTCGCTGGCGCACGGCCCGTTCCCGGTGGCCGACCCGCAGTACCTCGTCGAGGACACCGTCGAATATCCGGTGCAGGTAAACGGCAAGGTCCGCGGCCACGTGACGGTGGCGGCTGACGCTGACGCAGACACGCTGGAGGCCGAGGCGCTCGCTGACGAAAAGGTGCAGGCTTTCCTCAACGGCGCCACGCCGAAGAAGGTCATCGTTGTCGCCGGACGGCTGGTGAACATCGTCGTCTAGCGGGATCCTGTGCACGAAAATCGGCGCTCACCGCCGGAAAACGTGCACAAAACACCGGGAATCAAGAAATAGCGACATTAAGCTGCTGCTCGTGGGCAGATACGTGTTAGCCAACGGCCGGGGCCGCTGGTTGGCGTTCGCGGCCTCGCTCGCCCTCTCTGCCGCGATATTCCACGCCCAGGGCACCGAGCGCCCGTGCTGCGTTGAGATCCCGGCAATAACACCGGCCGGCCAGCAATCTGTCCAGGCCGGCACGCCGTCCGTCGCCAGTCCGGCGGCGGCGGAATTGATGGCGGCAAGCGCGCCTGTCGCTGGCCGGGCGGCGCCGTTCGCGTTACCTGTTGGCGTCGCGCCGGAGAACGGGTTACAGGTCCATACCATCCGGGCGGCCCGTGCAATCAGCGTGTTGTTTCCCGAGATCACGACGATCGGCGGGTTCCGGCAGGATCCCCTGAAATGGCATCCCAACGGGTTGGCGATCGATGTGATGATCCCTAACTACCACTCCGCCGAAGGCATCGAGCTCGGCAACCAGATCGCCGGGTTTGCCTTGGCGAATGCCAAACGTTGGGGAGTGCTCCATGTGATCTGGAGGCAGGGCTTCTATCCGGGCATCGGCGCGCCGAGTTGGACGGCGGACTACGGCTCAGAAACCGCCAACCACTACGACCACGTTCATATCGCCACCGACGGCGGCGGGTACCCGACCGGGAACGAAATCTACTTCATCTGATTCAGTGCCCTGCGCCGCCACGCTCGGCTCGGCTGCCGCTCCACAAATCACCTCGGGCGGACGACGACCTCGTGGATGTCGGCGTCGGGCGGCACATTCACCGCATCGGCGACCACCTTCGCGACGGACTCCGGGCTCAGGAATTGCGACGGGTCGTAGTCCTTGCCTTCGTATGCGATGAGGCCTTCCTGCATCACCGTGGCGATCCGGCCGGGGTGAATCGAGGTCACCCGGAGCGACGGCTCGTCGTTGCGCAGCGAATCGGCGAACCCACGCAGCGCGAACTTGCTCGCCGAATATGACGCCAAGCCGGGCGACGCGTTGATACCCGCTCCGGAGTTGATGAAAACGACGTGACCACCGGCAGCGCGCAGTGCCGGCAGCAGCGCGAGCGTAAGGGCAACCGCCCCAACGACATTGACCTGCATAGTGGCCCGCCACTCGTCGACCGTCGACTCGGCGACGCGGCCAGGGAAGGCCACGCCCGCGTTGTGGATCAGCACGTCGAGCTCGACGATCGGCTCGACGACCGCCGGTATCGCGTCGACATCGACCAGATCGATCGGCCAAGTGGTGGCGCCGAACCGCCCCGCCGTCTCGTCGAGCCGGTGCGACGGCCGACCCGCGAGGAAGAGCGTATGTGTCGGCGCAAGCGCCTCGGCGAGCGCTGAACCGAGTCCGCCGCCCGCCCCGGTGATCATCGCAGTGGGCATCCGAGCCGCGGACCCGGCGACATTCGGCACGAGGCCACCCTACCGACCTGCGATTCGGGCGCACCCGTCGCATTATTGAACAGATGCCACCCGACCACAGCTTCGCTCCCACGCAGCTCGCGGCCCGCGCCGCATACCTACTGCGCGGCAATGACCTGGGCGTGATGACCACCGCCGCGCCGTTGCTTTATCCGCACATGTGGAGCTGGGACGCCGCGTTCGTGGCGATCGGACTGGCGCCGCTGAGCGTCGAGCGGGCCGTCGTCGAACTCGACACCCTGCTGTCGGCGCAGTGGGCCAACGGGATGATCCCGCACATCGTCTTCGCCAATGGCGTTGACGGCTACTTCCCCGGTCCCGCGCGGTGGGCCACGTCGGCGCTGGCTGCGAATGCGCCGCGGACGCGCCACACGTCGGGCATCACGCAACCACCGGTGCACGCGATCGCGGTGCAGCGCATCCTCGACCAGGCCCGCTCGCGCGGCCGGTCCACACGTGCCGTCGCCGAGGCCTTCCTCGATCGCCGCTGGTCCGACCTCGTCCGCTGGCACCGTTGGCTGGCCGAGGCCCGCGACCCGAAATCCCGCGGCCGCGTCACGCTCTACCACGGCTGGGAGTCCGGCATGGACAACTCGCCGCGCTGGGATAGCGCCTACGCCAACGTAGTCCCTGGCAACGTGCCGGAGTATCAGCGCGAGGACAACACGATCGTCACCGATGTCAGCCAGCGGCCGTCGGACCTCGAATACGACCGGTACCTCTGGCTGCTCGAGGAGATGAAGTCGGTGCGCTACGACGATGAGTTGCTTCCCAAGGTGATGAGCTTCGCCGTGGAGGATGTGTTCGTGTCGGCGATCCTGTCGGTGGCGTGCACGGTGTTGGCGGAGATCGGCGAGGATTACAAGCGGCCGCACGCCGACGTCAAGGATCTGTACGCATGGGCCGAGCGATTCCGCAGGGGCGTCGTCGAGACTACTGATGAACGCACCGGCGCCGCAAGGGATTTCGATATGCGCGCCGAGAGGTGGGTGGCCACCGAAACAGTTGCGCAGTTCGCACCGCTGCTGTGCGGCGGGCTACCGCACGACAAGGAACGGGCGTTGGTGCGGCTGCTGGAGGGACCACGGTTTAGCGGGCATCCGGATCTGAGGTACGCGCTGATCCCGTCGACATCACCGGTGTCGCGTGACTTCCGCCAGCGCGAGTATTGGCGCGGGCCGGTGTGGCCGGTGATGACGTGGCTGTTCTCGTGGTGCTTCGCGCGCCGCGGTTGGGCCGAACGCGCGCTGATGCTCAAGCGGGAGGGGCTGCGGCAAGCGAGCGACGGCACCTTCGCGGAGTACTACGAGCCGTTCACCGGCGAACCGCTGGGCAGCATGCAGCAGTCGTGGACCGCCGCCGCGGTACTGGATTGGCTCGGCTGAGCGGGCCTATTCGGCCAGCCGCTCCAGCGGGGCCAGCGCCTTGGTCAGCGTCTCCACATCTTCGGGGCTGAGCTTGCTGAGCAGTGCGGCAAGCTGGGCCTGGCGGGCGGCCAGCGACTCCCGATGCTGCGCCAAACCCTTCGGGGTGATGTCGACGAGAACGGCCCGCAGATCCGACGGGTCGCGGGACCGCTTGACCAGGCCGAGCTTCTCCAGCCGGCGGATCGCGACGGTGGTGGTTGGGGTGCGCACGCGTTCGTGGGCGGCCAACTCGGTCATCCGGATGGGACCCTGGTCAAGCAACGTCAGCAGAATCGACAGCTGCGCCAGCGTCAGGTCGCCTGCCGTGGCGGGCAGGCGGCTGGTATCGCCGCGGCGCAAGACAGCAAACACCTTGGAGAGGACGCGGTGCAGCTCTGCGGCCAGTTCGGCGACCTGTGGTTCCGTCTCCACCATAATTCGCCAGTCTAACCTGTCGGCGGCTGTCAGATGCGAACGCGGATCAATTAACCTCACAAACTTGCGCTAAGAATCGGCGCAGCCGATCGGTCTCCGCGGCCTCGAATATTTGCTCCGGCGAACCCGATTCGACCACCTGACCGTGATCCATGAACACCACCGCGTCCGACGTCGACCGGGCGAACCCCATCTCGTGCGTGACGACCACCATCGTCATGCCGTCTGAGCCGAGATCGGCGATGAGGGCCAGGATGCCCTTCACCAACTCGGGATCCAGCGCCGAGGTGGCCTCGTCGAAGAACATCACCTGCGGGGACATCGCCAGCGCTCGGGCGATCGCCACCCGTTGCTGCTGCCCGCCCAACAGCGTGCCGGGCCGCACATCGGCCTTGTGCCGCAGCCCAACGCGGTCCAACTGCTCGACCCCCAACTCGCGGGCCTGCTCAGCGCCGAGCCGCTTGAGCTTGCGCCTCGCCAGCGTCACGTTGTCCAGCACGCTGCGGTGCGGGAACAGGTTGAAGTTCTGGAACACCATGCCGATGCGCTGCCGCAGTTGATCCGGGTTGTCGGCCAGCACCGATTGCCCGTCGAGCAGGATGTCGCCCTTGTCCGGCGCATAGAGCCGGTTCAGCGTCCGCAGCAGTGTCGACTTGCCCGACCCCGACGGCCCGATCACCGCGGCGGTGGTGCCCGCAGGCACGTCGATGTCGACGCCACGCAACACCGCATTCGGTCCGAACGCCAAGTGAATGTCAGTGGCGCTCAACGAAACTGGTTCGACAGCCAGCGACGCCGGATCAGCCATCAGATCAACTCCTGGGACGTGGACAGCTCGAGCGGGTCTTCCTGACCGGGTTCGCGGCCACGCCGCAGCCGCGCGTCGATGAAGTTGACCAGGTGCGTCAGTGGAACCGTCTGCAGCAGATAGAAGAGCCCCGCCGGCTTCAGCTCAATCAGAACGTAACTGACGCGGCACCCGGGCTGGATGTCGCCGGCCGGGCGGCACCGGCAGGTTGGAACACCCTCCGCCGCACCAGTTCACCGAGCATGATCCTGGCCATCGCCGCGGACCGCTCAACGCACACCACGTGAGCACTATCCGGGTCGCGCCGGTTGATGGCGGCGGACTCGGCCTCGTAGAACGGCAGCATCTCGTCGTGGTTCTTGAGGTAGGCGAGCCAGAACCCCCGGGGCATAAAGGTCTGCGACGCACGGATCGCGGCCTGCAATCGTGGGCCGGCGTATTCGTCGTTTATCACCCGGCGGAACTGCCACGCCGTCTCCTGGAACGCACGGGACTCTGTGTTGCTGCGCATGGTTTCGATCAACATGCCCAGCTGGTCGAGGATTCGCGGAACGCCATCGACCGCGGCGCGCGCCGACGCGACGCCGCTCAACACCCCGTACACCTCGTGGTGTTCCCGCACGACGGACTCGTCGAATCGTTCGACGTACGCGCCGCGGTGATATTGCGTGGACAGAATGCCGTCATGCTCGAGCTGGACTACAGCCTCCTGGATAGGCACACGGCTGAGCCCGAGTTCCTGCGCGATCTCGTTGCGGTCGATCCGATCCCCCGAGCGAAGTTTGCCCGTCAGTAACAGGTTGACGACATGCGAGACCACGAGGTCTTTTTC
>Ga0207693_10000721_pt1 | contig 29800 bp, 29 predicted proteins | sample LARL81metaG_FD_184347 | JGI IMG/M metagenome (GOLD analysis project Ga0207693, IMG submission 184347) | Corn, switchgrass and miscanthus rhizosphere microbial communities from Kellogg Biological Station, Michigan, USA - LAR L8-1 metaG... | ecosystem: Host-associated > Plants > Roots >... | reverse complement strand
GCGCTGATCGAGCGTGCCGTCGGTCCACGGCAGCTGTGTAGTCCAGCCCACTTGGCTCTCGATTTGAGTGATGAACTCTTCGATCTTGTCGGCGGCGGCGGCCGCCTGCTGCTCCTGGATGCCGATCAAGGAATTCTTGTGTTCTTGATACGAGAAACGGACTTCGAACCCGCCACTGGCGACCAGCGCCAGCACGACGACGGTCACGAACAAAAAGGTGTATTTGAAAAATAATCGGCTGCGCATGATCGAAGCGCCGACGCCCGAAGGCGCCATACTCGAGCGATCGGCCAAATCGGCTTTAAGTCCGCCGCTTTTTTCGTCGACGTCAGCTTTCATGGGCGCATATTAGCATTTTTGTTGCCTCCCCCCTTGTGGGGAAGGGATGGGAGGGGGCTAGTAAGGCGCCGTGACAGCGACGACGCCTGCGGGTGAGCCGTTCTACCCCTAGCCTCTCCCCACAAATGACAGGGGAAATGGAAGAGCATCTTCTCATTCGATCACTTCGTCGGCCCGCGCCAGCAGCGCGGGCGGAATTTCGACCCCGATGGCGCGCGCGGTTTTTAGGTTAACAACGAGCCCGAACGAAACCGGCAGCTCGATCGGAAGCTCGCCGGGTTTGGCGCCGTGGAGAATTTTATCGACATAGCGAGCGCCGCGGCGAAACAGATCCGGGAGGCTCGTGCCGTAGGACATCAGCCCGCCGTCGACGACATTGCGTCGGAGCTGGAACATTCCCGGAATCCGATTCTTGAGCAGAAAATCAATCACCTGCGCCATGTGAATCTGATGCATGGAATCGTTAGTCGTGAGCACGGCATCCGGCCGGTTCGACAGTATTGCGGTAAAGACTCGCGGAAAATCGTCGGCGGTGCGCGCTTCCACAGGCGTCAGGCTCATCCCGAAGAACGGTGTCGTCCTCCACAATTCATCTAACAGCGCGGCGCTTGATACATTGTTTGGATTCCAGAGCAAAGCCAGGCGCGAGACAGTGGGAATGGCATCGTGCAAGACTTGCAGCCGCTTGGTGACGACATCCGGACCAAGGGCGGTGTTGCCGGTGATATTGCCGCCGGGATTGGCGAAATTGGTCACCAGTCCGGCGGCCGTCAGATCGCCAACGGCGAGGACGACGATGGGAATGGATTTGGTCACTTGTTGCGCCGCCTGGGCGGCGGGCGTGCCATACACCGCGATGACATCGACGGGGATCTGGGCCAATTCGCGCGCCGCGGCGGCCAGCCGATCGGGCATTCCGTCCGCTGTCCGATATTCGAAAGCGATGTTTTGGCCCTCGACATAGTTCAGTTCACGCAGTTCTTCGCGAAACGCGTCCCAATCAGGGCCGTCGTCGATGATGCCGACGCGGGCGGTTTTTGCCGCGGCCACACTGGCGCGCGGCCATGAGGTCGCGGCCGCAAAAACCCCCGTTCCGCCAACGAGCCTTATGATTTGCCTGCGGTCCATTGCTCTCGTCCCCGGACGCCGGACAAGGCTAGCACATTACCTTTACCGCGCGACCCGTGGCCCCAAGCGCGCCAGACGGCCCTTACGCGGGAATGCCGTGCCCCGCCCCATCACGATGGGATATCTCGACGACCCGTGCGCGCGCCGCGAGCGCGTCGACCAGCGCATCAGCCTTGGCCTTGTTTGCGGTGTCGAGATTGGCATCCCATTCGTCGAGCAGATAAACTTCGGCATCGGTTGAATTGACGATTTCCTCGAGCGATTTTAGCTGGCGCTCGCCGGACGAGAAGCCAAGCTTCTTGTCCATCGACTCGGCAACCACGACGACATCGTCTTCATCATCTCCTTCGACGTCCACTGGCACGACGCCGCCGGTGAACTGAAACGCGAGCCGGTCCGTCGTCGGCCAATAATAGGCGCGTTTCTTCATCTCGGTCTTGAGGCTTGCCAACAACGACGATTTCCCGGTGCCATTGGCGCCCCGCACGTTGATGCGCCCGGTCGGGTGGGCAAAGGCAATGCGAAGGGCATCGCCTAACGACGAGACGACGTTGGCATGATCGCCCTCGCGCAAGACCAGCCGGTCGAACTTGATGCGTTTGTCAAAATCGGGCTCGGGTTCGGGCAACATGTTGGCGGCGACGCCGCCGAATCGAGTCCAGATCGCGATAAAGTCGTTCCAGCCGGTAGCGAGCAGATGCAATTCGTAGGTCATTTCGATCTGGCGCGGCAAAGTGGTCGCCAGCCCGACCAGCAAGACCGTATCACCGGCATTTTGCAGCGCTACCACGCTGATGGTCGCGAACACGATCGCCAGGCTCACGATCCCGCTCATGGCGCTCATGCCCTCGCGGGCGACGATGGCGCGGATCTGTGCGACCAGGCCTTCGCGCAGTCGTTTCTTGAATTCCGCCAGCCAGAGCCGCAGATTGTAGCGGTTGCCGGAAAAGACGTTGTCCCACGCCGTGTAGCCTTGCGCGGTCACGCGATTGTTCATGCGCTGGTTTTCGAGATAGGTATTCGCGATCGGCTTTTGCAGGATCCACTGCATCAGCAACAACGCGCCTAAGGCGCCCACATATGCAAACGGCAGGCTGATATCGATCTCAGTGCCAAGCACGAGCGCATTGAAGACAAGCCCGAGAAACAGCTTCAGCGCGAATTCCAGTTCGTACATTACGTTGAAGAAGCACTGAAAGGTCTCGCCGGTGAGGAACGGCTCCACTTGTTCGCGCGCGGGCTTCTCATTAAGCAGTTTGACCTTGCCGCGGTTCTCGCGCGCAAAACGCAGCATGAATTTGCCAAAACCGCGATAGCCGGCGCGCTCCGCGAAAATCCAGCTGATGACGCCAACGACGTAGGCAGCCGATTGAGCGGTGAGGATCCAGATCAGATCCGAAAGCAGGAACTGGCCGATCGCGACCTTGCGTCCCGCGTTGATAACGAGCCATGTCGTCGCCGCGGCGAGCATGGCTTCGACCACCATCAGGGTCACCATCACGAACAGCGATGGCGAGAGCAGATAGCTGGCCAGATCCAAACGTGTAATCTGCTGCCGTTTCATGGCTGTCTCGGATCAAACCGCGGCGAAACGCGGCTACGAGTCGCGGCGCAGTTTAACGGCATACGACCGCAAATTTAAGCATGAGCTGCGCGCCGGGCTGGAAATTTCGCAATTAACTAAAGGCTTTGTCGGAAAAGCCGGATGGCTGGAGATATAATTTCGGCTGGCCGAGACCACTATAGCGGCGTAATCATTATGGCAGAATAACGGGACATGCGTCGCGGGGTTGGTGGTGGTTTTCAAGCCCGTGCTTAGAAACCTGGTTCATTTTGCCGCGCCATTGCGTCGGTTTGGGGCGTCGCATTCGGCGCGAATGTCGGTGCTTGTCCTCGGCTTGACGGCGCTGACCGCTTATACGGTGCCGGAGCTGCAACGGGCGGCCGGCGGCTGGCTGGGCGCATGTCTGTGGTCATGTCTCGGCTACTTTGCGATCGATGGCGTGGTGCGCGCCAATTCGGCGGCCCAGGGCGGAAAAATCTGGACGCATATTTTTTCGTTTTCCGGATTTGTCGATCTGATTTCTGTCATCGCCGTGCCGATAGCGCTGCTGAGCGGCGTGCCGGCTCCAACGGCATGGCTATTGGCCTCGTTATGGGTGCTCAAGCTGGCGCAAGACTCGCCGGGTTTCGCTCAGCTCCAGCGCGTGTTCGTCGTAGAGGCCAAAGCGCTGGCGAGCGTGTTCGCGCTGTTTTTGATCGTTTTGTTCCTTTCGTCAGCCGCCATGTTCGTGATCGAGCGTCATGCGCAGCCGACTGCGTTCAATTCGATGCCGCAGGCATTGTGGTGGGCGGTGGTTACGCTGACGACCACCGGATACGGCGACAAGGTGCCGATCACCGATCTCGGCCGCCTGCTCGGCGGGATCGTGATGATTTGCGGCATCGCCACATTCGGATTGTCGACCGGCATCTTGGCGACCGGCTTTGCCGCCGAAACGCGGCGGCGCAATTTTATTCGCACCTGGGATCTCGTGAGCAAAGTGCCGTTCTTTCAATCGCTCGATCCGGCCGCGATAACCGAGATCACTCACCTGCTGCGGCTTCTCGAAGTGCCGGAGCGCACCGCCATCATCCGCCGTGGCAAGATCGGCGATTGCATGTACTTTATTGCCGCCGGCGAAGTGCAGGTCGATGTCAAGCCATCTCCGGTGCGGCTCGGACCCGGCGCGTTTTTTGGCGAGCTCGCCTTGCTCGGAGATTCGGTGCGCAGCGCCAACGTGACGACGACGATGCCTTCGACTCTCTTGATCCTCGACCTCGCCGATTTCCGCACTTTCACGGCAAATCATCCCGATCTCAAGCGCGCGATCGACGCGGAGGCGCAACGGCGGATGAGCGAAAACCAGGAAACACGCGAACGCCAGCGCTTCGGCGGCGGCTCTTCCGGCTGAACAACTGCGCTCGGCGGCAAGCGCGCAATGACGTCGGCAGCCCTGGCCATAAGAGTAAACCACACGACTTGACGAACTGAGGCGTTTAGCCCTCAATCCGGCGCTTTTCGATAGGGGTTGGGCCGGTAATCTGCAAACAGAACCGGCGCGCGGGTCGGGCTCATGACAGAGCGTATTGCATTGATCACCGGCACAACCGGCCAGGACGGCGGTTATCTCGCCGGGTTCCTGCTGGACAAGGGCTATGTCGTGCATGGCCTCAAGCGGCGCTCATCGTCGTTCAACACCGCACGCGTCGATCATCTTTATCAGGATCCCCATGGGACGGGCGTAAAATTCTTTCTGCACTATGGCGACATGACCGATTCGACGAATCTCATTCGCATCATTCAAGAAGTACAGCCCACCGAAATCTACAATCTCGCCGCGCAAAGCCACGTTCGGGTCTCCTTCGAGACGCCGGAATACACCGCAAATGCCGATGCGCTTGGCACGCTGCGCTTGCTCGAAGCAATCAGGATCCTGCGCCTGGAGGACAAAGTCCGATTCTATCAGGCCTCGACGTCGGAGCTGTACGGACTGGTCCAGGAAGTGCCGCAGCGTGAAACCACGCCGTTTTACCCGCGCTCGCCCTACGCGGCGGCGAAGCTCTACGCCTACTGGATCACGATCAATTATCGCGAGGCCTACGGGATGCACGCTTCCAACGGCATCCTGTTCAATCATGAAGGGCCGACGCGCGGCGAAACCTTTGTCACGCGCAAGATTACCCGCGGGGTTGCCGGGATAGAACTTGGCCTGCAGAACAAGCTGTTTCTCGGCAATCTGTCGGCCAAGCGCGATTGGGGCCACGCGCGCGACTATGTCGAGGGCATGTGGCTCATCGTCCAGCAGGCCAAACCGGACGATTACGTGCTGGCGACCGGCGAAGAGCATTCGGTTCGCGAATTTGCCGAAAAAGCCTTTGCCTGCATCGGCCGAACCATAGAATGGCGCGGTTCCGGACTGGCCGAGCAAGGTGTCGATAAACGCGACGGCCGCGTCCTCATCGAGGTCGACCCGCGCTACTTTCGGCCGACGGAAACCGACGCCTTGCTCGGCGATCCAAGCAAGGCGCGCCAGCGGCTCGGCTGGCGGCATAAAGTGACATTTGATGAACTGGTGCGTGAAATGGTCGAGTCGGATTTGGCGGAAATGCGCCGCGACGGCGGCCTTCGCAACGTACATGACTAGCCGATGAGCGCGCCGGTCCTTTTCGAATTGCGCGGCAAGCGCGTCTATGTTTCGGGGCATGCCGGCATGGTGGGCGCGGCCATTGCGCGGCGCCTCGAGCGCGAGCGGTGCGAAATAATCACCGCAACCCGGCGCGAACTTGATTTGCGGCGCTCGGAAGCGGTCGATCGTTTCATGGCGCAAGCCAAACCCGATGCGGTATTTGTCGCCGCCGGCAAGGTCGGCGGCATCGGCGCCAACAGCGCTTTCCCCGCCGATTTCCTCGCCGACAATCTTGCGATCGCCTGCAATACCATTCACGCCGCTTATCGTTGTGGCGTGCGCAAGCTCCTCTATCTCGGTTCCTCGTGCATCTACCCGCGGCTGGCGCCGCAGCCGATGTCTCCGGAAATGCTGCTGTCGGGCCCGCTTGAGCCGACCAATCAATGGTACGCGGTGGCCAAGATCGCCGGCATCAAGTTGTGCGAAGCCTATCGGCTGCAGCATGGCGCCGATTTCGTCTCGGTGATGCCGACCAATCTCTATGGCCCCGGCGACAACTATCATCCGCAAGACAGTCACGTTCCCGCCGCCTTGCTGCGCCGTTTTCACGAAGCCAAGATCGCCGGCCGCGAAACCGTGACCGTTTGGGGCACCGGAACGCCGCGCCGCGAATTCCTCGCCGTCGACGATCTTGCCGACGCTTGCGTCTTCGTCATGAAAACCTATTCGGATCTGCAATTTCTCAATGTGGGAACCGGCGAAGACATCACCATTGCCGAATTTGCCGGCTTGATTGCCGAAGTGGTCGGCTTTCGCGGTAAAATCGAATTTGACACTTCGCGGCCGGACGGCGCGCCGCAGAAGCTTTTGGACGTGTCGGCCATCAATGCTTTGGGCTGGCGTGCGCAGACCGAGCTGCGCGACGGCTTGCAGCGCATGTATGCCGACTTCGTGGCGCATTACCAGGAACTCAGTCGCCAGGCGGGCGGCACAGCGCCGCGCAGCGCCATCGCACCAGGACGATAGCCATGCCTATTGCGCTCAATGAAACTCACGACCCGGCGCGGCGCAGCTTTGTTGAAACCGCCAACCTGCCCAGCAGCGACTTCCCGATTCAGAATTTGCCATTCGGCGTGTTTCGACTCTCGGCGAGCGAACAGCCGCGGGTCGGCGTGGCGATCGGCGACCAGATCGTCGATGTCTCCGCGGCGGCCGGTTTGTTCGACGGACCGGCCGCCGTTGCGGCGCAGGCGTGCGGCGCGCCGTTTCTCAACCTGCTGATGTCATTGGGGCCGCCGGCTTGGTCTGCTTTGCGGCTTGCATTGTCGCGGGAGCTCGCCACCGAAGCCGGCGCCAGCGCCCGTTTGCGTCCTTACCTGACGCCGATGGCCTATACCGAGATGAGAATGCCGGTTGCATTTCGCAACTTCTCCGACTTCTTCGCTTCGATCTTTCACGCCACCAATGCCGGACGATTGTTTCGCCCCGACCATCCGTTGACGCCGAACTACAAATACATCCCGCTCGCCTATCACAGCCGTGCGTCCTCGGTGCGGATCAGCAACATTGCGGTCACGCGGCCGAGCGGACAGCGCAAAGGAGCGGATGGATCGGGGCCGAGCTTCGGCCCTTCGCGGCGTCTCGATTTCGAACTCGAACTCGGCGCATTCGTCGGCACGGCCTCCGACTTGGGTCGCTCGGTTCCGGTCGGCGCGGCGGCAAATTACATTTTTGGCTATTGCCTCCTCAATGACTGGTCGGCGCGCGACATTCAGGCCTGGGAATCCCAACCGCTCGGTCCGTTCCTCGGCAAAAGTTTCGCCACCACGATTTCGCCCTTGGTAGTGACGACGGAAGCCTTGGCGCCATTTCACACGGCGGCGTTCGCCAGGCCAGAAGGCGACCCGGCGCCGCTGCCGTATCTCGATGACGCACAAGACCGGGCGCAGGGCGGCCTCGACATTACGCTCGAAGCCTCTATTGCGACCGCGGCCATGCGCCGCGACGGCGTTGCCGCGCATCGCCTGACGCAAAGTTCGTTCGCGCAGATGTACTGGACCTTCGCTCAGATGATCGCGCACCACACCAGCAACGGCTGCAATTTCGAGATTGGCGATTTAATCGGATCCGGCACGGTGTCCGGGCCGGAGCCCTCAAGCTGGGCCAGTTTGCTGGAGCTGACGGCCGGCGGCTCGAAACCGCTGGCGCTGCCAAACGGCGAGCAGCGCACTTTCATCGAAGACGGCGACGAAGTTACCTTCCGCGGCTTCTGCGCCAAGCCGGGTTGCGCGCGGATCGGTTTTGGTGAATGCCGCGCTGCGGTGCAGCCGGCCGGGTAAATCGGCCTTTGCCGCTCAGTGAATCTCGGGTTCGGGAATAGCCGCCTGACCCTGCAGAAAATCGAAATCGCAGCCCTCGTCGGCCTGCCCGATATGGGCTGAGAACATGGCGCCGTAACCGCGCTGATAGCGCGGTGGCGGCGGCGTCCAGGCGTCGCGGCGGCGATTAAGCTCATCGGCAGCGACGTGCAGGTGGATGCGGCGCGCAGCGACATCGACCTCGATCTCATCGCCGGTCTGCACCAACGCCAAAGGACCGCCGACGAAGCTTTCCGGCGCGACATGCAGAATGCAAGCGCCGTAGCTGGTGCCGCTCATGCGCGCGTCGGAAATGCGTAGCATGTCGCGCACCCCGGCTTTGAGAAGTTTCTTCGGGATCGGCAACTGACCCCATTCCGGCATGCCCGGCCCGCCCTTTGGCCCGCCGTTTTTGAGCACCAAGACGTGGTCGGGCGTCGCATCGAGATCGTCGCGATCGACCTCGCGTGCCATATGGTCGTAATTTTCGAATGCAATCGCTTTGCCGCGATGGTGCAACAACCGCTTGTCGGCGGCGGCCGGTTTCATCACGCAGCCGCGCGGTGCCAGGTTGCCGGTGAGCACCGCGGTGGCGCCCTCCGGATAAAGCGGTTTGTCCAAGGAATGGATGACATCCGGCAGATGCACCTTGCTGCCGGCGATCGCTTCGCCAAGCGTGCGTCCTGAAACATTGACGCAGGACAAATCAAGAAGATCCCGCATTTGCGCCATCAAGGCACGCAAGCCGCCGGCATAGAAGAAATCCTCCATCAGATATTTGCCCGACGGCGTGATGTTGGCGATGACCGGCACCTGCCGCGAAATCTCGTCGAACCGCGCCATGTCGAGCTTCAGCCCGATGCGGCGCGCCATGGCGATGACATGGATGATGGCGTTGGTCGAACCGCCGAGCGCCATGTGAACGCGGATGGCATTATCGAACGCCGCCCGGGTGAGAATTTTGTCTGGCGTCAAATCCTCCCACACCATCTCGACGGCGCGTCGCCCCGCGGCGGCGCACATCCGCGGATGGTTGGAATCCGGCGCCGGGATCGACGATGCGCCCGGCAACGCCAATCCGAGCGCCTCGGTGATCGCCATCATGGTCGCCGCCGTGCCCATCACCATGCAGGTGCCGAAGGAGCGGGATATGCCGCCCTCGATTTCATTCCACTCGTCGTCGCCGATCCGGCCGGCGCGTTTCTCGTCCCAATATTTCCAGGCATCAGAGCCTGAGCCGAGCACGTCGCCGCGCCAGTTGCCGCGCAACATTGGCCCGGCTGGTACGTAGATCGCGGGAATGCCCATGCTGATCGCGCCCATGATCAATCCGGGCGTGGTCTTGTCACAGCCGCCCATCAGCACCGCGCCGTCGATCGGATGGCTGCGCAACAACTCTTCGCATTCCATCGCCAGGAAATTGCGGTAGAGCATGGTGGAAGGTTTGACGAACGGTTCAGCCAGCGACATCGCCGGCAGTTCGATCGGAAAGCCGCCGGCCTGGTAAACGCCGCGTTTGACGTCTTCGGCGCGATCGCGCAAATGGCCGTGGCAGGCGTTGATCTCGCTCCAGGTATTGATGATACCGATAACCGGTTTGCCCACCCAATCGGCGCGGTCATAACCGAATTGGCGCAGCCGCGAGCGATGTCCGAACGAGCGCAGATCGTTGCGGCCGAGCCAGCGATAAGAGCGCAACTGCTCCGGCGATTTTGTTTTGCTCATGTTTACCGCAATCTATTCCGCAGTCGCCCCGGTGGCCTGCACCACCTTGGCCCACTTCGCGGTTTCGTCGGCAATCACTTTGCCGAAATCCTCAGGCTTGCCGGGAATTAAAACGCCGCCGAGGTCGGCGAGCTTTGCCTGCATTGCCGGATCGGCGAGCGCTTCGTTGACCAGACGATTGAGCTTATCGATGATCGGGCGCGGCGTGCCTTTCGGCACCGCCATGCCGAACCAGGCGCTCGCTTCATAGCCCGGTACGGTTTCCGCCACCGTCGGCACGCCAGGCAGCGCCTTCGACGGCGTTGTAGTCGTCACCGCGAGCGCGCGCAGCCGTCCGCCCTGAATGTGACCGATCGAGGACGGTAAATTATCGAACATCACCTGCACTTGATTCGCGAGCATGTCGGTCAGCGCCGGCGCCGCGCCGCGATAGGGCACGTGCACGAGTTCGACGCCGGTCATCATCATAAACAGCGCGCCGGACAAATGTACCGACGTGCCGATGCCGGAAGAGGCCATATTGACTTTGCCCGGATTGACCTTGGCGTAGTCGATGAATTGCTTGACCGTGTGTGCCGGCACGTTCGGATTAACCTCCATCACATTCGGCACGCGCATGAAGCCGGCGACCGGCGTCATGTCGCGGATGAAATCGAACGGCAGGTTCTTATAGAGGCTGGCATTGATGGCATTGGCGGGGTTGACGAGGAACACGGTGTAGCCGTCAGCCGGCGCATGCGCCGCGATTTCGGTGGCGAGGTTGTTGCCGGCGCCGGGCTTGTTCTCGACCGCGAATTGCTGATGCAGATGTTCGGAGAGGTATTGCCCGATCAGCCGCGCACAGATGTCGGTCGAACCGCCGGGCGGATAGCCGACCATCCAGCGCACCGGGTGATTTGGATAATCGTCGTCAGCGGCACGCGCAGCACCGGCCATCACCATCGCCGCGCAAGCGAGCGCCAGCGCCGCGATTCCCCGACTTAAAGCCTTCATTCCGGTCTCCTTGTCCGTTCTTCCGCCAACTTTTCTTGCGGCAGGCGAGCCTACGCGGCTTCGGCGATCTCACACAAGTGATCGCTGTGTTGCGTTGCACTGCCGTGCCCCGCCTTGTCCTGCCAATTCGAGGCCGTTAGGTTCACCGCCTTCGTAAATCTCTCAAAGCCGAATTCGAGGGCATTGTCATGATCGACCTTTATGCGTTGACCAGTCCCAACGTGCAGAAAATCTACCTTATGCTTGAAGAGACCAAGCTGCCGTACAAAGAGCATTTCGTCGATGTATGGAAGGGTGAGCAATACAATCCGGATTTCATCAAGATCAATCCGAACTCGAAAATTCCGGCGATCGTCGATCACGAAGGCCCCGGCGGCAAGCCTTACGCCGTGTTCGAATCCGGCGCGATCCTGATGTATCTCGCCGAAAAAACCGGAAAATTCCTGCCGCAAGACACGGCGAAGAAATACGAAGTGCTGCAATGGCTGATGTTCCAACTCGCCGGTGTTGGGCCGATGTTTGGTCAATTCACCCACTTCAAGCTGTTCTCGCCCAAGGACAAGGATATCTCCTATTCGATGGCGCGCTATCAGACCGAAGTGAAGCGGCTCTACGAGGTTCTGGAAAAGCGGCTGGCGCACTCGCCCTATCTCGGCGGCGCGGAATATTCGATCGCCGACATCGCCACTTTCCCATGGACGCGCAACCACGACGCGCAAGGCGTGAAATGGGAGGACAATCCCAATCTGGCGCGCTGGTTCAAATCCATCGACGAGCGACCCGCGGTGAAGGCCGCGCTCGCCAAGGTCGCGGCAATCAAATCGAACCGCGACAACGCGAGCGAAGACCAGAAGGATCGCTTCTTCAACCGCGGCCGCTACGCGCGGGCGTAAGCAAGATTCCCTCTCCCCTTGCGGGAGAGGGTGCTTCGCGAGCACCAGCGAGCGAAGCGGGTGAGGGGTGAACAGTTTGACTACCCCCTCACCCGCTCAGTCTCGCTACGCTCGACTTCGCCGCCCCCCTCCCGCAAGGGGAGAGGGCAGTGTTACTTCGCTGGTCGCCGGCGGCGCTATTTCGCCGGAATGGTCTCTTTGACCGGCGTCGCTTGTTCCGGCTTATCTGCGGGCTTGTTGGCTTCGCTCAAGAGCTTTTCGATCACATCAGAACGCTGCTCTTGTTTGGCTTTGGTTTCTCCCGCCTTCTTCTGCTCGGCGAGCCAGTGGTAATCCATTTCCCAGCACATCGAATCCTCCATCGGTGATGGAATGACAGATGACAACGCGGCGATCTCAGCCGCAGTTCCGCATCCGCGCGCACCTTGCGCGGCGGCGGCTGGGGGTCGATATTGCCGCAAGCTGGCCGCAGATGGAGAAATCACTTGCCGTATTCAAGCGATAACGACACTACGCGGGCGACAGCGAGCCTGCCGGGACTCGAAATCGAGATCGTCCATCGTCGCCCGCAAGGCGACGATCTTGAAGCCCTCTCCATCAATCTGCAGGCGATGCCTTCATTCGAGGCGTTTGGCCGATTCCTTGAGAGCGCGAACCCCTTTGTATTTTGGGCCCAAGCCATGCAGCAAGCCATGGAGCAGGCCATGCAGATGGCATGGCTGCCTTGGCTCGGAGCAAGTCGCGCGCTGATGTTGCCCTGGCACAGTGCCGCCGGCGCTGCGCTTCAGCCGCAATCGGAGACGGCGCCGAAGGCGGATTGATAGCCGCTAGGAGGCGGCATCACTGTGCCGCGCGGCCGTCTGTTTGCTGAGATAGGTCGCGCGTCCAACCGGCTCGGAGCGATGATCGAGCCGTAGCGTCAGGCAGCACGCCGAGCCGCCGCTACGCAGGAACGCGTGCAACGGCGTCTCGAGCACGGCAAAACCACGCGCATTGAGTGTTGCCCGCAGCGAAAGACTGCAGCTCGACAGCACGATCGTGTTGCCAATGCAGACAGCATTAGCGGCAAAACGTTCGGCATCGGCGCGATCGAGCGCGATGCGGTGCTCCGGCGCGACATGGGCTTCGATGGTGGCCCGGGCAGCCGGCGCGAACGCGCCCGGATAGTAGATGACGCCCCCGGATGGCAACGCGCACAGCGCCGTATCCAGGTGATAAAAACAGGCGTCCGCCAGCGGCAGCGGCAGGCAGCGGTGACCAAATTGCCGTTCGAGAAAGGGCGCCGCCGCAGCGTCCGAGCGGAAACCGCACCCGAGCCAGAACAACCGCCGCTGCGCGTCCCAGATGCAATCGCCCGCACCTTCCAGGATGATGCCGGGCGGAAGCGGCAAAATCTCGTCCAACAGGCCACGCGCAACGAGCGCCGCAAAATGGGCGGCGAAGACCGGTTCCTCGTTGCGCCGTTCGGGATGGCGAAAGCGCGACAGAATGGCCTTGCGATCGAGCACTACGGCGGCATTGGCCGTGAATACCAGATCCGGCAGATCGACTGCAGGCTCTATTGTCTCAATCGCCGCACCGGCGCTGATCAATGTCTCATGGAGCGCCGCCCATTGCCGCTCCGCCTCGGCATGCAAACGGCCATCGCCGGCCCAAGACCGCGGGTCCATCCACGGATTGATGCTGTAGGTAACGGCGAAATGGCGCGGCGGGCACATGAGGAGCCGAGGCCATGCGCCGGTCTCGGTGAGCGTCGCGTGAACGTTCATTGCGGTCGATTAGTCCCCTCAGCCAGTCCCGCTCGACTCGAATCGAGTCGGCGCGAATTTGCGTCGCCCCATATATGGTGCTGAAGCTGAGCCCGCAAACTTTTTTCTTAAAGTGCGCCGGAATTTTCACGTTCCGGTCGCGTCAACTGCCGAGCGCCGGCGACGCTTTTAGTCCTTCACCGTCTCCATCATGCCGCGCATGAAGCGCACGGCGGCCGGCCCTTTCAGCGCGCTCGACCATAGCTCGCGCGCCATCTTCTCATGCAGCGCCAGCGCCTCCGGCGCCGAGGTGATCATCGCGACGCCGACTCGGATATTCGGCTCTTCGCCGAGGCGAAATGGACTGAGCGCCAAGATCTTCCGGTCGGGCTGACGGAAAATCTGAAAACTGGTGTGCGGCAGCGTGTCGAGTACGATGCCGATCTGCACGCCGATCGGCTCGTCTTGCATCAGCGCGATGAAATGCTCGGCCTCGGCGCGGGCGAGGCGCCGGCGTTCGCGTCGCACCGGCTCGGGAAGATCGAGGCGTCCCACCAGGCCGTTGCGCAGGAAGCGCTGCATTTCGCCGGCGGCGATGAGGTTGACGATGGCGGGCCGGCGGCGGCGATAAGCTTCCTTGCGGCTGCGCAGCACCGCCATCAGCTCATCGATCTGCGCCAGCGCTTTGCTGGTTTTGACCGCCGACTCCGGCACCGATTCGCGCAGCACTTCGCCGAGCGCTCGGTCAAAACTGTCAGAAGCGAGCACATAGGAGATCGGGCCGGCGAGCACGATGATGTGCTCGGCGGTTTCCTCGATCTGCCGCATGCGCTCGAAATAGCTGACCGCCGAAGCGATGTATTCGACGCCAACGCCGAGCAGCGTCGGCACCGAGACCTGCAAAAGCTCGGCGAGCTTCTCCAGCGTCTCGATCTTGGCGAGCTCGCCCTTCTCGAAGCGGTAGAGCGCGGTGCGCGAAATGCCGAGCTTGGCGGCGATCTCCTCAGCGGACAGCCCGGAGCCGAGACGAAACGCTTTGAGCCGGTTGCCGATATCGTCGAAGCGGAGCATTCAGAGAGCGGAGGACCGATGTCAGAGGTTAGCTAATAGTATTCGGCGCTGCTCGTTTCGTCATCTGACCTCCGAGAACTGACAGCCGCCCTCGGACTTTGACTCGCTCCCGTGAACAGTGCATCCATAGCGCAATGAAGCCCGCCGCCTTCCGCTATCACGCGCCGAAAACGATCGACGAAGCGGTCGCGCTGCTCGCCGAATTTGCCGCCGAGGACGGGCGCGTCCTCGCCGGCGGCCAGAGCCTCGTCCCGACCATGGCGTTTCGGCTCGCCAAGCCCGCGCACCTCGTCGATATCAACGGCGTCGAGGCCCTCAACCGCATTGCCGTCGTCGGCGGCAAGCTTGTCATCGGCGCCTGCGTTCGTCACGCCGCATTCCATCGGACGGTTTGCGACGGACCGCTGGGAAAGCTTTTGACCGACGTGGTGCATCACATCGCGCACTATCCGATCCGCAACCGCGGCACGTTCTGCGGCAGCCTGGCGCATGCCGATCCGGCCTCGGAATGGTGCCTGGTGCTCGCGGCGCTTGACGGCGAGGTCGTGGCCAAAAGCGCGCGCGGCGAACGCATCATCGCGGCGCGCGATTTCTTCAAGGGCATCATGACAACCGCGCTGCGCGACGACGAGCTTCTTATGGAGGCGCGCCTGCCGTTGCTGCCGGCCGGCACGCGTTGCGGCTTCTACGAGTTCAGCCGGCGCGCGGGAGATTTTGCGCTTGCCGCCGCGGTCGGCCTCTATCGCCTCGACGGCGGCAAGATCGCCGAGCCGCGGCTCGCGCTCGGCGGGGTGGAAGTCAATCCACGGCGCATCGCGCAGGCCGAGCGCGCGCTTGAGGGCGCGGCGCCCGGCGACCAAGCGTTTCGCGCCGCCGCACAAGCGGCAATGTCAGCCGTCGATCCGATGGAAGACATCATCAACAGCGCCGAGTTCCGGCGCGATCTCGTCCTTGCCGTCGCGCGCCGGGCGCTCGAACGCGCGGCGGCATGAATTCGCCCGCGCAGAAAACACCGTGGATTGGGCAATCGGTCGCGCGGCTGGAGGATCCGCCGCTCGTGACCGGACGCGGTCAGTTCGCCGGCGACATCAATTTCCCGCACCAGCTGTTCATGCGCGTCGTGCGCTCCGCTTACGCCAACGGCCGGATCACGTCGATCGACGCCGCGGCGGCGCGCGAACTGTCCGGCGTGTTCGCGGTGTGGACCGCCGACGACATTGCCGACATACCGCCGGTCGATTTTCGCGAAGGCTCGATTCCGGCGCTGGATCCTTATCGCCAGCCGGTATTGGCGAAGGCGCGCGTGCGCTATGTCGGTGACCCCGTTGCGGCGGTCTTCGCCGTCGATGCATATGCCGCCGAGGATGCCGCCGACCTCGTCACGATCGAGATCGAAGAACAGCCGGCGCTGATCGACGCGCAGGCGGCGCCGGTCGAATTCTCGCCGGGACATTCGAGCGAAGCCGCGGTGATCCGCCAAGGCTATGGCGACGTCGACGCCGCGTTTCGTCAAGCAGCGCATATTGTCGAACTGGAATTGGCGATCGGCCGCCATTCCGGCGTGCCGCTCGAGACCCGCGGCGCCATCGGCCGCTACGACGCGGCGCGCGGCGTACTCGAACTGCATGGCGCGGCCAAGGTCCCACACCGCAATCAGGAATTATTGGCGCGCATGCTTCGCCTGCCGCCGAGCGCAATTCATGTTCACGAATCGCATGTCGGCGGCGGGTTCGGGGTCCGCGGTGAACTCTATCCCGAGGATGTGCTGGTCTGCGTCGCGGCGAAGCGCTTCAACCGGCCGGTGAAATGGATCGAGGACCGCCGCGAGCATCTGATCGCCGCCAACCATTCGCGCGAGCAGGTGCATAAAATCCGCGCCGCCGTCGATGCCGAGGGCGTCATCCTCGCGATCGACGATCGCTATTTCCACGATCAGGGCGCCTATGTGCGCACGCATGCAGCGCGCGTGGTGCATATGACCGCCGGGATCTTGCCGGGACCGTATCGGGTGCCGGCCTATCGCGCGGTCGGACATTTTCGCCTCACCAACAAGACGCCGGCCGCGACCTATCGCGCGCCCGGACGTTACGAAACCACCTTCGTGCGGGAACGGCTGGTCGATGCGATCGCGCACAAGCTCAAGATCGATCGGATCGAGCTGCGCCGCCGCAACACGATCGGGCCGGCCGAAATGCCGTATCCGCGCCCGCTCGAAGCGCTCGGCGAGGAAATCGAATACGATAGCGGTGATTATTCCGGTCTGCTCGATAAGCTTCTCGCCAAGATCGGCTGGGGCACGCTGAACGAAAGCGTCAGCAAGCGCAAAGCCGTCGGCGAGCGCGTCGGCATCGGCCTATCGATGTTCGTCGAGAAGAGCGGGCTCGGACCGACCGACGGGGTGAGAATTTCGGTTGATACCTCTGGCATGGTCGAGGTGCTCACTGGCGGGGCATCGCTTGGCCAGGGTTTTGAAACCGTAATGGCGCAGGTTGCCGCCGACGCGCTTGGCGTCGACTATCGGCGCTGCCGCGTCATTCACGGCCAGACCGATCGCATTCCATTCGGCATCGGCGCCCATGCCTCGCGCGCCACGGTCATGACCGCGTCGGCGACACATATCGCGGCGTTGAACGTGCGTCGCAAAGCGCTGGCGGTGGCGACCGAACTCCTGCAAGCCGCTCCGGAGGCGCTCGACATCGTCGCCGGCGAAGTGGTGCGCAAGGACGGCAAACGAGGTCCTTCGATCAGCCTCGGCGCCATTGCGCAGAATCTGGCGCCAACGGCGAAAGCTAGGGGCGACCGCGAGCCCGGCCTTGCGGCCGAGGGCTGGTTCAAGACCGAGCACCAAGTCTACCCCTATGGCAGCCACGTCGCCGTGGTGAAGGTCGATGCCGAGACCGGCCGCGTCGTCGTCGAACGCTACTGCATCGCCTATGACATCGGCCGCGCCATCAATCCGGCGCTGGTGCGTGGCCAGATCGTCGGCGGCTACGCCCAAGGCTTGGGCGGCGCGCTGTTCGAGGAATTCAGCTACAGCGAACGCGGCGATCCGCTGGCGGCCACATTCGCCGATTACCTGTTGCCGGCGCTGCACGAAGTGCCCGCCCCGGACGTTTTGTTGCGCGAGGATTACACCTCGCCGCTCAATCCCCTCGGCATCAAAGGCGCCGGCGAAAGCGGCATCACCGCAGTCGGCGCGACAATCGCCTCGGCCGTCGACGATGCGATCGGCATGCCCGGCGCGGTGCGGCAATTGCCGATCACCCCGCAGCGGCTGCGCCGATTGTTGACAAAGAAAATTTAATCCAGCCGCACGCCGATCGCCTTCACCAGCGGGGTCCAGCGCGCAAGCTCGGTGCGCATAAACTCGTCGAACTGTGCTGTTGTCCAGTCCGGAACCGGAACCACCACCGCATCGACCAGCGATTGGCGATAAGGCGCATCCGCCATGGCGCGATGATTGGCTTCATCGATCTGAGCGATGATCGGCTTTGGCGTTCCCGCCGGAGCAAACAACGCCAGCACTTGTTGCGAGAACAGGCCCGGTATGCCGGATTCAACTGCGGTCGGTATTTCTGGCGCAACCGGAATGCGCGTCGGATTGGTGATCGCCAGCAGGCGAAGCTTGCCGGTGCGGTGAAATTCAAGGACCTGATTGGTCATGGCCGGGATGATCATCGGGATCTGGCCGCCGATGGCGTCGGCAATCGCGGGGCCGGCGCCGCGATAAGGCACGTGCGGCAGATCGGTGATGCCGGCCAACGATTTCAAGAGTTCCCCGCTGAGATGGTTCATGGTGCCGGTGCCGGCGGAGCCGTAGGCCATCTTGCCGGGATTGGCTTTGACGTAATCCACCAGCTCGCCGAGCGAGTGCACCTGCACCGCCGGATTGACCGCAATGGCAAAGCAGGTGATCGCCACCATCGACACCGGGGTCAATTCCTTCATCGGATCGAGCAGCGGGTGCTCGCGCAAGATCATCTCGGTGAGATGAATCGAGGAAGCGCCGAGAAAAATCGTGTAGCCGTCGGCCGGCGCATGGGCGACGAGCTGGGCCGCCAGCGATCCGCCGGCGCCGGGCTGGTTATCGACAAAAACCGGGCCGAGGCTTGCTTTCACCTTGTCGGCCCACGGCCGGCCGACAATGTCGAATACGCCGCCGGGCGGAAACGGCAGCACGAGCCGGATCGGCCGATCCGGATAGAGTGCCGCCGCGGCCGAATGCGCGCCGCCTGCGAGCGCAGCGGCACCTGCCGCGACAGCAAAAAATTCCCGGCGTGCCAATGTCATGACCATTACCCCCGCATGCCGACTGGCTTCGACCCGCTCCGCGCCCTCAATTCACCTTGGCGCCTGAAAACTTGACGACCTTCGCCCATTTCGCCGTCTCGTCGGCAATGAAGCTCTTGAATTGCGCGGACGCCATCCGCTCGGTGTCGCCGCCGAGATCGTTCATCCGCGCTTTGATTTGCGGGTCGGCCAATCCCGCGACGATACTGGTGCTGAGCTTGTCGATGATTGCCGCGGGCGTGCCGGTAGGCGCACCGATTCCGTTCCAGGCCGACGCCTCGAAACCCGGCAGCGTTTCGGCGATGGGCGGAACTTCCGGCAGCACGTCGGTAGGTTTGGCGACCGTTACCGCCAACGGCCGGATCTTGCCGGCCCGGATGAAACCGATCGCGGTGGAAACTGTGATGATGAAGGCCTGGACTTGTCCGGAGAACAAATCCGGCCAGACTGCCGCCGGACCGCGATAAGCGATGTGCACGAGATCGACGCCCGCCATCAACTTCAACAGCTCAATACCGACATGCATCGGCGTGCCGATGCCGGGCGAGGCGATGTTGACCTTCCCCGGATTGGCCTTGGCATAGGCGATGAACTCGCCAAACGTCGTTCCCGGAAACGATGAATTGACCAGGAGCACCATGGGCAGCCGAACCACGCCCGCGATCGGCGCGATATCGCGGATGAAATCGAAATCGAGTTTCTCGTAGAGAGTCGCATTGATGGCATTGGTGGTCACGATGGTCAGCAGTGTGTAGCCATCCGGCGCGGCGCTCACCACGGCTTGGGTGGCAATATTACCGCCGGCGCCGGTCCGGCTTTCCACGAAGAAAGGCTGACCGAGATGCTCCGACAACCATTGCCCGATCAGGCGGGCGACCAAGTTCGGCGTGCTGCCGCCGCCCAGGCCTTCGATGATGCGCACCGGCCGGGTCGGATAATCCTCGGCGCGAGCGATGCGCCGCGTCGGCGCCGCAAACGCGGCGGCGCCGGCCAGGCGCAGCAACTGTCGCCGTTGCAGCAGCGGCATTTCCATCCCGCGGTTCGGCGCGGCTCGCTCATCGATCGACCGCCGGCCGTTGGCAACAGCCTAACGTGGCCGGAGCGGCGCGAAAAGCACCGTCGGCGATGCGGGAAGCGCCCTTGCTATGGTTTTTAGATCTCAGCCGCCGTCGGTGCTATGATGTCGAGTGACGGAGGGTGCTTGCCCTTCACGCTCTTTTTCTGGGCACCCTCTTGCCTTTCTTGCGCGCTTTCGACAGGCCGATAGCAATCGCCTGCTTGCGGCTTTTCACCTTACCGCCGCGGCCGCCTCTGCCGCTTCGCGCCGTGCCCTGTTTATAGCGATGCATCTCCCGCTTCACGTCGCTTCCCGCGCCGCGGGAATATCTGCGTTTCCTTCGCGTGGCCATGCGTACTCCTCCAAGAGGTTGCGCTCGCAATAACAACCCCCGCATGCGCGTTAGGTTGCGTAATTCGGCTCCGCATCGAGCCGAGCCACCCAGCCTTCGAGCCCAGGTTTGGCCGCTGGGTAACGCTGCAGCACTAACGGATCGTGGCCGGGCACGACGTGCCGCGGCGACGTCGCCAGCCGCTTTAAGGTCTCATAGCCTTCGACCACTTCTTCGACATTGTAAGTGATCGGAAATACACGCCCGCCGTCGATATGGGCATAGAGGTGCGTCGCATCGGCCGCCAGCACCACATAGCCGCGGCGCGTCTTTACCCGCACGCATTGCAGCCCTTTGGAATGGCCGCCGATGTGATGCAGGGTGACGCCAGGCGTGATTTCACCGGCGCCGTCGTGAAAGCTGGCGCGGCCCGAGAAAACCTTGCGCACCATGGCGATCACGTCTTCGACTTCGAACGGCGCCCGCAGCGCTTGATGGCACATGCAGCGGCCGGTCGCGTAGGCCATCTCGCGGTCCTGCAAATGATAGCGCGCCTGCGGAAACAGCTCGTAATTGCCGCAATGATCGTAATGCATGTGGCTGATGATGACGGTCTTGATCGAGTCGGCGGCGATGCCGAGCGCCGCAAGTCCGTCGCGCACCGGCTTGATCATTTCGCGCTGGCGCTTTTTGCCCATGGCTTCGTCGAAGCCGGTGTCGACCACGATCGTTCCGGAGGGCCCGACGATCGCCCAGACGAAGAAATCGAGCGGCTGCAAGATGTCGTGCGGGTCGCCGTCGATGAAATTGGCAGGTGAACGGCGCGAATGATGACCGTAGCGAATGGCGTAAACTTCGTGAATGTCGTCGGGCATGGGATCATCCCCTTTCGGCGTCATCCTAGCGTAGCATTCAAAACGTGGATGACGGATGCAACTCTCACGGCCGCAAAAATAAAAACCCCGGCGCAATCGCCGGGGTTTTTTACGCAGACGCCACGACTACTGAACGCAGACGCTACATACGCAACGAAAAACGTCGGCGCTCGCTTGCGATTACAGCTGTCCGTATTTGCGGAGCACGGCGCGGCACTCGTTGCCGACGCGCCAGCTGTGAGCGGCAAGCGTTGCCCCGCAGCGCAACAGGTTGGTCCAAGTCATGCCACCCGTATGATCGCACATCCGTGCCGCGGCCGGCTTGCACGGCGCGAGCTCGGCAAGATCGATAGCTTTCGCGGCGGAGCCGGAAAGCGCGAGCAATGGCCCGATCAACAGGCACGCGAATACCACTGGCTTCATCCTCAATCGTCCCTCGCCGTTTTTGGGAAGGGCTCTGCATAATGGTTTTGTGACTGGAATACCAGCGATTTTGTGCGGCGCACAAACATAGTCTAAATAATTGAAATGACGATATAATTAGCTAAACACCCGTATGAATTTTGGCAGCCTTGCCGCGTTTACGCCGCAATTGGCCCAGGGCTCGTCATTGCGGGGAGCCCAACGGGCGACGAAGCAATCCAGAGATTTCTATCAAAAAGGCTGGATTGCTTCGCGGAGCCTGTGATCGGGCCGGCCACTTCGGGCCGGGCCCGTTGGCTCGCAATGACGGGGTTCTACCGGCACACGCCCTGCGCACGGGCGTTGCTGAGGGCAGCGGAGGCGATCAGCCAATCAGGCATCCCGATCGCAATTTTGGTCCAGCCGACGCCCCAGGGCGTGCCGGCGCTGTCCCACCAGATCCGGCACCAGCCGTCCTCAAAGCGCACCAGCGCATAATCGGCGCGCGCAGGGGAGACAGCGAACGCGATTGTCAGCACGGCAAGAGCAAAGCCCAATCGTTTCATCGCGGAGCTTCCTTGTTACCCTCTCCCCCCGCGGGAGAGGGTGCTGAGCGAGCATTGGCGAGCGAAGCGGGTGAGGGGTTGCACTCGCCACCCTCTCCCGCAAGGGGAGAGCGAAGCCTTCATCATTTCTTACGAATGCCGTTCAAGCCGCAGCCGCCAGATTACCGAAGCGTTTAAGATTGTCTTTCTGCTTCTCATTGCGCGGCGGCAGCTTGAACAGCCTCGCCGCGGTGCCGCCGAGAATATTGTGCTTGCCCTTTTCCGACAGGAACGGCAGGTCCCAGATCGTCGACGGCAGGTCGAAATCCCAGTGCGGATAATCCGACGAATAAAGGAGCTGCGTCTCCGCATTCATCATGCGGAACGTGCACTCCATTGCCTGGTAATCCTGAATCTCCATCGGCTGTGACGAGTAATACATGTCGCGCATGTAGTCGGACGGCTTCTTTTTCAGAAGCGGCGCCTCCGATGGCCGCAGCATGTATTCGTGATCGAGCCGCTGCATCAGGAACGGCACCCAGGCGACTCCGGATTCGATCCAGATCACCGGCAGTTTGGGGAAGCGCTCGCCCATGCCGTTGATCACCCAGTTCGTGCACTGCAGGACGTTGTACCAGGTGAAGCCGAGCGCGTGCGCGGAGAGGAAGCGGTTGCAGCTCTTGTAGATCGGCTCGCCCCAGTTCGGACCGGAGTGGAACGACAGCACCAGGCCGCGCTCCTCCATCGCCCGGTAAAGCTTCATATAAGCGTTATCGTAGACGGTTATGTGCGAGCGCACGGTCGTGACCATGAAGCCGCCGACATGTTTGCGGTCGCCGAACGTCTCGACGTGGCGCAGCGCCGCTTCCGGATCGGAGAACGGCAGGCACAGCATGGAATAGAAGCGCCCGCCGGCTTCGGGCAGGACTTTTTCGGTGAGCCAGCGGTTATAGGCCCAGCACAGCTCGACCTCCATTTCCTTCTGCGGATGCATGCCGATATTGAGCATGCCGGTCGGGAACAGGCAGGAATAATCGACGCTCATCGCGTCCATCCAGCGATGACCGAGCTGCACGTCGCGCAGCGAGCCCTGCTCTGTCTTTTCCGTCGAACGCATCGAATAGCGCGTGACGCGCCCGCCCATGTCCTGATAGCCGATCTGAACCGGCGCCACGTTCGAACGGTTGCGGTTGCGGCCAGCAATGGTGAGCTGGCGAAATACGTCGTTTTCCATATAGGGCAGGAATTCGTCGTAGTTCTCGTTCTCGTAATGATGGGCGTCGACATCGACGATGAGAACGTCGTCGAAACTGCGCGCATGCGCCTGTTTGCGCGCGTGCGCCAGGAGCCGGCTGGTGTTGAGTTCCTCGACGGTAACGCGGCGACCGCGATCGGCAATCAGATCCATGGAATGTCTCCTGACGTTCTAGTCTCTTTGTGCTCTCGTCATTATGAGCAAGTTCCCCCACCCTTCCCTCCGCCGCAAGCGGGGGAGGGTTAGGGATGGGGCACTGTTCATCGTCCTGTCCAACTCTGCCACATGCCCAGTTCAAAAACCGCGAGATCGGCGGCGCGCAGCAACCCGCTTGCCGTCAGCATCACGTCGGTTGCGGAAATCGAATGCTTCGGCACCGGCGTGAATTGCTCGCCGGCCTCGGTGCGCGCGCTATAGACCCGGCAGGCGGCCGCGATCAGCGCTTGCAGCGCGTCGGCGCTGACAAGATCGAGCTTGCCGTCGGCGATGCTGCGCTCGAGCGCTGCCGCGAGCCGTTTGGCGTCCACCGAAGCGCCGTTGCCGGCCGGCTTAGCGGGCACCCGAGCAGTTTGGCGGCGCGGCGTCTTGCCGGCGCCCTTGCCATTTGCCCGTCGGGCGGCCGGCTTCGCCGCGCGCTTAGGCGACGACATAAAGGTCCTCTCCTTTTTGCACGGTCTTGTATTTCTTGAGCTTCAGCTTGCGATTGGCGACGCATTCGCCCGTCCTCATGTCGTATTCCATGCCGTGCCACGGGCAGACGAAGTGCATTTCGTCTTCGGAGAAATACAAACCCATCGAGGTCTTGTCCGGCCGCAGCCGCTCCTCGACCCTGGCGATGGTCAGGCCTTCGCAAGCCGGGCCGCCCTGATGCAGGCAGAAATTGCTGTAGGCGTAGAATTCGCCGTCGTGCCGGAACACGCCGATCTCATTGTCGCCGACAAAGACGATGCGGCGGTCGCCGTCTTTGAATTCGGAAAGTTTCGCGACGAATTTTTCGGCCATAAGCGTCACACCTTGGGTTTCATCCTGCGCGCCTGATTGGCTTCAGGCTGTTGTTTGTTATGGCTTTTTGGCGTGCCCCGGCCGTCTTCGGCTAGACCGGGCCCGCAGCATGTTTCTACCACAGACCAACAACGCGCGCGACGGGCTTAAGGGTATGCCCAGCCATGCGACTCCCTCTCCCCGCTTGCGGGGAGAGGGTTGGGGTTGGGGTGGGGGCGGTAGCTGTTGCGCTCAGAACCGCGGCCGCGCCCCTCACCCGGATTGCTTTCGCAATCCGACCTCTGCAACGGGGAGAGGTGTGTTAATCAAACCATCCGGTTCTCGATCTCGCCGATCCTTTCGATCCAGAGCCTGACCACGTCGCCGGCTTTGAGGAATTCGCCGCGTCCGGCGCCGACGCCGGCGGGCGTGCCGGTGAGAATGACGTCGCCGGGATGCAGCGTCATGCCGGCCGACAATTGCGCGATCTGCTCGGCGAGCGTGAAGATCATCTCCCTGGTATTGGAATCCTGCTTGAGCACGCCGTTAACCCACAATTTGAGCCCGAGCTTCTGCGGATCGCCGATGTCGCTTGCCGGCACGATCCAAGGACCGAGCGGACAAGACCCGTCAAAGGTCTTGTGTTTGGTCCAGTCCCATTTGAACGGCGAGGCGTCGGGCATGTTGGCGCGGCGGCCGCGATCGCGCGCGGAGAGATCGTTGGCGATCGTGTAACCCGCAACGTAAGCGAGCGCCTTGTCCTGCGGCACGTCTTTGGCGGTGCGGCCGATCACCGCCGCAAGCTCCACTTCCCAATCCATCTGTTCGCAATAGTCGGAAATTTTCACCCGCGCGCCGGGATCGGCGATCGCGCGCGGCGCTTTGATGAAATGCCACGCTTTCAGTCCCAGCGTATGCGGATCGGGCGGCGGCCCGCGGCCATCGCGCGCCGCCATTTCGTTGGCGTGGTCGGCATAGTTCGAGCCGGCGCAATAGATCGCGGAAGGAAAGCGCACCGGTGCCAGCAATTTCGTCTTGGCCAGAGGTCGGCTTTTCGCTTTGCCGCCGCGCTTTCCGGACCCTTTGCCGACGCTTGCCGCGCCCTTGCGCAAGGCCGCGTCGGCGGCGCGCCAATCGGAAAGGATGCCAAGCACGCTGGCATAGGCCGTCTTACGGGTCAGCGTCGCCGCGTCGAAGACCTGATCGTCGATAACAAGTCCGGCGCGCGGCCCGTCGCTCGCTTGATAGGTCGCAAGTTTATAGCCGGCGGATTTCGCCATGGCCTCCTCCCCCTTTTAAAATTTGGACCGCGACCAAACCGCGATTGGCGCGGCTTGGCAAGGGTGAGTGGGCACCGGCAATCTCTCTCTCCATGCGTTCACACCTCTCCCCGTTGCACGGGGAGAGGTCGGATTGCCACAGCACTCCGGGTGAGGGGGCGTGTCCGCAATTCTAAGCCTAGCGGCTAAGCCTCCTCACCCCAACCCTTTCCCCGCGCGCGGGGAGAGGGAGCACGGCCTTGTCTCGCCCCCAACACAGTGATTGATTCACGCCAACGAAAAACCAAGCGGCAGGTTGGAGAGAAACGATGATCAAGCCCCGGCGCGTCGGCCACGCCACATTCGAAACGCCCGATATGGAACGGATGATCGACTATTACACCGAAGTGGTCGGCCTCGTTCTGGCCGAGCGCGAGAAGGATCGCGCGTACCTCGCAAGCAAGGTTGGCTTGCTCACCGTGCAGATCAACAAGGGCGCCGCCGAGCGCTGCACCTCGCTCTCGTTCGAAGTGGCGCCGAACTCCGATTTCGGCGAACTCGCCCGCGAATTGGAAAAAGACGGCATCAAAAGCGAGCTGCGCAACGATTCTACTCCCGGCATCGGCCCGGTGCTGACGTTCAAGGACAACAAAGGCACCACCATCGCGCTGTTCAAGGAATGGAGCTATCTCGGCAAGCATTTGCAGCATCACGGCGTCGGGCCGTTGAAACTCGGCCACGTCGCTTTCGTGGTCGAGAATCCGCAGAAGACGGCGGAGTTCTATTCCAAGGTACTCGGCTTTCGCGTCTCCGACTGGATCGACGATTTCTTTGTCTTCATGCGCTGCAATACCGACCACCACACGGTGAATTTCATCCGCGGCGGCACCATCAAGCTGCATCACATGGCGTTCGAGCTTAAGGATTTCATTCACCTGCAGAATTCATGCGATCTGTTCGGGCAGAAGAAGATCCCGATCATCTGGGGACCGCTGCGCCACGGCCCGGGCCACAACATCGCCACCTACCATCGCAACCCGGACGATCAGGTGATCGAATTGTTCTGCGAGCTCGATCAGATGAAAGACGAAGAGCTCGGCTATTTCGAGCCGCGGCCCTGGCATCAGGACACGCCGCAGCGGCCGAAGACCTGGGTCGCGGGCAAGACCAATATCTGGGGCCCGCCGCCGGGCCCGGATTTCAATCGGTCGGAGAGCAACGCTGGCGTCGCGCGCAGCGGACTGCATGCGGGTGGGAATGCTTAGCTGACTAGGTCATGCCCCGGCTTGACCCGAGCATCCATGCTGAACTTCCACGCGACAGCCGCCTCGATCAAAATTGCTGGTCTGCCGCATGGATTGCCGGATCAAGTACGGCAATGACAAAGCCCGAGCTCCTGTAGTTATTTCCGCGCCGCCTCCTGCAAGATCGCGATCATGCGATCAATGACGTCATCTACTGAAGTGCCGGGCGGAAACGTAATTGTTTGCTTCGGGTCCTCCACCCACCCATGAGGACCTCTGACGTTACCGGCGATTTGAAAAATACCGTCGCTTTCGTTGATATCCCAAACTTGCAGACCGCGCTCGAACGCCGACCAGCTCTTCACTCCGGCGTATTTAAGGACCACCGGAGGCGGCCAATCCTGCTGCCGTTGCGGCTGCGGTACGACAGGGTTGCCGCGCGCAATTGTTGCCTTCAATGCTTGACGCAAGGCTTCCGTATTTTTAGCGGGCGCGACGGCGACCGGCTCGACGCCGCGATAAAATCCTTTGCCCATCTTTCCCATGGTCGGCATATAAACGATGCCACTTCTCAGAGAGATGACGCAGTTCATCGCTTGACCTCATAAAAATGGATGTACGGACCAGCATGGGAGGGACGGCAAGATGCAACGGCTGTGGGCGATGGACAGCGGCAATTCGCGCCAACAGCAAGTCGTTGGCATTGAGCGCCGCCGCCACGGTGGCGAGCCCGCCCATAAGCGGCTTCGCATCGACGTGCGTCCGGTAAGAACGGCTGAGTAGTCGTTGGATGTCTTGCGGATCGCGCACGACAAATCGCCCGCCCTGCCGCTCGATAAGCGGCGTACGGCCGAGAAAGAGACCCTTGTCGTCGCAGGCCAGGCCGAGATTGTCTGCGCCCGCATCGTTCAAACGCCAGATAGGGTGAAACATGCCGCGTCGTCACCATAAAAAGGAAAAATGCGTCAATGAAAAAGACACGACGAAACCTGATGTGCTGGGATCGCCGGGCCAAAAGATTTGGTTTTACTGAGACTTAGGATGAGGCCGGAAGCTGCGTCCAGGTCAGTCGTTTTGATAACCCGAGCGAGCGATCAACGCGTCACTCGCGATGATTCGTTATCCGCGCGCCGCCGACCCGGTCCCCCGCGTCAATTCCTTCTGCTCGCCGTAGAGCCATTCCATGCCGGCCATCGCGTCGTCCGGCGTGCGCGAGCCGAGCATGAGATTGCGCAGCTCCTTGGCGACGCCGCCGGCGTGATAGAATTCGCCGTAGACGCGCGCCATGATCTGCACCCGGCCGGTGCGCAGATAACGCACTTGCTGATAGGCGCGGAACGCGGCGGCGTAATCGCCGTCCATCTCGACGGCTTTATCGGCGAGGCAGACCGCGTCCTCGACCGCCATGCAGGCGCCTTGCGCCAGATATTGCAGCATCGGATGGGCGGCATCGCCAAGGAGCGTGATGCGGCCTTTGCTCCAGTCCTTGATCGGCGGCCGGTCGCACAATACCCACATCCGCCAGCTTTCGATCTTGTTGAGGAGCATGCGTACCGGCGCGCAGGTTTGCGCGAAGCGCTCGTGCAGCTCCGCGGGGTCGCCGTAAGAGTCCCAGCCCTCCTCGTAGCGGTTGGAATGAAACACGGCGACGAGGTTGTAAAGCTCGCCGGTACGCAGCGGATACAGCACGAAATGCACCTTCTCGCCGGCCCACAAGGTCATGTCGCGCCAGCGGTACCGTTCCGGCACTTCGGACGTTGGCAGCACGGCGCGATAGGCGATGTGGCCGGCGGGCTTCGGCTTGCCGTCGCCGACCACGATCTCGCGGATGGTCGACCACAGCCCATCGGCGCCGATCAAAGCGGCGCCGCGATAGTCCTTGCCGTTTGCGGTCTTCGCGGCAATGCCGCCGTTGGTTTCCTCGACTGCGACGATCTTCTGCGCCGCGTCGAGCTTGATGAGATTGGACTTCCGGCACTGCTCGAGCATCACGCGGTGGAAATCGGCGCGATGGATCAGCGCATAGGGATATTGAAATTTGTTGCGGAACGCGTCGCCGAGCGCAATGCGCGTGACTTCCTCGCCGGTGATCGAATCCAGCATCACGAGATTGTTGGGAAACACCGCGAGGGCGCTGATCGGCTCGGTAAGCCCGAGCCGCTCGAACATCCGAAACACGTTGGGGCCGAGCTGGATGCCGGCGCCGATTTCCTTGAACGCGGCGGCCTGCTCGATCACTTGCGAAGGAATGCCTTGCCGCGCCAGCGCCAGAGCGGCGGTGAGCCCGCCAATGCCGCCGCCGACGATGAGGACTTGTTGTTCTTTCCAGCTGCTCACCGCACGCTCTCTCCGCGCCTGTTTTACGTTCAATAAAAGCGAGTCACTTGTCGCTATTTTGGCAGCGCCGCGAGCACCCGCTCGGGCGTGATCGGCATTTGCGTGATCGGCGCGGCGCCGAGCGGGCGCAGCGCGTCGTTGATCGCGTTCATGACGCAGCCCGGCGCGCCGGCGGTGCCGGCCTCGCCGGCGCCCTTGGCGCCAAGCTCGGAATCCGCCGTCGGCGTCACCACGTGGCCGATCTCGATATCAGGCATCTCCGCCGCCATCGGCACCAGATAATCCATCATATTGGCGTTGAGCATCTGGCCGTCGGCGTCATAGAGGCAGTGCTCGAACAAAGCGGCGCCGATCCCTTGCACGATGCCGCCGCGGATCTGTTCGTCGACGAGCTGCGGATTGATCACCGTGCCGCAATCCTCGACGCACCAGTGCTTGAGCAATCTCACCTCGCCCGTTCTGATATCGACTTCCAGATACGAGACCTGCACGCCATTGGTGAACGCGAAGGGATAGGCGCGCGGCACGTAATGGCGCGTCGCCATGAACTCGGCCTGGAAGCCGGGCGGCAGCGTGTCGGGCCGGAAATAGACGATGCGCGCCACTTCTTCGAGTGGCATGCGCTCGCGGCCCGAGGCGGCATCGACGACAACACCATCGCGAATGTCGAGCGTTTGCGGATCGGCTTGGAGGATCGACGCGGCCGCCGCGAGCACATTCGCTCGTAATGCTTTTCCGGCCTGCCACGCCGCTTCGCCGCCGATGCCGGCGGCGCGCGAGGCCCAGGTGCCGCCGCCATAG
>Ga0207693_10000716_pt1 | contig 29865 bp, 26 predicted proteins | sample LARL81metaG_FD_184347 | JGI IMG/M metagenome (GOLD analysis project Ga0207693, IMG submission 184347) | Corn, switchgrass and miscanthus rhizosphere microbial communities from Kellogg Biological Station, Michigan, USA - LAR L8-1 metaG... | ecosystem: Host-associated > Plants > Roots >... | reverse complement strand
CTCCGAGCCCGTGCCGCCGGCCTCGACGCCGATCAGCTCGACCCCCGGCGCGCCGACGAAGGCCGTGAACATCCCGATCGCGTTCGAGCCGCCGCCGACGCACGCGAGCACGTACGCGGGGTCGCCGCCGAGCCGGTCCGCGTACTGCGCGCGGGCCTCATCGCCGATCACCCGCTGCAGATCGCGGACGAGCGTTGGGAACGGGTGCGGCCCGACGACCGACCCGATCACATAGTGGGTGGTCTGGACGGTCGCCGCCCAATCGCGGAGTGCCTCGTTGACCGCTTCCTTCAACGTGCGGCTGCCCGCGGTGACCGGACGCACCTCCGCGCCGAGCAGGTGCATCCGCGCGACGTTGGGCGCCTGCCGGTGGGTGTCCTCCTCTCCCATGAAGACGACGCACGGGAAGCCGAGCAGCGCGCAGGCGGTCGCGGTGGCGACGCCGTGCTGTCCAGCCCCGGTCTCGGCGATGATCCGCGTCTTGCCGAGGCGTTTGGCGAGTAGCACCTGCCCGAGCGCGTTGTTGATCTTGTGGGCGCCGGTGTGCGCGAGGTCCTCGCGCTTCAGCCAGATGTCATAGCCGAGCTCTTCGGACAGTCGCGACGCGCGCGTGATGGGGGTCGGGCGCCCCACGAAGTCGGCCAGCAGCGCCGAGAGCTCACCTCGGAACGATGGATCGTCCCGGAGCGAGGACCAGGCGGCGTCGAGCTCGTCCAAGGCGGGGATCAGGACCTCGGGCGCGTACCGGCCACCGTACGTCCCGAAGCGGCCCCGCGCGCCCGACATCGTCGCCACGCTCATGTCGTTCGCTCCTCTCGTCCGAGCAGTACGCGGGCGGCCGCCGCCGGGTCGCCCGCGCGCATCAAGGTCTCGCCCACCAGGATGGCAGACGCGCCGGCGTCGACGGCCCTGGCGACGTCGTCGCGCGAGCGGATCCCGCTCTCGAACACGGCGATCCGGTCGGACGGGATCCGCCGCGTCCGCTCGAGCGCCCCCGCGACGTCAACCTCGAGCGACTCGAGGTCGCGCGCGTTCACCCCGACGATCCGGGCGTCGGTCGCAAGGACGCGGTCGAGATCCTCGTCCGTGTGAGACTCGACCAGCGGCTCCATCCCGAGGTCGCGCGCCGCCGCCAGCAGCACCGCGAGCGCCTCGTCGTCCACGCTCGCGGCGATCAGCAACACGGTGTCCGCGCCGGCCGCGCGCGCCTGAAGCACCTGGTTGGTTTCGATCAGGAAGTCCTTGCGTAGGACGGGTAGATCCACGGCCGCGCGAACCGCGCGAAGATCGTCGAGCGACCCGCCGAAGTGCGTCGGTTCCGTGAGCACCGAGACGACGCTGGCGCCGGCGGCTTCGTACGCCCGTGCCTGCGCCACAGGATCGGCGTCGGCGGCGATCGATCCGGCCGACGGCGACGCGCGCTTGACCTCGGCGATCAGGGCGACACCGTCGGTTCCGGCCGCCTCGCCGAGCACAGCCGCGACGTCTCGCGCCGCGGGTTGCACGCCGACGGCCGCACGGAGCCCATCACGATCGAGCGGATGCGCGGCGAGGTCGAGCCGCAGCTCCGTGACGAGCTCGGTCAGGAAACCCATGGGCCGCGGAGTCTACGTGGGCCCACCCGTCAGACCGCCGCCCACGCCAGCGCCGCCGCGAGATCCAGGCTGCCCTCGAGCGCCGATCGCCCGACGACGGCCCCCGACGCGCCGGCGTCGCGCACCGCCTCGAGGTCGGCGAGCGAACGGATGCCGCCGGCCGCCATCACGGGCAGGCCCGCGCGCGCCACGCGCCGCACGAGCGCGGTATCCGGCCCACCGATGGTCGCCACCCGATCGACCGCGGTGACCAGCAGCGCTTCGGCCCCCCCGGCGCTGAGCCAGCCCAGCGTCGATGCCAGCTCGAGGTCCACGGCGGCCCCTCGCGCGCGGATCCGGCCGTCGGCCACCTCGATCCCGACCACCGTCTCCCCCGGCCGCGATCGCCCGACGATCTCGAGCACCGCGTCCTCGTCGGTCAGCGCCGCCGATGCGAGGACGACGCGTGCGGCGCCGAGCCCACGGAGCGCGTCGACCTGCGACGCGGTTCGAACGCCCCCACTGGCCTGCACATGTGTGCCGCCGGCGCACAGCGAGCGGATCACCTCCGCGTTCGCCAGCTCGCCACGGAACGCGAGGTCCATGTCGACGACGTGCAGCCACCGCGCGCCGGCGGCGATGTACGCCTCGGCCGCCGCGATCGGGTCACCGCCGAACGCGTCGCTGGGTTCCGGGCCGTCGCGCGTGAGCAGCGCCAGCCGGCCTTCCCACAGATCGATCGCCGGCAACACCGAGAACGGCATCGACGAACGATACCGGGGCATATCCGGGGCCAGACCGGTCCTAGACGCGTTCGTGCTCGAGCCGCGCCGCCGTCGGACCGAGCAGGTGTCGGAGCTCGTCGAGCAGCGACCCCTGCCCGTTCACCGTGAAGGCCCCGAGCGACAGCGGCTGCACGCCGCCCGAGGAAAGGAAGCGCAGCCGCACCGGCACGTCGCCGGGCGAGCCTTCGAGCAGCGTCTTCAGCTTCTCCAGCACGCCCGGGGAGCACACCGCTGCCGGCAGGTCGACCACCAGGACGCCCGGGTCGGAGGCGATGCTCGAGTCGAGCACCGGCTCCTTCACGTCACTGGCGCGGATCTGCAGCTCACGCCCCCGCCGGTCGATCCGGCCGGTGACCAGGATGATCCGATCGGGCTCGAACAGATCGGGCACGCCCTCGTAGACGCTCGGGAACGCGACCACCTCGACGCCGCCGGTCAAGCCCTCGAGCCGGAACTGCGCGTAGGGCTCGCCGCGCTTCGTGAACTTGCGCGCAAGCGCGCCGATGATCCCGCCCAGCACGACGAGCTCGCCGTCGTCCCGGTCCTCGAGCTCAGGGATCTGCGCGGTGGTCTGCGCGGCGAGTTGCGCCTCGACGCCGAGCAGCGGGTGGTCGGTCACGAACTGCCCGAGCATCTCCTTCTCTTTGGACAGGAGGAGCCGCTTGTCGAGCTCGGGACCCTCGAGCACCGCGATGTCGACCTCGGCGATCGGCGGACCGTCACTCCCCCCGCCGAACAGCGAGAACTGTCCGGCCGCCTCAGCCTTGCGCTCGGCGATGATCGGCGCCGACACCTTCTCGTACGCGGGCTGCTCGCCCACCTGCTGGATCATCCCGCCCCGCGTGTAGCCGAGGGAGTCGAACGCGCCCGCGAAGATCAGCGACTCGAGGACACGCTTGGTGAGCGAGGTCGGCTCGACCCGCCGGCAGAACTCGGCGAACGAACCGAAGGGTCCGCCGTTGGCGCGCGCCTCGATGATCCCCTGTACGACGCCGCTGCCGACGTTGCGGACGGCCGACAGCCCGTAGCGGATCGCGCGGCGATCGCCCGGCGCCGGCGCGAAGTCCATGTCGGACTCGTTCACGTCGGGCGGCAGCACCTCGATGCCCATCCCGCGACACGCGTACAGGTAGTAGGGCTTGCGGTCCTTATCGTCCTTCACCGACGTGAGGATCGCCGCCATGTACTCGACCGGGTGGTGCGCCATCAGGTACGCGGTCTGATACGTGACGTAGCCGTACGCGCACGCGTGCGAGGCGTTGAAGCCGTAATCGGCGAACGGCTCGACGTACTCGAACAAGCCCTCGGCCGCGCGCCGCTCGACCCCCCTCGCGACCGCGCCCGCGACGAACTTCTCGCGCTGGGCGGCGACCTTCTCGCGGATCTTCTTGCCCATCACCTTGCGGAGCGTGTCGGCCTCGCCCATCGAGAACCCGGCGATCGCCACCGCGGTCTGCATGACCTGTTCCTGGTAGACGATGATCCCGTACGTGTCCTTGAGCACCGGCTCGAGGTCGGGGTGCGCGTACGTGACCTTCTTGCGGCCGTGCTTGCGTTCGGCGTACTCGGTGTGCTGGCCCATCGACAGCAGGCCCGGGCGGTACAAGGCGTTGCACGCCATCAGGTCCTCGAACCGGTCGGGCTCCAGGAGCTTCAGCAGGTTCTTCATGCCGGGCGACTCCATCTGGAACACGCCGATCGTGTCGCCGCGGCGGAGCATCGCGTAGACCTCGTCGTCGTCCAGCGGCACGTGGTCGATGTCGAGCTCGACCCCGCGACTGCGGAGGTGCCGGAGCGTCTCCTCGATCACCGAGAGGTTCCGGAGGCCGAGGAAGTCCATCTTGAGCAGCCCGAGCTGCGCGACCCCGTTCATGTCGAACTGGGTGACCATCTTCTTGGCGTCGTCGCGGGAGTCCTTGGTGAGCTTCAAGGGCAGGTACTCGACCAGCGGCCGGTCGCCGATCACGACGCCGGCGGCGTGCACCGAGTCCTCGCGGCGGAGGCCCTCGAGGGCGCGAGCGGTGTCGATGATCTCGCGGGCCTCGGGCTGGCGCTCGTAGGCCTCGCGGAGCTCAGGGCTCGTCTGCAGGGCTGAGTCGATCGGCTCGTCGCGCCCCATGATCGCCGGCGGATACATCTTGCAGAGCTCGTCGCCGACGCGTGGCGGGAACCCGAGCACGCGAGCGGCGTCGCGGATGCCTTGCTTGCCCTTGATCGTCTGGAACGTGACGATCTGCGCGACGTGGTCCGAGCCGTAGGTCTCGGTCGCGTAGCGGATCACCTCGTCGCGACGGCGCTCGTCGAAGTCCATGTCGATGTCGGGCATCTCGATGCGGTCGGGGTTCAGGAACCGCTCGAACAGCAGTCCGTACCGCAACGGATCGAGGTCGGTGATCCGCAGCGAATACGACACGACCGAGCCTGCGGCCGATCCGCGGCCCGGCCCGACACGGATCCCCTGGTCTCGCGCGAACCGGATCAGGTCCCACACGATCAGGAAGTACCCGGCGAACCCCATCTTCGAGATGATCGAGAGCTCGTGGTCGGTGCGCTCGATCACCTCGTGCGGCAACGGGTCGCCGTAGCGTTCGACCGCGCCGCGCTCCACCAGTTCGCGCAGATAGCTCTCGAGCGGCTCCCCGGCCGGCGTCTCGAACCGCGGCAGCCTGTACTCGGTGACGCCGTCGACCAGCACGCGTTCGAGCTCGGGCAGCAGTTCGACGCGTTCGGCGATATCGAGCGTGGCGTCGCAGGCCTCCGGGAGCTCGGCGAACACCGTCCGCATCTCGGCGCCGCTCTTCAGATAGAAGTCCTCTGCGTCGAACTTCAAGCGCTTCGGGTCGGACTGCAGCTTCTGCTGCTGGATACACAGCAGCACGTCGTGCGGCTTCGCGTCGTCGGGCCGCGTGTAGTGCAGGTCGTTGGTCGCGACCACGGGAACGCCGACCTCACGCGCCAGCTCGACCTGGTGGCGAAGGATCGCCCGTTGATCGGCCAGCCCGTGGTCCTGCACCTCGATGAAGTACCGGTCGGCCCCGAAGATGTCGCGGTACGTGCCGGCCGTCTCGCGCGCGCGGTCGCGCTGCCCGGCGACCAGCTGCACCCCGATCTCCGAGGACAGGCACCCCGACAGACACAGCACGCCCTCGGCATGCTCGGCGAGCAGCTGCTTGTCCATCCGCGGCCGGTGGTAGAAGCCCTCGAGGTAGGCGGTCGAGACGAGCTTCAGCAGGTTGCGGTAGCCGGTCTCGTTCTCGGCGAGCAACGTGAGGTGGTAGTACTTCTCCTCGCTCTCCCCCGGCGTCCGGTCGAAGCGCGAGCCCGGCGCGACGTAGGCCTCGACGCCGATGATCGGCTTGATCCCCACCGCGCGGGCGGCCTCGTAGAACTTCAACGTGCCGAACATCGCGCCGTGATCGGTCATCGCGAGCGCCGGCATATCGTGGGCCAGCGCCTCGGTGAACACGGTGGGCGCCGTGGGGTTGGATCTGGGCGCCTCGATGCGCGCGGCGCCATCCAACAAGGAGTATTCGGTGTGGGTGTGGAGATGGACGAATCGGTCCGTCATCGTGCCTGCGTCCAGCCCCTTCACGCACCTTTCCACAGGGTGCCGCGGACCTGTGGAGAACTTACACGCATGTGATTCGACGAGGCTCGAAGGTACGCCCGGCCCGGTGGGCCGTCAAGGTCGCTGGTCCGACCGGGCGCGCTCGAGGGCATCCACGAGGTCCGCCGGCAACGGGTCCTCCGCATGGAGCGGAGCGCCGCTCATCGGGTGCACCAGGTCGAGCCGCCACGCGTGCAGGAACGGCCGGTGCAGACCGAGCCGCCGGGCCTCGTCGCCCCCACCCCCGTACCGCGTGTCCCCCACGATCGGGTGCCCGACCGCTTGGAGATGGACCCTGATCTGGTGGGTGCGCCCGGTCTCGGGAGCGGCCTCCACCAGAGCCGTCCGCGGGAACCGCCCACGCACGAGGAAGCCGGTCGCCGCCGCTCGCCCGCCGACCCGGTCGACCACGATCCGCGCTGCGCGACGGCCGAGCGGCGCTTCCACCCGGAAGTCGTCGTGCGCAGGCGAGCCCCGAACCAGCGCCAAGTAGCGGCGCTCGACCTCGTGGCCGCGGAGCATCGCTTGGAGCGCGGCGAAGGCCTCGTCGGTGCTCGCGACGAGCAGCAACCCGCTCGTCCCCGCGTCCAGGCGGTGCACGATGCCCGGACGCATCGGCCCACCCGCCGGTGCCAACGGGATCCCCATCGCGAGCAGGCGGGACACGAGGGTCTCATCACGATGAGCCTTGGTCGGGTGCGTCAGGACGCCCGCCGGCTTGGAAACGATCGCGAGTGCATCGTCGCGGTAGACAACCGTGACAGGGTCGCCGCCGGGCACGATCGCGGCCGCCGGACGCAGGTCCACCTCGACGGACTCGCCGCCCTGCAGCGCGAACGATCGCGGATGCGGCCGCCCGTCGACGGTGACCCGCTCGTCGGCGATCGCGCGCTGGATCTCGGCGCGTGGCACGCCCACCGCCGCCGCCGCCACGGCGTCGAGCCGCCCCGGCGTCGCCGTGAAGCGCTCAACCATCGTGCTCGGCCGGCGACCGCTCGCGCGCGGCGGCGCCCTCTTTGAGCGCGAGGAAGACCAAGAGCAGCGCGCCGACGACGATCGATGCATCGGCCACGTTGAACACCGGCCACACGTGCACATCGATGAAGTCCACGACCTTGCCCGACAGGCCGGGGCCGCGGGTGATCCGGTCGATCAGGTTGCCGGCGGCACCGCCGAGCACGAGGCCGAGCGCGATCGCGTGCGCCGTCGGCCGCGCGCGGAACGACGTGATCGCGACCGCGGCGCAGACGACGATCGCCGCGGTGGCGAACAGCAGCGGCGCCCGGTCCCCGAGGCTGAACGCCCCGCCGCTGTTCGTCGTGTATCGGAGCCCGACGATCCCGTCGATGAGGTCGCGCGGGTGGTTCGGCAGCGTGTGCTCGGCCCAGAGCTTCGTCACGCGGTCACAGACCAGCACGAAGCCGGCCGTGAGCCACAGGGTGAGGCCGCCGCGCCGGCGGGCCGCGTCCATCGGATCGTCAGCGGCGCGAGCGCGCCTGCGCGTCCTTGATGCAGAGGTCGACGTACGGAAGGGCCTTGATCCGCGCCTTCTCGATCGGCTTGCCGCAGACCTCGCAGATGCCGTACGTGCCGTCCTCGATCCGCTTCAGCGCGCGGTCGATCTTCTGGATCAGGTCGCGGACGTTCTGCTCGATCGAGAGCTCCTTCTCCCGTTCGAACGTCGCCGTGCCTGCGTCGGCGGACTCGTCGTCGACGCCGACGTCCCCGGACATGTCGGACTGCGTGGCCGCGAAGGCCTGGTCCTCGATCGTGGTCAGCTGGTCGGCGAGCTCCCCGCGCTCGGCCTCCAAGCGGGTGCGGAGCTCGTCGATCTCCTGCGCCGTCAGTTTCGCGACCGCCATGGTCGGCGAAGGATAGCAGGACGGGTTTCGCGGCCGAGGCATGCGCGACCAGGTGCGTTCCTACGCACTGTTTTCCGTCTCGTTCATCCTTCCGGTCACGCACCGGGCGACCGGCCCGGGCGCGGGGTGTAGCATCGGTTGATCGGCGTTGACGGGAACGAGTACCCGGGGGCGCCGTGGCACGAGCGAGCCGGGACGGTGAGAGCCGGCGCCACGGTCCCGGCGAACATCCTCCCCGAGCCCCTGCCCCAACCGGGCGCGGACGGTCCGCACCCGCAGTAGGCGCAGGCGGGAGCCGCCCGTGAGCGCGGCAGGTCGTGGGGGTCCGGTTTCCGGCCGGATCGCAGCAGGCGACCGATGAGCGGCCGCGCCGGCACGGGCGGCAAGCGAGGTGGTACCGCGGGGCCCTCCGGCCTCGTCCTCGCACCGAGGACGAGGACACAAGGAGGGCCCGATGCCGTACCAACCGGTCGAAGCCAAGCCGTCGTTCCCCGCGCTCGAGGAGCGCATCCTCTCGTGGTGGCGCGAGGCCGACGTGTTCGCGCGTTCGCTCGAGGCGCGCGCCGACGCGCCGACGTGGCAGTTCTACGAGGGACCACCCACCGCCAACGGCAAACCCGGCATCCATCACGTGGAGCCGCGCACGTTCAAGGACGTCTACCCGCGGTTCAAGACGATGACCGGCTACCGGGTTCCCCGCAAGGGCGGCTGGGACTGCCACGGCCTGCCGGTCGAGATCGAGGTCGAGAAGGAGATCGGCACCACCGGCAAGCGAGACATCGAGGCGTTCGGCATCGCGGCGTTCAACGAACGATGCCGAGCCTCCGTGCAGCGCTACGTCGGGGAGTTCGAGCGCCTCACCGAGCGCATCGGCTTTTGGATCGACATGTCCGACGCGTACTGGACGATGTCGACCGACTACATCGAGTCGGTCTGGTGGTCGCTCAAACAGCTGCACGCGCGCGGTCTCCTCCAGCAGGACTACAAGGTCACGGCCTACTGCCCGCGCTGCGGCACTGCGTTGTCAGACGCCGAGGTCGCACAGGGATACGAGCACGTCGGCGACCCGAGCTTGTTCGTCCGGTTCCCGGTGGTCACGTCACCGCGCGCCGACCTCGACGCCGCGTCACTCCTCGTGTGGACGACGACCCCCTGGACGCTTCTGTCCAACGAAGGCGCGGCGGTGCTCGGCAGCGGCTCCTACGCGGTCTACGAACGCGACGACGAGCGCCTGGTCATGGCCGTCCCGCTGGCCGAGCGGGTGCTCGGCGAGGGGTGGACGCAGGGCGAGCCGTTCGAGGGACGGACCCTCGTCGGCACGACCTACGAGCCGCCGTACCCGAACGTCGAGAACGCGCACACGATCGTCGCCGCCGACTTCGTGTCGATGGATGACGGAACGGGGATCGTGCACCTGGCGCCGGCGTTCGGCCCCGACGACCTCGAGGAGGGCCGGAGGCAAGGATGGCCGGTGTGGCGTCCCGTCGCGGACGACGGCACGTTCACCGACGACGCGCCTGCGTTCGTCCGAGGCGTGTTCGTGAAGGACGCCGATCCGGCGATCATCGACGAACTGCGGTCGCGCGGCCGCGTCTTCGATGCCGGCGTGTACGAGCACGCGTATCCGTTCTGCTGGCGGTGCCACACACCGCTCCTGTACTTCGCACGCACGTCGTGGTACATCCGCACGACGCAGGTGAAGGATCGGTTGCTGGCCGTCAACGAGAGCGTCAACTGGTACCCCGATCACATCAAGGACGGCCGGTACGGCAACTGGCTCGAGAACAACATCGACTGGGCGATCTCGCGCGAGCGGTATTGGGGCACGCCGCTGCCGATCTGGCGCTGCCCGCAGAAGCACGACACGTCGGTGGGATCGCTCACCGAGCTGTCGGAGCTGGCCGAACGCGACGTCACGGACGTCGACCCGCATCGGCCGTTCATCGACGATGTCACCTTCGCGTGTCCGATATGCGCTGAGGTGTCGACGCGCGTTCCCGAGGTGATCGACACCTGGTACGACTCCGGCGCGATGCCCTTCGCGCAATGGGGCTATCACCCCGACCTGGGCCGCGGGCTGGAGGCGTTCGCGGCGTCGTTCCCCGCCGACTTCATCTCCGAGGCGATCGACCAGACGCGCGGATGGTTCTACACGTTGATGGCCGAGGCCGTCCTGCACTTCGACACGACCGCGTACCGCAACGTCGTGTGCCTCGGGCACCTCATCGCCGAGGACGGTCGGAAGATGTCGAAGTCGCTGGGCAACCAGTTCGATCCATGGGACGCGCTGAACCGGCAGGGGGCCGACGCGCTTCGCTGGTGGATGCTGACGAACGGCTCGCCGTGGGAATCGCGCCGGATCGGGCACGACATCCTCGACGAGAACGTCCGGCAGTTCCTGCTGCCGCTGTGGAACGTGTACGCGTTCTTCGTCACGTACGCGAACGCGAGCGGCGTCGACGCGGACACAGATGCCGAAGCGACCGACCCGATGGACCGGTGGGTGCGCTCGCAGCTGGCCGACACCGTGACGGTCGTGCGCGATCGGATGGAGCGCTACGACGCGACCGGCGCGGGCCGCAGGATCCAGACCTTCCTCGACGATCTCTCGGGCTGGTACGTGCGCCGCTCACGCCGGCGGTTCTGGCACCCGGGCGCGGAGGGCGACGGTGCTGATGGCGTCGCGGCCTTCGCCACGCTGCACACCTGCTTGGTGACGCTCGCGCAATTGCTGGCGCCGTTCACCCCGTTCGTTGCCGATGAGCTCTGGCGGAACCTCGCGGCCCAGCGGGACGGCCGGCCCGACTCCGTGCATCTGTCCACGTTCCCCGAGCCGGACGCGGCCGCGGTCGACCCGTCGCTCGACGCCGCGATGGCGACCGCTCGCCAGATCGTCGAGCTCGGACGGCGGGTGCGCGTCGAGACGAAGGTACGGACCCGTCAGCCACTCGCGGAGGCCGTCGCGCACGTCTCGGGCCACCACCCCGACGTGGACGCGCTGCTGCCGATCGTCGCCGACGAGTTGAACGTCCACGAGGTTCGGCTGGCGACGTCGGCCGACGCGTTCGGGACGTGGCGCGCGAAGCCGGACTTCAAGGCGCTGGGTCCTCGTCTCGGCCAGCGGGTGCAGGCGGTCGCGCACGCCTTCGTCGCCGACGACGGGTCGCTCGCGGAGCGGCTCGCGGAAGGCTCGCCCGTCACCATCGAACTGGACGACGGCCCGGTCGAGATCGGCCACGACGACGTCGTGCTGACCCGCGAGGTGTTCGCAGGCTGGGGCGTCGCGTCCGACGGCGGCGTCACCGTCGCGCTCGAGCTCGAGCTCACGCCGGCGTTGCGGTCCGAGGGTCTCGCGCGCGAGCTCGTCCGGGTCGCACAGGACGCGCGGCGGGCCGCCGGCCTCGAGGTGCAGGACCGGATCGTGTTGCACCTGGTCGCCTCGGGAGCGCTCGCCGACGCTCGAGACGCCCATGCGACGTTCATCGCCGGCGAGACGCTCGCGACCGAGCTGCGGACCGAGCCCGGTGACGGCGAGCCGACATCGAGCGCCGAGATCGACGGGATGCCGGTCGAGATCTGGATCCGACGGGACTGAGGCCTAGCGGTCCTCGCCCCAGAAGAGCTTCTTCAGCGACGGGTCGCCGCCCTCCGGCGCGCGGTCGCCGCCGGGGGTCGGCGCCGGCTGCGGCACCTCGATCACGACGGTCTCGTCACCGGTGTCGCCCGCGCCCGCTGAGATGGGCTCGGTGTCGGTATGCCGTCCGGCGTTGTCCTCCTCTTGCCCGTCCGCGGGCGGTTCCGCCGACGCCGCGTGCGCCGGCTCGTCGGTCTGCGTCACGGCCGTCGGATCCGAATCACCCGTCGAGGTCGGCTGCGTCGGCGCCGCCGCAGGTTGCCGGGTCTTGCGCGCCATCGCCTTGACCGACTCCGCGTGGCCCTGCACCAAGCCCGCGAGGTTCTGGAGGAACGCCCGCTCCTGCTGGAGGAACGCGTCGACCGCGGGTCGGTCGGCGGTCCCCTCGGCGGCCGTCGGGGTCGCGTTGGCCTTCGCCTCCGCGACGATCCGCGCCGCCTGCTCGCGGGCGCGCTGCAAGATCTCGTCGGCCTGGCGGTTCACGTCGTCGAGATCCGAGGTGCCGACGATCGGTGCCACGCCGGAGCGGAGCCGTTCGTTCTCGGCGACCAGCGACTCGGTCGACGCCGTCAGGCGATCGAGGAACTCGTCGACGTCGCGCATCCGGTAGCCACCGAACCGCGACACGCCGAACTCCTGCTTCTGGATATCGGCGGGCGAGATCGGCGCGCCCGCCGGCGTTTCCGTCCGTTCGTCCGTCATGGAGCTTCCCCCTGCCCTCAGCAGAACGCGACCCGTGCCACGAAGATGATGATGAACGCGACGAGCACCGACATGTCGAACATGCCTGCCGGCGGCACGATCTTCCGCAGCGGCTTGATCGCCCAGTCGGTGACGTTGTCCAACAGATCGTAGGCCGATCGCACCGGCCCGGTCGACGGGGGCCGCCATCCCGCGAAGACGACCCAGCTGACGATGACCCGCGCGAGCAGCAACAGCCACGCCAGGGTCAACGCGAGGCAGAACGCGCTCTGCAACGGGTTCGACGAGGCCACCATCGGCGGAGAAGGCTAGCAGCCCACAGCACCAGGACGGTGGGCACTGCAGACGGGGACGGGACGGGTCAGAACTGGTTGTAGAACGCGCTGCCCGCGAGCTTCTCCCGGTCCTCGGCGCTCACCTCGACGTCGGACGGGCTCAGGAGGTAGACGCGGTTCGCGATCAACTCGATCTTGCCGTCGAGCCCGTAGACGAGTCCCGAGGCGAAGTCGACCAGCCGCCGCGCGGTGCCGTCCTCCGTGCCTTGGAGGTTCATGATCACGGCCGATCCGCTCTTGAAGCGGTCGGCCACATCACGGGCCTCGTTGAAGCGTTTGGGCTCGGAGCGATGGATCGCCGTGGGTCCCGTCGCCGCCGGCCGGGGTGCGGCGATCGTGCGCACGACCCCCTCGGCCTCCGCCGGATGATCACCGACGGGCTGCGGACGCATCCGCCGGACGCTCGCGGGCTCCGCCTCGGGCATCTCGTCGACGAACGCCTCGTCCTCTTCAACGAGTCCGAGGTAGTTCAGGGTCTTCTTCCACACGCCGGCCATCCTCGCTTCCTCTCGCTCACGATCCGGGGTCGGGACCCGGTCGCTCACCGCCCGGGCGGAGGCGTCCGTGCGCCGAACACCGCCGTCCCGATCCGGACCATCGTAGCGCCTTCCTGCACCGCGACCTGGTAATCCAACGACATCCCCATGGACAGGTCCAGCACGTCGGGATGGCGTTCCCGCAACGTATCCCGGAGCTCCCGGAGGCGCCGGAACCACGGCCGGGCCCCCTCGGCGTCCGGTGTCAGGGGGGCGATCGTCATGAGCCCCCGGAGGTGAACCCCCTCCAGGGAGGCCAGCAGCTCGGCCGCGCCGGGCACGGCCTCGGGTGAAAGCCCCGCGCGCTCGGTCGTGAAGTCCACCTCGAGCAGCGCGTCGAGCGTCCGCCCGTCGCGGGCGGCGCGGCCGGCGAGGCGGCGTGCCGCACGCTCCCCCGCCACCGTGTGCACCACGTCGGCGAGGTCGGCGACGTGCTGGGCGGTGCTCGACTGCAGTGCGCCGATGAAATGCCAGCGGACCTCGGGATCCTCGATCGCGGGGCGCTTCTCGCGGAGCTCGTTGACGTAGTTCTCGCCGAGGTCGCGCGCACCGGCAGCGATGGCGTCACGGATCGTCGCGACCGGGACAGTCTTGGTGACGACGATCAGGCGGACCGCTGCGGGGTCTCGGCTCGCGTCGACGGCCGCATCGGCGAGGCGCCGCCGCACGGTGTCGAGGTTGCTCGCGATCTCCTCGGCGTGGGCGCTCACCACGGGCCGAGCATACGGAAGGGGGCGGACGGACCGGGTCCGTGAGGCGGGGGAAGGTCGCCTCCGGTCCCGGACCGCCCGCCCCCGAGATCCACGCGGGGCCGCGCGGGGCGGGTCGTGCCCGCTAACTCTTGAGGAAGTCCGGGATGTCCAGGTCTTCCTCGGCGTCGAACGAAACCGACGCCGGTTGATCCTCGGTCGAGAAGACGTCCGCGTCGTCGTCGTGCAGCAGCGACGGCAGCGGCTCGTCGTCCCCGGTCCGCACGGGCTCTTCCAACAGACGGGAGAGCCGGCTCTCGAAGCGGTTGTCGGCCGACAGCGCGACCTTGTCGAAGCCCGCGGCGACGACCGTCACGCGGACCTCCTCACCGAGCATGTCGTCGACGACCGCCCCGAAGATGATGTTCGCGTCGGGGTGCGCCACGCGGGTGATCGCGTCGGCCGCGGCGTTCACCTCGTGCAGCGACAGATCGGTCGGACCGGCGATCGACAGCAAGACGCCCTTGGCGCCGTCGATCGAGGACTCGAGCAGCGGGCTCGAGATCGCGGACTTCGCGGCCTCGGTCGCGCGGTCGGCGCCGGAACCGATCCCGATGCCCATCAGCGCCGAGCCGGCGCCCGACATCACGGACTTCACGTCGGCGAAGTCGAGGTTGATGAGACCCGGCGTGGTGATCAGCGACGTGATGCCGTCGACGCCTTGGTACAGGACCTGATCGGCCATCCGGAACGCGTCCACCATCGGCATCGTCGGGTCGGCCACCTGGAGCAAGCGGTCGTTCGGCACAACGATCAACGTGTCGACCGCCTTCTTCAGTTCGGTGATGCCGACGTCGGCCTGCGTCGCGCGCTTGCGCCCCTCGAAGCCGAACGGCCGCGTGACCACACCGATCGTGAGTGCCCCGAGGTTGCGTGCGATCTCGGCGACGACGGGCGCGCCGCCGGTGCCGGTGCCACCGCCCTCGCCGGCGGTGATGAACACCATATCGGCGCCCTTCAAGATCTCTTCGATCTCGTCCGCGTGCTCGTCGGCGGCGCCCTTGCCGACCACGGGGTCCGAGCCGGCACCTAAGCCGCGGGTGGTCTCACGTCCGATGTCGAGCTTCACCTCGGCGTCGGACATCAAGAGGGTCTGCGCGTCGGTGTTGACGGCGATGAACTCGACGCCCCGGAGGCCCGCCTCGATCATCCGGTTCACCGCGTTGACGCCGCCCCCGCCGATGCCGACCACCTTGATCACGGCGAGGTAGTTCTGGGGAGCATCCATCGTTCGTCCAGTCCTCCGGGCGACCTGGGTCGGTCACCACCTACCGGCGAGCCGATCACTCGCTGCGGAAGTCGTTCCTCTCCGAAAGGCTTCCTTACCCTCGACTCTTCCCCACTCCTTGGCCCACTCCTTGGCCCACTGCTTGTGCTGCTGCGTCCCTGCAGGCTTCACAACACTAACGCTCAACTCGATAGTTATTGTTATATCTATCTACAGTCGAGGTCGTGACCTTACTAGTGGCAACTAGGGCCGTCAAGCGGAGATGGCGTCGAGACGGACCGTGACGTTGGTGGTCGCGGTGATAGTTACGAGAACCACACGTTCGGACTCACGGCGTGAGCGTCGAGCCATCCGTGAGCGTCGCGCTCGGCGCGCCGGGCGCGCTGACGTCGATCGTCGCGAGCGGGTGGCTGCCCGCGTTCGCCCACCGCAGGACCGCGCGCAGCGCCGTCGCCTTCGCCGCCTCCTCCCCCGGAGTTCCGGCGTCCACGGTGACCCCATCGCGAAGCGTCAGCGTCTCGCTCAGGTCCTGGCCGACCGTGAGCTCGGTCACCCGCTGTTCGACGACGGGGTCGAGCGCAGACAGGAGCGCGGCAGCCGCGGCGCGCTGGGCGTCGTCGGGCGCCCCCGATCCCGCTTGCACCGTCGGGAGGGCGCCGAGCGCCTGACCAGTCGCGGCGGAGGCAGGAAGGACAGTCCCGTCGCTCGCCAAGACGGAGTGTTCCCCCGCCGTATCGATCACGCCGACGGGGCGGCGCTCCACCACGGTCAGCACGACGGTGTCGGGCAGGTCCTTGTCGACCGTCGCCGACGCGATCCACGGATCGGTCAAGAGCCGGGCGGTGACCGCATCGGGCTGGAGGTGGAACACGTTGGTGGAAGGATCGATCTGCGCGAGCGACCGGACGTCATCGGGCCGAAGGCTCACCGCACCCTCCACGCGGACGTGCTTGGCGTCGAAGACCGGCGTGTAGGTGAACGCCCACGCCGCCATGGCGATCGCGATCGGCACGAGCAGGGCGAGCGCCAACAGGCGCCGGCGACGCACGGTCCCGTCGGGCGCGGGTTCCTGTTCAGACATCGGGGCCGCCGATCGTGCGGACCTCCGTTTGCAGGTCGATCCCGCTCGCACGGCTGACGCCCGCGCGCACCAGATCGATGAGCGCCCGGACATCTGCGGCGGTCGCGCCGGACGCCGTCACGATGAAGTTCGCGTGCTTGGTCGAGACCGACGCACCGCCGATCGCCGCGCCCTTCAAGCCTGCCGCATCGATCAGCGCCGCGGCGTGCTCCCCCGGCGGGTTCGTGAAGACGCTCCCGCAGTTCGGCTCGGCCAGGGGTTGGGTGTCGCGGCGCCAGGTCCGCGCAGCGTCCATCGAGGCCCGGATCTCGGCCGGGTCGCCGGGACGCAGATGGAGCGCGGCGGCGACCACCACGGCGCCCGACGGCAGAGCGGTCGAGCGGTAGGCGAAGCCGACCTCGTCGGCACCCAGGGTCCGCGTTCGGTCGCTCCCGAGCTCGAAGATATCGACCGTCGACACCACGTCGGCCATCTGTCCGTCGTGGGCGCCGGCGTTCATCCGGACCGCGCCCCCAAGGCTCGCCGGGATCGCGACGCCGAACCCGAGGCCGGCCAGGCCGTGCTGCTGCGCGACGCCCGCAAGGGCTGGCAGCGGCATCGCCGCGCCCGCGGTCACGGTGTCACCGGCCCGGGCCGACCACCGGAACCCCCGGCCGAGCCGGAGCACGACCCCGTCGAACCCTTCGTCGGCGACGAGGACGTTCGAACCCTTCCCGACGATCGCGACGGCCACGCCGGTGCGTGCGACCGCCTCCGCGACGGCGCGCAGGTCCTCTGTGGAATCCGGCTCGAAGAAGATCGCGGCCGGGCCGCCGATCCGGAAGGTAGTGAGTGGCGCCATCGGCACGTCAGCGCGCACACGGTCCCCGCATGCATCCCGCAGGATCGCGAGCGCGGCGTCGGTCGTCGCCGTCATCCGTCGAGCTCCTCGATCCGCTCGCGCACGGCGTCGCCCAGCATCCAGACGTCGCCGCACCCCATCGTCACCACGAGGTCACCGGCGCGGACCTCGTCGGCGAGATACGTCACCACATCGCCGCGATGCGGGAGATACACGACGGTCGGGGCGCCGCCGTCCGAGCGCTCGGCGACGGCTTGGGTAACCCCGTCGGCGACGAGCTGCCCCGTGATCCCTGGGATCGGCGGCTGGGCGGCGCCGTATACATCGGTGACGACGACGAGGTCGGCGCCGGCCACGCTCGCGCCGAGCTCACGCCAGAGCGCCTGGACACGCCAGTACCGGTGCGGCTGCACGAGTGCGATCAATCGAGCCGGCGCTCGCCGCCGCGCGGTCTCGATCGTGACCGCCATCTCGGTCGGCGTCTGCCCGTAGTCGTCGAAGAAGTCGGCGTCGCGCGCGCGACCCCGGAGCTCGAACCGGCGGTGGACGCCCCCGAACGACGCGAGCGTGTCGGCCGCAGTCGCGGGATCGACCCCGAGGACATGTGCGGACGCGATCGCCGCGGCGGCGTCGAGCAGGTTGTGGGCGCCGTCGATCGGTAACGACAGGGGGATGTCCCCCCCGTTGACCGTCAGTGTTCCGCGGACCCCTTCGGGACCCAGGCGGTCGGCGCGAACCGTGTACCGGGAGCCGGGCGCGAACCCGTATGTGATCGGGTCGACCCTCGCGAGCTCCATGGCTCGAGCAACCCCAGGATCATCCGCGCACGCAACCACAGTCCCACACTCGAACGCGAACCGCGCGAACGCGCGCTCGATCTCGTCGCGGCCACCGGGGTAGAAGTCGACGTGGTCGACGTCGACGTTCGTGATCACGCCGATCGCCGGCGACCCGAGCAAGAACGACCCATCGCTCTCGTCCGCTTCGAAGACGAACAGCTCCCCCGCCCCGTCCCCGGCGCCACCGCCCGTCTCGTTGAGGTCGCCGCCGATCAGATAGGAAGGGTCGAGGCCGGCAGCGACGAGCACCGACGCGAGCATCGACGTCGTGGTCGTCTTGCCATGCGTGCCCGTGACCGCGACGGCGCGCCGGCCAGACGCGAGGGCGGCGACCGCTTGCTGCCGCCGCCACACCGGGATGCCTGCCTCGTCGGCAGCGCGCAGCTCGGGGTTGTCCTCCGCGATGGCGCTCGACGTGATCACGATGTCGGGGCGTGGTGCGTCCAGGACCGCGCCGGCCGTGTGGCCGACATGCACGTCCACCCCGGATGCCTCGAGATCGTCGAGCGCGCGCGACCGCTTCAGGTCGGATCCCTGCACCGCGATGCCGCGCGCGAGCAAGAGGCGGGCGAGGTTCCGCATCCCCGCTCCCCCGATCCCGATCAGATGGGCGCGCCGGACGCCCGACAGGTCGGGGACCGGGAGCGTCGGGATCGACCCGACGGGAGGCGTCCACAGATCACCAGCGTCGCTCATCGACGTGCCCCCGCGACCTCCGCGCACAGATCGGCGATCCGCGCCGCGGCGTCCGGCCGCGCCCACGCGAGGGCCGACGCTCCCATCGCCGCTCTGGCCTCTCCATCGTCCACGAGGTCCAGGATGGCGGCCGCCAGCGTGGATGACGACAGATCGCGATCGAGCATCATCCTGGCCGCCCCTGCGGCAACGAGCTCTCGCGCGTTCGCCTCCTGATGGTTCTCGGTGGCGTGCGGGTAGGGCACCAGGATCGACGGCAAACCACAGGCGGTGACCTCGGCGACGCTGCCGCCTGCGCGCGCGACGACCAGATCGGCGAGCGCGAGGGCGCGGTCCATCCGATCGATGAACGGGACCACCGCAACCCGCACCGCCGCCGACGGATCGACCGCGCGCGTCACGTCCGCGTCTCGACCCGGACCGGCGCTGACCAACAGCTGCAGATCGCCGCGCGCCGCGAGCGCCGGCAGCGCCTCCGCGACCATCTGGTCGAGATGCAGCGCGCCCTGGCTCCCGCCGAACACGAACACCGTCGTTCGGTCGGGCTCGAGCCCGAATGCCTCGCACGCTTCGACCCGGAGCCGCGCGCGTCGCTGCGGCACGGCGGCGATCTCGGTACGGATCGGGTTGCCGGTGCGCTCGACACGCGTGTCGTGCGGCAACCGCGTCGCGGTGCCGTCGAACGTCGTCGCCACGGCCGTCGCCCATCGGGCCGCGATCCGGTTGACGATGCCCGGGACGCTGTTCGGTTCGATCAACACGAGCGGACGACGCGTCCGTCGCGCGGCGAGTGCGGCCGGCCCGCTCGCGAACCCGCCGATGCTCACGACGACGTCACTGCCCCGGATCAGCCCGCGCACCGACCGTGCGCCCCGGAGCGCCAGTATCACCGCGCGCAGGGTCGCGACCGAGGATCGCGCTTGCGCCGCGGATACATGGACCGGTACGAAGCGGAACCCCGCCTCGGGCACGAGCCGCGCCTCCTGACCGTCCTCGGCGCCGACGAACACGATCGACGCGCCGTGGCGGTCGCGAAGGGCGGTGGCGGTGGCGAGCGCCGGGAAGACGTGGCCGGCGGTCCCCCCGCCGGTGACGACGACGTTCATCGTGCCGGCGCGGATCCTCGCGCCGTGCGCGGCGGCACGGCGGCGTCTCGCGCGACGCTCGCGAGCATGCCGACGCCGACGAGCGTCACGACCAGCGCGGTGCCGCCGAACGAGACGAGCGGGAGCGGCACGCCGGTGATCGGCAAGAGCCCGGTGACCGCGCCCATGTTCACGATCGCCTGCAGGCCGATCCATCCGATCACACCCGCGGCGAGCAGCCGCTCGAACGTCCCGCGCGCGTGCATCGCGATCCGGATCCCGGCGTAGATCAGCACACCGAACGCGATCAGGACGGCGAGCGCGCCGAGCAGCCCGAGCTCCTCGCCGATCACCGCGTAGATGAAGTCCGAGTGGGCGTTCGGCAGGAAGTCCCACTTCGCCCGGCTCGTGCCGAGGCCGGTCCCGAGCCAGCCGCCGGAGCCGATCGCGATCAGGCCTTGGATCAGCTGGTAGCCGTTGCCCTGGCGGTCCGCCCAGGGGTTCAGCCACGCGTCGAAGAACCGCGTGCGCCGGTACGTCTCGCCGACGATCAGCACCATCGCTCCGAGCAAGCCGGCACCGGCGGCGAACACGAGGTAGCGCATCCGGATCCCCGCGGCGAACAGCATCACCAGGACGAGCCCACACAAGATCAGGGTGGTCCCGAGGTCTCGTTGGGCGATCCCGAGCAAGCCGACCAGCAGCACGATCGGCCCCAGGGGCATCAGGAGCTGCATCGGCTCGTCGAGCTTGCTCCACTTATTGGTGAGGATCGTGGCCGCCACCGCGACGAGGCCGAGCTTGGCGAACTCCGAAGGCTGGATCGTGATCGGACCGAGGTCGATCCAGCGCGACGCGCCGTACAGCGCCGTGCCGGAGGTCGGTCGCGCCGCGATCACCATCAGGACCGTCGCGCCACCGAGGATCCAGATCCCGAGGTGCTTCCAGATCCGCGGCGACAGCCGGGCGACGACGACCGCCGCACCCACGCCGAGCGCCGCATAGACGAGCTGGCGTTGGAAGTACCAGAAGCTGTTGCCGCCGTAGCCCTGCGCGGCCGAGACCGACCCGGCGGACAGCACCATGACGAGGCCGACGACGGTCAGCGCGCCCGCCGATGCGCCGAGGAGCGCCAGGTCGCGGCGAGCCAGCCGCTTCGCCTCGGCCGGGCTCCGGCGCCGCGGCGTCGGCACGAGCCGGAGATGCCTGGCGAGCCGCGTCGACCGCTGGCCGGCGGGTGCCTTGGCCACCGTCTTGGCTGTGCCCTTCGCCGGTGTCTTGGCCTTCGCCGCCGTCTTGGCTGTGCCTTTGGCCGGTGTCTTGGCCTTCGCCGGCGCCTTCGCGCGCGCCGCGCCCTGCGTGCGCTCAGCCACCGGCACGCACCCCCGACGCGAGTGCTCGCGCGGCCGCGGCGAACCGATCGCCCCGCTCGACGTACGAGGCGAACTGGTCCCAGCTCGCGCATGCCGGCGCGAGCAGCACGATGCCGGGTCGCGCGCTGGCGGCGAACGCCGTCGCGACCCCTTCCTCGATCGAGCCCGCGTCGTGCACCGTCACGAGCCCGTCGAAGACGGCGTGCAGCGACGGCGCGGCCTCACCCATCACAACCACGGCACGGAGGTTCGCCGCGGTCTCCCGCAGCGGGGACAGGTCTTGTCCCTTCGCCCGGCCGCCGGCGATCAACACCGCATCGCGCACCGCCGCGATCGCCGCGGACGCCGCGTGCACGTTCGTCGCCTTGGAGTTGTCGAGGAACCGCACGCTGTCGACTTCGGCGACGAGCTCGCCTCGGTGCGACGCCGGCTCGAATGCCCCGAGTCCGTCACGCACCGCCTCCGGCGCTACCCCATAGGCGAGCGCTGCAGCCGCTGCGGCAGCAGCATCCTCCCGATGCCCGGCACGCTCACCGTCGACCGACCCGAGCTCGACCGGGCCATCGGGGCCGCGGGCGAGCAGCGCGTCGCCCTCGTAGCCGACGTCGTGGCCGTCGCCGACCGGCGTGCCCGCACCGAACCATGCGTGTGCGCACGGGGCCTCGGCAGACACCGCCGCGGCGGCCGGGTCGTCACGGTTGCCGACGTGTACGTCCCCATCGCGCTGGTTGCGATAGATCGCCGCCTTGGCGTCGCGGTATGCGTCGAACGACCCGTGGTAGTCGAGGTGGTCGGGCGCCAGGTTCACCAAGACCGAGACGCGCGGATGGAACCGTTCCTGCCCGGCGAGCTGGAACGAGGACACCTCGACCACCAGCGCGTCGTGGTCTTCGCGGACCGCCGTCGTGAACGGGAACCCGATGTTGCCGCACGCGACCGCCTCGACACCGCCGGCGCGCAGGCAGGCGGCCAGCATCCCGGTCGTCGTCGTCTTGCCGTTGGTCCCGGTCACGGCGAGGTACGGCACGCGCACGAGCCGCGCGCCGAGCTCGAGCTCGCCCCAGATCTCGATGCCTCGCTCGCGCGCCCACACCAGCGGCGGCGCGTCGGGCGGCACGCCCGGGCTGACGACCACCACGTCGGCGCCGTCGAGATCCGTCGCTGCATGGCCGCCCGTGCGCACGTCCACGCCCGCCGACGTCAATGCGGAGACGTCGCCGATCGCCTCGGCGTCACGCCGTTCGGTCACGAGCACCGTCGCGCCCTCGGCGGCGAGCGTCTCGGCGGCAGCTCGACCGGCCACACCGGCCCCGATCACCACCGCCCGACGTCCCTCGAACGTGCTCATCCCAGTCCCCCCCGCGCGATGAAGTCGGCATAGAACAGGCCGATCCCGACCGCCGAGCAGAGCCCCGCGATGATCCAGAACCGAACGATCACGGTGAACTCCGGCCATCCTTCGAGTTCGAAGTGGTGGTGGAACGGTGACATGCGGAACACCCGCCGGCCGAACCCGCGGTAGGAGATCACCTGGATGATCACCGACAACGTCTCGAGCACGAACAGCCCGCCGATGATCACCAGCAACAGCACGGTGTTCGTGACGAGCGCGAGCGCGCCGAACAACCCGCCGATCGCCAGCGCGCCGGTGTCACCCATGAAGATCCGCGCAGGAGCGGCGTTCCACCACAGGAACCCGGTCGCCGCGCCCATCATCGCGGCCGCGACGATCGCGACGTCTTGCATGTCGGCGCCGCGAACGGCGTAGCAGCCGGTCGCGCCGTTGAGCAGCTCACACGTGTGCCGGAACTGCCAGAAGCTGATGAAGATGTACGCCGCCGACACGAGGATCGACGCGCCTGCGGCGAGCCCGTCGAGTCCGTCGGTGAGGTTCACCGCGTTCGACGCGCCGGTCAGGACGAAGAACGCCCACACGACGAAGAACCCGCCGAGGGCGATCGCCGTCGGTCGGACGAACGAGATGTGGGTGGTGATCCCCGCCTGCTCGCCGCTGTGCATGACGAGCCATGCGAACGCGAGCGACACGATCGCCGTTCCCGCGAACTTCTGGAGCTTGGTCAGCCCGAGCGAACGCTGGCGCTTCATCTTCACGTAGTCGTCGAGGAACCCGACGATGCCGAAGCCGACGGCGACCATGACGAGGGCCACACCGGTCGCCGTCACTCGCTGCGTGGTGATCCGCGACGCGAGGTACCCCGCGATCAGCGCGATCAAGATGACGATGCCGCCCATCGTCGGGGTGCCCATCTTCTCCATGTGGGTGTGCGGGCCGTCCTCGCGGATCCGTTGGCCCCAGCCCCAGGAGCTGAACGCGTGGATCGCGACCGGCGTTCCCAGCAACGCGACGGCGAGCGCGGCGCCGGCGGCCATCAGGATCGAGATCACGTGAGCGCCTCCACGAGGCGTTCCCCGAGCACCTCGAGGCCGGCGACGCGTGAGCCCTTCACGAGCACGACGTCACCGGGCTGGGCATGCGCGACGACGTCGGCGAGGGCCGCGTCGGGGTCGTCGTACGCGGCGGCAGCGTCGGGCTCCACCCCTTCTCGGACAGCGGCGACGACGATCGCTTCGGCATCCGGTCCGATCGCGAGCAGGCGATCGACCGGCAGCCGCGCGGCGAGCTCGCCGACCCGTTCGTGCTCGGTCGTCGCGATCGGGCCGAGCTCTGCCATCTGTCCGAGGACGGCGATCAGATGCGCGTCGCCCGCCATCCACCTGCCCGTCTTCAGCGCCGCAGCGACGGACTCGGGGTTCGCGTTGTACGCGTCGTTCAGCACGCGCACGCCCGCCGCCGTGCCCGATGTCTGCATCCGCCAGCGGGTGATCTGCGCGTCACCGAGCGCCGCGGCCGCATCACCCATCGGCACGTCGAGCTCGAAGCCGACGGCGGCGGCCGCGAGCGCGTTCGCAACCATGTGCTCGCCGGGCACGCGCAGGCGCACGCGCGCGCGCTCGTCGTCGTGCCGGAGTTCGAACGACGCCGTGCCGTCACGGTCGAGCGTGATGTCGTCGGCCCGGACGTCGGCATCCGGTGCGCGGCCGAACGTAACCACCCGCGCCTGCGTGCGCGCCGCGTACCCCGCGACGACCGGATCATCGGCGGAAAGGATCGCGACGCCGTCGGACGCAAGCGCGTCGACCGGCTCGGCCGACGCCTCGACGATCGCTTCCCAGCTTCCGAACACCTCGAGGTGCGCGACGCCGACGTTCGTCACCACCGCCATCTGCGGCGACGCGACCGCGCAGAGCCGGGTGACATCTCCGACGTGCCTCGCGCCGAGCTCCGCGACGATCACTTCGGTGTCTGGCGGCGCGCCGAGCAGCGTCATCGGCACGCCGACCTCGTTGTTGAACGACGAGGGGCTCACGTGGGTGCGATAGCGCGTGCCTGTTACGGCGCCCGCAAGGTCTTTGGTCGATGTCTTGCCGTTCGCACCGGTGATCGCGATCACCGAGCCGTCGAACCCTCGGCGCTCCGCCGCGCCCAGCTCCAGAAGCGCATCGCCGGTGTCGCGCACGTAGACCGCCGGCGCGTCGACCGGAGAGCCGGAGCGCACGAGCACCGCCGCGGCGCCCCGCTCGAGCGCGTCTTCCACATAGTCGTGCCCATCGAGCCGGTCGCCGACCAGCGCGACGAAGATGCCGTCGGGCCGGACGGCCCGGGAGTCCGTCGCAACGCTCGCGATCGCGGTGTCGGCGCCCTCGCGGACCGCCCCGCCCACCGCCGTCGCGATCGCCCCTACGGTCGTCGGACGCATCAGCCGGAGCTCCGTCGGGCGAGCGCCGTGCGCGCGACCTCGCGATCGTCGAACGGCAGGAACCTGCCGTCGACCTCCTGCGTGGTCTCGTGCCCTTTGCCGGCTATCACCACGACGTCCCCGGGCTCCGCGGCGTCGATCGCGCGCTCGATCGCGGTGGCGCGGTCTGGCTCGACGATCGTCGCCGCGCCGTCGGGGATGCCGCTGGTGATCTCGTCGATGATCACCAGCGGGTCCTCCGACCGCGGGTTGTCGGTCGTCACGATCACCAGGTCGGCGTCCTCGGCGGCTGCACGGCCCATCATCGGTCGCTTCGCCCGGTCGCGGTCTCCGCCGCAACCGAACACGACGATCACTCGGCCCTCGGCCGATCCGCGTGCGCCCCGGAGCACGTTGTGGATGCTATCCGGCGTATGTGCGTAGTCCACTACCACCGTGAAGTCTTGCCCCGCATCGATAGGCTCCATCCGGCCGGGCACCCGCCCCACCTCGGCGATCCCGTGCGCCGCCACCTCGGTCGCGATGCCCACCACTCGGGCGGCGGCCATCGCCGCGAGAACGTTCTCGACGTTGAACCGGGCGCGGAGTGACGTCCGGACGGACACCCCCTCGACGATCGCTGTCGACCCGCTCGCGTCCACGGACACGTCCTGCGCGCGGATATCGGCGTCGGCTTCGACGCCGTAGCTCGTGATCGAGATCTCGGGGTCCTGGAGGAGGCGCCGGCCCCACGGGTCATCGGCGTTCACCACGCCGTGGCGGGCGAGCGCCGGCGTGAACAGCCGCCGTTTGGCTTCGAAGTACGACTTCATCGTCTCGTGGAGGTCGAGGTGGTCCTGAGACAGGTTCGTGAAGATCGCGGCGTCGACGACGAGCCCGTCCACGCGGTGCTGCGCCAGGGCGTGCGAGGAGATCTCGACCGCGACCGCGCGCACGCCCTCGGCGCGCATCCGGGCGAACACTCGGTGCAGCTCCGGCGCCTCCGGCGTCGTGTGCGACAACGGCGATGCCGTCCCGTCGATCCGCAGGCCGGTCGTGCCGACCACCCCGGGGCGCCAGCCCGCAGCGCGGAACACAGACTCCAAGAGATAGGTGATCGTGGTCTTGCCGTTCGTCCCCGTGACGCCGATCACCGTGAGGTCGCGCGCCGGATGACCGAACACCGCCGCCGACATCGGCCCGATCGCCTCGCGTACCGATCGCACGACGAGCTGTGGCGCCGCCACCGCGAGCGGGTGGTCCACGACGAGCGCCGCGGCGCCGGCGTCCACCGCGTGCTGCGCGAACGCATGGCCATCGACCTGTTCGCCTGGGATACAGAAGAACAGCGACCCGGGCGGCACCTCGCGTGAGTCGTTCGAGGCATCCCGAACGGTGCCGTCGGGCTCGCCGCGCACCTCCGCGCCGACGGTCGCGGCGACGTCGGCGAGCCGCACCTGGGGGAAGGTCGGGTCCACCGCGCGCGAGCCTACACGTCCCCGGTCGCGCCCTAGGGAGCGGCCAGCCGGTGTGGCGGCATCGCGACGGGCGCGCTCGGCTCGATCCCCATCCGCTGGATCGCGTACCGCGCGATGTGCTGGAACAAGGGCGCGGCCGCGACGCCGCCGTACACGGTCCGAGGCTCGTCCAAGATCGCCGCGATCACCACGCGCGGTTGCGACGCCGGCAGGAACCCGATGAACGACGCGACGTAGCGGTCGATGTACTTGCCTTGTGCGTCGACCTTCTTCGCGGTCCCGGTCTTCCCGGCCACCTGGTAGCCAGAGATCTGCGCGTTGATCCCGGTGCCGTCCTTCACCGCGTACGCGAGCATCTGGGTGAGCTCCTTGCTCGTCGCGCGCGACAGGACGCGGCGCTCGGGCGCGGGCGGGACCGGCGTGGCGACGCCGTCGGCGCCGACCGTTGCGTGCACGAGACTCGGGCGCACATAGACGCCGCCGTTGGCGACCGTGGCGTACACGGAGGCCATCTGCAGCGGCGACACCGACATACCCGCGCCGAACGAGACCGTCGCCCGCGTGATGTCGCTCCACTGATCGCCGGGCGGCACCACGCCGGACGCTTCACCGGGGAACCCGACGCCCGTCGGCTCGCCGTACCCGAACGCATGGAACGTCTGTGCGAGCTGTTGGTTGCCGACCTTGTCGGCCACGAGCGAGATGCCGACGTTGCTGGAGTGGGCGATGATGTCCCCGAGGGTCATCGTCTCGGTGCCGTGCGGCTCCGCATCGTGGATCGTGTAGCCCTCGATCGTGCGCGTGCCGGGTACCTGGAACGTCTGAGACGGGCGCACCGCACCCGAGGACAGCGCCGCCGCGGCGGTGACCGTCTTGTTCACCGAGCCCGGCTCCCAGGAGTCGGTCACCGCGCGGTTCACGAGGTCGCTCGGGTTCGCCGTGCTGAAGGCGTTGGGGTCGAACGACGGATACGTGGCCATCGCGTAGATCTCGCCCGTGCGGGGATCCATCACGATCACGCTGCCGCCCTTCGCGTGGTTGGCCGTCACGGCTTCCCGCAGGTACAGCTGTGTCTGGAACTGCATCTGCCGGTCGATCGTGAGCTCCAGATCGGCGCCGGACTGCGGCTCCTGATCGACCTCGACGCCGCCGGCGATCGGCTGGCCCGTCGCCGACAGCTCGATGGTGCGCTCCCCCGGTGTGCCGGCGAGCGCCGTGTTGTACTGCTCCTCGAGGCCCGTGATCCCGCTCCCGTCGACGTTCACGACGCCGACCGTCTGGGCCGCGATCGAGCCGCTCGGGTAATAGCGCCGCTCCGAGGGAAGGACGCCGATCCCCGGCAGCGCGAGGGCGGAGATCTGCGCGGCCATGTCCGGCGTGACGCCACGGTCGATGTAAGCGAAGGTCGTGTTCGGGGTCCGCAGCGCCGCCGCGACGTCGCGCTCCTTCAGGCCGAGCGGCGGCGCGAGCGACGTCGCTTCGCCTTCCGGGTCCGTGACGAGGGCCGGGTTCGCGTAGATGTCCCGCGCGTCCAGGGTCATCGCGAGCGGGCTCCCGTTGCGATCGAGGATCTCGGCGCGCGTCGCGCTCAACTGCTCGGTGCGGACGCGCTGCTCGACGCCCAGCGCTTCGTAGGTCCCGGACTCGCGCACCTGCAGGACGCCGAGTCGCACGACGATGCCGCCGAGCGCGAGGACCATCCCGACCAGCAGGGCCACGAGCCGGCCGGCCGGAGGTCGGGTCACCCGCCGCCCGGCCCGGCAGGAAGCCGCAGGGTCACGACCTGGTCGGGCATGCGCATCCCTCGCGCCCGGGCCCAGTCCATCACCCGCTGCGGCGAGGACGCCTGCGCGACCTGCTCGCGAAGGTCGGTGTTCTGTTGTTGCAGCGCGCCGAGGCTGGTCTGCAGGCCGTCGACCGAGAAGCTCGACTGGACGAACAGGGCCGATAGCGACGCGATCCCGATGATCAACACCGCGGCAAGCACCGCGACGAGGATCCAGAAGGCGACGGGGGAACCGCGGCGCGCCCCACCATGAGGATGGGGAGGGGTATGGCGCGGGGGGCGCGCCGCGGTCGTGCGCGAGGGGCGCACACGAGGAGCCGGCGCCGGGGCCGGCGAGGCCACGGGAGCGGATGACGTGGTGCGCGCGGGGACGCTCATGCAGCGTCCTCGACCCGGCCGGCGGCGCGCAGCTTGGCGCTGCGGGCTCGCGGGTTCGCGTCGCGCTCGGCGTCGGTCGGGACGGCCGGCTTGCGCGTGAGCACCTGGAGCCGGTCATCGTCGCGGAACGACCGCTTCACGACGCCGTCTTCCAACGAGTGGTACGAGATCACGACGACGCGGCCACCGGGATCGAGGAGCCCCGCCGCGTGAGGCAGGGACGCGGTGAGCTCCTCGAGTTCCCGGTTGACCGCGATCCGGAGCGCCTGGAACGAGCGGCGCGCGGGGTGGGGGCCCCCCGGACGCCGTCCCACGGCGCTCACGATGACGCCCGCGAGCTCGTCGGTGGTCTGGATGGGACGGCGGCGCACGATCGCCGCGGCGATCCGCCGCGATCGCCGCTCGTCCCCGTAGCGGTACAGGATGTCCGCGAGCTCGCCCTCCGGCAGCTCGTTCACGAGGTCGCGCGCGCTCGGCTCGTCGTCAGCGGCCCCCGCCATCCGCATGTCCAGCGGGCCGTCGGTCCGGAAGGAGAACCCGCGCTCCCCCTCGTCCAGCTGCATCGACGACACCCCGAGGTCGAAGAGCACGCCGCCGACCGTGCGGCCGACGACGTCTTCATCCACCTCGGAGAACCGGGCCCGCATCAGTCGGACCCGGTCGCCGTAGCCCGCGAGCGAGGTCTCCGCGCGGGCGAGCGCCTCGGGATCGCGATCGACGCCCACCACGTCCCGCACGCCCGCGTCCAGGAGCGCCGCCGCGTGACCGCCGGCGCCGACGGTCATGTCGACGACCACGTCCGCGGCCCCCAGCAGCTCCACCACCTCCGCGACCATGACCGGACGATGAGCCTCGTCGCTCACCCGAGATGCCCGACGAACAGCCCGAACGCGATCGACGCGGCGAGCGTCAACGCGGTCATCCCGATCAAGGACAAGCTCTGCCGCACCTCCGTCGCCAGCCTGCCCGTCGATGTCGTCACCCGATCCGCCATGCGTGTCACCCCTCTTGGTGTGGCAACCGCCGCTCCGCGCGCGGCTGCAAGGTCCCTGCCTGGTAGGCGCCCGTGTACGTCGCCTCGTAGCGCTCGTACGTCGCGCGATCCCAGATCTCCATCCGGTCGCGCACGCCGAGCACGACCACGTCCTTGTCGATGCCGACGGCTTCGCGCAGTCGGCCGGGAAGCGTCAGCCGCCCCTGGCCGTCCAACTTGAGCTCGTCGGATGAGCCGAAGAACAAGCGCGCGTAGGCGCGCCCCTCGGCGTCGGAAAGGGGGGACGCCGAGACCTCCTCGGCGCGGCGGTCCCATTCGACCCTGGGGAAGGCGAAGAGACAGCCGTCCTGGCCGATCGTCAGCCAGACACCGTCGGCCAAGGCCTCGCGGAACCTCGCCGGCAGCGACAACCGCCCCTTCGGGTCGAGCTGGTAGCTATGCGCGCCGAGCAGTTCGGCCACGCGTCCTCCCCTTTCCTCCACTTGGGTCCCCGTTTATGCCACTGCTGCTCCACCGCGTCAACACGCGTTGCCCCCGAACTGAT
>Ga0207693_10000715_pt1 | contig 29867 bp, 31 predicted proteins | sample LARL81metaG_FD_184347 | JGI IMG/M metagenome (GOLD analysis project Ga0207693, IMG submission 184347) | Corn, switchgrass and miscanthus rhizosphere microbial communities from Kellogg Biological Station, Michigan, USA - LAR L8-1 metaG... | ecosystem: Host-associated > Plants > Roots >... | reverse complement strand
TCATCCCACCTGGAAGATGGGGCAGCGGATCACAATCGACTCCGCAACCCTGATGAATAAGGGATTCGAGGTGATTGAGGCTTGCCGTTTGTTCAACTTGCCGCCCAGTAAAGTGCAGGTGATGGTGCATCCGCAATCCACAATTCACTCCATGGTGGAGTTTGTCGATGGCAGCATACTTGCTCAATTCTCTGTGACCGACATGCGGCTGCCGATTTTGTACGCCTTGACGTATCCAGAACGGATTGTGTCGTCTATGCGCTTGCCGGTCATGGACTTACGACACCTCGAATTCTTGCCACCGGATATGGAAAAATTCCCTTGTCTGGGTCTGGCTTACGAGGCCGCCGAAGCGGGGGGGGCGAAAACTGTTGCACTCAATGCTGCGGACGAGGTAGCGGTGACGGCTTTCTTGCAAGGCGATATTGAATTTGACAGCATCCCAAAAATCATTCGAGAGGTTCTCTCTGCAACGGAAACCGGCAAGTTAGAATCTATTAATCAAGTGCTGAAAGCGGACTCAGACGCACGGGCAATGGCCCGCGAACGGGTTAGGCAACTAGTGGACGGGTCAGGCAGTTCGCGCTCGTTATCGAGCGCAATACCAGTGGAGTAAAACAACTTTATATGTCTGGATTCTTAACTGCTGTGCTTGCTGTGGGCGTGATTCTTGGATTCATGATCCTTATTCACGAATTCGGCCACTTCGCCGTGGCCAAGCTGCTGGGTGTTCGCGTCGAGCAATTCGCAATCGGCTTCGGAAAGCGGCTATTCGGTTTTAAAAGAGGCGAGACGGATTACCGCATCAATGCGTTGCCGCTTGGCGGCTACGTCAAGATGAGCGGCGAGAACCCGATGGATGAGCGTAGCGGCGATCCCGGGGAGTTCATGTCGCATCCGCGATGGCACCGTTTCCTGATTGCCATCGCCGGACCCAGCATGAACATTTTGTTTGCGATTGGCCTGCTTACCTGCGTGTACATGGTCCGTTACGAATATCCCGCGGTACTGGACGAGCCGGCGGTGATTGGTTGGGTGATTCCCGACACGCCTGCCGCCAACGCGGGCATTCAAGCCGGGGATCGCATCGTAAGCATTGACGGAATACTGAATCCCACATGGGAACAGGTGATTCCGCGAGAGGCGTTGAACCCCAACCAGCCTCTTGAAGTGAAGATTGAGCGTAGCGGGCAGCTGATTTCAAAGAACATTGTCCCGGAGGCCTATGGCCCAAACCAGATGGGTTCCGCGGGATGGGCGCCTAAAGAAGCAAGCTTCCCGATCACGGTGCTGGAGCCAGGAATGCCCGCCGAGAAGGCAGGCATGAAACTGGGCGATGAGATCGTCAGCGTAGACGGTCAACCGATCACCGGACTGGAAGCGATGATCGAGAGTTTGAAGCACACCAAGGACAAGCCTATCCAGATCACGGTTCAACGCGACGGCAAACCGCTCAATTTTACCGTCGCTCCGGAACTGACGGACGTCAAGGGTGATTCGCGTTACCGCGTGGGTATTGGCAGTGCTCCCATGAAGACAACGTCCTTACCCCTGGTGGCCGCTTTCCGTAAATCCCTGGAGCAAAACAAGCAGGGATCATTGCTGATTCTGGAGTTGGTCGAAAAAATGGTGCAGCGTAAAATTTCGATTCGATCGATCGAAGGGCCCATAGGTATCGGCCGCGCTGCGGGACAGGCGGCCAGCAAAAAAGGCTGGACACCATTGCTCGAACTCACGGCGGGAATCAGCCTGAACTTGGGCATTTTCAATTTGCTGCCTATTCCCATCATGGACGGCGGCGTGATCCTGCTATTGTTCGTCGAAAGTATTATCCGCAGAGATATCAGCCTGCGTATCAAAGAGCGGATCTACCAGGCGGCATTTGTGTTTCTGGTCTTGTTCGCGGTCATGGTGATCTATAACGACGTGGCGAAGATGCTGCCTGGCGTTATGGGAAGAATGCCTTAACGCAGGCTGTCAGCTATCAGCCTTCGGCTGCCAGCTTCTCTGAGCTTGTCGTCCGCGGAGCCATGGGTTGCGCTCGCGCCAGCAGCATCCGGTATTCAGTGTGCTATCCGCCTAACTAACCTTATCATTCTGCGGACTTTAAGTGCTGGCGCCTCACAGTCTGACAGCCGGCGGTTTCTCTTCCCGTGTTAAACTAAGTCCTTCCGATGGCTAATATTCAGCGTAGAAAAACCGTCACCGCCGTGGTCGGCGGAGTAAGAGTTGGCAGCGATGCACCAGTTGTGGTGCAGTCGATGACCAACACCGACACGGCTGACATCCCATCTACTGTGAAGCAGATTGCCGCGCTGGCTCGAGCGGGATCTGAACTAGTTCGCGTCACCGTTAACAACGAAGAGGCCGCGGCAGCCGTTGCGCCGATTGTCGAGCAACTCGAAGGGCAGGGCGTTAGCGTTCCCGTCATCGGCGACTTCCACTACAACGGGCATCTTCTGCTCAAAAAATTTCCCGAATGCGCCCGGGCATTGGCGAAGTACCGCATCAATCCGGGCAACGTGGGGATAGGCCGCAAGGATGACAACAATTTCCGCACGATGATTGAGGTAGCAGCGGAGAATCAAAAGCCGGTTCGCATTGGCGTGAATTGGGGATCGCTCGACCAGGCGCTTTTGACGCGCATGATGGACGAGAATTCGCTTCTAGCGGAACCGAAAGACGCCCGCGAAGTTACCATGGAAGCGATGGTTGTCAGCGCTCTGAATTCGGCCGCGCTGGCTGAAAAATACGGATTGCGCCCGGACCAGATTATTCTCAGCGCGAAAGTCAGCGGCGTGCAGGATTTGATCGATGTGTACCGTTCGCTGGCGGCACGTTGCAATTATCCGCTGCATCTCGGGCTCACCGAGGCTGGCATGGGCGCGAAAGGAATTGTCGCCTCCAGTGCCGCGATGGGCGTGGTATTGCAGGAAGGCATTGGGGACACCATTCGGGTTTCGCTCACCCCAGCTCCCGGAGGCGATCGTACCGAGGAAGTTCGCGTGGGCCAACAGATTCTGCAATCGCTTGGCATTCGCAGCTTCACTCCACAAGTCACGGCGTGCCCGGGATGCGGACGCACCACCAGCACGTTCTTCCAGGAGATGGCGCAGCAGATTCAGTCTTACCTGCGCGATCAGATGCCGGTGTGGAAGGGACGTTACACGGGCGTCGAGGAAATGAAAGTCGCCGTGATGGGCTGCATCGTGAACGGTCCGGGCGAATCCAAGCATGCGAGTCTTGGCATTTCATTGCCGGGCACATTCGAAGAGCCGAAAGCGCCGGTCTATGTCGATGGCCGTCTGTTTACCACATTGAAAGGCGATAAGATTGTTCCGGAATTCATCCAGATTCTGGATGACTACGTTGAATCACACTACGCTGCGAAGGAAGAATTGGCGGTGCGATAACGTAATCCATGCGCGAGGGCCCCGCCTCGGAGGTAGATCTCAGAGCCCGTTTCGAAATAGAAAACCACCTAGGCCCGCAAGGGCAGCCTCGGGCTGTCACTGTCATCATCAAGTGAGTCGGCTATCTGGTTGAGGTCGGGATAGTTTGCCAGTAGCGTCTCGGGAGCTTTTACTCTCCGTCCGGTCAGAATATTCTTCAACTGCAATGCGTTTACCCCAGCCTTGCCGAGGAAGTGATTGTTGGTCACGACATAAGTGACTTCCGCTTTCTTGGCGATGCGGACGACCCTCTCCTTCCATCCTGCAAGCTCGGATTTCGTATAAAGATAATCGTAGCGATCGGCGCAGGTTTCCGCCTGAAACCACTGCTCGTAATTTCTTCCATGGAGGCGCACATAGCCAACCGGGGAAGTCACATGTTCGGTAGGCACGAGAGAACGCCCGATCAGCGGCTGATCGATATTGCAGAAGGCCACATTCTTCTGCATGAAATCGTTGATGGTATCCGGATCGTCCCAGCTTTCGTGACGAACTTCCACAACGCGCGGATATTCGATGAACTGCCGCAAGAGCTTTTCCAGATACTCCCGGTTGAGTGACGTGTTTTTGAACGAAACCGGGAACTGAATCAGCAGCGCACCGAGCTTCCCTTCTCCAGCCAGCGCTTCGAGACCTTCGCGTGCCAGAGCCTCGTCTTCATCGTTCGGCCGGATGGACGCCGCAGAGGTGGGCTCCATCACCGCGATCGGATTGTGAGTAAAGGAACGGTGCAGTTTCGCCGTAAACATGAAATCCGGGTTCACGGCTTTTGCCGCGCGAACCCATAGCTTTGCCAGGTGAGGTTTGATATGTCCGTAAAAAGAGGTGTTGATCTCCACGGTGTCGAAACAACGGGCCAGAATGTCCAACGGATGCTGTTTGCGATGCTGCATGCCGGGCGGATAAAACACGCCTTCCCAATCCTTATAGGCCCAACCAGCAGTACCAACGCGGATTTCCGGGGAAGCGTCCATGGAAAAGCCGAACAAATGTCGTGTTGGCAGGTTAGCATAGGTTCAATCTCCACAGGCAAGGCAAAAAGAGTTGAACTTTCTCCTTTTCTTCTCTCACAACATTATCTAAAATCAAAGCAATCCCATGGAAAGTTTTCTGTTGATCCTGGTTTTCGGTCTCAACCTCGTACTTTTGGTGGTGGCAATTGCGCTATGGCGCCGCGGGACCAGTTCATCTCATGCCACCCAACTGGCGCAATTGGCCAAGGAATCGGCCTCCTTGCGCGAATATTTTTCGCGCAGTTTTGCCAACGCGACAACTGATATGGCGGCTCGCCTGGAAAGCACCAAGGGCGATTTGCGCCAGGGGGTAAGCGACCGTCTAGCCCAGGGATTCACCGAGATCCGTACTTCGGTCGAGGCTCAACTGGCGGGCGGACGGCGCGAACAAACGCAAGATTTACGACACGCGCGTGAGGAACTGAATAATTCACTCGCGTTAACGACCTCGCAACTTAAAGTTGAATTTGAAAATCTCAACCAAAAGACCGCGCAGTGCCTTGAATCAATCCGTGACCGGGTGGATGCGAAGTTGCTCGCGATCACCGACCAGGTGCAGCAAAAGCTGGACCAGAATATTAAAGAAGGATTCGCGCAGTTTGAGAAAGTTCAGCAGCACTTGAAGGCGGCGGAAGAACAGTTGCGCGAAGTGGGCGCGCTCGGTCATTCCATCAACGATCTGAATAACATGCTCAAGCTGCCTCATCTGCGCGGCCAGTTTGGTGAAGCCAGCCTGGAACGGCTGCTATCAGATTTTCTGCCCGCGCACATGTTTGAGATCCAGTCTTCCGCCGGCGATGGCAACGGACGGGCCGATGCTGTCATCCAGTTTCCGGACCGCAGGCTGCCGATTGACGCCAAGTTTCCTCGCGAACAGGTTCTGGCATTGTTTGAAAGTAACGTCGAGTCAGAAATCGCTGTCGCGCGGCACGAATTTATTCGTGTGATGAAGGTCGAAGCTCGGCGGATCAAGGCTTACATTCAACCTGAACACGGCACTACTGATATCGCCTTAATGTATCTGCCCAGCGAAACGCTCTATATGGAAGCCGTTCGCAATCGCGAATTGGCCGACTGGCTCAACGCGCAACACGTGTTTCCAGTGTCGCCAAATACGCTGCTGATGACGTTGCAGACGATCGCTCTTGTGCACAAGTGGTACGAAGTCGCTAGCCGATTTGAGAAGAGCCGTCTAGAACTGGGGAAGGCGCAAAAATCCTTTGATCACTTCCAGAATCAGTTTGAAAACGTTGGAAAGAACCTGAATAAGGCGCAGGAAGCTTTTGATACCGCGCAGCGACACTTAAAGACGTATCGCGGACGGGTTACGGCGTTGAGCGGCCAGGAACAACTGGAACTGGACACGGCTACGTTGAAGACTGACGAAGAGCCCGTGCTGCCTTTGGTTGACAAGGCCAGCGCCTAGCCGCCACCGGTTTTTGTTGACAAACACTTTGGCTAGCGGGGCGTTGCGTCGCCAACGATTGCAGAGCTTCGGGAAGTTTGTCCGATCGCTCCCACGCTTCGTAAAATTGGCGAAGCGTGGGGCCCCGGGGTAAAAACAAACCAGTCAACCTTCTACGCCCCGCGCTTTGTCTTTAGTTCCGCCAGTAATTGCTCGATACGATCTTCTTTCTCGAGGGCTGCCAGTCGTTCCTCAACATCGTCGGCCGCGATTTCGGATTTCGCCTGACTGTGAGCTTCGGCGTGTGCGACTTTGCGCTTCATGCGGTCGAACGCGCTTGCGCTTGAGCCGTTTCCCGCCGCCATCTTCGCGTCGCCGGCCTTGCCGACTGCGCGTGCGCGACGGTGCTGCGCGATAAGAAGGTCGGCTTTGGCTTGCGCCTCTGTCAGCTTCCGCTCGAGTTGGCGCAATGCTGTCTTGAGATTCTCAACCTGCGCTTTCTGATCAACTACTTGCTCCGCAAAACCCTGGCTCAGGTCGCGATAACTCTCTACCCGCTGGAGCGCGGCGCGCGCCAGATCGTCCTGCTGCTTGTCGACCGATAACTCTGCTTTGCGCATCCACTCGGCCACTTTGTCTTCGTTTTCTTTTTGTTTCTTTTCCAACAGGTGATGATCGGCGATTGCAATCGCAACCTGAGTTTTGACTTGCAACAACTGGTTTTGCATGTCGAGGATCACCTGCTTGATCATCTTTTCCGGATGTTCGGCTTTGTCGACGAGATCGTTGAGATTGGCGCGCACTAATGTGGAAACTCTTTCCAGTAATGCCATGATGGACTCCTTTACTTTAGCTGTCAGCTATCGGCCTTCAGCTTGGTGCGTTTTGTGAACAACTTCGCACTCGGCGCAGTCAGAGCTGCGTAAACTGCTTCCGATCACAACTCCGATCGCGATCCCCACAGCCGCGGTGCCGATGCCAGCGCCCATAGCTATGCCGAGACCGATTTGCGTCGTGGTTTTGTTCATGCTCGTTCGCCTCTAACAGCAGATTCCTCGCGGTCTTGAACCCGCTCCCAATGACAACGTTGAGCGAAGTTCAGGAAGCGCGGGACGGGATTGCTCCCGTCCTCACTAACCAATCATGCCGGCTACTTCCCCGCTCCGCCGTTGGACGGAAGCGCGTCGGGCCTGGCCGGCTTATCGCCAATCTGGCGAACCTTGCCCAGCAATTCGGACATCGGCATTCCAGACAACGTTTCGAATAAAGCCGGAACCTGCGCCGCCATCTTGGCAATGTCCCCGGTGATTTTGTTCATTCCGGAAGCATCGCCATTGCCGGTTGAGACAATAGTGATCTTGTCCACATTGGCCAGCGGACTGGCGAGTGCGCGAACAATTTCCGGCATGCCGGTGAACAGCTTGTCGATCACCGCCGCCTGGTTGTATTCCTGATAGGCCTCGGCTTTCACGTTCATGGCTTTGGCTTCAGCTTCGCCTTTCTTGAAGATAATCTCGGCTTCCGCTTGGCCTTGGGCGCGAATTGCCGATGCGTGACCGTCAGCCTCCGACATGAGGCGTTGCTTTTCGGCCAGCGCCAGAGTTTCGATTCGTTGACGCTCGATTTCCGCCCCTTTCAAGACTGTAGCGATCAGTTCTTTTTCGCGGCGGTTGATTTCGGCTTCCTGCACTTTTACTTGCTGCTCTTTTTCGATCTGTTGCACCTTCACCTGCTCGGCGATGACCTGCTGTTGCATGATGTTGGTCTGAATGTCATAGGCCTTGTCAGCCTGCGCTTGTTGCCGTTTGGTCACCTCAACGTATTGCGCTTTTTTCACTTCAAGATCACGCTGCGCCTCCGCCTGTTTGGCCAGGGACAGTGTTTCCGCTAAAACCCGCTCCTGATCCGCCTGTGCTCTTGCGACCGCTGATTCGCGTTGCGCCAGAGCGCGTTTGATAGCCGTATCGCGATCAGCTTCCGCCGTGGCGACGTCGGCATCGCGCTTGATACGTGCAACATCCGGTTTGCCCATGTTGGTGATGTACTCGTTCTTATCGCGGACTTCCTTGATGGTGAAGGAGATGACTTCCAGCCCCATCTTGTTCATATCCTCGGCACAAGTGGAGCGCATGCGATCGGAAACCATTTCCGGCTGCTTGACGATTTCTTCCACCGTGAGTTGGCCGATTATGCCGCGCAGGTGGCCTTCCATCACCAGGCGGATCAGACCTTCGCGCTCCTGATCTGTCTTGGTGAGAAATTGTTCCGACGCGGTCAGGATCGATTCCATATCTGATTTGACCTTGATTTGTGCCACGGCCTCCACTGTCACTGCTACGCCCTGCTTGGTGTAAAGGTCCTGTTGCGGCGCCACGTCGAACGACATCAGTTCGAGGGAGAGCTCGCGGCATATCTGCACCATCGGAAACACAAGTGTGCCGTGTCCCTTCACTACTCTTGTGCCGCCTAGCCCGTAGACGATGAGTGCTTCATGCGGACCGGCTTTGCGATAGAGCCTGGCCATGCCGCTCATCAGAAAAAGAATGGTCATGACTCCGAGCCCGACGAAGACCCAAATTGCGAAAATGTGTGACATCCCGAACATATTGCCTCCTCTTTGGAGTGCCCCAACCTAACTGGTGACAACAGAGGGGACACTTCGACTTCGCTCCGTGCGGGCTTAGCAGAAGAGAAGTCGAAGCGATCCCTCATGCATTTTCCGGTGCTCCTTGTTTCTGTCTGATCAAGTTCAGATCATTCATGATCTTTTCCGGTTGACGATGTCCGAGGAACACTTCTCCATCGGATAGCATGAGGCGCACACCTGTATTACCCCATACATACGCGCGCCGTTCGCCAACGCCACGAATCCCGTAGCCAGCCATTGGATTCCACGGCGCAATGGCGTATGCCCTAATATCTTGCAACGGTATGGAACGCAGGCGAAAACCGAGAGTACTGATCTGGACTCCATGACTGGTGAAACGATAATGAAAGCCGCTCCAGGCGAGTGCGGCCGCCCCAACCATCAACAAGGCAGGCAGCGACACAATCCAACGAAGCCCATGCAGCGGGATGAGGCCGACTACCCCCAGGTCGACCACCGTTAAAACAACTAAAACCAGCGCCCAAAACGTTGAGCCATGTACTTCTTCTGCCTCGACGAAATCGGATTGTCGCGGCAATTCAATGCCGCGCCGGGTTGCAAGGGCGATTGCCGTTACTGCGAATGATGCGACGAACACGACGGCTAGAGCCGGAACAATGTTTAGCGGGCGTCCATCAATGTTGTAGTTAATGAGGGCTGCGTGGATGCTGAACAATGCGCCCGTTATGACGTAAAGCATCGCCATCAAAGACCAGGCAAGCGCGTCGGGCTTGCGAACCCGCATGAGAGTCCCGGTGAGCGCCAGCAGGACAACAAACACTACGACGAGGGCGAGGGCGAGCGAGGTTTCACGCGTCATCCAGCCATTGGGTTGCCCCGAAACTCCAAAATGGGTCGCCATTCTGGCCGGCAACTGATCCCAGACTGACCAATACTGCAAACCTGTCAGCGGCAGGGCCAGCCAAAGAACTGCTGTCAGTGCGCGAAACAATTTGCTGTCCATTCAATTCCCCCTGGCGTTGTCCGCCGACCAATCTCTTGCTCGAGCGTGATGCTGACGCCTAAGTTCATTCCTCCGACATCTCTGACCACGGGCGTACGTAGGCGATTCCCTTGTCGTAACGGGTAACCATAACTTCCGTTCCCTTGGCGATGGCCTTCCCGTTTTCTCCGCGGGCGCCACAAGTACGTCGCGTGCCCGCCTGCGAGTAAATAATTTCACCTGTCCCGGCTTCCCGGATAGACACCGATACTCTTCCCAACACACCAGCCATTTCGTAATCCGCGGGATCCATTGCTTCATCCTGCGAGATCAGCACTCGGCTTAGAAACGTGAACATAATTCCTCCGCCGACCAATCCGACCAAAACAGAAAGCACAAGGCCGGAAGCAACCTGGATCCTGGAATACCGAGTGAGCAGGTAGCCGGATCCTCCAAACCACGCCAGGAAGGCGGTCAGCGTGATGAAGTTGAAGGCGGAAATATTGGAGGCATGTCCGTGCGCGACCCTAGCCTCGCCCCGTGACGCACTGGAAGGGCTGTGAGCTGTCGGGGTGACGTTGCTGGAAGCGGACGCATGATGCACCGCAGGAGCGTGAGGAAAGTGCGGCATGTGCAGATGCCACCGCAAGCCTCCGGCGAGAAACGACACCAAGCTGAACGAAAATCCAATGGCGAAACAGATCAAATAAAAGCCTGCCCAGTTCATATTCGCCGCCTTCCCTCTTTGGCGACATCCTTCTTGTCCCGAATCGGGCGTTGCGCCGCAACTTCGGGATGCAACGCTTCAAGAAGCCGATCGGCAAGGCCCGGAGTGTCGAGAATCGCACCTAACAGGAGAAAACAACGACGGGTATCTTTTTCGCGCGCAGCCTTGATCAGCACTTCGCTTACTTGCGGATCGCTGGCGAAGCGCTCCGAGCCTTGTAGTAGCCACACGTCGAGTTTGCCTTCGGTCGTGCGCAGGTCTGACACAAGCTCGGTGTGATAACCCTCGGGGTCGTCCACCAGAAATCCGGGATGTACTTTAAAGAATTTTGCCAGCAACGTACGAGTGGATTGCGTCATGTGCCGTCGTGCCCCGCCTTCCATCTGCGACACATAGGACTGGCTAATACCCTGGCCCTGCTCTTCGCGAACGCCCTGCACCAATTCCAGCTGAGTCATGGGCCGTCCCAATCCACGAAGCGAGCCTTCCACCTCGCGCAAATAACGTAGTTTTTCAGCCAAAGTCATAGCTATATTGCAAATCGCTATATTTATATGTCTATCTGTTAATTAAATCAAGAGCTGGATTTGGGGCGTTTTCTGAGAGTTAGAAGGGATTTACCGACCGGTTAACGCATTGGCCATTCCGAAACAGCTCTCGCCAGCGGGGACTGCGACCTACCCGTGGAAACGGTGGCCTGCCCATAAATCGGTTCGGAATGACAACTAGATTTCGATGTATGGAACGACTTCATCCGCACATCGCTGCCCATGGAAGCGCCTCCGTTTCCGGAGGCGCTGTTGACGCTTGAGCAAAGTGGTTACTGCATCCGGCCGTTGTGTTTTTTGCGGTAGATTGCGCGCGATGTGCGGTTTTGCTGGCGGTTGACCTGCCGGTGTTCGGCTGGTGTCAGCTTCCCGCCGTTCGCGGTGCGCTCATTGTGAACTTCTTTATTGATGGCAGACTCGCGGCCCTCGAGATGAGCTGTTTCACCAGCGGTCAACTGGCCGCTCTTTACGCCCTGAGCAATACGTTCCTGCTGAAGGCGCTGGCGCTGTCCGACTTCCGTTTTAGGATCAGTATTGGCAGTGCGGGCATTGTGCTTGTCCTGATAAATGTTGTTTGACAGCTTGTTTTGCTGCTGATTTAGCGTTGCCCGGTCAGCAGCGGTGAGGTGGCCATTGTCGAGCTTACGCATGTCATGTTCTTCATGATTCAGATCGGATTCTTTGTTCTCCAATTTACGGGTTTCGCCTGGAGTTAGCTGGCCATCCTGCACACCATTGGCGATTCGATCCTGTTGATTTTCCTTGCGTTGGTTGATTGTGGCCGGCGCGGTTGCCGGAGTAGTGCTGCTCGTCTGAGCGGTGGCCGGCAGCAACAATCCTGCAAAAGCAGAGGTCAAGATAAGCGCCTTGGCTTTTATATTCATATGGTCTCCCCTTCTCCTTCTGGTCTCCCCTTCTTCTTCGCTTCCGCGGTTTGCCGTACGTTGCTTTGAACACAAGCCCGTAGAGAATGTTGTGGCTGTTAACAGCAATTTTCGCGGAGCGAGAGCAGGAGGGGGTTACCAAAGACCAGCCGGGAGTCGCCGAATTTCGAGTTGCGATTGGAACCAACGACAGCCAAAGCGATATCCAAAAGGTCTCGCGGCCCGTGCCTTACAAACCAACTTCAATTCTTGACCGTGGGTCGAGGAAATCGCGCAGGGCGTCACCGATGAAATTAAAAGAGAGCACCGCGAGCATCACCGCGAGTGCGGGAAAAAGCACCAGGTGCGGAGCATCGAACAAGTGGGCACGCCCATCATTGAGCATCGCTCCCCAACTGGCGATGGGAGGGGCGACACCCAGGCCGAGGAAGCTCATGGTGGCTTCGGCGAGGATGGCGCCCGCCATGCCAATGGCAGCCTGGACAATGACGGGCTGGATAATGTTGGGAAGGATGTGACGGACAATCACCCGAAGGTCGGTTGCGCCCAGCGCCCTTGCGGCTTCAACGAACTCGCGCTCGCGAGCGGCCAGGACTTGTGCGCGAACCAGTCGCGCGTAACCTACCCATCCGCCAAGCGATAATGCCAGCACCAGATTGAAAATTCCCGGGCCTCTGAATGCGATAAAAGCGATGGCCAGCAGAATTCCCGGAAAGGAAAGGAACGCATTCATCACCACCACGTTCACGAACCGATCAATGCCGCCACCATAGTAGCCAGCAACTGACCCCACGATCAGACCGAGAGCAAGCGAGACTGCGACTACGGAACTGCCTACAAGCATGGAAATACGGGAGCCAAAGATCAAGCGAGAGAATATGTCGCGACCCAGTTCGTCTGTGCCGCACCAGTGTGCCGAACTTGGTGGAGAGAGACGGACGGGGAGATCGATATAAGCGGGATCTTGGGGTGCGATCCAGGGTGCAAAAAGCGCAAAGAAGATAAAAATCATTACCAACACGGCACCGGTGGCCGCGAGCGGATTATGACGCGCGGCGCGCGGCAACGAAATGGAGCGGGCGGACAAGATGATTTTAATCGCGCACGTTTCCTGTATAACGCGAACCTGCTCGGCTATTGCCGTATCCTGGGGTTCGCCACCGAATAAAGCAGGTCGGTCATGAAATTCACGGCGACATATGTGAGCCCGATCGCCAGAATGCATCCCTGTACCAGGTAATAGTCACGATTAGAAATGGCCTGGATAGTCAGGCGTCCGATACCGGGCCAGGAAAAAATTGTTTCGGTCACGATGGCGCCGGCAAGCAACGCACCGAATTGCAGCCCAAGCACGGTGATCACCGGAATCATCGCGTTGCGTAAGGCGTGGCCATAAACCACCGTACGTTCGGCGAGACCTTTCGCCCGGGCCGTGCGGATGTAGTCCTGGCCAAGCTCCTCCAACATGGAAGTGCGCACCATTCGCGTAAGGATAGCAGCGAGCGCTCCGCCCATGGTGATCGCGGGAAGTACCAGGTGCGCTATGCCTCCCGAACCCGAGACGGGAAGCCATCCCAGGTAAATCGCGAAAAACAAAATGAGGATAGGTCCCAAAGCGAAGTTAGGAAACGACAGACCGAACAAGCTGACGACACTCAGTAGACGGTCATCCCAGCGGTTACGGCGTTGTGCCGACCTTACACCCGCTGGAACAGAAAGCAGCACAGCTACCACCAGCGCAGCCAGGGTAAGCTGCAGCGTGTACGGGTAGCGCTGGGCGATGAGGTGGGTTACGCCCTGGTTGAAGCGTATCGAGGGTCCCAAATCTCCGCCCAGGACGCCTTCCCAGTAGTTCAGGTACTGACGACCCAGGGGAAGGTCGAGTCCATAGGCGTGCCGGGCGGCCTGAACATCGGTGACCGGAGCGCCTTCTCCCAGCATCTGCAGAATGGGATCACCGGGAACCAGATGAATTAAAAGAAATACGAGCGAGACCACCAGCCATACCACCGGCAGCAGAGAGAGTACGCGGAGGGAAAGATAGCGGAGCATCAGAAGTTCAATAGTCAACGGTCAGTCGCTAGTCCTTAAAGTTGTTGCTCGGTCCTGCTTAATACTTTCCGGCTTAATAAGCGGCTTGGCTGGCAACCTTGGGCTCAAGTTTTTCGATTTTCACTTTGGCGATGCGGTGCCCATCAAGAGTCTGTATCGTGTAGCGATGGCCCTCGTAGTCAAAGCTCTCGCCTTGACGAGGAATCTTCTGCAACCGGGCCAAGATAAACCCAGCCAGAGTTTCAAAACCGGAGTCGCGAGGTAGTGAAAGCTGATACTGCGATTCCAGGTCGCGGATGCTCGCTGATCCTTCGAGAACGACCGCGATCTTCCCTTCGACCAGGTCTTGTTGCGGTGGGGCTACATCGAACTCGTCCTCGATCTCGCCAACGATCTGTTCCAAAACATCTTCGACTGTTATGACGCCGGCAGTAGATCCAAACTCATCCACCACCACAGCCAAATGCCGCTTGCGTTGTTTGAACTCTTCCAGCAATTCGGTGAGAACCTTGGTTTCTGGCACCACCAACACGTCGTGCATGATCTGGCTGATGCGCATGGCCGAGACTCGGGCAGCTACAAGCTGATCCGGCGCGGCGCTCAGGCGGAGACGAGTCCAGCGCATCAGGTCTTTGGCGTACAGGACTCCGATAATGTGCTCCGGACCACGCTGGGGATCGTAAACCGGGACTCGGGAATGCTGTTCCTCAACTACGCGTCCGAGAGCATCAGAGATCGTTAGATCTCCAGGAAGGGAAAATATGTCCGGGCGCGGAACCATCACTTCGCGGACGGTAACGTTGTCCAATTCCAGCGCCTTGTGAATCATTTCTTCCTGGAACGGCGGAATCTCGCCCACCTGCCGGCTCGCAGTGACGATCAGCTTCAGTTCATCCGGAGAGTGCACTGGACCTTGTCGGATGCGGCGTGACCCGAAAATTCGCAATACCCAACCGGCGGAGCGGCTCATTACGAATAGAAGCGGACGGGTCAAGGTCAGAAACACGTCCATGGGGGCGGCTACTGCAAGAGCCACTTGCTCGGCACGCTGCAAGGCCAGCGACTTAGGTACCAATTCGCCCAAAATAACGTGCAGGAACGTGATTAGAACAAAAGAAACGGCGATGGCGATGCCATGCGCATAAACGGAAGCGTGGGGAACGTCTCGTACCGGACCCAGCATCATCTGTGCCAACAGCGGCTCACCCACCCACCCCAGGGTGAGGCTGACAATGGTGACGCCAAGCTGGACTCCGTTAACCACTTCGTCCAAATTTCGGTGCAGCTTTTGAACGATGCGGGCACTTATGCGGCGGGCGTCAATCAACTGCTGGATGCGGGTATCGCGCACGCTTACCAAGGAAAACTCGGCGGCGGCGAAGAAAGCGTTGGCTGCCACCAGCAACAGGAGCAGGAACACCCGCAGCAGCACATAGGCAATCATGCAGGCCCAATTCTAACATTGCAAAGAAATAGGACATGACCCGGCATCCTAACGTCCTATAAAATCAGTTGAATCCTTACGTCCTAGACGTCCGGTGCGATCACTTGTCCCCAGGATTTCCTGCTTCCATTTCACGACTTGACGGGTCTAACTCGTTGTGTCCGGGCAGATAAGCATGCTTGGGTTGAATCGGACAGCGGAATTATTGGAACTAACCCGCGATTGGATTCGTAAGTAGCATTGAGAGGCGATTACCACAGGAGGCAGACGTGAACGGGAATGTCAGCGGGAAGAAAAAAAAGAAGAAGCTGATCTATGGCAGTATTGCACTCCTATTGGTACTGGTGATCGCCGGCGGCCTCATCGCGGCCACTCGGGGCGGCACCAAGATCGACCCCTCCAAGCTGCAAAAGGTGGAGAAAGGCGACCTCGCGAAGAGCGTGGTTGCGACCGGCAAGGTCACTCCCATCACCAAAGTTGAAGTGAAGAGCAAAGCCAGTGGAATAGTCAAGAAATTATTGGTTGACGCCGGGGACAAGGTCAAGAAAGGCCAGCTCTTAGCTCAATTGGACAAAGAAGAAATCGAAGCCCAGGTGGAGCAATCTCGCGCCGCGGTCGAGGCTGCCGAAGCCAACGTGAAAGGCACCGAGGCTGACTACGAGCGTGCCAAAGTGGACGCGGAAGGACCGGATGTACCCCTGCTGAAGCGCGCTTACGAGCGGGCTGTCGGCATGGCGAAGGAAGGGGTCGTCTCGACTTCCTCACTTGAGGATGCACAAAAGAATTATGAGTTGGCGTTAAACAAGCAAAACGTTTCCAAGGCCCAGGTTACGGTTTTGAAGGCAAAGATGGCGCAGGCCCAGGGACAGTTAGGTCAAGATCGAGCCAATCTTAAGCAGCTGGAGGAACAACTGAGCTACACCGATATCGAATCACCGATTGATGGAGTTGTGCTGTCGCGTGACGTGGAGATGGGTGATGCGGTCAGCTCCATACTTGTGCTCGGGTCGTCCGCTACGTTAGTGATGACTTTGGGAGACACCAGCTCCGTTTACGTAAAAGGCAAGGTGGACGAAAGCGATATCGGCAGGGTTTACCTGGGGCAGCCGGCACGTATCAAGGTGGAATCCTTCAAGGATAAGAGCTTTAACGGCGTGGTCACCAAAATCTCCCCCATGGGTGTGGAAAAAGATAACGTCACCACTTTTGAAGTGCGCGTTTCTATCAATAATCCTGGCGGCGAGCTGAAAGCCGAGATGACGGCAAATGCCGAAATCATTCTGGAAGAACATAAGAATGTACTACAAATTCCCGAAGGGGCAATCGTCTATGACAAGGACAAGAAAGCGTCAGTCGAGATTCCAGATCCCAGCGCTAAGGAAGGCAAAAAGAAAATTGCGGTCAACATTGGAATCTCAAATGGTGCCAAGACCGAATTGTTGGGCGGATTGAAAGAAGGTGACCAGGTGGTTCTGCAATAAGGAATATGAGGTAAGGAGCCTGACTATCACTAAAGCGTACTCCGGGGAACATATGAAAAGATCGAAAAGTCTGTTGTTGCTGAACGCCTTTGCCGTCGCGACGCTAATTTTCTTTCAGGTCCTCCCGGCGGCAGCCGCCAGCGAAGGGTCCTTTCAGCGCACGCTGACGGTGAATGGTCCGGTACACATGGACCTTACCACAGGTTCGGGCAACGTACAGGTACGCACCGGCAGTTCTAACCAGGTTCAAGTGACCGGACATATCCGGGTCACGGAATGGTTCGGAGGGAATGGCGAGGACAAGATCAAACGCTTAGAAAAGAATCCTCCAATACAGCAAAGTGGAAATGATATTCGCGTCGGTCATATTGACGATCCAGATTTGCGTCACAATATTTCGATCAGCTACGAGGTAATCGTGCCGGCTGCGACCGATCTGCGAGTGGAGAGTGGATCCGGTAACCAAACCGTCGAAGGGATACAGGGACCGCTGGAAGTCACGGCGGGTTCGGGCGCATTAAACATTTCAGGCATTGGGGAACGGGTTCATGCCGAAACGGGGTCGGGCGACATTCAGATCAACCAGGTCAAAGGTAATGTGCATGCGAAGACCGGCAGCGGCTCGATCGAAGCGGAGGAGATTGCGGGCGGATTTGACGCCGACAGCGGCAGCGGACACATCACGCTTCATCAGACGGCGCCCGGTTCCGTCAGAGTGGATACAGGTTCTGGAGGCATGGATCTCCGCGGCGTACGTGGGTCTCTAGATGCTAAAGCGGGCAGCGGAACGATCGCTGCCGAAGGCAGTCCCATCGGAGCGTGGAATCTGCACACCGGTTCAGGCTCGGTGGAGCTGAAAATTCCGTCTGGCGCGGCTTTTGATCTGGCGGCTCACACCAGTTCCGGCTCCATCTCGGTCGACCAACCTCACACCGTTCAAGGCTCGGTGGGACGAAAGGAAATCCGTGGTAAAGTGGGCGGCGGCGGCGTGCCGGTAGACGTTGAAACCGGATCGGGCGATATCCAGATTCAGTAGCCGGTGCTCAGTCGTCGAAGCCTTCGTCGCGTTGTTCTGAGGACTACTCTCATTACCTCCGTGTCTTGACTCCATCCTTGACCACAGGTTACTTTCGGCATTCAAGGCATAACTCTGCCCTGGCGCGAGGTACAAATTGCCGAACCGGTCCATCATTACGCTTACCACCGACTTCGGACTCAACGATCATTTCGTCGGGACCGTTAAAGGCGTCATTCTGAATATCGTTCCCGACGCTCAGATCGTCGACATCAGCCATTCCGTCCAGCCTTTCGATGTATTGGACGGAGCGCTTACAATCGCCCAATCGTATTCGTATTTTCCTTCCGGCACAGTTCACCTGGTGGTTGTCGATCCTGGAGTAGGAACCGCACGCAGACCGATCCTCGTCACCAGCGACCGGCACCACTTCGTCGCGCCCGACAACGGCGTTCTCTCAATGATTTATGCCAAAGAAGAACGACTTCATATTCGCCACGTTACTGCCGAGCATTATTCTCTGCAGCCCATCAGCAACACTTTTCATGCGCGGGATATTTTTGCTCCCATTGCCGCGTGGCTTGCCAAAGGCGTGGATTCGGACAAATTCGGCGATGAGATTACAGACTTCGTACGTTTCAATACGCCCAAGCCGAAATCGGTGGATGGAAGCACATTACGTGGAGTAGTTCTGAAAGTAGATCGCTTTGGCAATCTGGTGACAAACATCACCCCGCACGATGCTCCGATGCTGTTTGGTGTCGACCCCGCTCCCTTCAAGATTTCCGTGGGACAACGTGAGATTAACGAAATTCACACAAATTATTCGGAGGGAGCTCCTGGAGAGGTGTTCGGAATCCTGGGCAGCATGGGCTACCTTGAGATCGCAGCCGACCGCGGATCGGCGGCCAAGATCATTGGTACCGGTAAAGGTAGCGAAGTCACTGTCTTTCTGCAAGGCACAGCAGCCGCCAGCAGCGGAAAGTAAGAAATCAGTTGCCACACGGGCGGCCGTGGGAGTTGTCAGTTCTCGTTCACAAGACGTACCGACCATTTATCACTGGCCACTGTCCCTTGCCGCCGGATGAATGTAGCGTTCTATCTCAGCCGTCCACTTTAGAAATCGCCACAGGTTGCTTCGTTCCCGCCACATGAATTCCCAGAATTCCAAAAAGCCGATTTGCTGCATTTTCACGCCGCAATAGGTTTCAACACGCCACAGAAGATAGGGGCTTCGCCACGGCGTAAGGCGATGTCCGCGAGTTGCGTTCCATAGGAATCGGAGAATGTAGCGCATCGCTGTTCCCTCAGTATAGCGTTCAGGACCGGTTGTCCGTTGTCAGTTTTCCATTGTTAGTCTTTAGTCTTCAGTCAATCGAAGAATATCGCGAGGCGCCTGCTTTGAATTTGCGCAAACCGCGACGACTGAAGCTGGATGGCCGACGACCGTTCCAGCGAACTGATAAAATTCGTTTCCACCAAGGATTGGAGTTCATGGCCGACGAGAATGCGCGCCAGAAGGCTGAAGACCATTATTATGCTGCCCTTGATCTCGTGGCGGAGGGAGAACAGGAACGCGCATTGGCGGAATATGAACTGTCTCTCGCCGCTGATCCAGTTTTCACTGAAGCGATGCACGGTATGGCGCGCACATTGCAAAATCTCGGTCGTTTGGATGAAGCTGTCGCAGTCGCAAAACAGATCGCGGAACTCGATCCCGACGACGTACTCGCCTATACCAGCCTTTCCGTCCTCTACCAGAAAAAGGGGATGATTCCGGAAGCCGAGGCGGAAGCCAACAAAGCGCGGATCCTGAGCTGGAAGCAACAGTTGAAGAAAAGCTAGCTTTAGCTTTAGCGGCAAGTGACATCCGCTGACAACTCGCTTAGCGCGGAAACAATTTTCGCTGACAGCTGAAAGCTAACGGCTCAGAGCTGAAGCTCGCCCTATACCCCATACTTCTTAACTAGGTGCCGAAACGACCGGTAGGAGATCTTCAATACATCAGCCGCTCGGGTCTGGACACCGTTCGATTGGGCGAGTGCCGCCAAAAGCAGCGAACGTTCGATGTCCGCCACGTATTTCTCCATGTCGACGCCATCGGGCAGCACCGAACCCGCGGGAACCGAACCAGGGCCTCCAGCGAAGCCGACACCGGCCGCGGCAGCCCGAGCCTTAGACCGTTCGACTGGAAGTTCGACGCGAAGCTCTTCTGCCGTCTCCAGTGCTACCGCCCTTTCGATGGTGTTTTCCAGTTGCCGGACATTTCCGGGCCAGTCATAACCGCAGAGTGCAGCCAGTGAATTGCCGTTCACGCGCAAAATACTCTTCCCTGCCGCTGGAGCGTATTTTTTGAGAAAGTGACTCACCAGAAGGGGCACGTCCTCGCGCCGCTCGCGAAGTGGGGGCACCGACACTGGAATTACGCTAAGCCGGTAATATAAATCTTCGCGAAAGGTGCTTTCCGCAACTTGCCGGTCCAGGTCGCGGTTTGTTGCGGCGATGACGCGGACGTCGATCGGAATCTCCGTAGTTCCACCCACTGGACGCACGCTTCGCTCCTGCAGCACACGCAACAGCTTCACCTGCATGGTAAGGGTCATTTCGCTGATTTCATCCAGGAAGATAGTTCCCTGGTCAGCGACTTCGAACAGCCCACGTTTGTTCTGATTGGCGCCGGTGAATGCACCTTTGACGTAGCCGAACAATTCGCTCTCAAGCAGCGTCTCAGGGAAGGCGCCGCAATTGATGGAGACGAAAGGTTCGTTGGCGCGAGGTGAACAGACATGCACAGCGCGGGCGACCAACTCTTTGCCCGTTCCGCTTTCTCCATAGATCAAAATCGTGCTTTGGGTAGATGCGACGGTTCGAATCGTCGCCTTCAGTTTTTCCATCGCCGGGCTTACGCCCACGATGTTGTCCAGTGAATTCCGGGTGGCGGCATCGCGCTTGAAAGCAAAATTCTGCCGGCTCAATGTCATCTTCTCGAGCGCACGATTGATAGCGAGCTTGATCTCGTCTACCAGGCCGGGAGACTTGCGAATGTAGTCGGTGGCTCCGCCCGCTTTTACCGCTTGAACCGCAGCTTCGTAGTCGTCGACCGCAGTAATTAAGATGACCGCCGAGTCGGGAGATACCTGGTGCGCATAGCGCAGCACCTCGATGCCGTCGGTGTTAGGCATTTTGATATCTGTCACGACTACGTCATAGAGGGCACTCTCCAGCTTTTTCTTGGCTTCCTGGCCCGATTTTACGGTTTCAACTTTGTGCCCATCGCGACGCAACGCTATATCCAGCATTTCGCAAATGGAACGCTCGTCATCGCAAACCAAAATATTACCCATAGGTGCGCCCTCCTATCCCCGCAGCGGCCGCTAAGTTTTGGCCTGCATCAGACGCTGGTTGGGCTTCCATGTGTTTCAGGGTCGATGTATCCTCGGAAACGGCAGTGCGGCGGAGGCGCAGAACGAAGACGCTCCCCTCCCCAAGCTTGGAGCGGGCCCAGACTTTGCCTTCGTGCGCCTGCACAATCTGATAGACGATAGCCAGACCGAGGCCGGTTCCGCCTTCGAACTGTGATTGGAAAGGCTCGAAAATTTTCTCCGCAAGCTGGCGGCTCATACCCGGTCCGGTATCGGCAAAGTTGATTTGCCAGTCTTCTCCGATCTGCTCCAGCGAAACCTTTAGCGATCCACCGGAACTCATGGCGCGAACCGCGTTCTCGCAAAAATTCCAGAACACCTGTTTGATCTTGTCGCCGTCAGCAGTGGTACATGCTTCAGGAACGCAGTACTGCCGTTCGATTTGTATGCCTCTCTTCTCCACTACCAGCCGGTTCTCCAACAGCGTCAGGGTATCTTCCAGCAATGGAAGAAGATCGACATTGGCGAACTGGTATTGTTTGGCTCGGGAGTAAGCCAGAAAATCTGTGATGATGCCGTTCAGGCGATCGGACTCGCGTGTCACAATCTGCAGCAACTGACGATGCTCGTCACTCAAGTCGGCAATCTCGGACAACATGCTGACCGAGCCCGCGATTGAAGTCAGGGGGTTGCGGATTTCGTGCGCAATCGCGGCGGCGAGACGCCCCACTGCAGCCAGGCGATCCTGGATGCGCAAATCCCGTTCCAGACGCCGGATTTCCGTTAGATCGTCGAAAGTGTAAACGTAGCCTACTGTGTTACGTCCGGGGACGGCGAGGGCAGTGGCCATGACCCGCAGGGTCTTGCAGAAGCCGTTGGAAGCAACAAAACGCACTTCCCCATAAGATCGCTCTGAAACTATCGTCGGCAAGGGATCGAGAAAGAGTTGGGCCACTGGCTTGCGTAGGAGATCGGTTTCTGATCGCTCGAAGAGCTTCAGAGCCGCGGTGTTGGCCAGAGTGATGAATCCATCGAGTCCCGTGGTGATCAGGCCCCCGCTGATCGACTGAATAATATTTTCGTGCAGGGCACGAAGATCAGCTAACGCGCCGCTGGTGTGCTTCAGCTTTACGTCAACTTGCCGCAGCTTGGCCGCCAGCAATCCCGCGAGGTACGCAACCGCCAGGTAACCGAAGAGATTGACGAAAATGATCGCTTGCAACGCGCCCAGCCCCGGATGTGTGGTCGAATACGAAGGAATGACTTCGAAATATGTAAGTTCAAGAACCGTTACATACAGGATAAATGCCAGCGCTCCACTCAGGTATGCCCATGCGCGCGGCAGCAGTATGCAAGCGACGATGATGACCAGTGGGTAAAGGAAATTCAGCGAGCTGTCGACCCCGCCGGTTGCATAAACCACCAAGGTGACGAGCACAAGGTCGGTAAGGACCTGCAGCAGTGCCTGGATGCGTCGCTCCTCCCAGAACGACAACAAAAGCAAATAAAAAAGCGAAATGGTGTACCAGAGAAGAACCACGTTGATGAAAAGCCGTAGCGGGAACGGATTAGGGGTGAGCCGGGCAATGGCCAGCTCGATTCCGAATAGCAGGGTCAGAATGATGATTCGAACTTTCGCCAGCCAGGCCAGCCAAAGGCGTTCATCGAACATAGATTGCATGCGAGATCCGAATTCCCACTGAAAGCTTTCACCGTCCCGGATGCGTCCTGGCAGCCAGCGTGAGAAGCGTTTCAGAGCCGAAGGCAGTCGCATCGCCGACGTTGCGACGCAGCTGCCTCCGAACTTTGCAGATTAGCCCGCCAATTTGGCGATCATCGAGAACAGTGGCATGTAGAGCGAAATCACGATTCCACCGATCATGACGCCCAATAGACCAATGATGACCGGCTCCAACATCGCCAACATATCTTTGGTGGCCGAGTCGACTTCGTCTTCATAGAAGTCGGCGATTTTTTGCAACATGGCATCCATCGCGCCCGTAGCTTCGCCAACTCCGATCATCTGGGTAACCATGTTGGGGAACACGCCCGATTCGCGCAACGGGTCGACAATCGTGCGCCCCTCTTCGATCGCCTTGCGGACCTTCATCAGCGCTTCTTCCAGTACCGCGTTACCCGAGGTCTTGGCGGTGATGCTCAAGCCTTCCAGAATTGGCACGCCCGAGGTGATCAGGGTCCCAAGCGTTCGCGTGAATCGCGCGACCGCGATTTTCCGAAGCAATACGCCCAGGATCGGCATCTTGAGGAGCGTGTAGTCGAAGTAGTATCTGCCTTTGGGGTTCTTACGAATCTGCTTCATGCCAAACACGATGCCGACAATGCCCATGATAAAGAACCACCAGAATTGTCCGACAAACGCGCTAAGACCCATGACAATGCGGGTTGGCAAAGGCAGGGCGACACCGAGGCCGATAAACAGGTTGGAGAAAATAGGTACAACCCACTTCAACAGAGCTCCTACGATCAGGAAAGCCAGACTGACGACGGAAACCGGATAGATCAAAGCTGACTTCACCGCAGCCCGCAGCTTCACTGCTTTTTCGATGTAGATCGCTAACCGCTGCAGAATGATGTCGAGAATACCGCCGGTTTCGCCGGCTTCGATCATGTTAGTTGTCAGGTCGTCGAAAATCTTCGGGTACAGTTTCATGGCGTTCGCCAACGTGGCGCCGCCCTCGACCGTGGTACGCACACCAGTCAGGGTTTTCTGAAACGCCGGATTCTCCTGGTTGGCGGCCAGAATTTCCAGACACTGAACCAGCGGCAGGCCGGCATCGATCATGACCGAGAACTGCCGGAAGAAGATGGCGATGTCCTTGGTCTTTACCTTGCCGCTCCCGAAGGTGGGCATGACGAACTCTTTGCCCTTCTCCCGGATCGCGCCCGGCGTGATGCGCTCGCGCCGGAGCTGACTGGTCAGGACCTCCTTATTGACTGCCGTCCGCTCGCCGCTGATTTTCTGACCGGACTCATTTTTTCCAGAGAACGTAAAAACTGGCATGGTGATCTTCTCCTGACTGCAAATCTTTTCGCGGTCCACGGTAATCCGCGACCCGCTTTGTATTTTTACTGCGAACTATTTCTTAGCGCTTGCTGGGAGCCGCACCCTTCGCCATGGCTCCCCCGACATTGCGATTCAGCCCGGCACCGCGGTTGATCATCTCCTGCAATTCGTCGGTGTTGCTGGAGCGTGCCATGGCCACTTCCAGGGTGATCTTTTTCTGGAAATAAGCCGTTGCCAGCGCCTGGTTGAACGTCTGCATTCCGAACTTGTCCTGGCCCGACTGCATGGAAGAGTAGATCTGATGGATCTTGTCTTCGCGGATCAGGTTACGAATCGCTGCGTTTGGAACCATGATTTCCATGCACATGGCGCGGCCTTTGCCATCTGCGGTGGGCAGAAGGCTCTGGCACATAATGCCTTCCAGTACCAGCGACAATTGCGCCCGGATCTGGGGTTGCTGGTGAGCCGGAAATACGTCGATGATTCGGTTGATGGTCGAAGAAGCTGAGTTGGTGTGCAGAGTACCAAACGTCAAGTGGCCGGTTTCAGCGATCCGCAGAGCCGATTCGATGGTTTCCAGATCGCGCATTTCGCCGATCAGCACCACGTCCGGATCCTCACGAAGGGCAGCACGCAAGGCATCGGCAAAACTCTTGGTGTCAGCGTGCAGCTCGCGCTGGTTGACCACGCAGTTTTTATTCATGTGCACGAATTCGATCGGATCCTCGATGGTAAGGATATGATCGTGGCGTTCGCTGTTGATCTTGTCGATCATAGCGGCCAGAGTGGTCGACTTACCCGATCCGGTCGGCCCCGTCACCAACACCAGGCCGCGAGGCTTGTCGCATAGCTTGCTGACAATCGCAGGAAGTCCGAGTTGGTTGAAGGACTTGATCTCAAACGGAATGAGACGGAAGACCGCGGAGGTTGCGCCGCGCTGATTGAAAGTATTCGCACGGAAGCGAGCCAGACCCTTCAGACCGAAAGAAAAGTCGAGTTCGAGATTCTCTTCGAAGCGGTGCTTTTGTGAATCAGTCATCACGCTGTAGGCCAGTTGCTTGGTCTCCGCCGGCGTCATCTGCGGCAGATCTAGGGGGACGAGATGACCGTGGACGCGAATTTGCGGCGGCGAATTGGTGGTGATATGGAGGTCGCTTCCCCCCATTTCAAGCAGCCGTTTTAGAAGATCACTCAACGAAAGCGACATAATGTTCCCTTTCCTCCCAAACTTAGTGAATGGTTTCGCGTGCCACTTCTTCCAGTGTGGTCATGCCGGCAGCGACCTTAATGAGTCCGCTGCGCCGCAACGTGATCATGCCTCGCTCGATGGCCTTCTTCTTCAGTTCCAGGGCCGATGCCCCCACCAGAACCAGTTCCTTGATCTCGTCATCGACTTCCATTACTTCATACAGACCAGTTCGTCCCTTGTATCCGGTGTTGTTGCAAGTACCGCATCCTTTGCCTTTTTGAATCTTCACGGTCTTGGCTTCTTCCGGTGTGTAGCCTTCTTCGATCAAAGCCTGGGGCGGCATTTCGATGATCTCGGCGCATTCACGACAAATGCGGCGGACGAGTCTCTGGGCGCAAATGAGGTGGACCGATGTCGCCACCAGGAACGGTTCAATACCCATGTTCATCAGACGGGTGATCGTTTCGGGCGCGCCGTTCGTGTGCAATGTGGAAAGTACCAGGTGACCGGTGAGTGCGGCCTTAATCGCAATTTCAGCGGTTTCAAAATCGCGGATTTCGCCGACCAGGATGATGTTGGGGTCTTGCCGCAAGAATGCGCGCAACGACGCTGCGAAATTCAACCCGATCTGTTCCTTCATCTGTACCTGGTTGACGCCGGCCAATTGAAATTCGACCGGATCTTCCGCCGTCATGATGTTGGTGTCGGGAGTATTGAGGCGCGCGATGGACGAGTACAGAGTGTTGGTTTTGCCTGATCCCGTCGGGCCTGTCACCAGCACCATGCCATAGGGCTTAAGAATGGCTTTCTCGAACTTGGTGAGCGACTCTTGCTCGAAGCCGAGCTTGGTCATGTCCAGACGAAGGTTTTCTTTGTCCAGCAACCGCATGACGATTTTTTCGCCCCACAAGGTGGGCAACGTGCTGACGCGGAAATCGAGCTGCTTCTTCCGCCCCCCCAAACTCATTTTCAGCATGATGCGGCCGTCTTGCGGTAGGCGCTTTTCGCTGATATCCAGCTTCGCCATAATCTTCACGCGCGACGTGATGGCATCTTTCAATTTCAACGGGGGGGACATGATGCTCTGAAGAACGCCGTCAATACGGAAGCGCACACGAAATTCCTTTTCGTACGGTTCCATATGAATGTCACTGGCGCCGCGCTTAACCGCGTCTGTGAGCACAAGGTTGACCAGCTTGACGATGGGAGCTTCGTCCGCCGCCTTTTCCAGGTCGGCCAACTCCATCTCGGTTTCTTCCGATTGCAACTCGACGTCAGCATCGTTGACCTCGGTCATGGATTGCATGACTGTCTCGAGATCCTCCTGCTGCGTGGTGCCGTACGCCTTCTCGATGCTTTCCAGAATTGAGCTTTCGGACGCAACCACCGGCTCGATATTAAAACCGGTCATGAACTTGATATCGTCCATGGCGAAGACGTTGGTTGGATCCACCATGGCGATAGTCAGCGAAGCTCCGACCCGGCTCAGAGGCAAAATCTGGTACCGTTTCGCTGTTTCGAACGGAATCAACTTCACGACGGAAGGGTCAATCTCGAAGTAAGAGAGATTAATGGCAGGAACGCCGTACTGCCGCGAAAGAAAGTTAGTGACGTCTTCATCAGTAAGAAAACCGAGTTTGACCAAAGCTGAACCAAGGCGGCAGTTGCTTTCCTTCTGCACCTTCGTCGCCTGCACCAACTGTTCTGTGGTAATGACCTTCTCTTTGACCAGAAGATCACCCAGCCGTTGCGACATGCTTCAATCTCCTATCCTGCGAGCCTGATGAATACGGTTTTCGATTGCCGCGCGAAGTTGTTGCTGCATTTTCGAGGGGGGAAAGTTGCAGCCTATCGCGTTGACACAAATTGTCACCGCATATGGGTTACGGCACCAGTAACTTTGGTGCCTATGGCCGCTCTATGTCTTCCGTAACTTACGGATTCAACATCCGCACGGAACGCAGCAAAGACGGCATTCTGTGGAGGAGCGGTACAACAACGGTACAAAAATGGGAAGGGAAAGTTGGGTACTTTAGTTTCTTACTTTTCAAATCGTGGACCTGTCGATCTCTTCAGCGTCGAGAATTTAAAGTGCTGTGGAGGCCCTTTCGCTCACTCGTGTATGCGATGTTCGTACCGTGGTACAGCAACGCGGTGCGAGATTATCATGCGGGAGAAAAGCTGAACGCAGGTTTCAACGACCTGTTCATGAGCGTATATCTTCGTTACTGCGACCAATTCGTGACGGCTGATGCGGGACAAGAGAAAGCCTTGCGCGAGGTTGCGTTGGCTGCAGGTCTAGAAACGAAGATTCTGTCCTACGGTGATTCTTGCAAAAGCCTATTGGTAACGATCTAAAATAAGTGAGACAAGAGAGAGGCTATGGATGAATCGAAAGTGCCAAAGGGCGAGCGTTTGGGGCCGTCTGATATCGTAGGCACATTCCTCACCATTGGAGAACTCATTGCGGGGCTTTCAGCGCTTCCTGCCGACCTGCTCATATTCTCTGGCCGGAATAATCACAGGGGAATTTCCTTGCACCGTCGTGCGTTGATTGACCCGACAGACGATTATGTCTCATTCACTCGATTAGCGGCGGCCTGCGAGTTGAGGGCGGGTAATTTAGAAGTCCAGCGGCGTATCGGAGTCTTGCAAATGTGTGCCACCTCAGGGGTTCACCCCACGAGCTTGTGAAAAATTTCACGTCAGGTGAGGGAGCGCCATAAAGTGTTTCCCGTACCCAGATAGTGTGGGGTATCCGCCACGCAGCCTTGCAGCGCGGAAACTGGCTCAGTACGATGCATAAGCGCGTTGCCCGCGACGATCTTCGCGATTGATGACGCCGTGCGGTGGGGAGTGATTAGGGAGGAAATCCTCGCTCATGTCGTCCAGCCCCGAAGACCGAATACGTCTGCTCACTGATCAGGCCATCGCCGCCAAGACTCAGCGCGAAGTGGACGCCATCCTGCAGGAACTCAACGCCGCTATCAGAGATCACGTAGGCTATTTGCGGGCCATTGCGGTTGAGATGATTCCAGGAGCGTTTCAGGTCGGAGAGCAAAGCGGCAGACTAACTATCGAGTCGGCCAGCGCTTATCGATTTCCTTCAGAATTGCTGCAGCCCAATCGATTGCATCGGAGATTGCACAGATCGTAGCAGGGGATTACGCCCTTGCGGGATTCGCCAACGTAGGCAATTAATTTTGCTTTTCGTTCGCTACGTCGTGTTGCACTTTTTCTTCGTCTTGACTTCGATATTTTCCCTTGCCAATAATATAAAAAATCTTGCCTTGAGGGCGGCAGGAGGCTGTATGAGCACCGAACACGGGTGGTTTCATCTGTACAAGGCAGCGGTTCTGGAAACGGACTGGTCGAAGATCGAAGAGAATATACAAGCGGCGGAAAACGGGATCAAAGCGAGGCTACGCGACTTCGCGATGAACCACGGCAGAACTCCTGAAGAGAATCGAGCGATGGAGGACGCACTTAACGGACTGAAGGTTCTGCGAAACGATGTGGCTGCGTGGCTCATCGCGAAGGATAACGGGTCAATGCCAAGATTAGGTCAAAACTGAAGTCAGTTCGCCCAATTCCTTGGCCAGACGTAGCAGCCGACGATTCCGTTCGACATGTTCGTCAATCTCTGCATTACCCATCTCGGCAAGTTTGGCACCGCTGTTCAGCCAACTGCGCTGTTCGTCGAGAAGTCGGAACATCTCGACGCTTATGTGTTGTAACCTTTCATTCACTCCTACATGATCCAGATTTCCAAGCAGGCAAATCTGGTCAAGAATGAACAGTTTTTCGGGCGTATCAAACTGCTGCGATTCGAAAGCAATTAGGCAACCTTGGCAGGGTTCACGCTGTTGCGACGCAAGTGGCGGAGCCGTCTCTATTGAGTTGCGTTTAAGGATCCTCATTCAGGAAAGACTGTATCGTGCTACCGAGGTGAATGCGGGAGTATGAGTAGCCCCGTTGCCATGCCGCTTTCCAATAAAGACTTCGTCCGTCTTATCCTGCGAGAGCCGCGTACCTCACCGAGGTTGCGGTTATGGCTTTGATTCGAGTTCTTGTCGTGGATGACCATCCCAGCGTCCGCCGAACTGTTTGGACGTGATTTGTCAGACCGCAGACGGCGAACAGGCAGTTCTGAAAGGCAACAGAACTTCGGCCCGATTTAGTCGTTATGGATATAGGTCTTCCTGGAATCAGTGGGATTGAGGCTGCCCGCCAGATTCTCAAGGCCTCTCCGCAAACTCGCATCGTCTTCCTCAGTCAACACGATTCCTCGGAGATGGCAGCTCAGGCAATGAAAGCAGGAGGGCTCGGGTATGTTACAAAAATTGATGCTGCGGCAGAACTTGTTAGAGCCATTCACTCTGTGCGCGAAGGCAAGCCGTTCTTGAGTCAATGCATACGCGCTCAACGCGAGACAGTACCGACCTATAAATGGCAAGCCTCATATCAGGCGGCTGAGCTTGAAACTGAATTGACGAAGATGCAAGAACGTCTTCAACAAGCGGAATCTGAGATCCACAAGCGGCGTTTGGCGCTATCGCAGGGTCAGCGCGACACCGCTGAAGAGAGAGAAGCTCTGGTTGACGCCATGAATGGGCCTCAGTGAACACCTGAAAAGCGGCCATACATGATCAGTTCAAAACCGGCCATACTTTGGAAGCC
>Ga0207693_10000714_pt1 | contig 29875 bp, 22 predicted proteins | sample LARL81metaG_FD_184347 | JGI IMG/M metagenome (GOLD analysis project Ga0207693, IMG submission 184347) | Corn, switchgrass and miscanthus rhizosphere microbial communities from Kellogg Biological Station, Michigan, USA - LAR L8-1 metaG... | ecosystem: Host-associated > Plants > Roots >... | reverse complement strand
TCTACGGCACGCTGTGGATCATGTTCATCGCTTATGTGACGCGCTTTCTGCCCTACGGCATGCGCTACAGTTCGGCCTCGATGCTGCAGATTCACAAAGAGCTCGAAGAATCGGCGGCGATGAGCGGCGCGTCGTGGAGCATGACCTTTCGCCGCGTCGTGCTGCCGCTGTTAAAACCGGGGCTGCTGGCTGGCTTCATCTACGTCATGATCGTCTCGATCCGCGAGCTGTCGAGCTCGATCCTGCTCTACTCGCCCGGTACCGAGGTGGTATCGATCATGATCTGGGAGCTGTGGCAGAATGGGCAGTACGTTGAGCTTTCGGCGCTCGGCGTCATGCTGATCGTCGCGCTGTTCGTGCTCGTGATGTTGGCGCAGCTCGTCGGCCGGCGGTTCGGAATTGCGGAAACGTGAAGAACGCGAGGATGGGCCTGCTCAGCGTCAGATCGCTGTTCACCGAATACGCCAACGAGGGCGGCAGCGCTGTCAAGGCGGTGCAGAACGTCTCGTTCGAGGTGCCTGAGGGCAAGCTGTTCACGCTGCTCGGGCCTTCGGGCTGCGGCAAGACCACGACGCTGCGCTCCATCGCCGGGCTGGAGCGGCCGAGTGCGGGCGAAATCGAGGTCGCCGGACGTCTCGTCTATTCGTCGGAGAGGGGCATCTTCGTCTCGCCGAACAAGCGCAATTTCGGCATGGTGTTCCAATCCTACGCCATCTGGCCGCACATGAACGTCTTTCAGAATGCCGCGTTTCCGCTCCAGGTGCGCGGGCTCGCCACGGCCGAGGTCCGCGAGCGGGTCATGCGGGTGCTGCACGCGGTGGCGCTCGACGATCTCCTCGAGCGCGACGCCACCAAGCTCTCCGGCGGCCAGCAGCAGCGGCTCGCACTGGCGCGCGCCCTGGTGATGGAGCCGCAGATCCTGCTGCTCGATGAGCCGCTCTCCAACCTCGATGCCAAGCTGCGCGACCGCATGCGCTCGGAACTCAAGCGGCTGCAGCGCGATCTCAATCTCACGACGGTGTACGTCACCCACGACCAGAACGAAGCGCTCGCCCTCTCGCATGAGATCGCGGTCATGAACGAGGGTCGGATCGTCCAGATCGGGACGCCGCGCCAGATCTACGAGCAGCCCGCCGACAGGTTCGTCGCCGATTTCGTCGGCACGACCAATTTCATCGGCGGGACGGTGACCGCGCTCGCCGGCGGCCGCTGCGTCGTCAGCTCCGCCATGGGCGAGATCAAGGCGCATGCGAGCGAGGGCGTGCGCAAGGACGCCGCCGTCATCGTGTCGGTGCGGCCGGAGGACGTGGAGTTGTCGGAAGCGCCGCCGGCGGCGGACGACGGCGACAATGTCTGCAAGGGCACCATCGACGCTAAGGATTTCCTCGGCGACTACCTGGATTTTCGCGTCAAGGTCGGCGATGTTGTGCTGTCGGCAAAAGCGCACCCTTCGCTGCGCACGCCGACCGGCGATTCGATCTATCTGCGCATGAAGGCGGATAAATGCGTCGTCATCAGTCATCGGTGATCAGCACTCAGGACGCGCTCTACTTTTTCCGATGACTTGACGGCTGATTGGCGACACCCGGAAGGAGCAAGGCATGGGCAAGGACGCCATCGTCCCGGAAGAGCTGGCGAAGAAATTTTCCACCGAAAAGGACACGCCTTATCTGCGCTGGGTCCGCGGCGAAGGTCTCGACATCATCAGCGCACACTACGTGCGCAACTTGCGCACGGTCGAGCTTAAGCCGTGGGCGCGGCGCGGCGGACGCGGCGTCTACATCAATCATGAGGCCTCGCGCACATCCAATGACTGCTACGTGTGCGAAATCCCGCCAGGCAAGAAGCTCGAGCCGCAGCGACAGCTGTTCGAGGAGATGATCCTCGTGCTCGAGGGCCGCGGCTCGACCAGCGTGTGGAACGACGCCGGCCGGCGCATCACCTTCGAGTGGAAGGCGGGCGCCATGTTCGCTATCCCGCTCAACTGCTGGCACCAGCACTTCAACGGCTCCGGGCAGGCGCCGGCGCGCTTTGTCGCCGTGACCAATGCGCCGCCGGTGATCAATCTCTACGAGGACGCCGAGTTTGTCTTCAATTGCGAGTACGACTTCAAGAACCGCTTCAACGGGGAGCCCGACTATTTCAGCGCCAAGGGCGAGCAGAAGGGCCTCCTCCTCGTCACCAATTTCGTCGCGGACGCAGTCAACCTGCCGCTGATCAGCGCGAAGGAGCGCGGTGCCGGCGGCGGCCACATCCGCTTCAACATGGCCAAGGGCTCGATGAACAGCCACATCTCCCAGTTTCCGATCGGTACCTACAAGAAGGGCCACGCGCACGGTCCGGGCGCGCACGTGATCATCCTATCGGGCGAGGGCTACTCGCTGATGTGGCCCGAGGGCGACGCGCCGAAGCAGTACGATTGGGAGGTCGGCACGCTGATCGTGCCGCCGAACATGTGGTTCCACCAGCACTTCAACGCCGGCACCGCCCCGGCGCGGTACCTCGCCTTCAAGCACGAGGGCGTCGCCATCCGCAACGCACAGGGCGTGCCCAAGGCCTGGATCAGCCGGCGTCTCGGCGGCGACCAGATCGACTACGCCGATGAGATCCCGATGGTGCGCAAAATCTTCGCCGAGGAGCTTGCCAAGCACGGTCTCGCCCCGCGCATGGATCAGGCTTATGCGCAGGAACTCGCCGACCTGCCGCCGCCGGCGGCGAAGACGGGGTAGGCGGTCGCGCGCGCGACTAATGCATGCCGCGGGTCACGACGGCCGCAGCGCCCGCGCGGCGGAGCGCAAGACATGCCCGGGCTCGCGATGCACGCGCTCGCCCCACAGCCGCCGGTGCAGCTTGTCGAGGAGGAGGTAGATCACCGGCGTGGTGTAGAGGGTGAGCAGCTGCGAGATGAGAAGCCCACCCACGATGGTGATGCCGAGCGGCCGGCGCAGTTCCGACCCCGGGCCGGTTGCGAGCACCAGCGGCACCGCCCCGAGCAGCGCCGCCATGGTCGTCATCATGATCGGCCGGAAGCGCTCGAGACAGGCCTCGTAGATCGCCCGTTCCGGCGCCAGGCCGCGCTTGCGCTCGCCTTCAAGCGCGAAGTCGACCATCATGATTCCGTTCTTCTTGACGATGCCGATCAACAGAATGATGCCGATGAAGGCGATCAGCGACAGCTCGGTGTTGAAGATCTGCAGGGCCAAGAGGGCGCCGAGTCCTGCCGAGGGTAGGGTGGAGATGATCGTCAGCGGATGCGCCAGGCTCTCGTACAGCACGCCGAGCACGATGTAGACGGCGATGAGCGCCGCCAGAATCAATAACGGCTGCGCGCCGATGGAGTTGCGGTAGGCGCGCGCATCGCCGGCGTATTCTGCGTGGAGCGAGTCGGGAATGTGCAGCTCGGCGATCGCCTGATCGACGAGCCGCGTCGCCTGCTCGATCGGTGTGTTCTCATCGAGGCTGAAGCTGATGGTGATGGAGGGAAACTGCCCCTGGTGGTTGACCACGAGCGGGGACAGCCCGCGCCCGATCGTGGTCACGGCGGTGAGGGGAACCTGGGTGTTGCCGGCGCCGGCGACGTAGATGCGGGCCAGATCGGTGGGGTCGCGTTGGTAGCGCGGATCGATTTCGAGAATGACGCGATACTGGTTGCGCTGGGTATAGAGCGTCGACACCTGGCGCTGAGCGTAAGAATCGTTGAGCACATTGGCGATGTCCTGCACACGCACGCCGAGCCGTGAGGCTGCGGTTCGGTCGATCGCCACGTTGACCTGCAAGCCGCCTTGCTCGCGATCGGTCGAGACATCGACCAGTCCGGGTAGCGTCTGGATCTTCGCCAGGACGCGGGGCGCCCAGGTCACGAGCTCGTTATAGTTGGTATCCCACAGCGTGAATTGATAGGTGGAATCGGTCTGGCGACCGCCGACCCGCACGTCCTGCATCGGGAAGAAGAACACGCGCAGCCCCGGGATGTCGGCAGTTTTCTGTCGCAGCCGGTTGGCCACCGCTTGCGAGTTGAGTCCTCCGCGTTCGGCCAGCGGCTTGAGGCCGATGAACAGGTTGCCGCGGTTGACCGAGGCATTCCAGCCCGTGGTGCCGATGGACGAGCCGACGTTGGCGACGGCGGGATCTGCCCGCACGACCGCTTCCGCCTTCTGCTGCAGGTCGTACATCGCCGGGAACGACACCTCGGTCGACGCCTGCGTCCCGCCGAAGATCAGGCCGGTATCGTCGAGCGGAAAAAAGCCCTTCGGCGTGCGGACGTAGAGCATGACCGTGATCGCCAACGTTGCGCACATGACGAGGAGCATGAGCGCGCGGTGCTCAAGCACGGCGCCGAGGCTCCGCCCATAGAAGCGCACCATTGCGCCCAATACGCGCTCAACCATCCGATCGAGCCAGGTGACGTTGGGACTCGGCGGCTTGCGCACGAAATGCGCGCAGATCATTGGCGTCACCGTCAGCGAGACCGCAGTCGAGACGGCGATGGCGAAGGCCAGCGTGACCGAAAATTCCCGGAACACGCGGCCGACCAGCCCGGTCATGAACAACAGCGGGATGAACGCGGCGACCAGCGATATGCTGATCGAGAGCACGGTGAATCCGATTTGCCGCGCGCCCTCGATGGCCGCGCGGAACGGCGACATGCCCTTTTCGAGATTGCGGAAGCAGTTCTCGATCATGACGATAGCGTCGTCGACCACGAACCCGACCGAGACCGCCAGCGCCATCAGCGATAGATTGTCGATCGAGAAGCCGGCGAGCCACATCATCGCACACGTGCCGGCGAGCGACAGCGGAACGGTCACACCGGCGGCGAAGGTCGCCGCCACGCGGCGCAAGAACACGAACACGACCAGCATAACCAAAACGATGGTCGCGATCAGGGTGAGCTGCATGTCCTCTACGCTGGCGCGGATCGTCTGGGTGCGATCGGACAGCACCGAAATGTCGATGCCGGTGGGGATCCAGCGCTTGATCTCGGGAAGCAGCGCATAGATGCGGTCGACGGTCTCGATCACGTTGGAATTGGCCTGCTTGTTGATCACAAGCAGCACCGACGGCTGGCCATTGAACCAGGCGGCTGCCCGATTGTCGCGCACCCCGAGCTCGATCGAAGCGACCGAGGAAAGTCGGACGACCGTGCCGTTGGCGGAGCGTACCACGATCGGGTCGTACTCCGCCGCGGTCCGAATCTGATCGTTGGCAGAGATGGTGACCGCGCGCTCCGCGCTGTTGAAGGTGCCGATCGGCCCGACCGCGTTGGTGTTGGCGATGGCAGTGCGCACGTCCTCGAAGGCCAAGCCCATCGAAGCGAGCGCGATCGGATCGACCCGAACGCGAATGGCAGGCTGCTCGGCGCCATTGACGGTGACCTCGGCGACCCCTTCGATCTGCGCGAGCCGCTGTGCGATCACGCTGTCGGCGGCGTCATAGAGCACGCTCGGCGGAAGGTTCTTGGAGGTGAGCGCCAGGATCATGATCGGCGTCGCCGCCGGATTGGATTTGCGGAAAGTCGGAGATGATGGCAGATCGGCCGGCAGGTCCGTGAGCGCGGCGTTGATCGATGCCTGCACGTCGCGCGCGGCGCCATCGATGTTGCGGGCGAGATCGAACTGGATGGTGACGCGCGTGCTGCCCAACGAGCTGCGCGAGGTGAGTTCGGTGACGCCGGCGATTTCGCCGAGCCGGCGCTCGAGCGGCGCGGCAACCGTCGCCGCCATGGTCTCGGGATCGGCGCCCGGCCGACTGGCGGTGACGTTGATGGTGGGAAAATCCACGGTCGGCATGCTGGCGACCGGCAGGAAACGGTAGGCCACCGCGCCCACCAGAAACAGGCCGATCGCGAGCAGCGTGGTGCCGACCGGCCGGCGGATGAAGGGTTCGGAGAAACTTGCGCCGCTCATGGCGTCACTCCGCCGGGCGCTGCGACGGCTCGGGCTCGTCCGGCAGCTCGAGCTCGGTCTGCCGCAGCGCTGGGCGGCTCAACCGCGTCTTCAGGCGCTCCATCGCGAGATAGACGACCGGGGTGGTATAGAGCGTCAACAACTGGCTCAGCAGCAGTCCGCCGATGATGGTTATGCCGAGCGGGTTGCGCAGCTCCGAGCCAGTCCCCGATTCGAACGCGAGCGGAATCGCGCCGAACAGCGCCGCGAGCGTCGTCATCATGATCGGACGGAACCGCAACAGCGATGCCTGCACGATCGATTCGCGCGGCGAGAGTCCCTGATTGCGCTCGGCTTCGAGCGCGAAGTCGATCATCATGATCGCGTTCTTCTTCACGATGCCCATCAGCAAGACGATGCCGATGAGGGCGACCACCGAGAGGTCCTGCTTGTAGAGCATCAGCGCGAGCAACGCGCCGACGCCGGCCGACGGCAAAGTCGACAAGATGGTGAGCGGATGTATGAAGCTTTCGTAGAGCACGCCGAGCACGATGTAGATCGTGACCGCGGCCGCCAGGATCAGCCAGGGCTCCCCGGCAAGCGACTTCCCGAATTCGGCGGCGTCGCCGGAATAGCTGCCGGTCACCGAACTCGGCATGCCGATTTCGTGCTCGGCCTGCGAAATCGCCGTGACCGCGTCGCTGAGCGCCGCCCCGGGGGCGAGGTTGAAGCTGAGCGTCACCGCCGGGAACTGCTCCTGATGCGCGACCACCAAAGGGGCGGTGGTGTGCTGGTAGCGACCGATTGCGGTCAACGGCACCATGGCGGCGCCGGAGACCGTCGGGATGACCGTGGGCGAGGTCGAGGTCAACGAGGTGGACTGGGCCACCGCCTGAACGCCGGAGGCAGGGACGTAGAGCTTCGCGAGTGAGGTCGGATCGTTCTGGTATTCCGGTTTCGCCTCGAGGATCACGCGGTACTGGTTGGCTTGACCGTAGATGGTCGAGATTTGCCGCTGGCCGAAAGCGTCGCTCAAGGTGTCGATCACGGTTTGCATGGACACGCCGAGCCGCCCGGCCACTTCGCGATCGACCTGAATATCCAAGGCAAGGCCGTAGTCCTGCGCTTCCGAGACGACCTCGCGCAGCACCTCGGAGCGCTGCAGTTGCTGCACCAAGCGCGTGGCCCAGTCGGCGAGCTCCTTGGGATCGGTCGCGGTGAGCGTGTACTGGTATTGCCCGCGGCTCAGGCGGGTCGAGATCTGGATGTCCTGCACCGGGCGAAAATAGACGATGACGCCGGGTACAGCCGCGACCGCGCGCTGCAGCCGTTCGATGATCGCGGTCACGGGCGTCTGCCGTTCGTCGCGCGAGCGCAGCGTGATAGCGAGCCGTCCGGCGTTCGGCGTGGCGTTGATCGGGGTCACCCCGATGACGGAGACGACGCCGGTCACGTCGCGATCCTTGCGGATGGCCTCCTCGACCGTCGCCTGCAGGCGATTCATCTCGGTGAACGAGATGTCCTGTCCGCCTTCCATGACCGCAAAAATCAGCCCAGTGTCTTGGAGCGGCAGAAATCCTTTGGGAATGATGATGTAGAGCCAGATCGTGGCGACGAGCGTGACGCCGGTGACGATGAGCGTCAGCCGCTGGTGGCGCAGCACCCACTCGAGGCTCTGGTGATAGAGCTCGACCGTGGCGTCGATCGAGCGGTGGAATATCCGTGCGATGCCGGCGCTCGCGGGCGCCTCCGACTGGTGACGCAGCAGTCGGCTGCACATCATCGGCGTCAAGGTCAGCGAAACGACCGCCGAGGTCACCACCGCGATGGTCAGCGTGAGCGCGAATTCCCGGAACATGCGGCCGACCAGGCCGGTCATGAACAGGAGCGGGATGAAGACCGCGATCAGCGAGACCGTGAGCGAGATCACCGTGAAGCCGATTTCGCTCGCGCCGCGCAGTGCGGCTTGAAACGGCCCCTCCCCGTTCTCCATGTGGCGCACGATGTTCTCGATCATGACAATGGCGTCGTCGACGACGAAGCCGGTGCCGATCGTCAGCGCCATGAGCGACAAGTTGTCGAGGGAAAATCCGCAGAACCACATGATGCCGAAGGTCGCGACGATCGACAGCGGCAGTGCGACGCCGGCAATGATGGTGGCGCGGATGGTGCGCAGGAAGATGAGCACGACGGTGATGACCAGCGCCACGCTCAGTATCAAGGTGAATTGCACGTCGCGGACCGAGGCGCGGATGCTGGCGGTGGCGTCGTGCACCACGGTAAGGGTGGCCCCGATCGGCATCGAGCGTTGCAGTTTCGGCAGCTCGTTCCTGATGCGCTGAACCGTCTCGATCACATTGGCGCCGGGTTGGCGCTGAATGTCGACGACCACCGCCGGCATGCCCTGGTAGAAGCCGCCGACCTTGCTGTTCTCGAGCCCGTCGATCACGTCGGCCACGTCGCGGAGCAGGACGGGGGCGGTGTTGCGGTAGGTTACGATGACGTTGCGGTAGGCATCGGCCGCGGCGAGTTGGTCGTTGGCTGCGATGGTGTAGGACTGGTGCGCGCCGTCGAGCGCGCCCTTGGCGCCGGCGACGTTGGCGGCGATGATGACGTTGCGCAGGTCCTCCAGCGAGATGCCGTAATTGGTGAGGCGAGACAGATCGGCCTGGATGCGGATGGCGGGACGGATATTGCCCTGCACGGTGACGCGGCCGACGCCGGAAATTTCGCTCAAGCGCTGCGCCAGCAGCGTGTCGGCGATGTCGCTGAGCGCGCGCAGCGAAATCGTGTCCGAGGTGATTGCCAGTGTCACCATCGGTGCATCGGCCGGATTGACCTTGGAATAGACCGGCGGATACGGCAGGTTTCGTGGCAGCGTGGCTGCCGAAGCATTGATCGCCGCTTGGACATCCTGCGCGGCCGCATCGATGTCGCGGCTGAGCTCGAATTGCAGCGTGATCTGGCTGATGCCGAACGAGCTCGAGGATGTCATCAGCTGGAGCGCGGGAATCTGCCCGAAATTGCGCTCGAGCGGCGCCGTCACCAGCGAAGCCATCACGTCGGGGCTTCCCCCGGGGAGCTGGGTGGTGACCTGAATGGTGGGGAAATCCACCTGCGGAAGGGAAGAAACCGGCAGCCACATATAACCGAGCAGGCCGCCGAGCATCACCGCGACCCCGAGCAGCGATGTCGCGATCGGGCGGTGGATGAACGGCGAAGATACGCTCATGGAGTGGCGGTCCGCGGCAGGCCCGCGCTCGGACTACCCTTCCCTTTCTCGCTTCCACGCTTGCCGCGCGCGCCATCGGGACGCGACTGCCCGGCGGGCGCGATCTGGCCCGCGTTCTCCGCATCGGATACCGCCACCTGCGCGCCCTCGGTGAGGCGGGCAAAACCGGTCGTGACCACTTGCTCGCCGGCCTGCAGGCCGGTAGCGACTACGGCGCGTGAATCGTCCTGCTGCGTCAGCGTCACCGGCCGCACCGTAACCGTGTTGCCTTGCTTGAGCACATAGACGAATGCCCCGTTGGGGCCGCGCTGGATCGCAGCGGTCGGCACCACCACCGCCTGCCGCAGCGTGTCGATGAGGACGCGAACGTTGACGAATTGACCGGGCCAAAGCTGAAGGTCATTGTTGGGGAACTCGCCCCTCAGCTTGACCGTGCCGGTGGTCTGATCGACCTGATTGTCGATCACCATCACCTTGCCTTTGTCGAGCGTGCCCTTGCCGTCGGAGCTCAAGGCGTCGACCGGCAGGTCGCCTTCGGCCATGCCCCTGGTGAGTTCGGGCAGATTCTGTTGCGGCAGGCTGAAGAACACCGAGATCGGCTGCAGCTGCGTGAGGATCACGATCCCGGTCGCTTCCGCGCTGCGCACCAGGTTGCCGGCGTCGACCAGACGGATGCCGGTGCGGCCGGCGATGGGCGCGATGATGTCAGTGTAGGACAGGACGGCGCGTGCGTTGTCGACCGCCGCTTGATCGAGCTTGATCTGCGCCTCGAGCTGCGCGACCAGGGCCCTTTGGGTATCGAGCTGCTGCTTGTTGACGGCATTGGTGGCCGCCAGGCGGGTGTAGCGGTCCAAGTCGAGCCTGGCATTGGCGAGTTGGGCTTCGTCCTGCGCTTTCTTGGCGACGGTCTGGTCGTAGGCCGCTTGGTAAGTGACGGGATCGACCTTGGCCAGCACGTAGCCCTTGGGGACGTCCTGTCCCTCCTTGAAGGAGATTTCGACGATTTTGCCGTCGACCTGCGATCGCACCGTCACGGTGTTGAGCGCTTTGGCGGTGCCGACCCCGTCGAGATAGACCGGCACATCGGCCAGTCGCGCGGCGGTGGCGAGAACGGGAACAGGATCGTTCGCCGCAGGACCGCCGCGGCGGCCGCCTTTCGATACCGCCGCCAGCGTTTGCTGCCAGTGCGGCATGTAGTAGACGCCGACCACCGCCGCGATGACGAGCGCGGCAATGAAGAATACTGTGATTCGTCGTTTGAGGGTCATTGCACCACGCCGGCCGCGGCTCCCGGCGGCATCCAGCCGCCGCCGAGCGCCTGAAAGAGACTCAAAACGGCCTGCAACCGCGCAAGCCGCGCGAGCGAGTAATTGTCTTCCGCGGTGAACAGCGTCTGCTGCGTCTGCAGCACGGTGACGAGGTCGATGGTGCCCTCGCGCAGCCGTGCTTCCGAGAGCCGGAACGCTTCGCGCGAACTGTTGACCACGATCTGCTGCAAACGTTCCCGCTCCAGCGACTCGGCGATGGCGATGAGTGCAATCTCCACGTCGCCGAAGCCGGAGAGAATGGTCTGGCAATATGCCTTCACCAGCTCGAACTGCTTTCCCTGCGCTAATTCCAGCTGTCCCTCTAGCCGGAAACCGTCGAGCAGCGGCTGCGTGATATTGAGCGCGATGTTGTAGAACGCGTTTTGCGGCGTGAAGAGGAGTTTGAGTACGTTGCTTTCGTATCCGGCTTGGCCGGTCAGCGAAATGCTCGGGAAAAAGGCGGCGCGCGCCGCCTCGACGCTCGCATCGGCGGAGGCGAGGTTGGCTTCAGCGGCGCGGATGTCCGGGCGCTGGAACAGTAGTTCCGAGGGCAGCCCGGGAGTGACGCGCGGGATCGCCAGCCGGTAGATGTTGCCGCCTTTGATGACGACCTCGACCGGCGGCTTGCCGATGAGCACGGCGAGGACGGCGATGTTCTGGCGCACCGCCTGATCGAAGATGGGGATGTTCGCGCGCACCTGGGCCACCAGGCTTTCCTGCTGTGCGACGTCGAGTTGCGAGGCGGTGCCGGCTTCGAACCGCTGCTTGATGAGATTGAGAATCCGGCTGGCCGCCTCGACGTTGCTCTGATTGATCCGCAGTCGATCCTGGGCCGAGAGGACCTGGAAATAGGCATTGCCGACCGCCGCCATGGTCGAAAGCACGACCACCTCTTTGTTGAAGCGGCTGGCAACGGCGGTTTCCTGCGCCGCGCGCGAGAAAGCCCGGTTCTTGCCCCAGAAATCGATTTCGTAGCTGGCGTTGAGCGCGGCATGGAACAGGTTCCGCTCGGGTACGCCCGCGCCCGCGTTCCTGAAGCGCTCGGCAAAACCCGCGAAGTCGACCTCGGGCAATAAGGCGGCGCCGATGATCTTGGCCTGCGCGTCGGCCTGTATGATGCGGCCGATAGCTGCGCCGATGTCGAGATTTGCGAGCTGCGCTTCCTCGATCAGGTTGGTGAGTTCGCGCGAGCGAAAGCCCCGCCACCAATCGAGCGCCGGCGGCGCGGACTCGCCCTGTCCCGCGCCATATTTGGGCGGGATGTCGGGCGCGAGGTCCGGCCGCGCGGTGGGAAAAGTACACTCGGACAGCATTTGCACGAGAGTTAATCCCATAAACACGACAAAGACGGGGCGAAGGGTTCCCGCGCCGGCCGCCCGGGCACGCGTGCGCCACCGGTCGAACATGGGACCGAGTTTCAACGCTATGGACCCCCGTGGACACGGGGCTTTAGCGTTAACGCCACGCACGCCTTCCCCAACCGCCTGCCAGCCAATTCGCCATCCTATCAGCCCGACCCGCCCCGACCCACTTAATTAAAAGACATGTTGGGCTTGAGGCAGCATCGAACGCCGCTCGGCACGGTTCGCTCAAGCCTTCAAGCGGCTGATTCGAAACGGCTATTTTCGGCAGAGCAGTTCGTAGCCGCTCGACCCTTGAGCCCAACCGGGGCTAGGCCGCGACGTGGCTCTTCGCGTCCTTGGTGGCGGCGAGATACCAGTCGAAAATCTCCGCGCCGTTCCAGTGCAGCACGCCGGAAAAACGGCGCGCATGGTCGTAGATCGCTTCGAGGTATTTGATCCGGTGCGGTTGGCCGCTGATGTAGGGATGGATCGCCAGCGCCATGATCTTGGCGCGGTTCTTTCCCTCGGCGTAAAGGCGGTCGAATTGATCGATGGCACGCCGCGCGAGGTATTCGCTTTCGTGGTGCTGGATGATCATCATGCCGATGTCGTTGATCTCGACGGTATAGGGGAGCGTGACGAGCGGCCCCTTGGCCGTGCGAATGACCGTCGGCTCGTCGTCATAGACCCAATCGCCGATGTATTTCACGCCGGCGCTGACGAGGAGCTCCGGCGTTTCGAATGTCTGCGTCAGGCCTGGTCCTAGCCACCCGAGCGGGCGCGTGCCGGTGAAGCGCTCGAGGATGTCCATCGAGCGGTTGATCATCGCCGCCTGGTCTTCCACCTTATGGATCGGCATTTGGTCGTAGGCGTGGCCCATAAATTCCCAGCGCAGGCGCTTGGCTTCCTCGGCGACGCGGGCGTAGTCCTCGCAGGTGCGCGCGTTGATGGCGAGCGTCGGCCGCAATCCGAGCCGCTCGTAAAGCTCGAAGAAGCGCCACGCCCCGACTCGCATGCCGTATTCGTGCCAGCTCCAGTGCGGCACATCGGGAAGCAGCGGCACCCCCGTCGGCGCGGGAAGGACTTGACGCGGCATCGGCCTCCCGATGTCCCACACTTCGTAATTGACGATGGTCCAGAACACGAGCCGCGCATCGCCCGGCAATTTGAGCGGCGGCCGGTCCACGATCGCGGAGAAATCGCAGCGCTCCCGCGGCAGCATAGGGGTGGTCGTCATGGAATGGGAGCTCCTCCTGCGTTCTGCGGCATGATAGGGCTGCGCGCCGCGATGATCCACCTCGCACTCCCGTCGCATTGCGGTGCGGCATCGTGGTGACGCGCGGCCGCGTACATCCGGCTATGCTGCGCGAAAGTTTAGGAAGGCGAAAGCGGAAATGGACCTGAGCAAGAGGCCGATGGTGTCCGCGGCCGGAGATCCTAGCTCGCGCTGGCCTCACGACGTCGCGCAGGCAACGCATAGCCCCGGGTCTGGGTGGCTTGCGGCTCCCGGGCGAGTGGCGATCTCGGCCGGGCGCCTTCCGCTCGCCCTCACGCTGTTGATCTTCATGCTCGCCTTCCTGCTGCCGGCCTCGCCCTGGCTTTCCGGCCGCCTGACAATCCCATGGGATGCGAAATCGCAGTTTTTCCCGCAGGTTCAGTTTCTTGCGAGCTCGTTGGCGCGCGGCGAATGGCCGTGGTGGTCTCCCAACGTCTTCGCCGGCTGGGCGCAAGTTTCCGATCCGCAGTCGCTCTTGTTCTCTCCGCTCCATGTATTGCTGGCGGCCGCCAACGCCGCGGTCAGCCTGCGCGCCTTCGATGCCGTGACTTTCGCCTATTTGCTCCTCGGCGGCTTCGGCATCATCCTGTTCTTCCACGATCGCGGCTGGCATCCGGGCGGTGCGCTGGTCGCCGCGATGGCGTTCGCGCTCGGCGGCGCGGCCAGCGCGCGCATTCAACATACCGGCCAGATCATCAGCCTGGCGTATCTGCCGCTTGCGCTGTGGCTCTTGGCGCGCGCGCTCGAGCGCTCCTCGTGGCGGGCAGGGCTCGCGGCCGGTGCGGTCGCCGGGTTGATGGCGGTGGGCCGCGATCAAGTCGCGCTGCTGTCGCTCTATGTGCTCGCCGGCTTCGTGCTGGCGCATTGGGCCGCGGGCGGGCAAGCGCTCGCCCGCGTGCGCGCGAGCATCGTGCCGCTTGCCGCCGCCGCGGCGAGCGCCACGCTCATCGCCGCGGCGCCGATCGTCATGACGATGCTTCTGGCGGCGCGCTCGAACCGCCCCGAAATCAGCTTTGCGGTGGCGGCGGCTGGCTCGATCCACCCCGTGCATCTCTTGCAGTTCGCATTTGCCGATCTCTTCGGCGCCATGAACCCGGACATCGACTATTGGGCGCCGGAAAGCCCGATCTGGGACGCCGCCTGGGGATCGCCTGGCCTCTACCTCTCTCAGAACATGGGTCTCGTTTACGCCGGCGCGCTGACCATGGTCGCCCTGGTGTCGTTCGGCCTGGTGCGTGGCCTCGCCTGGGCGGGCGAGATCAGGGTGCTCACCATCGCCGCCGCCCTGGTGCTGCTTTACGCGCTTGGCGCCTACACGCCGGCGTTCCAGCTGATGTACGACCTGCTGCCCGCGGTCGCGCTCTACCGCCGTCCTGCCGACGCCACGTTCGTGCTGGTTGCCTTGGTCGCGTTGATTGCCGGTTATCTCGTCCATCGCTGGCTCACGGGCACGGTGGCGCCGGCGAGCCGGCTGCAGCGCGCTTGCGAGATCGCCTGCCCGGTTGTGCTGGTCGCCGGCGCGCTGGCGCTGGCCTACTCCGTCGTCGGCTTCGCTCTAGCCATCGTGCCCGTGATCAGCGCCGTCGCGTTCACGGCGGCGTCGATCGCGGTTCTTCTTTTCGCCCGCCGGATGAATGCGCGCTCGCCCGTTGCCGCCGCGGCTCTCATCGCCGCGTTCATGGCCGTCGACCTCGGCTGGAACAACGCGCCGCATGTTTCGACGGCGCTGCCGGCCGATCAGTTCGAGGCGCTGCGCCCGAACACGAACGACGAGACGGTGCGGCTGCTCAAGGCGCGGCTTGCCGCCGCCGCCGCGCCCGACCGGCGCGACCGGGTGGAGCTCATCGGTATCGACTACCACTGGCCGAACCTGTCGCTCGCCCAAGGCTTCGATCATGTGTTCGGGCACAATCCGTTGCGGCTCTCGTGGTTTCGCGAGGCAACTCACGTGGGCGACACCGTCGCCATCCCCAGCCAGCGGGTGTTCTCGCCGCTTTATCCGTCATACCGTTCGGCCTTCGCCGATCTGCTCGGCGTTCGCTTCATCGCCACCGGGGTGCCGGTGGAAGAGATCGACTCCTCGCTCAAGCCGGGTGATCTCAATTTCATCGCGCATACCAAGGACGCTTACGTCTACGAGAATCCCCGCGCGCTGCCGCGGGTGATGCTGCTGACGGACTGGCGTGTTGCCGATTTCGACGAGCTGTTGCACAGCGGCTGGCCGCCGGTCGATCCGCGCCAAACCGTGCTGCTGATGAAGGCGCCGGTCGGCGTCTCGCCTGGCGCGGCCGCCAGCGACGCCGAGAATACCGGCAGCGCGCGGCTGCTGCGCTACGCCAACACCGAAGTCGTGGTGAGCGTCCAAGCGCCGATCGGCGGCATTCTCCTGCTCAACGACGTCTGGCAGCCGTGGTGGCGCGTGAGCATCGACGGCATCGATACTGAAATGCTCAAAGCCAATGTGATCTTTCGTGCCGTGGTCTGTCCGCGCGGTCAGCACGTGATCCGTTTCAGCTTCCATCCTTTCGCCGGTGCTTTCGCAGAAATGATGCAGAAATTGACACACGCGCGGGTGAGCGAGCCGTAAGGGGGCTTGCGGCCGATCCCATTCCTTTCTGGACCCGTGCCGCGCAGATCGCATAAAGTCGCGGCCCGCGCGGGCGGGGGCATGCAATTCCCGCGCGTGTTCCGAATGAAACGATGCCCATGAGCACCTCGCAGCGCGTTTCGTCTCTCATTGCGGTCGCGGCGTTATCGCTCCTCTCGGCGGCGGCGTCGGTGGCGCAGGATTATCCGTCGCGCCCGATCAAGATGATCGTGCCGTTCGGCGCCGGCGGTCCGACCGACATTTTCACGCGCTTGCTGGCCGAGGAGCTGCGCAAAGCGCTCGGCGAACCGTTAGTGATGGAGAACCGGCCGGGTGCCGGAACCATCATCGGCACCGATGCCGCTGCAAAGTCGCCGCCGGACGGCTACACGCTGCTAATGATGTCCGCGACGCAGACGACGACCGAGACGCTGGTCCCCAACAAGTCGTACAAGTTGTTGCGCGACTTCGTGCCGGTGGCGTCGCTGCTCAATTCCGAATTGGTCATGGTCGTGCACCCCTCGGTGCCGGCGAACACGGTCGAGGAATTCATCGCGCTCGCCAAGGCGAAGCCCGGCGCGCTCAACTATGCCTCCTCCGGAGTCGGCTCGAACTATCATATGGCCGGCGAGCTTTTTAAGACCCTCACCGGCACGGACATGCTGCACGTGCCGTACAAGGGCAGCACCGGCGCACGCAACGACATCATCAGCGGGCAGATCGAAATGATGTTCGATTCGGTGCCGAGCATGGCGCCGATGATTCAGGCCGGGCGGGTCAAAGCGTTCGGCACGACCGGGAAGGTGCGCTCGGCCATCCTCCCCGGCGTGCCGACATTGTCGGAAGCCGGGGTTCCCGGCTACGAAGCGACGATTTGGATCGGCCTCATGGCGCCGGCGGGCACGCCCCAGCCGATCGTCGCGCGGCTCAACGCGGAGATCAACAAAATCCTTACGCGGGCGGACGTACGGCAGGCATGGGAGAAGCAGGGCGCAACTGCAATGGCGATGTCCCCCGATGAGTTCGGCGCTTATATCCAGGCAGAGATCGACAAATGGGCCAAAGTCATCAAAGCCAACGGCATAAAGCCGGAATGAGCGCGGTTGGATGGCGTTCGTCGCAACGAGGGGAGGAGCCCTAGCATGAACAAGCCGGTTTCATCTGTCGCCGCCATCCGCGGCGAGGAGCACTGGACTGACAAAGGCAGCGATGTGCGCTTGTTTCTGTGGAACAAGCACGGCGGGGATCCTTCCGGACCCGCGGGACGCATCTTGTTCGTGCACGGCTCGTCCATGGCCTCGCAGCCGACCTTCGACCTGCAGGTGCCGGGACGCGCAGACTCCTCAGTGATGGATTTCTTCGCCGCGCGCGGCTACGACACCTGGTGCGTCGACATGGAGGGCTATGGCCGCTCCACCAAGACCCGCGACAACAATGCGCCGATCGCCTATGGCGCCGACGACTGCTTCGCGGCCGCGGCCTACATCCACAAGCTGCGCGGTAAACGCCCGCTTCTCGTGTACGGAATTTCGTCCGGCGCCTTGCGCGCGGCCTTGTTCACCCAGCGTCACCCGGACATGGTCGCGCGACTCGCGCTCGACGCCATGGTATGGACCGGCGAAGGTTCGCCGACCCTTGCCGAGCGCAGCAAACGATTGCCCGAGTTCCGCGCAAAGAACCGGCGCCCGATTGACCGCAAATTCGTGCGCTCGATCTTCGAGCGCGATCATCCCGGCACCGCCGATGATGTCGTCATCGAGGCATTCGCCGACGCCATACTCGCGCTCGACGATTCGGTGCCGACCGGCACCTACGTCGATATGTGCGGCAATCTGCCGGTCTGCGATCCTGAGAAAATCACCGTCCCCACCCTCATTATGCGCGGCGAATACGACGGCATCGCGAGCTTTGCCGACCTTCTGAAGTTCTTCGAATTGTTGCCCAACCCGGACAAGCAGTTCGCCGTGATGCCGGGCATCGCGCACGCCTCCTTCCACCAGAAGAACTACGCCACCTGCTATCACATCCTGGAAAGCTTCTTCGCGCAGCCGGCGCCGGTCTATCGCGGCGGGAGCTGACCGCCGCCATATGGTTTCCACGGTTCTGCCATCCTGTAAGCGCAGGATCGATGCCGAGGGAGCGGGGGGATAGGCATGATTTTTCGACACCGCTACGTGCGCCTTGGCGCGCGCTTGTCCGCTATTGCGGCGGCGGCGCTGCTCTGCGGCTGCATCGGCGAGCGTGACCTGTCCACGACCGAGCCGAGCTTCTATCGCAGCCTCGCCGCCAAGGACGCGCAGGTCGACGCGACTATGGCGGCCTCGATGATCTCCGGCTACCGCACCAACAACGGACTGACCCCGGTCACCATCGATCCCGAGCTGATGAAGCTTGCCGAGGCGCAGGCGCAGGCCATGGCGAGCCGCGACACGCTCAGCCACGACGTGGCGCGCAGCTTCCACGACCGCCTCAAAGGGGGCGGCTACCGCGCGCACACTGCGGCGGAGAATGTCGGCGCCGGCTACCACACTCTGGCGCAAGCTTTCTCCGGCTGGCGCGATTCGCCGCCGCACCGCGACAATATGCTGCTCAAGGGCGCGACCCGCATGGGCATCGCCGCGGCCTATTCGCCGAAATCCAAATACAAGGTGTTCTGGGCGCTCATCTTGGCGGAGCCCGAGGAGCGGCGCGGCTAAACCCGCTTTTCGCGTCCTCGCGGCGCGGCGCTCACGCCGCGGCGGTCAGATCGAGCAGCGCCGGCCCGAAGGTTTGCCGCGCTTCCTTGAGCAGCGGCGCCACCGCGGCGGCGAATGCATCGTGCCCGGCAGCCGTGAGCTCGACGATCTCGCAGCCCTGCGCCACGATTGCTTGGCGTGCTTGCTCTTCCTCCTCCACGTGCAGCTCGCGTTGAAACGCAACCGCATCCGCTATCGCGCTGCGTACGGCGTGCTGAAGATCCGCCGGCCAGGAATCGAAGGCGGTGCGATGCAGGAAGATCGGACGCGAAATGTAGAAGTGATTGCTCAGCGTGTGGAAGCGGTGGAACTTGTGCACGCCGTAGGTCACAGTATTCGAGAGCGGATTCTCCTGCGCGTCGATTTCTCCGGCGGTGATCAGCGCGATGGCCTGCGTGAGATCCATCGGCATGGGCACCGCGCCGAGCAATTCAAACGTCCGCGCTTGCACCTTGCTCGGCAGGACACGGATTCGCAGACTGGCGAGATCCGCAGGCGTGCGCACTGGCCGTATGCGGTTCGAGATGTGCCGAAAGCCGTTCTCGAACCAGCCGAGGATGCGGAAGTTCGTGCGCTCCTCGATCTTGCGGGCGAGCACGTCGCCGAGCGCGCCGTCCATCGCCGCCCGCGCGGACAGCGCGCTGGCGAACAGGAATGGAAGGTCGACGACGCCGAGCGCCGGCACCCGATCGGTCAGGTAGCTCGAGGACTGGTAGCCGAGCGTGAGAATCCCGTCCTCGACCAGCCATAGAATGTCCTCGGCGCGGTAGCCGAACTCCATGATGTTCCAGACATATTTGACTTCGACGCGGTCGCCGAATTCGGCCTCAAGCCGGTCGCCGATGCGCTTGACCGCGCGGCTGAAGCCGCTCGTTGGCGGAGCGTAGCCTCCCATGCGGATGCGGATTGGGTCGCCCATGCGCATTCTCCCCTGTGAGCGAACTTGCGTCAGGACGGCGGCGTCGGTTGGCGCACCGCGACGGCGACGCCCGATATCGCCAGGCCGAGGCCGAGCGCAAGCAGGATCCCCGCCACGCCGGTCGCGGCGGCAAGGAGCCCCGCGAGCGCTGGAAACACGATCTGGCCGATGCGGTTGCCGGTCATGCGCAAGGTCAGTGCCGTGCCGCACACTTCAGGCGGCGCGAGGTACATGACGCCGGAGAGGGTCAGCGTCGAGGCTATGCCCATGGCGACTCCTAAGCCAATGAGGACCACGTACATGACGGGTAGCGAGAGCGGCAGTGCGAGGAGCAAAAACCCGGCGGCGCTGCCGAGCATGCTGGTCAAGGTCAGCGGCGCGCGGCCGATGGCGAAGATCAGCCGCGCGTAGAACGCGCGCGAGACCAACGATGCGACCGAGCGGACGGTCAACATCAGGCCGATGTGATTGGAGTCGATATGACGTTCCGCGCCGAGTGCCGGAAGGTAGATCACCAGAAGATCCAGCGCTGTAATGGTCACCACGCTCGACACCATGACGGCCGCAAAGCCGCGCAGCGCGAGCAGTCGTCGGATCGGGATGGAATCGCCGCCATGGTGATGCTCGGGCTTGCCGGCGAGGGGCCTGATCAACACCGCGATGACGACGCTGACGGCGGCGACGAGGAAGCCGATCTCGAATAGCAATCCGGTCGGGGGCAGCGCCGCCGCGCCCCCGAGCCAGCCGACCACGAACGGCCCCAGTCCCTGTCCGATCGACGCCGCGACCATGTAGTAGCCGAGCGCCGTCTCCAGGCTGCGCTTGCCCCCGGCGCGTACCGCCAGCATCTGATGGCCCGCCATGCAGAACATGTGGCCAAAGCCCAACAGCACGGAGAAGCCGAGGAGATGGATGGCGGATCGCGGCCATGCCCAGAATCCGATGCAGGCGGTGAACATGAGCGCGGAGCCGAGCCACGCCGCGTGTGCGTCGTTGCCGCGATCAATCCAGCGCCCGACCTGCAGCGCGGTGAACACCGGAATTATGGCGAAGCCGGTCGCGATGATGCCCAGCCAGAGGACGGGAAGGCCGAGTTCGATCGCGCGGTAGGAGGTCGTGATCCGGATGACGAGTGTGAGCGTCTGGATCAGCGTGACGTGGGCGAGGAACGGAATGAGCAGGCGGTGATCGAGGTCGCCCTTAGGGGGGCGGCGCGCGCTCGGCTCCTCGGTCATCAATGAAGCTCGTGTCGGCCTGGCTGGCGGCGGCGCTGGTTGCGCTGACCTTCTTAGCGGGCCGTACGGGCGAGGCAAAGCCTGGCTGCGGCTGCTTCCGCGCCGCGTGGAGCGCAAGCGAATAGACGCGCGGCAGATGTGGTGTACGAAGTCTTAAACCCACCTGCCCGGCGCAACCGCCGCCGCCAATTGGTCCCCGCGAGGTCAATTTTTCTCCTTATTTTTCAATTCAACTTCCGCCGTTGGGATTACTTCCGGGGTGGGGAGCACTCGCTTTCGTCTGGCTGGAAAGTGTGGGCGTTGACGCCGTGGTCGCCCTGGGGAGGGCTGTGCGCGCGCCGATCCAGCGGGACATCTTCGCCCAGAGTGATCGGCACGGGGGGCTTCACTTTGGCGGGACAGCTCGTCGCTGTGGTGCGACATACGCGCGCCGTTGCGTTGGCGCGACGAACTCCCATACGACCTCCCCAAGCGCCACGCCGACCGGCGGTGGCGCCGCCGCCGCATCGCCCGACAATCACGCTGACGCTGCGCAGGCGCGGGATGGCGCGTGCGTTGCGCGGGCCGGCGGTCGTATTGAGCGCGATTTTCTCTCATGCCCTGCTTGGGCTCAAGCTCGCCTCCTGTGCCCTGCTCGCAGGCATGGTGGCGTTGGCGATTATGAACTACCGGGACGCCGAGCCGGCGGTCACCGGGTCTGAACCCGTCGACAACGAGACCATCGTCTATCGCCGCGCGGCGGCGCCTCCCGCGCACCTGCAAGGCACCGATGTCGCCGAGCAGAGGCAGGAGGCCGGCGCGTATTATCCGCGAGCGGTGCAAACCGTCCGCTTCGTTAATCCCGAGCAGCCAGTGTCCATCGCCGCCGCGGCACGCGAATTGATCAAGCGCGCGCTGATCAAGGTGGGTGCTTTCGTCGCGTTTCCGTCGCGCGAGAAGGTGGAGCCGGAAAGCTCGGAAATACGCCAAAAGCGCGGGATGGTGGTTCTCGACGAGATCGACGATTACTTGTGGGAGGTCTACCAGCGCGCGCCCATCAAGAAGGATTCAAGCGGCGACTTCACCTGGAAGGACCCGGTCGCCGCCAACCGCATGGGCCTGGCGCTCCAGGATTACGTGATCGGCGGCATGGATCCCGGCTTTCGCGAGCAGCTATACAATGCCGGACGCGCCATGGATGCCGAGGGCATTCACTGGTCGATGCTCAGCGCATTTCGCGACGATTATCGCCAACGCCTCGCCGCCGGTTTCAAGGCGCGCGGCGGCAACTCGTTGCATGGCGGTAGCCGCCGCACTGGCGGCTACGGTCACGGCCGCGCGGTCGATGTGACCGCTGTAGAAGGAACCAATGCGGAAGAAGTCTGGAAATGGATCGACGTCCACGGGGCGAAATACGGGCTCACCCGGCCGATGCCCGGCAATGACCCCGCGCATATTCAGCAGCGCGGCGACTCGAGCAATGTCGCGTCGAGCTTTCGGCAGAGCCGCGTTCGCGTGGCCGACAGCGGAAAGCGACTGCGACGCAAAGCCAGGCTGAAACTCGCGCACGCGCGGTGATGACCGGCGAACCCGCGCGTTTAGAGACTCATCGAGGGACCGATTTCAGGCCTGTCTGACCGGGATCTTCTTCTCGTTCTGGCGTGCTTGCGGCGTCTTCGGCAACGTGACCGTCAGCACGCCGTTCTTGAAATTCGCCTCGATCCGACCCGCGTCGACGCTCTTCGGGACGCTGAACGAACGCTGGAAGGAGCCATAGCGGCGCTCCGCCAAATAGAAGTTTTTCTTCTTCTCCTCCCGTTCGTCGCGCTTCTCGCCCTTGATGGTCAAGGTGCCGTCGGAGAATTTGACGTCGATATTGTTCTCATCCATGCCGGGCAACTCCGCCGATAACTCGTAGGCGCTCTCCTTATCGACGATGTCGACGGCCGGCGCTCTGCTCCAGAGGTCGCCGCGCCAGAACGGTTGAACGTCGAACGCGCCGCGCCCGAACGGCGAGCGCCAGGTGCCCAACTGGAAATCCTCGAACAGACGATCGACTTCCCGTCGCAGGCCCTCGAACGGCCGCCACTCGGCGGGACGATCGGCCTTCTGTTCCGGAGTGGCGGACTGCTTGGTTGTAATTTCATCCATGGTTCCCTCCTACGCCTTGCGTGTCCTGTGCACGAACAAACGCGCTGGAAGGTCGCCGGGTTGCATCAAATCGGTCGGTTCCGCCGGGCGGAATGGCGGCAGAAACATGTTCGAATTTGGTGCGCGAGCGCTCTATGGATTTCCTGGAGTTGCATCACTAGCCTGCGCCGCCATGTACGCAACCCCTGTCCTTCCGGCCGCGCGCGACTACGGCGCGCTCTATCGCTCGTTTCGCTGGCAAATCCCGGCGCGCTACAACATCGGGGTCGACGTCTGCGACCGCTGGGCGGAGAGCGATCCGGCGCGAACCGCCATTCTCAACGTGCGCGGCGACGGCAAGGTGGAGGAGGTGAGTTACGGCGTGCTGCGCGAAGCCTCGAATCGGCTCGCCAATGCGCTCGCGGCCCACGGGATTAAGAAGGGCGATCGGGTCGCGTTGCTGTTGCCGCAAGGGCCGGCTGTCGCGGTGTGCCATGTCGCCATCTACAAGCTCGGCGCCATTGCGCTGCCCCTGGCGATGCTGTTCGGAATCGAGGCGATTGCGTATCGGCTGAAGGATTCCGGCGCACGGGCGCTGATCAGCAATGCGCAAGGGCTCGCCAAGCTCGCTGCCGTTCGCGACGCCGCGCCCGCGCTCGAAGTCGTGTGGTCGATCGATGGACCGGCGGACGGGGCCGAGGACTTCAACGCGGTTCTAGCGCGCGCCGCCTCCGAATTCACACCCGCCGCCACCACGGCCGACGATCCCGCGCTGATGGTCTATACCTCGGGCACGACCGGTCCGCCGAAAGGCGCGCTGCATGCGCACCGCGTGCTGCTCGGGCATCTTCCCGGCATCGAGCTCCCGCACGAATTTCTGCCGCAGCCGGGCGATCGGTTCTGGACCCCGGCAGACTGGGCCTGGGCCGGCGGCCTGCTCAACGTGTTGCTGCCGGGGTTGCACTACGGCGTGCCGGTCGTGGCGCAAAAGTTTGACAAATTCGATCCGGAGCAGGCCTACGCGTTGATGGCAAAGATGCGCGTGCGCAATGCGTTCATTCCGCCGACTGCGCTGCGCATGTTGCGCTCCGCGCGCCCTCCGAAGGCGCCCATTGCGCTGCGCTCGGTCGGCTCGGGCGGCGAGGCGCTGGGCACCGAGACCTATGAATGGGGCAAGGCGACGCTCGGCATCGCCATCAACGAGTTCTACGGGCAGACCGAATGCAATCTGGTGCTGGCCTCCTGCGCGGCCATCGCCGTTTCGCGTCCCGGCGCCATCGGCAAACCGGTGCCCGGGCACAGCGTCGCGGTGATTGGTGCGGACGGCTCGCCCTGCCGGCCGGGCGAACTCGGCCAGATCGCGATCAAACGGCCGGACCCGGTGATGTTCCTGCAGTATTGGGGCAAGCCCGATGCAACGCGCGAAAAATTTCTCGGCGAATGGATGACGACGGGCGATCAGGGTGTCGTCGACGCGGACGGCTATTTCCAGTTCGTCGGGCGCGACGACGATGTCATCACCTCGTCGGGATACCGCATCGGCCCGACCGAGATCGAGGATTGCCTCATTCGCCATCCGGCGGTGGCGCTGGCGGCGGTGGTGGGCAAGCCCGATGCGCTGCGCACGGAGATCGTGAAGGCCTTCATCGTACTCAAATCGCGCCAGGCACCCTCCGACGCGCTCGCCGCCGAGATCCGTGACTTCGTGAAGACACGCCTTTCTGCGCACGAATATCCGCGCGAGATCGCCTTTATCGACGAGATGCCGATGACCACCACCGGCAAGGTGATCCGCAGATTGCTGCGGCAGCGGGCGTGAACGGCCAAAAGCGCGGCGCGGGCTTGCGCGATGCGGGGTAAGGCGCGCGGTCAGGCGTTGCGTGCGCTTGTCCCGATATAGGCCGCAACGACGCGCGGATCCTTCAGCACCGCGCCGGGCTCGCCTTCGGCTAGCGTCCGTCCGTAATCGAGCACGTGGATGCGATCGGCCAGATCGGCCACCATTTCGAGGTCATGCTCGATCCAGATCATGCTGACACCGAGCTCGTGTTTGATTCGCATGATGAAGCGCGCCAAGTCCTCGCGCTCGTCGCGATTGAGCCCGGCCGATGGCTCGTCGAGCATCAGGATGGCCGGCTCGAGGGCGAGCGCGCGCGCAAACCCGACCAGCTTCTGGATGCCGAAGGGCAGGCCGTCCACGGGCGCATGGCGATAGCGCGCGAGCTCGACGAACTCGATGATGCGCTCGACCGCATCGCGGTGGCGCACTTCCTCGCGCCGCACCGATGCTAGAAACAACATCTCGGCAAGAGGATTGGTGCGAATGCGCGCATGACGGCCGGTCAGGAGATTGTCCAGCACCGACATCTGCGGAAACAGTTCGCCATGTTGGAAGGTGCGCGCAAGCCCGAGGCGGGCGATCTCGTGCGGCTCGCGCCCGGCGATGTTGCGGCCGCGAAACCGGATCTCCCCCTCGCCGCGGTAGATGCCGCTCACGCAATTGAGCACGCTGGTCTTGCCGGCGCCGTTGGGACCGATCAGCGCAAACAGCTCGCGCGCTTCCAGCGCGAGCGAGACGCCCTCGAGCACCGTCAGGCCGCCGAACCGCAGCGTCAGGCGATCGATCTCCAACTCAGCCATACCATCTCCGGCTGCGGCGATATTGCTTGACCTCGCGATAGCTTCTTCGCTCGCCGCTCTTGCGGCCCAGATAGAATTCCTGGATGTCCGGGTGCCGGCGCAGGCGCTCGGCCGTGCCGTCGAGCACGATGCGTCCATTTTCCATCACGTAACCGTAATCGGCGATGTCGAGCGCGACCGTTGCGCTCTGCTCCACGAGCAGAACGGCGATGCCGAGCCGGCGGCGGATTTCGGCCAGCCGCCGCAGTAAATCCTCCACCAGCACGGGCGCGAGGCCGAGCGAAAGCTCGTCGACCAGCAGGAGTTCGGGCTCGCAGACGAGGCCGCTGGCGAGCGCCAGCATTTGCCGCTCGCCGCCGGAAAGAAGGCCGCCGACGCGATGGCGCAAGCCGGCGAGTTGCGGGAAGAACTCATAGGCGAGCGCCTCGTGCCGCCGGCGTTCCATTGCCGCCCCGGCGCGCGCAAGCGGCGCGGCGAGATTCTCGGCGACGGTGAGGTTGGGAAATACCTTGTCGCGCTCGGGCACTAGCACGATCCCGCGCCGCGTGTTCTCGTGCGGCGGGCGATTCTCGATGCGCTCGCCCTTGAAGATGATCGCGCCCTCGGTGACGCGCGCGTCGTCGATGCCGAGAAAGCCGGAGATCGCCCGCAATGTGGTGGTTTTGCCGGCGCCGTTCGTTCCCAATAGTGCGACGATGCTTCCCGCCTCGACCGCAAGCGTGATGCCCTGCACCGCCGTGATGGCGCGGTGATACACCACTTCGAGCTTCTCGAGCGTCAACAGTGCAGCGGTCATCCGCGCGATCCCGCGGCCGGTCGGTGCTTGAACGGCCACAACAGAAAGTAACTTTGCATGCGCCGCCACATGCCGACGAGCCCGAGCGGCTCGAACATCAGGAACAGGATCATGACCAGCCCGAAAGCGGCGTAATTCATCGCAAACAGCAGGCTGGCATGGCGCTGCGCCCCAGGCAGCGCGAGCAGGCCGATTTCGATGATATAGGGAAAGAGGGTGACAAAGATTGCCCCGAGCAGCGCGCCGAGCAGCGAGCCCATGCCGCCGATAATCACCATGGCGAGATACTGGATGGTGAGGAAGAGCGAGAACGCCTCGACGGAAACGAAGCCGCGGTAATAGGCGAACAGCGCACCGGCGACCGCGGTCGCGGCAGAGCTGATCACGAAGGCCAGCAGCTTGTAGGAGGCAACGCCGATGCCGAGCGCTTCGGCGACGGTCTCACGCGTGCGCAGCGCGCGCCAGGCGCGGCCGGTGCGCGCGCGCAGAAGATTGAGGCAGACGAGGAGCGTCGCCGCTGCCGCGCCCAGAAGAATGAAATACCAAGCCCGCGCATCCGTGATCGAAACGCCGCCGAGTTTGGGCGGATCGATGACGATGCCAGTCGAGAACCCGCGCCGCGCTTCGTATTCGCCGCCGAGATAGATCACGACGAAATGCAGCGCGAGCGTGCTCACGGCGAGATAGAGGCCGCGTAAGCGCAGCGACGGCAAGCCAAAGATGATGCCGAGGAGCCCTCCCACCGCCGCCGCCGCGGGCAGCGTGATCCAGAACGGCGCATTGGCCTCGCGGAACAGGATTCCCACCGTGAACGCGCCCGCGGCGAGTAGGCCGGCATGCCCCAGCGAGATCTGTCCGGCATAGCCGGTCAGCAGCATGAGCGAGAGCGAGCCGATTGAGGCCAGAAACACCTGGCAGGCGAGATCCAGCTGGAATGGAGACGCAATCAGCGGAAACGCCAGCAGCGCGACGATGAACACGCCCAAGCTCGTGCGTTCGAGCCGAGTCTGCACGAGCGCGAGGTCCTGGTCGTAGCTGGTGCGGAAGTAGCCGCTGGCGCGCGGGGACCTAGACACGGTCGAGCTCCTCGCGCGTGCCAAACAGCCCCCATGGGCGCACGATCAGGGTGGCAATGAGCACCAGGAACGGCACCACGTCGGAGAGCAGCGGATCGATATAGTGGATGGCGAGCACCTCGGCCGCGGCGACGATGACCGCGCCAAGGAGCGCGCCCAGGAGGCTGTCGAGGCCCCCGACCAGTGCCGGCGCGAACGCCTTGAGGCCGATCACGACCATGGTCTGGTCGAGGCCGGAATCGAGCGCGATCAGCATGCCGGCAATCGATCCGGTCAGGGTCGAGAGCGCCCAGGCGAGGGCATAGATCGCGTTGAGATTGATGCCGCGCTGCGCCGCCAGCAGCGGATTCTGGCCGGCCGCCCGCAGTCGCATGCCCCAGCGACCGAAGCGTAAGAACGCGAACAGGGCGCCATAGACCGCCACCGTCGCGAGCACCATCAATGCCGCGCAAGTCGAAATGCGAGCGCCGCCGATAAGCTCGATGGATGGATTGGAGAACTTGAGCACCTGCAGCGGGTGCTGTTGCGACGCCGACCAGATCAGCACGATGACCCCCCGCAACAAGATGCCGATCGCGATCGTCGTAAGAATGGCCGCAAGCACCATCTGTCCGGTCATCTTGCGCATCAGCGCGACGTAGACGAGGACGCCGACGGTCAAGCTGAGCACCAGCGCCGCAGCGATCGCGCTGACGGGATGATCGGCGAACAGGGAGGCGGTCGTGTATAGGAGGTAGGCGCCGAGCATGGCGAGTTCGCCGTGCGCCATGTTCATCACTCGGCTGACGCGATAAATGAGCACGTAGCCGCAGGCGAGCAGCGCGTAAATCGCGGCGAGTACGGTGATGTTGGCGATGAGCTGCAAGGGTCAGTGCACGCCGGCAGGAATTGCGATCACAGGCGACGCGAGGCAGCGCCGCGACGTCCCTGCTTCCCGCAGCGTCATCACTTCACGTCGTAAGCCACCCAATCCTTTGTCACGGCAACCGCCGATTTCGCGGGGTCCCAGCGATAGACGCGGTAATATTGACGCGTTCGGAAGTGGTTTTCCTTGCTCCACTCGATCGGTCCGCCGCGCAGGCCCTGAGTGTCGACCTTCACGTTCTCCATTGCCGCGCGAACCTTCGCGGCGTCGGCCGGCCAGCCGCCGGCCTTGAGAACCGCTTCAAGCACCAGTCCGCCGATCCAGCCCTCGGTCATCTGCTCGGCCGGATAGCGAATATTCGCTTTTTTCGCTTCCTCTACGATCTGCTTGTGGATGGGCAAGTTGTCCTGAAACAACGAATTCGCGCCGATGACATAGAATTTTCCGTCCTTGAGGCGCGCGAGTTCGCTCTCGGCCTCGATGTGCGCCCAGGTGATGTAATCGCCTTCCCAGCCGAGGCGGCGCAGCGCTTCGAATGTCTTCACCTGGGTGACCCACGGCGCCCAGGAGAATATCCAGTTCGGGTTGGCGTCCTTGAGCTTGGTCGCGAACGGCGTGTAGTCAGCGGTGGGCGGCGGAATCACCTCCTTGTCGACCGGTGTCATGCCCATCGCCTTGGCCTGCTCCTCCGCGTAGTCGATCTCGCCGCGCGAGAGCGGAATCGCCATCGCCGCAAATCCGATGCGCACGGGCTCTTTCGCCGTCTCCTTGATGAACGCGAGCGTCGCGCGGCTGTCGTAGCCGCCGGCGTAAGCAGTGGTGCAGAACTGCAGCAGATCAGCCGGCGGGTAGACCTCCTTAGGGCAGACCGCGCCCATAAGCATGAGCGCCACGTTGGCGCGCCTCGTTTCGGCGATCACCGGCGCGAAGGTCGAGGAGAGGCTCGAAAGCACCAGCAGGCTGACGTTCTCCTGCGTGAGCAGCCGCTTGGCGTTGGCCGCCGCTTTCGATGGCTCGCCTTGATCGTCGAGCACGGTCAGCTGAATCTTCTTGCCGTTGATTCCGCCGGAGGCGTTGAGGCGGTCGACGTAGAGACGCAAACCCTCGATCGGCGGTCCGTTGGTGCCCGCTGCCGGCCCCGTCAGCGCGCCGGTGACGCCGATGACGTAGGCGTCCTGTGCATTGGCCGAACATACCAGCGCCGCCGCGGCCAGTGCGGCCGCCAGAACTCGTGCCAACATTGCATTCCTCCCTGGTCTGGTCGCATTCATGCGACTTCCACCGCGCCGGCGGCGATCAGCCGCTGCTCGCGGTCATCGTACATCTCTTCGACGAGGCCCTTGAAGCGCTCGTACATTAGGTGGCGCTTCACCTTGCGGGTCGGAGTGATCGGTTCGCCCTCCTCCTCCGGGTCGAGCGCCTTGGGGAGAATGCGAAACGCCTTGATTTGCTCGGGCCGCGACAGCTCGCCGTTCGCCCTCTCAACCTCGATGCCGATCAGCCGCGCCACCTCGGCATTGCTGGCGAGACTGGTGAAGCCCGTGTAGGGCACATCGTGGCTGCGAGCCCAATCCGCCACCGTATCGGCCTCGATCTCGATGAGCGCAGCGAGATATTTGCGACCGTGGCCGAATACGATCGCTTCCGCGATATAGGGACTGGCGCGCAGGATGTTTTCGACGAAGGACGGAGAGATGGTCTTGCCGCCGGAGGTGACGATGAAATCGCGCGCGCGGTCGAGGAGACGCAAGGCGCCGGCGTTCCACTCCCCGATGTCGCCGGTGCGCAGCCAGCCGTCCTCGCCCTTGACCGCGCGGGTTGCGTCCGGATTGTTCCAATAGGAGTCGAAGAGATCGGGGCTCTTCACCAG
>Ga0207693_10000711_pt1 | contig 29948 bp, 25 predicted proteins | sample LARL81metaG_FD_184347 | JGI IMG/M metagenome (GOLD analysis project Ga0207693, IMG submission 184347) | Corn, switchgrass and miscanthus rhizosphere microbial communities from Kellogg Biological Station, Michigan, USA - LAR L8-1 metaG... | ecosystem: Host-associated > Plants > Roots >... | reverse complement strand
AAGTCGGCGCTCACCGAAACCGCCGGAGGCAAGCATCCGGTGCCGCACGCGCAACCTGCCACGGCCGGCGCGCACATCGCACTGCTGTTGCCGATCACCGGTCGTGCCGGCGGCGCCGCCGCGAGCGTGCGTGACGGGTTCATGACCGCGTACTACCAGGCCGCCGCCGATGAGCGCCCGCGCGTGCACGTCTACGACACCGGGACGCTGAGTATCGCGGATGCGCTCACGCAGGCGCGCGAGCAGGGCGCGGACTTTATCGTCGGCCCGCTCACCCGCGAAGAAGTCACCGCGGCGGCAGATTTTCCCGGCGTACACGCGCCGCTGCTGGCCCTGAACTTCCTGCCGAGCGAGCGCACCCCGCCGGCGCAGTTCTACCAGTTTGCGCTCTCCCCCGAAGATGAGGCGCGCTTGGCGGCGCGGCGGGTGCTGGAGGACCACCACCGCCGCGGCGTCGCGCTGGTGCCGGCCGGGGACTGGGGCACGCGGGTGCTCGCCGCGTTCAAGCAGGAACTCGTCGCCGGCGGCGGCGACCTGGTCGCCACCGGGCAAATCGATGCGGCACGCACCGATTACTCCGCTTCGATCACCGAGGTGCTGCGCATCAGTGAGAGCGCCGCGCGCTACAAGCGCCTCGAGTCGGTGTTGGGCACCAAACTGCAGTTCGAGCCGCGCCGCCGCTCGGATATCGAGTTCATCTTCGCGCCGGCACAGGCCAACACCGAGCGGCTGCTGCGCCCGCAGCTGCGCTTCCACTACGCCGGCGACATTCCAACGTACGCAACCTCGGACGCCTTCGAGCCCGACGCGAAGGCCAACGAGGAACTGGATGGCCTCATGTTCCCCGACATGCCGTGGGTGTTGGGTGGTGATCTTCCCGATGCGGTGCGCGCGGCGACGCGCGAGGCGTGGCCGAGCGGCGGCCCGTATCGCGGCCGCTTGTTCGCCTTTGGTTTCGATGCCTTCCGTCTCGCGCAGGCGCTGCGGCACCGCGGCGTCACCGACAATGTCAACGTCGAGGGGCTTACCGGGCGCCTGAGTCTCGATGCCGACCGGCGTGTGCGCCGCGAGATCGGCTGGGCGCAGGTGCACGGTAACGAACTGCGCCTGTTACCGGCGGCGGCGCAATGATCGCGACGACGCGCAGCAGCCCACACCCAACATCAACTTCAGACATCTGACATCCAACACGTAAGCAGCACCTGATGACACCGCCGCGCGCCCCCGGGGACGTGCGGTCGCTCGCTTACCTCGTGCCAGCCCGCGCACGCGCATCCCAGGTCTCGCTTTCCGCGGCGCTCCTGCGTGCCAGCCACGGGGCATTTCGAGCCCGTAGAGCCCTTACAGGTCCCGACTTCGTGAACCGCTGTATAAGGTTCACCCCTCAAGCCGCTGATTGCTAAGAACGAATGTGCCCGCGAGCTGTAGTGGACACTGTTCATTTCCACATAAGTCGTTGTGACTGCGACGAATTTCACACTATTTCAATTGACATAGTTCGCCACGGATTCCTATAGTGGCGGCCAGTGGGAGAAGGTGGGGGGAAATGGGCGGTAACGCGCCTCACAGGTCATGTTTCGCGGTGCAACAAAAATCACCCTGGACGACAAGGGGCGGATGGTCATTCCCAACCGCTACCGGGAGCAGATCAATGAGCTCGCCCAGGGGAAATTGGTCGTTACCGTCGATAAGGACCAGTGCCTCCTCATTTATCCCTTGCCCGAGTGGGAGCTGATCGAACGCAAGCTCATGGGGTTGCCCAGCCTGAACGCCACCGCGCGTCGGCTGCAGCGCCTCATGGTCGGCCACGCGACCGATCTGCCCCTCGACGGGCACGGCAGGGTGCTGCTGCCGCCCGAACTGCGCGAATTCGCGCAGCTCGAGCGGCACGGAATGCTGATCGGACAGGGTAATCGCTTTGAGCTGTGGGACGAGCGGCGCTGGAACGAGCGGCGCGACCTGTGGCTGAAGACCGAAGAAGCCGCCACCGATCTGCCGTCCGAGCTCGAATCGCTGTCGCTCTGAGGGGTCCTTGGCAAAGAGCTGATCTGGGCATAGCCCGTGACTAGAGCACTCATGGAGGCGGGGGCGGACCGCTTCGCGCGTGGATGAGCACACACCGGTGCTCGCCGCTGAGGCGCTCGAAGGGCTGGCCCTGGAAGCGGGCGGTTACTATGTCGATGCGACGTTTGGGCGTGGCGGCCATTCCGCACTCATTCTCCAGGCCCTGGGTCGGGAAGGCCGCCTGCTCGCGCTCGACCGGGATCCGCAGGCCATTGAGGCCGGCCGCCGCCGCTTTGCCGACGAAGTGCGGCTTACGCTCGTGCACGCGTCGTTTGCGGACCTCGGCGCGCTCGTGCACACACACGCTCACGATCGCCCGTGCCGGGGCGTGCTCTTCGATCTCGGCGTTTCCTCGCCGCAGCTCGATGATCCGCGGCGCGGCTTCAGTTTCCGCGCTGACGGCCCGCTCGATATGCGTATGGACCCGACGCGCGGCGAACCCGTCTCGGCATGGCTCGCTCGGGCGGGCGTCGACGAGATACGCCAGGTGATCGCCACCTTCGGCGAGGAACGTTTCGCGCGGCGCGTGGCCCAGGCGATCGTCACGGCGCGCCGCGAGCAACCCCTCACGGGCACCGCGGCGCTCGCCGCCCTGGTCGCGGGCGCCGTAAGGACGCGCGAGCCCGGCAAGCACCCCGCCACCCGCACTTTCCAGGCCCTGCGCATGTTCATCAACGATGAACTCGGGCAGCTCGAGCGCGGTCTTACGGGTGCGCTCGGCGCGCTCAGTCCCGGCGGGCGCCTGGCGGTGATCAGTTTCCATTCCCTCGAGGACCGGGCGGTCAAGCGCTTCATGCAGCGCGAATCCCAGGTCGACCCGGCCCTGCGGCGCCTCCCGGTGGTGCCCGCCAAAGCGCGGCCGCGCCTGAAGCTCATCGGTCGCAAGCAGCGACCCGGCCAAGCCGAGCTGGAGCGCAACCCCAGGGCCCGCAGCGCCTTGCTGCGTGTGGCCGAGCGGCTGCCATGAGCGGCCGGGGGGTGCTCTTCGTCGCCGTCCCGATCCTGTGGGTGGCGGCACTGGGATCGGCCGCGGGCGCGATCTACTGCAAGCACCGCGCGCGCGCCCTGTTCGTCGAGCTGGAAACGCTCAACGCCCGCCGCGACAACCTGGAAATCGAGTGGGGGCAGCTGCAGCTGGAGCAGAGCGCCTGGTCCACCCATGCCTTTGTGGAGCGGGTGGCCAGCGCCAAGCTGCACATGGCGATGCCGCCCCCGAAAGAGATCGAGATCGTCTCGCCATGAGGGCGCGCGGTGCACGGGACGCCGCCGCGGGAGGTTTCCGCTGGCGGGCGCACCTGCTCATTGGCCTGCTGGCGGCGTGCGCGCTCGGGCTCGTGTACCGGGCGGTGAACCTGCAGCTCGTCGATCACGGCTTCCTCGCCAAGGAAGGCGACGCGCGCTTCTCGCGCGTGCTCGAGATCGCCGCCCACCGCGGCACCATCACGGACCGCTACGGCGAGCCGCTCGCGGTGAGTACCCCGGTGGACTCGATCTGGGTGAACCCGGGCGAGCTGGCGCTGGCGACCGATCAGATCCCGCGCCTGGCCAAGGCCCTGAGTCTCGACCGCCAGGAGCTGGCGCGCCGCATCACGAGCAATCTCGACCGCGAGTTCCTCTACCTGGCGCGCCACCGCCAGCCCGCGGAGGCCGCGCAGATCAAGGCCTTAGGCATCCCGGGGGTCTACACCTCGCGCGAGTACCGCCGCTACTACCCGGCAGGCGAGGTCAGCGGACACCTGCTCGGGTTCACCAACGTCGATGACGCCGGCCAGGAGGGGCTGGAACTCGCCTTCGATCACTGGCTCGCCGGGGAGGACGGCGCCAAGCGCGTCATCCAGGACCGCTACGGCCGCATCGTGCAGAACGTGGAGAGCATCCGCCCGGCGCGGCCGGGCAAGGATCTCGTGCTTTCGATCGATCTTCGCATCCAGTACCTGGCGTACCGGGAGCTCAAGGCCGCGATCCGCGACCAGCGTGCCAAGGCCGGCTCCGTGGTGGTCATCGACGTCGCCAGCGGTGAAGTGCTGGCGATGGTGAACCAGCCCGCCTACAACCCGAACGACCGCGACCAGATCCAGGCGGCGACCTACCGCAACCGCGCCGCCACCGACATCTTCGAGCCCGGCTCCTCGATCAAGCCGTTCTTCGTGGCCGCGGGCATCGCCTCCGGCAAGTACGACAACCACAGCATCATCGACACCTCGCCCGGCTTCTTCAAAGTCGGGGTGAAGATCTTCGAGGACGAGCACAACCTCGGGGCGATCGACATCGCCACCGTGCTCGCCAAGAGCTCCAACGTCGGCATGGCGCACATCGCCCTCTCGCTGCCGCCCCAGGACATCTGGCGCACGCTCACGCATCTGGGCTTCGGGCAGGTGACGACCAGCGGCTATCCGGGGGAGTCGGCCGGCCTGCTGCCCAACTACGCGCAGTGGCGCCCGATCGGCATCGTCACCATGTCGCACGGCTACGGCCTCTCGGTCACGCCGCTGCAGCTGGTGCACGCGTACGCCACCGTGGGCGGCTTCGGGGTGACGCGGCCGGTCTCCTTCCTGCGCCTGGATGGCCCGCCGCCAGGTGAGCGCGCCGTCGACGAGCACGTGTGCCGCGAGCTGGTCGGCATGCTCGAGTCGGTGGTGGCCGCGGAGGGCACCGGAAAACTCGCCGCCATCCCCGGCTACCGCGTCTCGGGCAAGACCGGCACGGCGTGGAAGGCGACCGCCGGGGGCTACTCCACCGATCGCTACATGGCGGTGTTCGGCGGCGTGGCGCCCACCACCGCCCCGCGACTGGCGGCGGTGGTCGTGATCGATGAGCCGAGCGCCGGGCAGCACATGGGCGGCCAGGTGGCAGCGCCGGTGTTCTCGCGCGTGGTCGGAGGGGCGCTGCGCCTGCTCGCCGTGGCGCCCGATCAGCGGGTGACTACCCCGGAGGAGCTGCCGGCGGCGCCCGCGCTCGGCACCGTGCGCACGGCGGCAATGCCATGACGCCGGGCGCCGAAGCAAGAACGCGCTCGCTCGCCGAGCTCACCGCGGGGCTGGTGGCGGCACCGGCGGACGTGCGGGTGAGCGATGTCACGCTCGACAGCCGCGCGGTGACCCGCGGCAGCCTGTTTCTGGCCTGTCGCGGACGCACGCACCACGGCCTTCGGTTTGCCGCCGACGCGATCGGCCGCGGTGCCCGGGCCGTGCTCTACGAGCGCGAGGGCGCGGCGGAGGTGCCGGCGGGCGGGCCGGGCACGTTCGTGGCCGCGGTGCCCGCTCTCAGCGCACACGTGGGTGAGATCGCCGACCGCTTCTTCGGTGCGCCCTCCCAGGCTCTGACCGTGGCGGGCATCACCGGCACCAACGGCAAGACCACCTGCGCGTGGCTTTTGGCGCAGGCGCTGGAGCACTGCCGCCGCCGCGCCGCATACATGGGGACGCTCGGCTTCGGCATGCCGCCGCAGGTGACCCCGACGCTGCACACCACCCCGGATGCGGTGACGGTGCACCGGCACCTCGCGCAGCTGCGCGCGCTCGGTGCGCAGTGCGTGTGCATGGAGGTCTCCTCGCACGCGCTCGACCAGGCGCGCGTCAACGGGGTGCGCTTCAACACCGCCGCCTTCACCAACCTCACCCGCGATCACCTCGACTATCACGGCACCATGCAGGCCTACGGGGCCGCCAAGGCGCGGCTGCTCGCGTGGCCCGGGCTCGCCCACCGGGTCATCAATATCGATGATCCCTTCGGTCGCGAGCTCGCCGCCATCGCCTCCCCGGTGCCGCTGATCGTCACGACGCGCACGGCGGCCGGCGCGCTGCCCGCCGGCGCGGAATTCGTACGCGCCACGCGCGTGAAGCCCGACACCGGGGGACTCGTGATCGAGGTGGACTCCAGCTGGGGTGCCGCGCAGCTGCCGGTGCGCCTGGTGGGCGAGTTCAACGTCGACAACGCCCTCACCGTGCTCGCGGTGCTGCTCGCCTGGCAGATCCCGCTCAAGGACGCGGTGCGTGGCCTCTCCAGGAGCCGCGCGGCGAGCGGCCGGATGGAGATGTTCGGTGGGCGCGGGCGCACGCCGCTCGCGATCGTCGACTATGCGCACACCCCCGACGCGCTGGCCAACGCGCTGCGCGCTGCGCGCCTGCACTGCCGGGGCGAGCTGCGCGTGGTGTTCGGTTGCGGCGGGGACCGGGACGCGGGCAAGCGCCCGCTCATGGGCCAGATCGCCGCGGAGCTCGCCGACGACATCATCCTCACCGATGACAACCCGCGCAGCGAGGATCCGGCACGCATCATCGCCGACATCCTCAGCGGCATCGCCCCCGGCGCACCGCACGTCGTCGAACACGACCGCGCGCTCGCCATCCGCCTGGCGCTCGAGCGCTCCGCTGCCGATGACGTGGTGCTGATCGCCGGCAAGGGCCACGAGGGTTACCAGATCGCCGGCGGCGAGCGGCGCGAGTTCCGCGACCAGGCGGTGGTGAGCGCTGAGCTCGCGAGGCTGCCGGCATGAAGCGCACGCTGGAAGAATTCGCGCGCGCCTGCGGCGGGCGCCTGCAGGGGGCGGATGCCACCTTCACCGACGTGGTGAGTGATTCGCGCACGCTCAAGCGCGGACAGCTGTTCGTGGCGCTGCAGGGTCCGAACTTCAACGGCCAGGACTTCGTCGGCGCGGCACTGCAGGCCGGTGCCGCCGGGGCCGTGGTGGGCGCGGCCCAGCCGGTGGCGCTGCCGCAGATCGTGGTCCCCGACACGCAGGCCGCGCTCGAGCGCGCCGCGCGCAGCTGGCGCGCGCACTTTGCCGGCCCGCTCGTCGGGGTCGCCGGCAGCAACGGCAAGACCACCGCGAAGGAGATGACCGCCTCGATCCTGGCGCAGGCGGGAGAGTGCCTGGCCACGCGCGGCAACCTCAACAACCACATCGGCGTGCCGCTGACCCTCATGCGCCTGACACCCGGGCACCGCTTCGCCGTCATCGAGATGGGCGCCAACCGCGCCGGCGAGGTCGCGGCCCTCGTGGCCCTGGCGCGGCCGAGCATCGGCCTGATCACCAACGCGGGCGCGGAGCACCTGGAGGGCTTCGGCACGCTCGAGGGCGTGGCGCGCGCCGAGGGCGAGATGGTCGCAGGGCTCACCCCCGCGGCGACCGCCGTCATCAACGCGGACGATGAGTTCGTGAGCCTGTGGCGCGGTTCGACGCCCGCGCGCGTGGTGACCTTCGGCGTGCGCCAGCGCGCGGACTTTACGGCCACCGATGTGCGCGCCTCGGTCGGCGCACACGGCTTCCGCACCCACTTTCGCCTCAGCGCGCCGCAGGGCAGCGCGGCGATCGAGCTTTCCCTGGGCGGCGCCCACAACGTCGCCAACGCGCTCGCGGCGGCGGCCGCCGCCGCCGCCGCCGGCGCCACGCTGGAGCACATCGCGGCGGGTCTTGCGGCGGTGCGCGCCGTGCCCGGACGCCTGCAATTCAAGCAGAGCGCCAGCGGCGCCTGGCTGATCGATGACTCCTACAACGCCAATCCGAGCTCCATGCGCGCCGCCATCGAGGTGCTCGCCACCTTAAGCGGGCGCAAGTGGCTGGTGCTCGGGGACATGGGCGAGCTTGGCGCCTTTGCGGCCGATGCGCACACCGACATCGGCGAGTTCGCGCGCGCCCAGGGGATCGAGCGCCTGTACGCCACCGGGCCCCTGATGCAGCGCGCGGTCGAGAGCTTCGGCGCCGGCGCGCACTGGTACGGCGCGGCCGCGGAGCTGACCGCCGCGCTGCACGAGGCGCTGCGCGGCGCGGGTCCGGAGGTGCGCCTGCTCGTGAAGGGCTCGCGCTCCAACCGCCTCGAGCGCGTCGTCGAGGCACTCACCGGTACCAGCCCAGGAAGTGGGCACTAGTGCTGTACTGGATCACACAACAGTTCGCCGGCCACATCAGCGGCCTGCACGTGTTTTCATACCTCACGTTCCGCGCCATTCTCGCGACCGCCTCCGCGCTCGGGCTGTCACTGCTCGTCGGTCCCTCGATGATCGCGCGCCTGTCGCGTTACCAGATCGGTCAGGTGGTGCGCGACGATGGCCCGGCGACCCACCTGCTCAAGGCCGGCACGCCGACCATGGGTGGCACGCTGATCCTGGTCACGACGCTCGTGAGCACGCTCCTGTGGGCGGAGCTGGCAAGCCGCCTGGTGTGGCTGGTGCTCGGCGTCACCTTCGCCTTCGGGCTCATCGGCTTCTACGACGATTACCTGAAGCTCGTGGTGCGCAACCCCCGCGGGCTCGCGGCGCGCTGGAAGTACATCTGGCAATCGGTGGCGGGACTTGCGACCGCGGCCACCCTCTATTACACCGCGACCGAACCGGCCGAGACCGCGCTGTTTCTGCCGTTCGTGAAGAACTTCCAGCTGCCGCTGTCTGCCTTCGGGTTCATCGCGCTCGCCTACCTCATGATCGTGGGCATGAGCAACGCGGTGAACCTCACCGACGGGCTCGACGGCCTCGCCATCATGCCCGCGGCACTGGTGAGCGCCGCACTCGGCATCTTCGCCTACGCCAGCGGCAACGCGGTGTTCGCGCACTACCTGCAGATCCCCGACATCCGCGGCGCCGGGGAACTGCTCATCTTCTGCGCCTCGCTGGCCGGGGCCGGACTGGGCTTTCTGTGGTTCAACTCCTACCCCGCGCAGGTGTTCATGGGCGACGTGGGGGCGCTCGCCATCGGCGCCGCCCTGGGGGTGATCGCCGTGATCGTGCGCCAGGAGCTGGTGGCGCTCCTGATGGGCGGCGTGTTCGTGCTCGAGACCGCCTCGGTCATCCTGCAGGTGGCCTCCTTCAAGCTCACCGGCCGGCGCCTGTTCCGCATGGCGCCCATCCATCATCACTTCGAACTCAAGGGCTGGGCCGAGCCGAAGGTGATCGTGCGCTTCTGGATCATCTCGCTCCTCCTGGTGCTGGCGGGGCTCGCCACCCTGAAGCTGCGATGAGCGCCGCGATGCCAGCACCACCGTACGCGGTAATCGTCGGGCTCGGCCGCACCGGCCTCTCCTGTGCGCGCTACCTGAGGGCGCGCGGCTGGCGGCTGGCCGTGACCGACACGCGCGACGCCCCGCCGCAGCTGGCGCAGCTGGCAGCCCTTGATGCCGCGATCCCGGTGAGCCTGGGGCGCCTCGACACTGCCCTGCTCAAGGATGCCGTGTGCGTGGTCGCCTCCCCGGGCGTGTCCCTCGAGGACCCCTTCTTTGCCGCGGCGCGGCGGCTCGGGCTCGAGATCGTGGGCGACGTCGAGCTCTTCGCACGCGCCGCGGACGCACCGGTGGTGGGCATCACCGGCACCAACGGCAAGAGCACGGTCACCACGCTCCTCGCCCGCATGGCCGAGCGCGCCGGGCTGCGCGTGCGGGTGGGCGGGAACCTGGGCGAGCCGGCGCTGGACCTGCTGAGCGCGGGGACCGAGCTGTACGTGCTGGAGCTGTCGAGCTACCAGCTGGAGACCACCGCCTCGCTCAGCTGCCGCGCGGCGACGGTGCTCAACGTCACCCCCGATCACCTGGACCGCTACGGCAGCCTCGCCCGCTACGCGGCCGCCAAGGCGCGCATCTTCGCCCGCTGCGATACCGCGGTGATCAACCTCGATGACCCGCTGGTCGTGGCGATGGCGCGCACGGCGCGCCGCACGCTCAGCTTCTCGCTGCGCGCCGCCATCGGCGCGGACTACGCGGTGGCCGAGCACGAGGGCGCCTGGTGGCTGACGCGCGCCGGTGAGCCGCTGCTGGCCCTCAAGGAGCTGAAGATCCAGGGGCTGCACAACGCGGCGAACGCGCTCGCGGCGCTGGCGCTCGGGGAGGCGCTGGCGCTGCCCGGCGCGGCGATGCTTAAGGAGCTGCGCAGCTTCGAAGGCCTGCCGCACCGCTCACAGTGGGTCGCGGACGTGCGCGGCGTGCGCTATGTCGATGACTCCAAGGGCACCAATGTCGGGGCGACCCTGGCCGCCGTCGCCGGAATGGCGGGACCGCTGGTGATGATCCTGGGCGGCGAGGGCAAGAACCAGGACTTCGCGCCCCTGGCCGCGGGCTTTCGCGGCAAGGTCCGCCACGCGGTGCTCATCGGCCGGGACGCCGCCGCGCTCGAGCACGCCCTGCGCGGGGTGTGCGCGCTCGAGCGCGCGGTGAGCCTGCCCGACGCGGTGCGCGCCGCCGCCGCGGCGGCGCGCGCCGGTGACACGGTGCTGCTGTCGCCGGCCTGCGCGAGCCTCGACATGTTCACCGACTACGCCCACCGCGGGGCGGTGTTCGCGCAGGCAGTTGCGGAGCTTGCCGCATGAGTGCGAGTTCCTCACTCATGGGATTTGCGCGCTCCAGCTCCAAGCACGGAGCGGTGCACCTGGACCCGGTCACCCTCGCGCTGAGCCTCGCGATTGTGCTGCTCGGTCTGGTGATGGTGACCTCCGCCTCGGTCTCCATCGCCGGCCAGGAGAGCGGCCAGCCGTTCTACTACCTCGAGCGCCAGCTGTTCCTGACCCTGATCGGCGGCGCCTGTGCGGCGCTGGTGTTCTCGATTCCCACCGAGCTGCTCGAGCGCGCCTCGCTGCCGCTGCTCGCCATCGCGATCGCGCTCCTGCTCATCGTGCTGGTGCCGGGGCTGGGCCACTCGGTCAACGGCAGCCGCCGCTGGCTGCGCCTCGCGGGCGCGAACTTCCAGGTCTCGGAGCTTGCGCGCGTGCTGGTGCTCATTTACATCGCCAGCTACGCGGTGCGCCGCGAAGCGGAGTTGCGCGAATCCTTCGTCGGTCTCGGCAAGCCGCTGCTGCTGCTCTTCGGCGTGTGCGCGCTCCTGCTGCTGGAGCCGGACTTCGGGGCCGCCACCGTGCTGTTCGCCACCGGGTTCGGCCTGCTGTTCCTCGCCGGCGCACGGCTGCGCTACGTGATCGCGATGACCGCCATCGCGGGGGCGGGCTTTGCGGTGCTGGCGGTGAGCTCCAGCTACCGCATGCGCCGGCTGACCGCCTTTCTGGATCCGTGGGCGGACCCGTTCAACAGCGGCTTCCAGCTGACGCAGTCGCTCATCGCCATCGGCCGCGGCCAGTGGTTTGGCGTGGGGCTCGGGGACTCGGTGCAGAAGCTCTTCTACCTGCCCGAGGCGCACACCGACTTCCTGTTCGCGGTGCTGGCGGAGGAACTGGGCCTCGTCGGCGTGGTGCTCACGCTCGCGCTGTTCCTCGGGCTCGTGTGGCGCAGCTTCCAGATCGCGCGCCTCGCCGCGGCGGCGGGCCTGAAGTTCCCGGCCTACCTCGCCTCGGGCTTTGGCCTGTGGATCGGCATCCAGGCGTTCATCAACATCGGCGTGAACATGGGGGTGCTGCCGACCAAGGGCCTGACGCTCCCCCTGATGAGCTACGGGCGCTCGAGCCTCATCGTGGCGCTCGCCTGGGTGGGACTGCTCTTGCGGGTGTATCACGAGGCGATGCGCCAGCAGCGCGGCTCGGCCACCGTGCGGGGCGGCGCATGAGCCGGCCGATCCTCATCATGGCCGGCGGCACCGGCGGGCACGTATTCCCGGCGCTCGCGCTGGCGCGCCTGCTGCGCGAGCAGTCCCTCGAGGTCATCTGGCTCGGCACCGAGCGGGGGCTGGAGTCACGGGTCATACCCGCGGAGGGCATCCCGATCGAACGGCTGTCGATCGGCGGCCTGCGCGGCAAGGGTCCGCTCGCCTGGGTGGCCGCGCCCTTTCGCCTGGCGCGGGCGCTCCTGCAGGCGCTGTCGGTGATGCGTCGCCACCGGCCGAGCGTGGTGGTGGGCCTTGGCGGTTTCGTGACCGGCCCGGGCGGAGTCGCGGCCTGGCTCACGCGCCGCCCGCTCGTCATCCACGAGCAGAATGCCGTCGCCGGCTTCACCAACCGCTGTCTCGCGCCTCTGGCGCGCCAGGTGCTGGAGGCCTTTCCCGGCAGCTTCGGGCGCGACGTGCACGCCAAGGTCATCGGCAACCCGGTGCGGCGCGACATCAGCGAGGTGCCGCCGCCCTCGGCCCGCTTCGCCGGCCGCAGCGGCCCGATCCGCATCCTCGTCATCGGCGGCAGCCAGGGGGCGGCGCGCCTGAACGCGGTCGTGCCCTTTGCCCTGAAGCGCCTGTCCGCCTGGCTCGCCTTCGACGTGCGCCACCAGGCGGGCGAGCGCTGGCTGGAGGCCGGCCGGGCCTCGTACGCGCAGGCCGGCGTGCGCGCGGACGTGCGGCCCTTCATCGAGGACATGAGCGAGGCGTACACCTGGGCGGACCTGGTGATCTGCCGCTCCGGCGCACTCACCGTCTCGGAGCTGGCGGCGGTCGGCGTCGCGGCCATCCTCGTGCCGTTCCCCAACGCGGTGGATGATCACCAGGCCTACAACGCCCAGTACCTGGTGCGCGAGGGCGCCGCGGTGCTGATCTCGGACCGCGAACTCACCGCCGAGCGCCTCGCCGCCGAGCTGCAGCGCCTGTGCGCCGGGCGCGGGAAGCTCCTGGCGATGGCCGAGCGGGCGCGGCTGCTCGCCAAGCCGCGCGCCGCGGACGAGCTGGCCGCCTCCTGCCTCGAGTTCGCGCGGAGGGCGGCATGAGCCAGCGCCGTGCCGTGCCGCCACCGCCGCTCGAGCGCCGTGCGAGCCCCGAGCGCCGCGACCGCATGCGCCGCATCAACACCATTCACTTCGTCGGCATCGGTGGCAGCGGCATGAGCGGCATCGCCGAGGTGCTCTTGAACCTGGGCTACACGGTGCAGGGCTCGGACGTGCGCACCAGCGCCGTGACGCAGTGGCTCACGGGCCTTGGCGCGCGCGTCAGCGTCGGCCATGCCGCGGCCAATATCGCAGGCGCGGACGTCGTGGTGGTCTCCGGCGCCGTCGCACGCGACAACCCGGAGGTCGAAGCGGCGCTCAATGCGCGCATCCCCGTGGTGGCGCGCGCCGAGATGCTCGCCGAGCTCATGCGCTTTCGCTATTCCATCGCGGTCGCCGGCAGCCACGGCAAGACCACCACCACCAGCCTCATCGCCAGCATCCTCAACGAGGGTGGCGAGGATCCGACCTACGTCATCGGCGGGCGCCTGAAGAGCGCGGCCAGCAACGCGCGCCTCGGGGCCGGGCGCTACCTGGTGGCCGAGGCCGACGAGAGCGATGCCTCCTTCACGCACCTGCAGCCCCTCATCGCCATCGTCACCAACATCGACAACGATCACCTGAGCACCCACGGCGGGGACTTCGGGCTGCTCAAGAAGAGCTTCGTGGATTTCCTGCACAACCTGCCGTTCTACGGGCTCGCGGTGCTGTGCCTGGATGATGAGCACGTGCGCAGCATCGTGCAGGAGCTCGGCCGCCCGGTGCTGTCCTACGGCATCGAGGCCGGCGCCGACGTGCGCGCCGTGAATATCCGTCCGGAGGCGCTCAAGACCCGCTTCGACGTCGAGCGCGCCGCGGCGGCGCCGCTTGAGGTCACCCTCAACCTGCCCGGGCTGCACAACGTGCGCAATGCCCTCGCGGCCATCACCGTGGCGCTCGAGCTCGGGGTCGAGGACGAGGCCATCCTGCGCGCGCTGGCGGCCTTCCAGGGCGTGGACCGGCGTCTGCAGCACGTCGGGGACGTGGTGACGGCGGTCGGGCGCGTCAGCGTCGTCGATGACTACGGCCACCACCCGACCGAGGTCACCGCGACGCTGGAGGCGATACGCCAGGGCTACGCCGGGCGGCGCGTCCTGCTCGCGTTCCAGCCGCACCGCTTCACGCGCACCCGCGATCTCATCGATGACTTCGGCAAGGCGCTCTCGGGGGCGGACGTGCTGTGCGTCACGGAGGTGTACGCCGCGGGCGAAGCGCCGATCGCCGGCGCCGACGGCCGCGCCATCTGCCGCGCGGTGCGCAGCCGCGGGCTGCTCGAGCCGCTGTTCGTGGAGAAGGTCGAGGAACTTCCCCAGGCGCTGAAGGACGTGATCAAGGACGGCGACGTCATCCTCGCCATGGGCGCCGGCAACATCAGCGCGGTGGCGCATGCGTTGCCCGAGGCGCTGTCCGCGCTGCTGCCGCCGGGGAGGGCCTCGTGAGCGTGGCCGTCGCCCCGGAATTCGTCGCCCGCGTGCGCCGCGATGAGCCCCTGAGCCGCCACACCTCCTGGCACGTCGGCGGGCCGGCGGACGTATTCTTCAATCCCGCCGATCGCGCCGAGCTTGCCTCGTTCCTGCGCAGCGTGCCCGCCGGGGTGCCGATCCAGTGGATTGGTCTGGGCAGCAACCTGCTGGTGCGCGATGGGGGCATCCGCGGCATCGTCATCAGCACGCACGGCACCCTTGAGGCCCTCGAGCGCGTGAACGACACCACGGTGCGCGCCGAAGCCGGCGTCGCCTGCGCGCGCATCGCCCGCCAGTGCATCAAGTGGGGCCTGGGGCCCGCCGAGTTCTTCGCCGGCATCCCCGGCACCCTCGGCGGGGCGCTCGCCATGAACGCCGGTGCCTTCGGCGGGGAGACCTGGCGCCACGTCAAGAGCGTCGAGACCATCGACCGCAGCGGCACCACGCACACGCGCGAGCGCCACGAGTACCAGGTGAGCTACCGCCACGTGGCGCCTCCGGTGGCGGAGGAATGGTTCATCTGCGCACGCCTGGAGTTTGAGCAGCGCCCCGGTGCCCACGCGGGCGAGGTGCGCGCGCTCCTCGCGCGCCGCAAGGCCTCGCAGCCGATCGGGGAGTGGAGCTGCGGCTCGGTGTTCACCAATCCCCCGGGCGATCACGCCGCGCGCCTGATCGAGGCGGCGGGGCTGAAGGGCTTTCGCATCGGCGATGCCTCGGTCTCGACCAAGCACGCGAATTTCATCATCAACCACGGGCAGGCGCGCGCGGCGGACGTGGAAGACCTCATCGGACACGTGCGCGCCACCGTCGAGCGCCTGCACGGCGTCGCCCTCAAGCCCGAAGTGCGCATCGTAGGAGTGCCGTAACAGCATGCGCCTCAGTTACGAACCCAAGGACCTGCGCCGCGTCAGCCAGCCGGCCGACTTCGGGCGGGTCGCGGTGCTCTTCGGCGGGGACTCGAGCGAGCGCGAGATCTCCCTCCTCAGCGGCAATGCGGTGCTCGAGGCGCTGCGCAGCCGCGCCGTCGACGCGCACGCCTTTGATCCGCGCGACCGCTCGCTGCCGCAGCTGCTCGAGGAGGGCTTCGCGCGCGTCTGGATCGCGCTGCACGGCCCCGGGGGCGAGGACGGCACGCTGCAGGGGGCGCTGGAGTACCTGGGGGTCCCCTACACCGGCAGCGGCGTCATGGGCTCGGCGATCGGGATGGACAAGCTGCGCACCAAGCGCCTGGCGCTCGCCGCCGGCGTCGCCACCTGCGACTTCGTGGTCCTCAAGGGCCCGCAGGACTTCGAGGCGGCGCTCGAGCGGCTGCGGCTGCCGCTCATCGTGAAGCCGGCGACGCAGGGCTCGAGCGTCGGCATGAACAAGGTCGAGCGCCCGGAGGACCTCGCCGCCGCTTACGCGGCCGCCGCGCGGTTCGAGACGCTGGTGTTCGCCGAGCCCTGGCTCACCGGCTCCGAGTACACGGTCGCGATCCTGCAGGGGGCGGCGCTGCCCTCGATCCGCATCGAGACGCCGCAGACCTTCTACGACTACGAGGCCAAGTACTTCCGCGACGACACCCGCTACTTCTGCCCCTCGGGACTGCCCGCGAGCGCGGAAGCGCACCTGGCGAGCCTGGCGCTCGCCGCGTTTGAGGCCACCGGGGCCTCCGGCTGGGGGCGTGCGGATTTCATGATGGACGGCGCCGGGCGGCCGCAGCTGCTGGAGATCAACACCATCCCGGGGATGACGAGCCACAGCCTGGTGCCGATGGCCGCGCGCGCCGTGGGCATCGACTTCGCCGAACTGTGCTGGCGCGTGCTCGAGACGAGCTTCACCCGGCGCCTGCAGCCTGCCACGAAAGGACACTCCTAGCGATGCTGGGCCGCCCCAAGAACCGCCGCAAGCCCACCGAGGCGCGCCGCCGCCTGCGCCTGCCCGCGATCAACTGGCGCTACGCCGGGATCGTCGCCGGCGTGCTCGCGGTGATCGCCTGCGGCACCGGCGGCGTCATGTGGGCGATGAACCAGCCGATCGAGACGGTCGCGGTGCAGGGGCGCTTCCAGCGCGTGACGCCGGCGGACGTCGAGCGCGTGGTGAAGAGCTGCGTGCACGGCGCGGGGCTCCTGTCGGTGGACCTCGCCCAGGTGCGGCGCGCGATCCACACCCTGCCGTGGGTGGACGCGGTGAGCGTGGAGCGCGCCTGGCCGCGCGGCCTGACGGTGCTGGTGGTGGAGCAGACCGCCGCCGCCCGCTGGGGCGAGCGCGGCCTCCTCAACGCGCGCGGCGAGCTGTTTGACTCCGACGAGCGCCACATCCCGCCGGAACTGGCGCAGCTGGAAGGTCCGCCGGGCAAGGAGTCACTGGTGGCGCAGCGCTACCTCGCCGCCGAGGGGCGGCTCATGCAGGCGGGCCTGCGCCTGACCGCGATGCGCCTCGATGCGCGCGGCGCGTGGGAATTTGATCTGGCGAACGGCGTCACGGTGCGCTTAGGGAGGCGCCAGGTGGATGAGCGCTTCGAGAAGTTCATGGACGCCGCCTTGAAGCTCGTCACGCAGAAGGGCGAGGACATCTCTTACGTGGACATGCGTTACACCAACGGATTCGCCATCGGCTGGCGCGGCAATGCCGCCCGCGGCGCGGGCCGCGAGGAAGGTCATGATGCTTAAGCGCAGCGAGCGAAACCTCATCGTCGGCCTCGACATCGGCACCTCCAAGGTGGTCGCCCTGGTGGGGGAGATCGGCGCCGACGGCTCGATCGAGCTGCTCGGCCTGGGCTCGCAGCCCTCGCGCGGACTGAAGAAGGGCGTCGTGGTCAACATCGAGTCGACCGTGCAGTCGATCCAGCGCGCGGTGGAGGAGGCCGAGCTCATGGCCGGCTGCGAGATCCACTCGGTGTTCGCCGGCATCGCCGGCAGCCACGTGCGCAGCCTCAACTCCCACGGCGTGGTCGGGGTGCGCGACAAGGAAGTCAGCCACGGGGATGTCGAGCACGTCATCGATGCCGCCAAGGCGGTCGCGATCCCCGCCGACCAGAAGATCCTGCACGTGCTGCCGCAGGAATTCATCGTCGACGGCCAGGAGGGCATCCGCGACCCGATCGGCATGTCCGGGGTGCGCCTGGAGGCCAAGGTGCACATCGTCACCGGCGCGGATTCGGCCGCCCAGAACATCGAGAAGTGCATCCAGCGCTGCGGCCTGGAGGTCGATGACGTGGTGCTCGAGCAGCTCGCTTCCAGCTTCGCGGTCCTCACCGAGGATGAGAAGGAGCTCGGCGTGTGCCTGGTCGACATCGGCGGCGGCACCACGGACCTGGCGGTGTTCGCCAGCGGCGCCATCCGCCACACCGCGGTGATCCCGATCGCCGGCGACCAGGTGACCAATGACATCGCGGTGTCGATGCGCACGCCGACGCAGTACGCCGAAGACATCAAGATCCGCTACGCGTGCGCGCTCTCGCAGCTCGCCAACCCCGACGAGAGCATCGAGGTGCCCTCGGTCGGTGAGCGCCCCGCGCGGCGCCTGGCGCGCCAGACGCTCGCCGAGATCGTCGAGCCGCGCTACGAGGAGCTGTTCGCGCTGGTGCGCGATGAGCTGCGCCGCTCGGGCTTCGAGGAAGTGATCGCCGCCGGCATCGTGCTCACCGGCGGCAGCGCCAAGATGGAAGGCTGCATCGAGCTTGCCGAGGAGGTCTTCCACGTGCCGGTGCGCCTCGGCATCCCGCAGGCCGTGCAGGGGCTCTCGGACGTGGTGCGCAATCCGATCTATTCCACGGGCGTGGGGCTGCTGCTCTACGCGCGTGACAACGCCTTGCCCGCACGTCGCGGGCGCTCCCTGGGGGGCAATGCCAAGTCGATGCTCGACCGCATGCGTTCCTGGTTCCAGGGGAACTTTTGAAGCTGACAGTGCAAGAGAAGAACGACTCAACCAACCGTTTGTATTTGTGTAAGGAGCGATAACATGTTTGAACTGATGGACGCGTACAGCCAAAGCGCCGTCATCAAGGTGATCGGGGTCGGGGGTGGCGGCGGCAACGCCGTGGCGCACATGGTGACCGCCGGCATCGACGGCGTGGAATTCATGTGCATCAACACGGACTCCCAGGCCCTGAAGCACGCCAAGGTGAAGACCGCTCTGCAGATCGGCACCAACATGACCAAGGGACTCGGCGCGGGCGCGGACCCGGAAGTCGGCCGCCAGGCGGCGATGGAGGACCGCGACCGCATCGTCGAGCTGATCGAGGGCTGCGACATGCTGTTCATCACCGCCGGCATGGGCGGCGGCACGGGCACCGGGGCCGCGCCGGTCGTGGCGCAGGTGGCCAAGGAGCTCGGCATCCTCACGGTCGCGGTCGTGACCAAGCCCTTCGAGATGGAGGGCAGCAAGCGCAGCTACGTCGCCGATCACGGCATCAGCGAGCTCGGCAAGTACTGCGACTCCCTCATTACAATTCCTAACCAGAAGCTGCTGACGGTGTTGGGACCGCAGACGACGCTCTTGGATGCCTTCAAGGCTGCCAACCAGGTGCTGCAGGGCGCCGTGCAGGGCATCGCGGAACTGATCACCCGTCCGGGACTCATAAATGTGGACTTCGCGGACGTGCGTACGGTGATGGCCGAGACCGGCATGGCGATGATGGGTTCGGGTGCGGCCAGCGGCGAGGGCCGGGCGCGCGCTGCGGCCGAGGCTGCGGTTTCCTCGCCGCTGCTGGAAGACATCAACCTCGCCGGCGCCCACGGCATTCTGGTGAACGTGACCGCCGGCATGGACCTCTCGATCGGGGAGTTCCAGGAAGTCGGCCAGATCGTGAAGCAGTTTGCCTCCGATGACGCCACGGTCGTGGTCGGCACGGTCATCGACCCGGAGCTCTCCAACCAGGTGCGCGTGACGGTGGTGGCGACGGGCCTGGGCCGTCCGGCCGCCGCAGCGCGCCTGCCGCAGCGCGAGAGCGCCGCCCCGGCGCGTGACTCCCGCGAGCAACGCGACACCGGCATGCGTGTTGTAGCAAGGCCACGCAGTGCCAGCGACTACGCCGCCTACGAGCGACCGACAGCTCAGCGGCAGGCGCGGGCCGTGGGGGATGGCCTGCGACCGGATGCGGGCACCGAGGACGTGCTCGACATCCCGGCGTTCCTGCGACGACAGGCCGACTGATGTGATACGGTAGCTAACGCGCCTTACATAAAGCGCCTTGGAGGGGCCTGCTGTGGCTTAGGGGCAGCCTCCCTCCAATGGCGCTTATGGCGCTTATGTCATCCGCTGTAGGCTTGAGGCGTTACAGCAAAGCAACAAGCATGGTCGGTCAACGGACGCTTAAAAACACGATTCGCGCCACCGGTGTCGGGCTGCACACCGGCAAGAAGGTGCTCATGACCCTGCGGCCGGCCGATCCGGATCAGGGCATCGTCTTCCGGCGTACCGATCTGGCGCAGATGGTCGACATCCGCGCCACCGCCGAGAACGTGGGCGACACCATGCTCGGCACCACCCTGGGCCGGGGCGAGTCGCGCGTCTCCACCGTGGAGCACCTGCTGTCCGCGTTCGCAGGTCTCGGGATCGACAACGCGATCGTCGAGGTCTCGGCGGCCGAGGTGCCGATCATGGACGGCAGCGCCGGTCCCTTCGTCTTCCTGCTGCAGTCGGCCGGCATCGAGGAGCAGCGGCGGCCGAAGCGCTTCATCCGCGTGAAGAAGCGCGTGCGGGTCGAGGACGGGGACAAGTGGGCGCAGTTCGATCCGTTCGATGGCTTCAAGGTCAACTTCGAGATCGAGTTCAACCACCCGATCTTCAAGCGCCGCTCGCAGCGCGCCTCGATGGACTTCTCGACCACCTCCTTCCTGAAGGAGGTGAGCCGCGCGCGCACCTTCGGCTTCATGCGCGACCTGGAGACGCTGCGCTCGCGCAACCTCGCCCTCGGCGGCAGCCTCGACAACGCCATCGTGCTCGATGACTTTAGGGTGCTGAACGAGGACGGCCTGCGCTACGAGGACGAGTTCGTGAAGCACAAGATCCTCGATGCCATCGGGGACCTGTACCTGCTCGGGCACAGCCTCATCGGGGAGTTCAGCGGCCACAAGTCAGGCCACGCACTCAACAACAAGCTGCTGCGCACGCTGCGCGCCGACAGCACCAGCTGGGAGGAGGTCGTGTTCGAGCGCTATGCGGACGCGCCGATCTCCTACATCGAGGCCCCGGCGCTGCACCCGCCCGGCGGCTAGCGCTTCACGGCGCCTTTTTGCTGCTGCGCGGCAATACGCGCACTTCCAAACCGATCAACCCCGGCACCGCCGCGCGCGCGGTGTCCTCAAGCTCGAGCAGTGCGTAACGCAGCCGCGCCGACCACGCGGCGGATTCTGCAAACACCACCACCGTTCCCTCGCGCTCGGTGATTCCGGAGATCCGCCCGTGCAGCTGCGCGGGCAGATGAGCGGCCAGCCAGGCGCTCCAGAACACTTGTTTTTCAGCCTTTTCCGTGACGCGCGTCAGGGCCGGCGCATAGCGCGAAAGCAGGTCTTTTACAGAATGTAGGGGTGCGCCGACGCGTGCTCGCGAACCTGCGCGACTCCTCATTGGAGCTTTTCCGCGCTTGTCTCGACTCATCTTCTTCGGCATATTGGTTCAGCTGCCCCAGAGCAAAACCGCCGAAAGGCGGCGACGCAAAGCCACCGGTCTAAAGCGAGGAGCCATGACAGCGGGGTTGCCAGCATGGTACAGGTTACGTCAAGTAGAACAGGGCCTTCTCAGGCCCGGGCACGGTTCAGGCGCGAGCCTGGTTTTTGCCTGTCCGTCGTGAGTTTTTAGGCAAGCCCTGGGCGCGTCGTGAACGTCATATTCCTGTCCAAACGTGAGGGAACGGCGAGGCAGTTCAACCTCGCCCACCCGCTTACGTTAAGTTTAATCGCGGGTTTCGTGCTCGTGGTGCTGGGCAGCGCGTTCGTGCTCGGGGTACAGCTGGGCCGCGGCAACCACGAGCGCGTGGTGCTCTCGGACACGGTGCGCTTCGGCGCCACCCTCGCCCAGCAGAAAGCCCTTATTGCCGATCTCAAAGCTCAGTTGCAGCTGCGCGTGGACGCGATGGCCATGCGCCTGGGCGAGGTGAACGCCCACGTGATCCGCCTGGACGCACTCGGCAAGCGCCTCACCGAGATGGCCGAGATCGACAGCCGCGAATTCAATTTCGACCGTGACCCGCCGCGCGGCGGCGCCAGTGAAGGCGACGGGGTGAGCGCGCAGATCCCGGATCTGTCCGCCATGCTCTCGAGCCTCGAGCAGCGCGTCGACCTGCGCGAGTCGCAGCTGGCGGCGCTGGAGAACCTGATCCTGGCGCGCGAGCTGAAGGAAGAGATCCACCCCGAAGGCCGCCCGGTGCAGAGCGGGTTCATCTCCTCCTACTTCGGCGAGCGCGAGGATCCTTTCGACGGCCAGGAGACCTTCCACAAGGGGGTCGACTTTGCCGGCACCAAGGGCTCGACCGTCATGGCCGTGGCGGCAGGCGTCGTGACCTGGGCCGGTGAGCGCTCCGGCTTCGGCAAGCTCATCGAGATCAACCACGGCGACGGCTACGTTACCCGCTACGGCCACAACGAGCGCACGCTGGTCTCGGTCGGCCAGACCGTCAAGCGCGGCGACCCGGTCGGACTGATGGGCTCCACGGGCCGTTCCACCGGTCCCCACGTGCACTTCGAAGTGCTGCGCAACGGGCGCCAGGTCGACCCGCTGTCCTTCATCGGGCGCTAGCCCCAGCGCCACCCTCCCGCCTTGAATTCCTCCGCCCGAGAACCAATTGGGCGGCTTTGGCGTCTATTGCGTACAATACGCCGCTTTCACGGCCCGCGGTCTTACCTAAGTACTTGTTGGGCAAGACGTTTTTCCTTAGACGAGTCACCCTTTGCGACAACTCCTCACCCGCGTTTTCGGCAGCCGTAACGAGCGCATCGTGCGCGGCTACGGGCGCTACGTGCGCGCCGCGAACCAGCTTGAGCACCAGATCAAGCCCCTCACCAACGAGGCGCTGCGCGCCAAGACGGACGAGTTCCGCGGGCGCCTGAAAGAGGGCGCCACGCTGGATGACCTGCTGCCCGAGGCGTTCGCCGTGGTGCGCGAGGCGGCGCTGCGCACGCTCGGCATGCGGCACTTTGACGTGCAGCTGATCGGTGGCATCGCGCTGCACAAGGGGATGATCGCCGAGATGCGCACCGGGGAGGGCAAGACGCTCATGTCGACCCTGCCCGCCTACCTTAATGCCCTGAACGGGCAGGGCGTGCACATCGTCACGGTGAACGAATACCTCGCGCAGCGCGATGCGGACTGGATGGGCCCGATCTACCAGTTCCTCGGCCTCACCGTGGGGGTCATCAAGAATGCGCAGAGCTCGGCGGAGAAGCGCGCCGCCTATGGGAGCGACATCACCTACGGCACCAACAACGAATTCGGTTTCGACTACCTGCGCGACAACCTCGCGTACCGCCTGGACGAGCGCGTGCAACGCGGCCTGTCCTTCGCGGTTGTCGACGAAGTCGACTCGATCCTGATCGACGAGGCGCGCACGCCGCTCATCATCTCCGGCCCCGCCGAGGAGAGCACCGAGCTGTACCTGCGCATCAATGAGCTGGTGCCGCGCCTCACCCGCCAGCAGCAGGAAGACGGCCCCGGCGACTACGCGGTCGATGAGAAGAGCAAGCAGGCGCACATCACCGAAACCGGGCACGAGCACGTCGAGCAGCTGATGCTGGGGGCGGGCCTCCTCAAGGAAGGCGAGAGCCTCTACGACCCGATGAACATCCGCCTCATGCACCACCTGAACGCGGCGCTGCGGGCGCACGCGCTCTACAAGCGCGACGTCGAGTACATCGTGCGCGGCGGCGAGGTGATCATCGTCGATGAGTTCACCGGGCGCACCATGCCCGGCCGGCGCTGGTCGGACGGCCTGCACCAGGCGGTGGAGGCGAAGGAAGGCGTGCGGGTGCGCGAGGAGAACCAGACGGTCGCCTCGATCACCTTCCAGAACTACTTCCGGCTCTACAAGAAGCTCTCGGGCATGACCGGCACGGCGGACACCGAGGCACCCGAGTTCCTGCAGATCTACGGGCTCGAGGTCGTGGTGATCCCGACGCACCGGCCGATGATCCGCAAGGACAACGCGGACTTCGTGTACCTCACCCAGGATGACAAGTTCAAGGCGATCATCGAGGACATCCGCGAGTGCGTGGCGCGCGAGCAGCCGGTGCTGGTGGGCACCACCTCGATCGAGACCTCCGAATACCTCTCCGGGCTGCTCAACAAGGAGGGCGTGACGCACGAGGTGCTCAACGCCAAGCAGCACGAGCGCGAGGCACACATCGTGGCGCAGGCCGGCCGGCCGGCGGCGATCACCATTGCCACCAACATGGCCGGCCGCGGCACCGACATCGTCCTCGGCGGCAATCTCGAGGCCGAGCTCGCCCAGGCGGCCGACAGCGACGATCTGGCGCGCGAGGGTATGCGCGCGGCCTGGCAGGCCCGGCACGACAAGGTGCTCAGCGCCGGCGGCCTGCACATCGTCGGCACCGAGCGGCACGAATCGCGTCGCATCGACAACCAGCTGCGCGGCCGCTCCGGGCGCCAGGGCGACCCGGGCTCGAGCCGCTTCTACCTGTCGATGGAAGACAACCTGATGCGCATCTTCGGCGACCCGCTGCGCACGCAGCGGCTGCTGAAGATGGCCGGCATGCGCGAAGGCGAGGTCATCGAGAGCGGCATGCTGACGCGCCAGATCGAGAAGGCGCAGCGCAAGGTCGAGTCGCACAACTTCGACATCAGAAAGAACCTGCTGCTGTTCGACGACGTGGCGAACGATCAGCGCAAGGTGGTCTACAGCCAGCGCACCGAGATCATGGGCACCGAGGACCTCTCCGGCGCCATCCGCGGGCTCATGGAAGAGGCCACCGGGACGCTCCTCGACCAGCACATGCCCAAGCAGGCAAGCCCGGCTGACTGGGACCTCAAGGGCCTGTCCGAGTCGCTGGCGCGCGATTTCAGCGTGCGCGTGGAGCCACAGGCGTGGCTGACAGCGGAACCGGAGCTCGAGGAGCAGGCGCTGCGCGAGCGCGTGGTGAAGGCGGTGCACGAGGCTTACGATGCCAAGGTGGCACGCACCGGCGCCGAGGTCATGCGCCACGTGGAAAAGCAGGTCATGCTGCAGAAGCTCGACCATCACTGGCGCGAGCACCTCGCGGCCATGGACTACCTGCGCCAGGGCATCCACCTGCGCGGCTACGCCCAGAAGGACTATCGCTTCGAGTTCAAGCGCGAGGCTTTCGAGCTCTTCGCCGCCATGCTCGAGCGCATCAAGTTCGAGACCGCCTCCCTCATGGCGACGGTCGAGGTGCGCACCCAGGAGGATCTGGAACGCGAGGAAGAGGAGCGCCGACTGCGACTGATGCGGGCGCTGCAGGCGCAGCATGCCGAGGCCGGTTCGCTGCTCGCGGCCGCCGAGCAGCCCGCGGGCGCGCCTGCGCCACGCGGCGCGGCGCAGCGGCATGACCCGCCTGCGGGGGCGCCGCCCCTGCCGGAATCCTCCGGCCCCTTCGTGCGCAACGAGCGCAAGGTCGGGCGCAACGAGCCCTGCCCCTGCGGGTCGGGCAAGAAGTACAAGCACTGCCACGGCGCACTCTCGAGCGTCGAGTAACGAAAGCCGCGCGGGTAGCAGGCGTATCGCAAGTCCCGTCATCCTCGTGGTGGCCGCGGCGCTCTACGACGGCGCGGGGCGCGTGCTGATCGCCGAGCGGCCTCAGGGTAAGCACATGGCCGGGCGCTGGGAATTCCCGGGCGGCAAGGTGGGTCCGCGCGAGAGTGAACGCGAGGCGCTGACGCGCGAGCTTAACGAGGAGCTCGGCATCAGCGTCACCGCGGCGCGCCAGCACATGCGTCTGCGCCACGCGTATGCGGACCGGGAGGTCGAGCTGTCGCTGTGGATCATCACCGCCTACCGCGGCGACCCGCAGCCGCTCGATGGGCAGCGCCTGAAATGGGTGGCCCCCGTGGCTTTGCCCGCGGAGGATATCCTCGAGGCCGACCGCCCGTTCGTCGAGGCCCTCGCGCGTCTGGCGCCGCCCTGAAGGTCCGCCGCGCGCGCGGCCGACGCTTACCCGCAGGCGTGTACAATTGCGGTTCGCAACTCCCGTTCATGATGGAAAATCCCGATGGCAGCGCAAAACGATCTTCCGGAAGTCCAGCTCGACCCGACCAGCCTGTATCGCGAGGACGTGTTCACCGACCGCCACGCCGGCAGCATTCGCCGGCTGACGCCGGTAAAGGTGGACGGCAGCACCGATGAGACGCGCCACGTGCTGTACTCCGGGCAGACGCAGCTCCTGACTCCCGCCGGCGTGCTGCCGCTGGGGTTTGAGATCGAGGCAATGTCGCTCGAGGAAGCGCTCAAGAAGTTTCCGGAGGGCGTGAAGGTGGCCCTCGAGCAGGCGATCGATGAGGCGCGCGAGCTGCGCCGCGAGGCCGCCTCGCGCATCGTGGTGCCCGATGTCGGCAGCGGCGTGGGCCCGGGGCCCGGTGCCGGTTCCGGCGGCGGCAAGATCAAGTTTCCTTAAGAGCCGCGTCCCCGGCGTGCGGCACGCGCGCGGCCGCCTCGCGCCGCCGCCGCGCCTTGTTACACTCACGGCGATGAAAATTCCCCTGCTGCTGAGGCTCCTCGCAGCGTTCGCGTTGGGCGCGTGCGCGGCGTTGGCGCTTGATTCCTGCGCCAACACAGAAGTTGTCACCGGCAACGAAACCGTGTCGGGCCCGGGTCCGGGCGGCAAGCCCATGCGCACCGCGACCGATGCGGCGGTGGGCATGCCGGCGGTGGCCCAGACCCAGATCTATCCGCTCACCGCGCGCATCGAGGTGAACGACAACTACTTTGGTACCAAAGTCACCGACCCGTACCGCTGGCTTGAGAAACTGGATTCTCCGGCCGTGCAGCAGTGGGTGGCGCAGCAGAACGCGCTGTCGCAGCCGCAGCTGGTGGCGCTGCCGCAGCGCTTCTGGCTGAAGAAGCGCCTCACGCAGCTGTGGAACTATGAGCGCTACGAGGTTCCCGTCAGCCGCGGCGGACATTATTTCTACCTGCACAATGACGGGCAGCAGAACCAGAGCGTGCTGTACGTCTCCGAGGATCTGAATTCTCCTGGGCGTGTGCTCTTTGATCCCAACGGTGCGCGCGAGGATGCCACCGTGTCGCTGTCGCAGTTCCGCGCTTCCGAACAGGGCACGATCATGGCCTACGCGGTTTCCGACGGCGGCACCGACTGGGAGATCTGGCGCTTCCGGCGCGTGAAGGATGGCGTGGACCTGCCCGACACGCTGCGCTACACCAAGTTCTGGGGCGTCTCCTGGGCGCACGACGGCTCGGGTGTCTACTACAGCCGCTATCCGGCGGCCGCGCCGGGCAAGGGCGATGACGCGGCGAAGCCGGCGGTTTACTTCCACAAGCTCGGCACCACCCAGGATGACGACCGTCTCGTGTACGAGGTCAAGGACCACCCCACGCGCCTCCCCACCGGACGGGTTACCGAGGACGGTCACTACCTCGTCATCACGCAGGTGGATGGCTACGAGAAGAATGGCATCGAGCTGCTCGACCTGCGCAAGCCCGGCGCGGGCGTGCAGCCGCTCCTCATGGACTGGGACGCGCTCTACAACTTCATCGGCTCGCGTGGTGATGAGCTTTATTTCCAGACCACCTACAACGCGCCGCTCGGGCAGGTCATCGCCGTCGACGCGCGCCGGGGCGCCGACCGGCGCACGGTCGTACCGGAAGGCAGCGCGGCCATCGAGCAGGCGAGCTACCTGGGCGGCCGCATCGTCGCGAGCTACGTGGAAGACGCCCACGGGGTCGCGCGTATCTATGAGCGCGATGGGCGCCTGGTGGGCTCGGTACCGCTGCCGGGCATGGGCGGCATCGATGGCTTCCAGGGCGAGGGGTCCCGCAGCGAAACCTTCTTCTCCTACACCGACTACCTCACCCCGCGGCGGGTCTATCGCCTCGACGTGGCCACGAACCAGGCTACCCTGTGGCGTGAGCCGCAGGTGCCGGGGTCGATGGCCGACTTCGTCACTGAACAGGTCTTCTACACCAGCAAGGATGGCACGCGCGTGCCGATGTACATCACGCACCGGCGCGACATGGTGAAGGACGGCAACACCCCGTTGCTGCTCTACGGCTATGGCGGCTTCAATATCTCGGCAACCCCGGCCTACCGGCCCCAGGTGCAGGCGTGGCTGGAAATGGGGGGCGCGTTTGCCGAGGCGAACCTGCGCGGCGGCGGGGAGTACGGCGAGGCCTGGCACAAGGGCGGCACGCTCGCCAATAAACAGCATGTGTTCGATGACTTCATCGCGGCGGCGGAGTACCTGATCAGCGAGCACTACACGAGGAGCGCGCGCTTAGGGATCCACGGGCGCAGCAACGGCGGGCTCTTGGTCGGCGCGGTGCTGGTGCAGCGCCCGGACCTCTTTGGCGCCGCACTGCCGGCGGTGGGCGTACTCGACATGCTGCGCTATCACACCGCCAGTGCCAACGCGCGACAGTGGTCCTCCGACTACGGTCTGTCCGAGGATCCGGACCAATTCAAGACCCTGTACGCGTACTCACCCGTCCAGAACGTCAAGAAGGGCGTCTGCTACCCACCGACCCTGATCACGACCGCCGACCACGACGATCGCGTGGTCCCCTGGCATAGCTACAAGTTCGCCGCGGCGCTGCAGGCTGCGCAGCTGTGTTCCAACCCGATTCTCATCCGCGTCGAGACGCGCGCCGGGCATGGGGCGGGAAAGCCGGTGTGGATGCAGGTGGAGGACTATGCGGATCAGCTGGGATTTGTCGCCCAGTGGCTCGGGATGCAGGCCCCAGCCGTGCACTGAGCGTTAGCTTGGCGCTAGTAGAGCTACCATCTGCAGCGTCTGCGGATCGAAGACCGCCAAGACGCGTCTGCCCCCGCCCCACATGATCATTGCGTTACGCTGATCAGACGCCAACCCAAGCTTCGTAATACGCTGCGTAAGAGAGGTCTTCTCGATCTTCGACAGGTACCTTATCTCACTCACCGGACTCAAGTGGTCCCGCAGCTGCGTCGTACAATCGACCCAGGGTCGGAAATAACGCGGCATGTCGACCACATCCTCACCGGTACCAAAGACCGCGGAATTTACGATCTTGGCCGCTTCGTCCGGATTGTCCGGTAGTGGCGCCCAGATCCAGCGCGGCCTGCTGTACCAGTATGGCGCAAGTGCGGGATTCTGCTGACGGGCCAGTGTTATTTCCTTGGCATCGATGTCAGACGCCTGCACCATCTCCAGCGAGTCCACGGAGAACGTGTAGTAAAGCGGCCGCCCTTGCCACAATGTCGCCGACCCATAAATCAGTGCTGCGATCTGCACCGTTACGATGATCATGATGTCGCGCGCAAGCGCTCGCCGCGGCTTCTTCGGGTTGGCGATTATCAGGGTAAGGGTGGGCCCCACCCCTAGGTCTACGATGCCCACGATTATCAGCACGCGCAGCACACCGGTGAGGTACCAGCCCGGCCAGCGGTACCAACCGAGGTACAGGCCGCCGAGAATTAGCGTCAGGGCACAGGTACTCGCAGCGAGATGCAGGCCAAATGCCTTGAGCCGAAATTTCATGTCTTAACCAGGGCCATCAAGATCTGTTTCGTCAGGCGATTCTGTCTGAGCTGAAGTGTCGCCGGGGATCGCCCGTTGCTCGGTCAACCACGCCCCGAGATCCACCAGACGGCATCGCTCGCTGCAGAACGGGCGAAACGGGGCGCTCTCCCATTCCAGTTCACGACGGCACGTCGGACACTTAATGTGCGCGGCACTCATTGCCTTCAATCGTCTCGTCCGAACTACCTATGCGCAGCAGCTCAGCAGAAAAGGCACGTCGTCCTCAGCTTGCGTCGGCCGCGTGGCCAGACCATTCCACTTCAGAAAACGTACGCTACATCGATGGTGGCTACCGCTGATCTCGGGATACAGGCCGGAAGCAACGGGTAGCGAAATACGCAACAGCTGCAGCGGATTATCCCGTTCGAAGGTGATGCTAAATGTGCCCGCCTTCGCAATTTCTGACCGACTGCGCCCGTTCTGGCGGGTGAGCCAGAGGATTTCTGCGATCGAATCACAGAGCGGGCGCAGCAGTCCCAGCCACTGACTGAAGGTACGCATGCGCGTTTCGCCAGGCTGGCTCAGCCAGAAATAATAGTCCGGCAAGTCGAACTCGCAGGTGCCCCCGGGAATTGCACTGCGATGCCTGATGGCGTTGACAAACTCCGAGTCGCGCAGAGGTTGCAGAAACGCCGATCCGGCACTCATAAGATCGGTGCGCAGGCGAACCAGGTTCGATATCAGGGTCTTGAGTCGCTGTGAATCGACGCTGGGGTTCGCGTGGAACTCATTCAGAGCGCCCAGCTGGCTCTCGAGCTCCTTGAGTACGTCCGATCGGACATCGCCGCGGGTCGTAAGGGACAGGATGTCGATCAAGCTGGACATCGCGGCACGGCTTCCCCAGGGGCTGGCCATCTCGTTGTGGTAGACGGCCTGGTTGTAGAGAAAGTCCAGGCGCAGGAAGGTGCGCATCCGCTCGTTCAGCGGCTGCTCGAAGATCAAGGTACCCGTGCCGGCCCCGCCTGCGGCTTCGGCTTGTGAAAAAGGGACGTCCGTCATGCCCGTATTGTGCTTGACGTGTGCGCCCGTCGTAAACGGCGCGGTCGAAAAAGGCTCGGTCAGCCGCGCGGCTGCGCGGAAAGCTCCAGATAACGCGCGTGCAGCGTGGCCACCTGGTTCTGTACGGCGCTCATATCGGCGTCGTTGG
>Ga0207693_10000709_pt1 | contig 29986 bp, 32 predicted proteins | sample LARL81metaG_FD_184347 | JGI IMG/M metagenome (GOLD analysis project Ga0207693, IMG submission 184347) | Corn, switchgrass and miscanthus rhizosphere microbial communities from Kellogg Biological Station, Michigan, USA - LAR L8-1 metaG... | ecosystem: Host-associated > Plants > Roots >... | reverse complement strand
TTCATCAATTCTCCCTCGGCGATAGTTTTTGTCGGAGTCTCGGCCGTGGATCTTCCCCCGGCGTGCTCAGCGCCAGCCAGTGGCCATACTCGGGATGGTCGGGGCCGATCTCCCAAAAGGGATCTTCGCCCGTATCGTCTTCCGGGCCGGCCTCGACGGGCAGCAGCAGGTTCTCACGAGAGGCCCGCAGCACCGACTCGTCGCCGCGAAGCCGGGCATAGATCGCCTGCAGGAGCGCGATCGCGGCCTTCGCCGGGGCGACCAGCGCCGGGTCGCGGCGAGTCCGGGCGACCCGCTCCAGCCCGACGTGGCCCTGCTCGCCGAGCCAGTCGAACGTCCGGCTGGCGAACGTGATTCCGTCGGCGGCGGCTGCCGCCGCGAACGCCGCCGTCGTCTCGTCGAGTGCCACCGGACGGGATGGTAAACCGGGCCATGTGTGGGCTGGGGCACGATCTGAGCCAGGTCGGGGTACGGGGAGGCATAATGTGTCCGATGCAGAGGGGGGCATACGTCCGTCGCGCGCTGCTCGTCGCCACCGCCGTGCTGGCGGCGGCGGTCACCGGCTGGGCGGCGACGCCCGCCCGTGCCGACCAGGTGACCCAGGCGCTGGCGCAGGTGCAGGCGCAGCGCGGCGTCCTGCATCGGGCGATCCACGAGCTCCACAAGGCCGAGCGGCGGCACCAGCACCAGCTCGGGGCGCACCGCTGGTTCAGCGGACGTCTGGCCCAGGTGGTGCACCTGCACGGTCATGCCGGGCTGGTCCGGGTGAACCGGATCCGCTCCCGGATTCGCTACGACGAGCAGATGCTGGGGCGCTACCCGCACATGCGAAAGCGGCTCCACCGCGACATTCGCAAGGCGCGCGACGAGCTGCACCAGCTCGAGGCCCAGGCGCATGCGCTGATCCTGCGCCAGGCCCGCGCCCAGGCGAAGCTGGCCGACCAGGCCCTGCGCCAGCTCAAGCATCACAAGTACAAGCTGCTCCAGGGCAACAAGCTGGGCGTCCAGGCGGTGCGGTTGGCGCTGACCAGGCTGGGCACGCCCTACGTCTGGGGCGGCGCCTCGCCGCGGCAGGGGTTCGACTGCTCCGGTCTGGTCATGTGGGCCTACGGCAAGCTCGGCATCACGCTGCCGCACTTCGCGGCCAGCCAGGCCGAGCTGGGCCACCGGGTGTCGATCAAGCACCTGCAGCCCGGTGACCTGGTCTTCTTCGAGGCGCCGATCGGTCACGTCGCGATGTACGTCGCGGACGGGCTCCTGATCGAGGCGCCGCACTCCGGCGACGTCGTCCGGATCACCCGCCTGGACGACCCCTGGCACGTCGCGAACTTCCAGGGCGCGGTGCGGATCGCGCCGCCGACGAAGCCGGCGACCGCCGGCTCGTCCTCCGCAACGGCGTCCTAGGCGCCATCGCGATGCATAGGAGGGGCCAGGCCCCTTCTTGCGGTCCGGTGAATAAAGGGGTCTGGCCCCTCCTATTCACGTGACGGTTGCGCGCAACTCCTGTGCGTGTGCCTGTACCTTGGCGAGCGCCTCGACGGCCTGCTCGACACCGCTTCGCCCGGACCGGAAGACGCACTCGTCCAGGTACACCGCCTCCCACTCGCCGGCCCGCTCGGCGACCGGGAAGCTCATCCGCGCCGGATCCAGGCGGTCAGCGTGCTCCACGCACACCGGCAGCCGCGAGAGCGACGGCTGGAAGAGGTCGTACCGGCTCATGGGCGGGTACTGCACCTCGGCCGGGATGCCCTCGGCCTCCAGCGCCTCTGCGACGACGTGGTTCGGCGCGCCGCCGAACTCGTCGTTTCGGATCGTGAAGATGTAGCGGTAGAAGCTCCACCGGGTCACCCGCTCGTCGCGCCGGTTGATGCGCACGCCGGGGATGCCCGCGGCCAGCTCCTCGAAGTATTCGCCCAGCTCCGCCCGCTGCGCCTGCTGGGCCGGGAAGCGCTCGATCGCCCGTTCCAGCAGCGCCGCGTGGAGCTCGCCCAGGCGGTAGTTGGCGCCGAACGTGTACTCGCTCTCGGCGGCGTCCTTGGGCCGCCCGCAGTCGATCAGCGAGTGGGCGAGGCGGGCCAGCCGCTCGTCACCGGTGGTCAGGGTGCCGCCCTCGCCGGCGGTCAGGATCTTGGTCGACTGGTGGCTGAACGAGCCGAAGTCGCCCAGGCAGCCGGCGCCGCGGCCCCGCCACTGCTGGCCGTGGGCATGGGCGCAGTCCTCGACGACGCGGAGGCAGTTCCGGCCGGCGATGTCCATCAGCCGGTCCATGTCGCACATCTGCTGCCCCAGGTGCACCGGCATGATCGCCCGCGTGCGCGGCGTGATCGCCGCCTCGATCAGGTCGCAGTCGATCGTGTACCGGCGCGGCTCGACGTCCACGAACACCGGCAGCGCGCCGGCCGCGACGGCGGCGTAGGGGGTGGCGGCGAAGGTCAGCGCCGGCACGATCACCTCATCCCCCCAGCCGATGCCGAGCGCCTTCAGCGCCACCTCCATGGTCACCGTGCCGTTGGCCATCACGACCGCGTGCTCGGCGCCCTGGTATGCGGCGAAGCGGGTGGCGAAGGCCTGCGCGTGCGGCCCCGGCTCGGGGAAGCCGCCGACCTGACCGGCCCGGACGACGTCGGCCACGGCCTGCGCGTCCTCCTCGTCGAGCTGCGGCCAGGCCGGCCACGGCTCGCTGCGCACCCGCGATCCCCCGGTTATGGCGAGCTGTCCGATGCTGTGCCTCCCTCCCTTGACTTCCGTCCGCCGGCGGGCATATGTTTGCCCAGTACTGTCAGGAAAGTTTCCTTACTATACTGTGGAGCCTCCGACGACCAGTATCCACCAAACCCCGGGGACGCCGAGTCTCCTGCGGGCGATCAACGAGCGCACGGTGCTCGAGCTGATCCGCGTCGAGGGGGCGCTCTCGCGGGCGCAGGTGGCCCGGCAGAGCGGGCTCTCCAAACCGACGGTGTCACAGGCGCTGGCCGGGCTCGAGGAGTCGGGGCTGGTGCGCGAGGTGGGCCGCTCGACCGGCCGCAAGGGCCCGGGGGCGCTGCTCTACGAACTGAATCCGCGCAGCGGCCTGGTGGTCGGCCTGGATGTGGGCCGAAACTGGGTGCGCGGCGCCATCGCCGACATCGCCGGCCACGTGGTCTGCCGACGCCAGGAGCGCACCGCCCGCACGGCGGCCGCCCTGGTCGAGCAGGTCGCCGGGCTGGGCCGGCTGCTGGCCGGCGACGCCGATCTGAAGTGGCGGGCGGTCACCCACACGACGGTCGGCATCCCGGGCGCACTCGATCCCGTCCTGGGGACCGTCGAACTGGCGCCGAACCTGCCCCGCTGGACCAGCCGCGGCCTGCTCGAGGCGATCCGGCACCAGCTCGGGGACGCGGTCAGCTTCGAGAACGACGTCAACCTGGCGGCGCTCGGCGAGCAGGCGGCGGGATGCGCGGTCGGCGTCCAGAACTTCGTCTTCCTGTCGGTCGGTACCGGCGTCGGCCTGGGCATCGTGATCGAGGGCCGGCTGTACCGTGGAGCCCGCGGCGCCGCCGGCGAGATCGGCTACATGCCGCTGGGAGCCGGCGACCCGCACGACCGGGCGACCCGGCGCCGGGGAGCGCTGGAGGAGGCGACGTCGGCCTCCGGCGTGGTCAGCCTGGCCCGAGAGCTGGGGATGCCGCCGCCGCTGACGCCGAAGCGGGTGTTCGACGCCGCTCGCCGCAACGACCCGCTGGCGGCCCGGGTGGTGCAGGCGGAGGCGAACCGGATCGCCATGGCGATCGCGGCGGTGGCGCCGGTGCTGGATCCCGAGCTGGTGATCCTCGGCGGCGGCATCGGCGGCGGCGGCGGCGACCTGCTGGTCGACCGGACGCTGGCCGAGCTAACCGATCTGTCGCCGTTCCGTCCCAGAATCGAGGTCTCGGTGCTGGGCGACGAGGTGGTGCTCCAGGGTGCGCTGTCGACCGCACTTGCAGTTGCCCGGGAGCAGGTGTTCAATCGCAGTCCCGATCAGGAGCGAAGGGAGATCATGGTATGAGCGAGCATGCTCGAGACGTACGCCGGCGATTGGCAGCGCGGGCGCGCACGTTGGTGCTTTGGGGCGCGGCGGGTGCGTTGGTCGTCGCGGCGGGGTGCGGCGGCTCGTCGTCCTCCAGCTCGTCGGCGAGCGGCGGCACGACCGACAAGACGCCGGTCACGATCGTCCTCTGGCACCTGTTCAGCGGTGAGGAGAAGAAGCCGTTCAACGACGCCCTCGCCGGCTTCCACAAGAAGTACCCGTGGATCACGATCAAGCAGGAAGTGCAGCCGAACACGGACAACGACACGTTCGACCCCAACCTGATCAACGCGATCAAGGGTGGCAACTCGCCGGACGTGGCGCTTCCCTTCGGCCCTGACTACATCGGCCAGTACTGCTCCAGCGGCCTGTGGCAGAACCTGACCCCGTACATGCAGCGCGACCACATCTCGATCTCGGACTTCGCACCGGCCGCCATCACCTACACCAAGTTCGGGAACAACCAGTGCGCGTTGCCGTCGCTGACCGACGCCTATGGCCTCTACTACAACAAGGACATGCTCAAGAAGGCCGGCATCAGCCCGCCGAAGACGATGGACGAGCTGATGGCCGATGCCAAGAAGCTGACTGTCCGAAACCCCGACGGCTCGATCAAGGTCGCCGGCTTCGTGCCGCTCGACAACTGGGAGCAGCTCGGACCCGCCGATCTCGCCCGGGCCTGGGGCGCGCAGTGGTTCAACTCTCAGAACCAGGCCCAGCTGGCAACCGATCCGGGCTGGACGAAGGCCCTGCTGTGGCAGCGAAACCTGATCGACTGGTACGGCTACCAGAACATCGAGAAGTTCTTCCTGGCCAACACCAACAACGAGTTCAACCCCACCAACGCGTTCGAGAACGGCAAGGTCGCGATGATGTTCGACGGCGAGTGGCGAACGGCGTTCATCCAGCGTGACAACCCGAAGCTGAACTACGGCACGGTCCCCTTCCCGGCCGGCGATCCGTCCGTATACGGGTCGGGGCGGGTCGGCGGCACCGTGGTCGGCATCCCCAAGGGGGCCAAGCATCCGGAGCAGGCGTGGCTGCTGGTCAAGTATCTGGCCACCGACACCAACTACCTGGTGACGCTGGCCAACAGCGCCGGCAACGTGCCGACGACGAAGGCCTCGGCGTCCTCGCCGGACCTCAAGCTGCCGCCCAACTTCCAGACCTTCATCGACGTCTGGAACAACCCCAAGTCGTCGTTCTCGCCGCCGCTGCAGCCGTCCGGCGGTGGCTACTCGCAGCGCCTGTCCGACTTCGACGACAAGTGGTCGGCGGGGTCGATCCCGATCTCCGGCCTGCAGGCGGCGTTGCAGCAGGTCGACACGCAGATCGACAACGACCTCCAGCAGGGACAGGGGCCGTAGCCACCGCCGAGCACCCGCTGCGCCTTCCTGCGCGCTCGCCGGCCGACCGCCGGCGGGCGCGCAGGCGCGCGGCCCTGCGCAAGTACGGCATGGTCTTTCTGCTGCTGCTGCCGTGGACGATCGGGTTCGTGCTCTTCACCGGCGGCCCGATGCTGCTCAGCCTCTACTACTCGTTCACCCACTACGACCTGCTCAACCCGCCGCACTGGATCGGCCTCGCCAACTACGAGTACATGTTCGGCCACGCCACCATCGACGGCCGGCCGAACCAGGGCGACCCGCTCTTCTGGACGTCGGTCAAGAACACGCTCTGGATCATCGTCTTCGGGGTGCCGTTGCGAGTCCTCTTCGGCATGGCGACAGCGATGATGCTGACCCGGCCGAAGCGGGGGGTGAACGTCTACCGGACGCTCTACTACATGCCCTCGATCGCGCCGGCGGTGGGGGCGACGCTGGTCTTCGTCTACCTCTTCAACCCGGCCTCCGGCCCCATCAACCTGCTGCTCGAGAAGATCCCGGGGATCACCCCGCCACTCTGGTTCGGCGATCCCCGGTGGGCCAAACCGGCTCTGCTCATCCTCGGCCTGTGGGGCATCGGCGACGCGATCGTGCTCTATCTGGCCGGCCTCCTGAACGTGCCCCGCACCCTCTACGAGGCGATCCGGGTCGAGGGCGCGAACGCCTGGCAGCGCTTCCGTTACGTGACGCTGCCGATGCTGACGCCGGTCATCTTCTTCACGATCGTGATCGGGGTGATCAACGGCTTCCAGTACTTCGACGAGGCCTACATCGCCTCCGGCACCTCGAGCGGCGGCAACATCGGCGCCCCCCAGGACTCGCTCATGTTCTACAACGTCTGGCTCTATCAGAACGCGTTCGCCGACTTCCGCATGGGCTACGCATCGGCGATGGCCTGGATGCTCTTCCTGGCCACCATGGTGGTGACGGCGGTGCTGCTCCTTACCTCCCGCCGCTGGGTGCACTACGGCGGTGATCTGGCATAGCCGGCACCCTCGCCCAGCCCCGCCAGGTCCCGCCGTCGGTTCGCCGCAAGCGGTTCCTGCTCGCGGTCGCCAACCACGCGATGCTGATCGCCGTGTCGCTGGCCTTCGTGCTGCCGGTCGTCTTCATGCTCCTGACCGCGGTCATGACCGACCAGCAGGCGCTGACGGCGAAGCTCTGGCCGGACCCGTTCGTCTGGCACAACTTCGTCACCGTCTTCCACCAGATCGACATCCCCAAGTACGCGCTCAACACGCTGCAGTACGCGGTGCTCTCGACCGTCGGCGTGATCATCTCCTGCGTCCCCGTGGCCTATGCCTTCTCGCGCATCGACTGGCGCGGCCGGAACATCGTCTTCCTGCTCGTCCTGTCGACGCTGATGCTGCCCACCCAGGTGACGTCGATCCCGCTCTACATCCTGTGGGCGAAGCAGTTCCACGACTGGACGGGGATCCAGTACATCGGGACGCTGAAGCCGCTGATCATCCCCAGCTTCTTCGGCGACGCGTTCTCGATCTTCCTGCTCCGGCAGTTCTTCCTGACCATTCCCGAGGAGCTGACCGACGCCCTGCGTGTGGACGGCGCCGGCGACTTCCAGATCCTGTGGCGGGTGGTGGTGCCCCTGGCCAAGCCGGCGATCGCCGCGGTCGCCCTGTTCAACTTCATCTACGCCTGGAACGACTTCTACGGCCCGCTCGTCTACACCGCCTCCAACACCGACGCGCAGACGCTCTCGATCGCCCTCTACTCGTTCAGCGGCCTGCACCACGTGGCCTGGAACCTGATGATGGCCGCCGCCCTCCTCTTCATGCTGCCGGTGATCGCGATCTTCTTCTTCGCCCAGCGCGTGTTCATCGAGGGGATCACGCTGACCGGCGTCAAGGGCTGACCCGCCGCCGCCGATCTCATACACGGTGGAAACGCTCCGCATCGGCCTTCTTGGAACCGGCTGGGTCATGGACCGGCATGCCCGGGCCGTGAACGCCCATGCCCGGGCGCGCCTGGTCGCTGCCGCCAACTGGCGGCAACCGTCGCTGGACGCCTTCGCGGAGCGCCATGCGATCCCGAGAACGACCACCGACTGGACGGCGCTGGCAACCGATCCCGAGGTCGACGCGGTCGTCGTCGGGACGCCGAACGCGCTCCATGCCCCGCAGGCGATCGCCTGTCTTGCCGCGGGTAAGCACGTCCTGGTCGAGAAGCCGATGGCCACCAGCGTGGCCGAGGCGGCGGCCATGAACGAGGCCGCCGAGGCTTCGCCGGGGTCGCTGATGGTCGCCCACTGCTGGCGCTTCCACCCGGACGTGCTGGCGCTTCGCGACCGCGTCGCTTCCGGCGAGCTGGGAGAGGTGGTGAAGACTCGCGGCTACGGCGTGCACGTTCGCTGGGGCCCCTCCGGCTGGTTCGTTCGCCGTGACCTGGCCGGCGGCGGCGCGCTGGCCGACATGGGCGTGCACGCGATCGACACCGCGCGCTTCCTGATCGGCGACCCGCAGCCGCTGCGGGTGGCGGCCGAGATCGGTACCCGCTACGGCGAGTACGAGGTCGAGGATGACGGTATCCTGCTCGTCGCCTGGTCGAACCGTGTGAACTCGATCATCGAGTCCGGCTGGTGGCAGCCGTTCGCAGGTGGGCTCGAGGCCGATACCGAGGTCTATGCGACCGGCGGCTACGGCCGCGTCTGGGCCCACACCGAACCGCCCGATGACAGCTACGAGCACTGCCCGCAGTCGATGTACACCGCCCAGATGGCCGGGTTCGTGGACGCAGTCCTGGAGGGCCGGCCGCCGCAGCCCGACGGCGTCCAGGGAGCGGTCGTGATGTGGGTCCTGGAGCAGGCCTACCGCGCCGCCGGGGTGTTCCGATGACGATCGTGCTCGGCGTCGACGGCGGCGGCAGCAAGACGCACGCCGTGATCGTGGACGACCAGGGCCAGCTGCTCGGGTTTGCCACCAACGGCCCATCCAACTGGGAGACCGCCGGGCTGCGCGGCGCCCAGGACGCGATCCGCGAGGCGGCCGAGCGGGCGCTCTCCTTCGGCGGCCGCCGCTTCGACGAGCTGCGCTCGGCGGCCTTCGGGCTGGCCGGCCTCGACTGGGACTCGGACGTGCCGCGGCTGACGGGAATGATCGACGGCATGGGCCTGCCCTGCGAATACGCGCTCGTCAACGATGCCTTCGTCGCCCTGCGGGCCGGAGTTTCGGACGGCTACGGCGTGGTGCTGGTCGCCGGCACGGGCGCGGTGGCTGCAGGCCGAAACCGGGCCGGCAAGACGTTCCGCACCCCGGGCCAGGGCGCGATCCTGGGCGACGAGGGGTCGGCCAGCGACGTCTCCGATGCCGCGGTGCGGGCGGTTGCCGACGCCTACACCGGCCGCGGCCCGGCGACCACGCTCACCGAGGAGCTGTGCTCGCTGGCCGGGTGCCGGTCGGCGGAGGAGTTGCTCGAGCAGTACAGCCGCGGCGTCCAGGCTCCGCGCACGGCCGCACCGGCGGTGATGCGCGCGGCCGAGGCGGGCGACCAGGTGGCGTGCGGGATCGTCGACTGGGCAGCCCGGGCGCTCGGGGAATCGGCGGTGCTGGTCGCCCGCCGGCTGGACATGCTCGAGCAGCGCTTCGACATCGTCCTCTCGGGCGGGCTCTTCCGCACCGGGAGCGAGCAGCTGCTGTCGGTGATGTCGGAGATCGTGCATGCCCAGGCCCCGGGAGCTCGCCTGTCGCCGCTCTCGCCGCCGCCGGTCGTGGGCGGGGCGTTGATGGCGCTCGACCGCCTGGGCATCACGCTGGACGACGAGCGTCGCCGCGCGCTCGAGCAGGCGACCGGGGATGCCGTCCGCCAGCGCCCCTGGATGACCAGGGCCTGAGGCCCACGCCTCCCATACTCCTTCGGGGGAGCCCGCCCTGGCCGGGAAGGTCGATACTGTCGTCATGAGAGGTCGATCCTTCGCCGCCGGGGCGGTCGCCGTGGCCGGGCTGGCGTCCGGCGTGGCAGCCGTCGCCCTGGCATCGACGGTCGGCCCGCCGCACCTGCCGTCGGCGCCCAGATGCCCGGTATTCCCGAAGACGAATGTCTGGAACAGACGGGTCGACTCGCTGCCGGTGGCGTCCGACTCGGCGCAGATGATCGACGCCATCGGGGCCGGCGTCGGCCTGCACCCGGACTTCGGCTCCTTCCGCGGCTACGGGATTCCCTACAACGTGGTCAAGGGCTCGCAGCCGACCGTGCGCGTCCGCTTCCACTACGCCTCCCAGTCGGACAAGGGCCCATACCCGATCCCCGCCCATCCGGCGATCGAGGCCGGCTCTGACCGTCACCTGCTGATCGTCAACCGCAGCACCTGCCGCCTCTACGAGCTCTACGACGCCCGGCACACGGCGTCCGGCTGGACGGCCGGCTCCGGCGCGATCTGGAACCTCCGCTCCAACAAGCTCCGGCCCCGCGGCTGGACGAGCGCCGACGCTGCCGGGCTGCCCATCCTGCCCGGGCTCGTACGCTACTCGGAGGTCAGGCGAGGGGTCATCAACCACGCCCTGCGGTTCACCGTCCCCGACACCTGCGCCGGCTTCATCTACCCGGCCCGGCACGAGGCCGGCTCGGGCGGCTGCGGCGCGCTGCCGCCGATGGGCCTGCGGGTGCGTCTGCGAAGCGGATTCAAGGTCTCCCAGCTGGCGCCGCAGGCCCGCCCGATCGCCGTTGCCCTGAAGCGCTACGGGATGATCGTGGCCGACAACGGTTCGCCCTGGTACATCACCGGCGCCGCCAATCCACACTGGAACGACGACCAGTTGCACACGCTCGACCTGATCACGGGGAGCGACCTGCGGGTGGTCGACACCCGCGGCCTGCGCAACGGCTGAGCCCTGGCGCCGCGACGCGCGCGTGTGCGAAAGTCCGCGGGTGGAGATCGTGGCGCCGACAAGCCTTCCCGCCGACCTGGTCGAACGGCTCGCCGCCAGCGAGCGGGCACCCGGCGGCGGCTCTGCGGCGGCGGCGGCGGTCGTTCTGGCGGCGGCGGTGGCGGAGAAGGTGGCACGGCTCTCGCGCGACTGGCCGGAGGCGGCCGGATGCGCCGCCCAGGCGGTCATGCTGCGGCGGCGCGCGGCGCCGCTCGTAGAGTCGGACGCCGAGGTCTACCAGACGGCGCTGGCGGCGCTCGCGGGCGAGGGGCCGGCGGCCGGCCACGCCCTCGACCGGGCCGCCGCCGTGCCGCTGGAGCTGGCGGGGATCGCCTGCGACGTGGCGCTGCTCGCTGCCGAGGTCGCCCGCCTCGGCGATCCGTCGCTGCGTCCGGACGCCCAGACCTCGGTGCTGCTGGCCGAGGCGGCCACCCGGGCTGCGGCACGGCTGGTCGTCGAGAACCTGGCCAGCGGCGAGGGCGAGCGCGGCGAGGAGGCACGGCGGCTGGCCGACGCCGCCGCCGCGGCGCGCCACACCGTCGACCTCTGACCCTACCGGCAGCCCCGCCGGCACGGGCCCCATACGCTTGCCGCGTGCGGCGCCTCGACTCCCCTGACGTCATGCTGGTGACGGCCAACGTCCTGTGGGCGCTGAACTACGCGAGCACCAAGTTCGCCATGGAAGCATGGCAGCCGCTGGCCTACTCGCAGCTTCGCTTCTCGGCGGCCGCCCTGCTCAGCTGTTCGATCGTGCTTGCGCGCGAGCGCAGCCTGCGGATCGCCCGTGCCGACGTCGCGATGTTGATCGCCGCGGCCGCGACCGGCATCTTCCTGAACCAGGTGCTCTTCAACTACGCGGTGCAGAAGACGACGGCAGCGAACGTTGCCCTGATCCTGGCCTCGGCGCCCGCCTTCACCGCGGTCTTCGTCGTCCGCGTCGGCCAGGAGCGGCTGCACCTCGGCCACTGGCTCGGCCTGGCGGTGGCGCTGGCCGGCGTCACGCTGGTGGTGGCAGGCGGCGGCGGCGTGGCCGGCGGCAGCCTGCTCGGCAACCTGCTGGCGGTCGGTGCCGCGGTTACCTGGGCCGCCTACTCGGTGATGCTGCGCCCGCTCTTCGGCCGCTACTCGGCATTCCGGCTGAGCGCGCTGATGATCGCGATCGGCGCCTGCATGCTGCTCCCGCTCTCGCTGCCCCAGATCCACGGCCAGGACTACGCGGCGATCGGCGCCGGCCGGTGGGCGGCCTGGGCCTACTCGACCATCTTTCCGCTGCTGGTCACCAACCTGCTCTATTTCCGCAGCCTGCGCCGGGTCGGCGCCGCCCGGGCGACCCTCTACATGTACCTGCAGCCGTTCCTGGCGGTGCTCTTTGCGGCCGTGCTGCTGGGCGAGGAGGTGGCGGCGATCCAGCTCGCCGGCGGCCTGATCATCATCGCCGGGGTGGCCCTCGGCCGCCGGGGCCCGCGGCCACGCGGCGGCGTCGAGGTCCAACCGGCCGACGCGGGCTAAGGAATAACCGGAGCCCGGTGGACGGCGCCGCGAGTTGGGAAGCACCCGGGGCTCCAGGCCGGGAACGACCACTCGCGAAGCGCCGCCACCGGACTCGCCCGTGCCCACGACGGCCTCAGCGGCAATTTAGCGCATTTGCAGCCGAATTGGTGAACCCCGAAAGAATCGTTACGGAGCGGTTACAAGTTGCTCAGAGTGCAGGCTGCGAATGACCCAGACGGCGAGCACCCGTGCACAGCGTGCGACGTCCTCCAGCGGCACGTGCTCGTCCGGCGTATGGGCGAGGCGCGGATTCCCGGGACCGTAGAGCACGCAGGGCGTCGCACCCTGGTTGATCAGGAGCCGCGCGTCGCTGCCGTACGGCACTCCGGCGAACGGCGGCAGGCGGCCGAGGACGTCTCGGGCGGCCGCGCCCAGCCCCCACGGCAACGGGTGGTCGGCCGGAAGCGCCGCCGACGCGAAGCGGCCGCCGCTGATCTCGAGCTCGGGAGGATGGTCGCGCAGCCAGTCGTCGCCGGCGCAGGCCCCGGCGACCGCCGCCCGCAGCTGCTCCTCGGCCTCCGCCTCCGACTCGCCGACGCGGACGCCGTAGCGGCCCTCGGCGACGGCCAGGTCGGGCACACTCGACGACCACTCGCCGGCGGTCACGCGGCCGATCGACGTCGGGTAGGGAAGGCCGAGCGCCCGCATCTGCGGGTTCGTCTCGGCGTCGTTCCGTTCCGCCTCGTCCCGCTCCAGCGCCGCGATCAGTGGCCGCAGCTTGTCGAGGGCCGAGATCCCTTCGGCGCGGAACGCCGCGTGGGCGCCGCGGCCGGCCACGGTCAGGGTGAACGTGATCGCGCCCGCCTGGGCGGTCACGATCTCGAGCTCGGTCGGCTCCGTGATCACCGCGGCGTCGGCGGTGTGGCCACTGCGGATGGCCGCCAGCATGCCGGCGCCGCCGTCCTCCTCGGCGGGGACGGTGAGCAGGACCGCCTCGCCCGGGAACTCCGCCTCGGTCTCGCGCAGGGCGCGCAGCGCGGCCAGGCCGGCGACCACCCCGGCCTTCATGTCGCAGGCGCCGCGGCCATAGAGCGAGCCGCCCTTGACGGCCGGTGAGAAGGGGGGATGCGTCCATTGCATCGGGTCGCCGGGCGGCACCACGTCGATGTGGCCGGCGATCATCACCCGCCGGCCCGGCTGGTCCCCGGTGAGCCTGCCGGCGACCACCGGCAACACCGTCCGGGCGGCCTCCATGCCCGGGAAGTCGGGATCGGCCGAGATCGCTGCCGGGTCCTCGTCGGTGCGCTCGACGACCAGCCCGGCGGTGGTCATCCGCAGCGCCACCTCGGTCTGCACCGCCGCCTCGTCGCCGGTCATGCTGGGGATCGCGACCAGCGCCGCCAGGTCGTCCGCGATCCGATCACGGTCGACGGCGCCGACCGCGGCCAGCTCAGCCGGTGTCAGGTTCTTCATCCGCGCAGGATGGGCCGGGTCAAGCAGGTCGGCCCGCCGCTCCCGTTGACGCCGATCTCGGACGCCGGGAATGCGTGCACCTCGCACCCGGCCTGCTCCAGCGCCCGGCGGGTGGCCGGATTGCCCTCGGCCACGACCACCACGCCGGGCCTGACGGCGAGCACGTTGCAGCCGAGGGTCGGCATCTCCTCCTCGGGCACGGGCAGTAGCCGCACCCCCAGCTCGCCCAGCAGCTCGTGCAGGCCGGCCGGCAACTGGGGCAGGAAGACCACCGCCAGATCGACCGCCACCGGCGAGATCACCGACAGCAGGTGCAGGCACTCGGACGGCCCGCTCGCGTAGGGGACGTCGAACACCCGGACATCTCCGCCGGCCAGGGCGGCCAGCTGGTCGGCGCCCGCCTGGTTCGTGCGCAGCGAGCGGCCGATGCAGAGCAGGTCGGGCCGAAGCCAGAAGGTGTCGCCGCCGTCGACTGTGCCGGGAGCCTCGATCCGGCCGACCACGGGGATGCCGGCGTCACGTGCCCAGGCCTCCAGGTCGTCCTCCTCGCCGAGCCGGTTCGGCTTGCCCGAGCGGAGCGGGATCGCCCCCGAGTCGGCGACGAGCATCGGATCGAATGTGTAGACCGCATCAGGGCTTGTGCCGACGCCGTCCAGGACGTCGACCTCGCACCCCAGGCCGGCCAGGATGCCGCACAGGGCGTCGTGCTGGCGGCGTGCCTCGTCCAGGTCGACCGGGTGCAGGAATCCAACCTCGGGCCGGTCGAAGCCGGCGGCGAACGCGGCGCCCGGCCGGTTCACCAGCACCCGCCGAAGCGTCGCCGTCATGCTCTGCGCACCGTGGCTGCGAGTGGTCGGGGTGGACATGCCGCCAGAAAATCTACACTGCCCGGCGACGATGGCCGACGAGACGGACTACCGGACTCAGTACAACGAGGCGATCCGCCGCGCCGTGGCCGGCGAGGTGGGCGTCTACCAGGACTACGACCGCCATCGCCAGGAGGCCGTGTGGCGCATCCTGTCCGCCGACCGGCAGGCGCTGCTCCGCTTCTGCCAGCGGCTGGGGGTGACGGTCGGCCAGATGGACTCGATCAAGACGCTGCGCAGCGACAAGCCGCTGCTCCAGCTGATCGCCCACGGTCACGACGCAGACACGATCGCCAAGTGGGCGCGCGGCCGCAGCTAGCTCAGCCGTACCTGGTGATCGTCGACTTCGACGGGACAGCCCACGAGCTCGACCTGCTGGACGCAGTGTGCAGTCGTCACGCGCCGGCCCAGACGGAAGAGGCCGAAGCGGCTCTGGTGGCGGGGGAGATCAGCCTGAACGAGTGCATCCGCAGGGAGTTCGAGCCGATCCGGGCCGACCACGACGAGATCGTCGGGGAGTGCCTGACGCGGGGGAGCCTGCGCCAGGGCTTCGAGCGGTTCGTTGCTCGGGCCGGCGCCGCGGGCCACCGGGTGGTCATCGTGTCCAGTGGGTTCCACGCGATCATCCGCCCGATCCTGGAGCAGGCCGGCCTGGGTGATCTCGAGGTGTTTGCCAACGACGTCCGGTTCAGCCCCCAGGGGACGCAGGTCAGCTTTCGCGACGGCGAGCTCTGCGAGCGCTGCGGCGAGCGCTGCAAGCGGCCGCTGGTGCGCAGTTTGAACGGCGGCGGGCCGGTCGTCTACATCGGCGACGGCTGGTCCGACCGCTGCGCCTCGGCCGCCGCCGACCGGCGCTTCGCGCGCCATTCCCTGGCCACCTATCTCGACCGGGAAGGGCTCGACTACACCCGATTCGACGACTTCGACGAGATCGCCCGGGAGCTCCTGTGCTGACCCTGTACAGCGCCGTTCGCTGTCCCTACTGCGTGCGCGTCCGCCTCGTCCTGGCGGAGAAGGGCATCGAGCACGAGGTGGTCGAGATCGACCTCGCCGACCGTGACCCGATCCTGCGCACGCTGAACCCGCGGAACCGTGTGCCGGTGCTCGTCGACGGCGATCTGGTGCTGCCCGAGTCGGCGGTCATCAACGAGTACCTCGAGGAGCGGTTCGGTGAGCCGCGGATGATGCCCGAGGATGCGGCCGGGCGGGCGCTGGTGCGCCGGCTGATCGTCGTCTTCGAGGATCTCAGCGACGCCTACTACGACTTCCGCCGCTCGCCGGAGGCGCTGCCGGCCCTGCGCGAGCAGCTACGGCACCTGGACGGCCGGCTCGCGGACGGCTACCTGGCAGGTTCGCAGCAGACGCTTGCCGAACCGGGCTACTGGCCCTGGGTCGCGCGCATGCAGGCGACGATGGGCGTCGACCTCTCGCCCTATTCCAACGTCCAGGCATGGAAGGCGCGCCTGGACGCGCGGCCGGCCTACGCGGCCGAGCTGGCGCTGATGTGATCGCTCGTCGAGCTCGACCGGCCCCGAGAGGCCGCGGCGCGGCGTCGGCGGCATGATCGCCCCGACCGATCCGTCCGCCGCGCACGCCCGGAACCGGGTGCTGGCGGGAGTGGCCATGATCCTCGGTACCAGTGCCGCCATCCAGCTCGCCGCCGCCCTGGCGTCCACCGAGTTCGACCGGCTGAGCCCGCCCGGAGTGTCGAGCATGCGGTTCGCGTTCGGCGCCGCCATCCTGCTGCTGGTCGTCCGCCCCTCCTATCGCGGCCGGGCAGCCGGCACGTGGACGGCGATTGTCGCCTACGGCGGATCGCTTGCCGCGCTCAACCTGAGCTACTTCGCCGCGATCAGCCGCATCCCACTCGGCATCGCCGTCAGCCTGGCGTTCGTCGGCCCGCTGGTGATGGCATTCGCCAGCTCGCGCCGCCGCCGCGATGTCGGCTTCGCGCTGCTGGCCGGGGCGGGGGTGGCAACGCTCGGCGGCATCGACCGGCCGGGCTCGATCGCGGGGGTCGTCCTGGCGCTGATCGCCGGTGTCGCGTGGACCGGCGTCGCCTATGCGGGCCGCAGCCTCGGCCGGCAGACTCGCGGGGTGGACGGTCTGGCGCTCGCACTGCCGGTGGCGGCCCTGCTCACATTGCCATTCGGCGTCGCCAGAATCGGCCAGCTCGATGCGAAGGCTGCCCTGACCATACTTGTGGTCGCCGTCGGCGGGCTGATCCTCCCGTTCGCGCTCGAGCTCGAGGGCCTGCGTCGATTGGAGCCGGGGACAGTTGCCGTCGTCTATAGCGTCGACCCGGCAATCGCCGCGGCGGTCGGGTTCCTTGCGCTCGGGCAGCGCCTGACCGTTCCCCAGCTGTGCGGACTGGTGGCGGTCGTCGTCGCCAGCATCGGTGCGACCGGCTCGGCGGCCGGACGCGCCCGCGGGCGGCACCTCGAACCCTCCCAGCCGGCTCGAGCCTAGGCCACCGCCGCCGCGCGGGCGTCGACGATCGCGGCGAAGCGGGTCGCCATCTCCCGCCCGATCTCCTCGTGGGCCGGGAGGTTGCGGTCCATCTCCTCCACGAATCGCGCCTCGTCGTAGCCGTGCGACGCCAACTCCTCCAGGCCCATCTGCTGCCAGTCGAGCAGGATCTCGCGGGTCACCTCGATGTGGAACTGGGTCGCCCAGGCGACCTCGCCCAGGCGGAACGCCTGCAGACAGACGGCGTTGGAGGCCAGCACGGGCGTCCCTGCCGGTGGCCGGCAGGCGTAGTGGTGCCACTGGAAGGCTGCAAACCGCGGCGGCATCGCCGCCAGCACCGGATCGGCGCTCGCCTCCGGCGCGGCGTCGACCATCCGCCAGCCGACCTCGGGCTCGGACGCCTCGTGGACGCTGCCGCCGGCCGCCTTGGTCAGGAGCTGTGCGCCCAGGCATAGGCCGAAGACGGGGATCCTCCGCACCAGCGCCTCCTGCAGCAGCGCCACCTGCGGATCGAGCCAGGGATAGCGGTCGGTCTCGTGCGTGTTGGCCGTGCCGCCGGTGGCGAGCACGGCGTCGTATCCGGCCAGGCTCTCGGGCAGCGGCTCGACGTTCGGATTGACGTCCTCGAGCGTGAACCCGCGGTCGCGCAGCGGCGGCAGGAAGAGCTCGGCGGGGCCCCCGGCCAGGTTCACGAGGTGCAGGGCGCGGCGCCCGCTCACGACTCGCACCGACCGCCCAGGTGCTCGGCCAGGAAGCGCTCCGCCTCGGCCTGGAAGCGCATCGAGTTCTCCGGCTTGGCGAAGCCGTGACCCTCGTCCGGGAAGACCATGTAGGTGTGCGGGATCCCACGCTCCTCCATGGCCTGCACGATCTGGTCGGACTCGGCCATCTTGACCCGCGGGTCGTTCGCTCCCTGGGCGATCAGCATCGGGATGCGGATGTCGGAGACGCGCGACAGCGGCGACCGCGACCACAGGAAGTCCGCCTCCGTGTCGGGATTGCCGACCCGGCGCTGGAACTGGGCCAGCAGCGGCGCCCAGTAGGGCGGGATGCTCTCGATCAGCGTCTTCAGGTTGGACGGACCGACGATGTCGACCGCACAGGCGAACACGTCCGGGGTGAAGGTGGCACCGACCAGGGCGGCGTAGCCGCCGTAGGAGCCGCCGTAGATGCCGATCCGCTCCGGGTCGGCGTGGCCCGCGTCGACCACGTGGCGGACGGCGTCGATCAGGTCGTCGTGCATCCGGCCGCCCCATTCCCGGTCGGCTGCGCTCAGGAACGCCTTGCCGTAGCCGGTTGATCCGCGATAGTTGACCTGCACGCACAGGTAGCCGCGGTCGGCCAGCCACTGGGCGGTCGAGCTGTAGCCCCAGATGTCGCGCGCCCAGGGGCCGCCGTGGACGAAGAGCACCGCCGGCAGCTGCTCCCGCCCGTCCGCCGGGAAGGTCAGGTAGCCGTGCACCTCCAGTCCGTCGCGGGCCGTGAACGCGAACGGCTCCATCGAGCGCAGCGTGTAGTCGGCCAGCCGCGGCTGATGGTGGAAGAGGAAGCGCGAGGTGCCGTCGGCACGGTCGAACACGTGGTAGGCGATCGGCCCGTCGTCGGCGGTGAAGCCGATGATCCGCAGCCTGTCGGCGTGGTCACGGTTTCCCAGCACCAGGTCGCCGCCGGCCACCGAGCGCATCGCTGCCAGGTCGGCCTCCCGGCCGGGCGTCAGCGGCCGGTGATCGACGCGGTCGCGCAGGAAGCTGACGACCTCGATCTCGAGCGTGTCCGGGTTCACGTCGACGTTCGAGACGTCGTAGGTGGGGTCACCGGCGACCGGCTGAAGGTCGCCCGACTCGAGATCGATACGGAAGAGCTCGACCGCGTTTCGGCCCACCGACGTCAGCACATAGAGCGCGGACCCGTCCCGGCTGAAGGTCACCGGGCCGGTCGCCAGCGCGTCGTCCAGGCCGGCCCGCAGGAGCACGTTGCCGTCCACCTCGAGCTCGATCGAGCCGTCGGGGAGGTGGCGGATGCCGCCGCGCGGGCGCAGCTCGTCGTCGATTACCCAGGGGACGAAGCCGGGGTTCTCGGCCAGCAGCTCCAACTCGCCCGTCGCCAGGTCGAGCCGGTAGGCGTCGTGGATCTGCGGGTCGCGGCGGTTCAGGCCGATCACGATCGAGTCCGGGTGCCGCCGCGAGCTTGCCAGCGGCTGTGCCTGGACGCCGTCGAACGGCGTCACGTCGCGCGACTCGCCGGCGTCCGGATCGACCACGTGCACGTGCCAGTTCTCGTCGCCGCCGGCGTCCTGCAGGTAGACCACGTGGCGGTTGTCCTCGGCCCAGAAGTAGGTGCGGATCCCGCGCTCCGAGTCGCTGGTGACGGGCCGCGCCGACTCGACGTCGTCGACCGGCCCGATCCACACGTTGAGGACGTTGTCGACAGGGGCCAGATAGGCGATCCGGCGGCCGTCCGGAGAGATCTTGGGCATGATCCGCTCGGGGTTTCCGAACAGCACCTCACGCGGGATCAGACTGGTCGCCGTCGCCATCGAGCGGAGGGTACCAGCGACCGCGCATCCACCGCCGCCCGTAAACTCCGCCGATGGACTCCCGGCCGATCGGCGTCTTCGACAGCGGCGTCGGCGGGCTGACCGTGCTCCACGAGTGCCTGGTCAGCCTGCCTCACGAGGACTTCCTGTACTTCGGCGACTCGGCTCCCGGTCGGTTCCCCTACGGCCCCAAGCCGGCCGCGACGATCCGCCGCTTCGCCCACGAGATCGCCCACCACCTGGCCGGCCTCGATACCAAGCTGATCGTGGTCGCCTGCAACTCGGCCACAGCGGCCGCGCTGCCCGACCTGCAGCGTGAGTTCGCCGTCCCCCTGGTCGGCGTCATCTCGCCGGAGGCGCACGCGGCGGTGCAGGCGACGCGGACCCGCAAGATCGGCGTCATGGCCACCGAGGCGACGGTTGCCAGCGGCCGCTACCCGGCCGCCATGCTGGCGCTCGACGCGGGGCTGCAGGTGACCCAGGAGGCGTGTCCTGGTCTGGTGCCGCTGATCCAGGCCGGGGACGTCCACGGCGAGCCGCTGCAGGAAGCGATCCGGCGCCACGCTGCCCCGATCAAGGAGGCCGGCTGCGACACCGTCGTCCTCGGTTGTACGCACTACCCGTTGATCCGGCCGGCCCTGCAGCGGGTGTTCGGGCGGGCCGTGACGCTGATCACGTCCGCCGAGGAGGTCGCCCGTGAGGTGGCCGCCACGCTCGATCGCCGCCGCACCGGCAACGCGCCCGACCGGGAAGGCGGCTACCGGTTCCTCTGCACCGGCGACCCGGAGGCGTTCCGCGAGGTGGCCGGGCGCTTCCTGCAGCTCCCGCTGACTCGCGTGGAGCGGGTCGACCCGGCGATACTCGAGGCGGCGGCGTGACCCGCGCCGACGGCCGCCGGCCGGACGAGCTGCGCCCGGTCGAGCTGACTCCCGACTTCATCCCCTCGGCCGGCGGCTCGGTGCTGATCGGCGCCGGCTCGACCCGGGTCATCTGCACGGCCATGGTCGAGGAGTCGGTGCCGGTGTGGATGCGCGGCCGCGGCACCGGATGGGTCACCTCCGAGTACGGCATGCTCCCCGGCTCGACCGACCAGCGCAAGCCGCGCGACTCCGGCCGTGGCCGGCCGGACGGGCGCACGGTCGAGATTCAGCGCCTGATCGGCCGCTCGCTGCGCTCGGTGATCGATACCAAAGGGCTGGGCGAGCGCACGGTGTGGATCGACTGCGACGTCATCCAGGCCGACGGCGGCACCCGATGCGCGGCCATCTGCGGGGGCTACGTCGCACTCCATCTGGCGCTCGCGCGGCTGGTCGACTCGGGAGCGCTGAGCGAGCTGCCGCTGACCGACTCGGTTGCGGCCGTGTCGGTCGGGATCGTGGACGGCGAGCCGCTGCTCGACCTGGCCTACGTCGAGGACAGCCGCGCCGGCGTGGACATGAATGTCGTCATGTCCGGCCGGGGCGAGCTGATCGAGGTGCAGGCGACGGCCGAGCGCACGCCCTTCGCCCGCGCGTCGCTGGATCGGCTGCTGGAGCTGGCCGCCGGTGGCATCGAGCAGCTCTCGGGCCTGCAGGCCGGCGCCCTCACCCAGGGCTAGGCGTGCGCATCGTCCTCGCCTCGCACAACCGGCACAAGGCCGAGGAGCTGACCCGCCTGCTCCCGGGCCACCAGGTGGAGCCGTATCCCGGCGACCTGCCCGAGGAGACCGGCAGCACCTTCCTGGAGAATGCCCGCCTGAAGGCGGAGCATGTGCACCGGGCGCTGGCGGGCAGCGACTGGGTGCTGGCCGACGACTCGGGAATCGCCGCCGCGGCGCTTGGCGGCGCGCCCGGCGTGCGCTCGGCCCGCTACGCCGGCGACGAGGCCACCGACGCCGAGAACCTGGCCCGGCTGCTGGCGGCCCTGGACGGCGTCGGCGACCGCCGGGTCTCCTACGTCGCCGAGCTGGTCGCGATCTCACCCGACGGGCGCGAGCTGCGGGCCCGCGGGGAGCTCCAGGGGACGCTCGCCCCGGCACCGCGCGGGGACGGCGGGTTCGGCTACGACCCGGCGTTCGTCCCGGAGGGCGAGACGCGGACGGTGGCCGAGATGCCAGCGGCCGAGAAGGACCGGATCAGCCACCGCGGCCGCGCCGCCGAGGCGCTGCGGGAGCTGCTGCCGGCCTGACCCTAGGCGAGGCCGGCCAGGTCTTCCGGCGCCTCGTTGTTGCGGCGAATCCAGCGCCACCAGGTGATCTCGGCGCCGAGGACGATGATGTTCGCCATCAGGTAGAGCCAGACGAGCAGGATGACCAGGCCGCCGAACGCCCGCAGCGCCAGCACCTGGTCCGAGAAGCGCAGGTAGAGCGGCAGTGCCTGGATCGAGATCTGGAAGAGCACGGTGCCGACCAGGGCGCCCGGCCAGACGTCTCCGCGGTGCAGCTCGACGTTCGTTAGGTAGCGGTAGACGGCGCCCAGGAAGAGGAAGGCGCCGAGACTCGTGAGCAGCAGCGAGACGACGAAGTCGCCGGCCTGGAGGTCGATCAGATGGGGCACGTGGCGGTCGAGCCAGCCGGTCGCCGCCGTGCTGGCGACGACCGATGCGAAGAGCGTCACAAGCGAGGCCAGGAGGAGCACGAACGTCACCCCCTTCTGGTGGAAGAAGGCGCGGTTCTGCACCGAGAAGACGATGTTCATCACCGACTCCAGGGCGGAGTAGAAGCCGAGCGACGTCCAGACCAGCCCGACCAGGCCGATGATGCCGAGGGTGCCGGCGTTTCGCTGGATCGAGCGGACGGTGCTCAGGATGTCGGACACCGACTGGCCGGGCAGCAGGTGGTGCAGCTCGCGCACCAGCTCGGAGCTGGCGGAGACGTCGGTGAACCCGAGCAGGGACACGGCCAGAAACACGAACGGCACCAGCGAGAGCAGCGCGTAGTAGGCGACCATCGCCGCCAGATGCGGTCCCCGGTCACGCAGGAACTTGATCATGACCGGGTGCGTGTGGGCGGCGATCGCCCGCAGTGGGTGCCGGATCTGCCCGGCCTTGACGTCCATCTGATCTGTGAGCATACGGTGAAGGGCGGCATGCGCCGCGTGTGCTAGCGTGGCGTTTATGGATGTCGGCGCGGCGCTGGCAGAACTCAAGGAGCTCTCCACCCAGATCGACGTGGTGCTCGTCAGCTCGCGGACGGGCGACCTGGAGGCCTCGACGGCGACCGGCCAGACGGCCGTGAAGCTGGCTCGCCTGGCGGCAGACATCGTCAGCCAGGCCGAGCAGGTGCGCACCGACATGGGCCGCGAGGCGCTCGCCCAGCTGCAGGCCGCGACCCCGGACGGCAGCGTGTTCGCCGTGCTCGACGGCGACCGTATGGCGGTGGCCACGACCGGGCCCGATCCGACCGTGGGGCTTGTGTTCTACGACCTGAAGACGCTGCTTCGCCAGATCGACCGCGGCGATGGGCCGGCCGCCGCCGACGAGGCGGCCCCGGTCGCCGGCGAGGAGTCCCCGGAGGCGGGCGATGCGTAAGCGACGACTGGTGGTGACGGCGCTCGTCGGCGCCGCCTCGTTCGCCGGGACGCTGATCTACCGGCGGCGCACCGAGCGCAGCCGGACGCGGGTCGACCTCTATTTCGAGGACGGCTCGATGGTCTCGCTGGCCGCCGGCTCGCCGGACGCCGACCGGGTGCTGCCGCTGGCCACCGAGGTGCTCCTGCACGCCGCGACTGCGTGAGCGCCGGCGATCGCGCGGGGCTGGGCCGGCGGCTGGTCGAACGCGCCTACCTGGAGGGCGACTTCGTGCTCCGGTCGGGCCGGCGCAGCCGCTACTACCTGGACAAGTACCGCTTCGAGACCGATCCCGTGCTGCTGGACGGCCTGGGCAGGTTGCTGGCCGAGAGGGTGGCCAGCGTCGCCCCCGGCGCCGGCCTGCTGGCGGGCCCGGAACTGGGAGCGGTGCCGCTGGCCGCGATGACGTCAGTGCACTCCGGGCTGCCCTACGTGATCGTGCGCAAGGAGGCCAAGGAATACGGCACCGGCAATCGCATCGAGGGGGTCTACGAGCCCGCCGCGAAGGTCTGCGTGGTCGAGGATGTCGTCACTTCAGGCGGCGCGCTCCTGAGCGCGGTGGACGCGCTGCGAGGCGCCGGCCTGAACGTTTGCGCTGCAATTTGCGTGGTTGATCGCCAGGAAGGCGGGGGCGATGCCATTGCCGCCGCGGACGTCCCCTTCGAGGCGCTCTACACCGTTGCCGACCTTGGCATCGTTGCCGCCGGTCACACGGCCTGAATCCCGCTTGTAGAGCGGTTTGTCGCCGTCCGAAGGGGATGGTAGGGTGTCAGCGCTTCACACGTTCCGGCCACCACTACCAGGAGGATCACGTGACCAAGAGTGATTTCATCGACGCCGTCGCGGCCAGGTCGGGCCTGTCCAAGAAGGACGCTGGCGCCGCCCTCGACGCCGTGCTCGACTCGGTGAAGGACGCCCTCAAGAAGGGCGACGAGGTGACGTTTACGGGGTTCGGGAAGTTCAGCGTGCAGGCTCGCAAGGCCCGCACAGGCGTCAATCCCCGCAATCCCAGCCAGAAGGTCACCATCCCCGCGAGCAAGGTTCCGAAGTTCTCGGCCGGGAGCCAGCTCAAGGCCGCTGTCAAGCAGTAACTCCGGCTCCAACCAGAGTTTCCGCCGCCGCCCGCCGCGCGCAGTCCGCCCGGTGGGCGGCGGCCTTTCGGGCCGCGGACGTCAGTCGGCCATCGTCTGGCGGTCGGTCGCCACCGCGACGACCGCGGCGTGCCGCACATCGTCGACGGGCACGCTGTCCGACCACCACGACCGCTTGCGCCGCCAGATCACGTAGGTGACGGCGCCCGTCGGCAGCGGCAGCAGGTATGTGAAGATCCTAAAGACGAAGACGCCGGCGGTGATCTGGGTCTCGTAGGCACCGTTCGTCATCAGGCTGAGGCCGCTGATGTAGAGCGCCTCGCTGATCCCGATCCCACCCGGGGTGAGGCCGAGGAAGGTGATGATGCGGACGCCGGCGTAGACGGCCAGCACCTCGGCCGGCGTGATCGCCGCGTCCGGGACCCCGACCGCGCGCAGCGAGATCAGCAGCATCGCGCACAGGATCGCCTGGCGGCCGATCATCTCCAGCGTCAGCCAGAACCAGACCCGGCGCACCGTGTCGACGATGGAGAGGCGGAAGGTGGTTGCCACCTCGGCGAAGTCATGCTCCACCGGCGGCCGCTTGATGACGCCGCGACCCCAGGCCATGACCCGCCCCAGGAGCGTGCCCAGACGCCGGGTGAACGACTCGCTGCGCACGGCCGCGATCACGATGACGAGGCCGACCAGGGCGACCAGCAGCGCGATCAGCGCGACGGCGATCGCGTTGGTCGGCACGTTGCTCTGCGTGGCCAGGAGCGCGACCGCGACCACCGGCATGAGCAGGATGACGGCGTCGTTCCAGAGGCTGGTCACCATCGTGCCGCGGACGAAGGCCTCGCTGCTGAACGCCCACGTGCGGAAGATGTGCCAGCGGATCGCCGTGCCCGACGGACCCGGGATCACGTACGAGGTGGCGGTCGCGGTCTCGTTGGACACGAACGCGCGCCGCCAGCCGAGCCCGGGCACGGTCAGCATCGGCTCGCACGCCCGCATCGCCTCGGTCACGAAGAACAGCCCGCCGAGCACGACGACCTCCTCGAGCCCGATCGTCTGCATCGCGTTCCAGATGTCCGCGTAGCTCGAGAACTGGGGAATGACGACGCCGAAGATGACGAGCAGGAGGACAAGCGTCAGCCCGACCTGGATCAGAAGGCTGGCCGGCGGGGTCCGCCGCGGCGCCTGGTCCGGGGAAGTCGTCTGCGTGCTCATTCGCCGCATGATCCCACGCGCTGCGGCCGGCGAAGGCATCCGCCCGCTGTGCGAACATATGTTCGATGGCCAGCGCAGCCCAACTCACACTGGACGGGGCCGACCGGCTGCACGAGCTGCTGGGCGTCCGCCGGTCGCCGATCGGGATCGGCGAAGCCGCCGGCTGTCTGTTCGCACTGCGCGGTGCACCGCCGTCGGCGCTCGTCCGCCAGCTTGTCGACGAGGTCGTGCGCGCCGACGCCCGCTTCGTCTGGCGCTCCGGCGGCGAGCTCGCGCTCGCCGAATGGGACGTCGTCGGGTCACTGCTCGATCAGCCGCTGGAGCGGGCCGACTACGTGGTGTTCGACCTGGAGACGACCGGCACGTCGCCGCCCAACTCGCAGATCGTCGAGTTCGGCGCGGTGCGTATGTGCGGTTTCCAGGCGCAGGCGACGTTCGAGCGGCTGGTCGATCCCGGCCGGTCGATCCCGGCCCAGATCACCGCGATCACCGGCATCGCCGACACCGACGTCCGCGGCCGCCCGCGCATCGACCGCTGCCTGGACGAGTTCCTGCAGTTCGCCGCCGACGCCGTGCTGGTCGCCCACAACGCCCGTTTCGATGTCGGGTTCGTCGACGCTGCCCTGTCGCGGCGGCGCGGCGAGCGGCTGGCGGCGCCGGTCGTCGACACGGTCGCGCTCGCCCGCCGCCTGCTCGCGGGCCGGCTGCCGCGGATGAACCTGGCCACGCTGGCCGAGCGGTTCGACACGGCGGTCCGTCCTTGCCACCGGGCACTGCCCGACGCCCGGGCGACCGCCGAGGTGCTGGCCCACCTGCTCGGGCTTGCGCAGGAGCGAGGGGCCGAGACGGTCGGCGATGTGGTCAGTCTCTGCGCGCCGGCGCCGCGGGCCGCCCGCGGCCGGCGCGGGCTGGCCGCCGGCGCCCCGACGGGGCCGGGCGTCTACCTGTTCCACGGCGGCGACGGCCGGGTGCTCTACGTCGGCAAGGCGAGCGATCTGCGGGCTCGTGTCCGCTCCTACTTCTCCGGTGGCCCGGAGCGGCGGCCGGTCGAGGACGCCCTGCGCGCGACCACCCGCATCGAGACTCGTCCGCTCGGATCCGAGTTCGAGGCGGGCCTGCTCGAGCTGGAGCTGATCCTGCGCCTGCGCCCGCCCGCCAACCGGCGCTCCAAGCAGCCGGAGCGGGCCTGCTACCTGACACTCACACTGGACGAGCCGGTGCCGCGCCTGCAGGTCACCGCCGCCCCGCGCCCGGGCGGGCTGTCGGCCGGGCCGATCGGCTCGCGGGCGCGCGCTCGGGCGGCGGCGGCGGCGCTTCGCGAGGCGTTCGGGCTGCGCGTCTGCCGGCCGGCGCGGCCAAGCGACGACGACCGCTCCTGCCTGGCCGGCGCCACCGGCCGCTGCCTGGCACCCTGCCGCGGCGGTGTGGAATTCGATGCTCACGCTGCCGCCGTCGACGCGGTTCGGCGCTGGCTGGAGGGCGACCGGCTGGCCGACCCGATGCCGCTGCTGGAGCGGCGGATGCGGGCGCTGAGCGCCGCCCGCCGCTTCGAGGAGGCGGCTGCCGCACGCGATCGTCTGTCGGCCTTGCGCCGGGTGTCGGCGACCCTCGCCCGCCACCGCACTGCGGCCGGGCGCACCGGGGTGGTGTTGGCGCCGGATATCGACGGCCGATTCGTGCACGCATTCGCCTGCTCGGGCGGCCGGGTGGTTGCCCGCCGTCGGCTTCCCCGGGCCGGCGACGCGCGGCTCGAGGCGGAGTCGCTGGTGGCGGCGCTGGAGCGGGCGATGAGCGCGCCGCCGGAGCCGTTCACCGCCGAGCGGGCGGAGCAGGCGCGGCTGGTCGCAGCAGTGCTCGGGCGCTCCGGCCGGGAGACGCGCTCGATCGCCGCCGACCGCTTCACGCTCTCGGCGGTGGCCGAGCGGGTCAGCCGTCTTCGCCAATCGGTACCCTTTCGGGCATGACCTTCGGCGACCGGCTGGCGGATGCCGTGGAGCGCGCCGACAGCGCACTCTGCGTCGGCCTCGATCCGCGCATCGAGCTCCTGCCGCCGCGCCTGATCGCGGGGCTCCATCCCGGCGCCGCCGGACGCGCCCGCGCCTACGAGCGGTTCTGTCGGGCGGTCATCGACGCGGTCGCCAGCGAAGCGGTCGCCGTGAAGCCCCAAGTCGCCTTCTTCGAGGAGCTCGGCGGCGTCGGCCTGAGCGCGCTGGAGCGGGTCTGCGACCACGCCCGCGAGGCCGGCCTGCTGGTGGTGGCCGATGCCAAGCGCGGGGATATCGACTCGACCGCCGAGGCATACGCGCGGGCCTGGCTGGTGCTCCGGGACGGGCGCCCGGCGGTGGCCGACGCGCTGACCGTGAACCCCTACCTGGGCGGCGACTCGCTGGCGCCCTTCCTGGCTGCCTGCCGCCAGGGCGCGGGGCTGTTCGTGCTCGTACGCACGTCGAACCCGGGCGGCGCCGACATCCAGGAGGCGAAGCTCGAGGACGGCACGCGCCTGTGGGAGCGGACGGCGGCCCTGGTTGACCGCTGGGGGGCGGAGGTGGTCGGGGAATCCGGCCTCTCGGCCGTCGGGGCGGTTGTCGGGGCGACCTATCCCGAGGTGGTCGAGCGGGCCCGCGAGCTGATGCCGCGGGCGCCCATGCTGCTGCCCGGAGTCGGCGCCCAGGGCGGCCAGGCGCGGGAGCTGGCGGCCGCCTTCGCCAACCACCCAGCCGGCGGGCTGGTCGCCGTCAGCAGGTCGATCATCTATGCCTGGCGGGAGCGCGGCGGCGACTGGCAGCAGGCCGTTCGAGCGGCTGCCGCCGAGCACCGGCAGGCGATTCCACGGGCCGTCCGGCTGCCGTCCTGAGCGGTTTCTAGACTCTCCAGGCGGCGCCTTTCCTGCCGACCGTGTCCGACTCCCGGGAGCCCGCGGCTCTCGACCAGGAGCGTGGCGTGCGATTTCCCCGCTTCCGTCATCGCCAGCGTGACACCGCCGCGCCAGTGGGCGAGGCGGCCGCCGCCACCGGCGCGGTGGCGACGCAGACGGTCGAGCTGCACATCGACCCGAGCCAGCTCGAGGATCTCTCCTCCGTCTTCTCGGCGCCGCGCTGGATGCGCGACCTGGGATTCGCGTCCTGGCTCCTGGCCGGGGTCGCGCTGCTCCTGTTCGGCCTGGTCTGGATGCTCGGCGCCGTCTCGACGATTGCCGACCCGGTGCTGGCGGGCCTGGTGGTGGCGACGGTCGCCTCGCCGGCAGTCGCCCGCCTGCAGGCCCGCGGCATCCCGCGTCTTGGCGGCACGATCTTGATCCTGCTACTGCTGGTCGCGATCGTGATCGTGATCGCGCTGCTCGTCCTTGGGGGCATCTACTCGCAGTCGAGCCAGATCTCGTCCGAGGCGTCCGCGGCTGCCTCCACGATGCAGGGCTGGGTGCACGATGCGGGCGTCTCGTCGTCTGGCGCGGCCACCGCCAGCTCGAGCGCTCAGGGGGCGACGTCGCAGGTCCTCTCCACGCTCGTCCACGGCGTCGGCAAGGGGATCCGCGGTCTCACCTCGCTCGCCTTCTTCATCTCGTTCACCTTCTTCTCCCTCTTCTTCACCCTCAAGGACGGCCCGGTCCTGCGGCGCTGGATCGAGAGCCACCTGCCGGTGCCGGTGTCCGCGGCCCAGGTGATCGTCGGCGGCGTCATCGCGGCGATGCGCCGCTACTTCCTGGGGCTGACCATCGTCGCCGTCTTCAACGGCGTGGTCGTCGGGATCGGTGCGCTCTTGCTGGGCGTGCCGCTGGCCGGGACGATTGCCGTCGTCACCCTGGTGACGGCCTACGTGCCGTTCATCGGCGCCTTCGTCTCGGGCGCCTTCGCCGTCCTGCTCGCGCTCGGTTCGCAGGGCACCGGCACCGCCGTCGCGATGCTGGTGATCGTGATCCTGGCCAACGGCGGCCTGCAGAACATCGTCCAGCCGATCGCATTCGGCGCCACCCTCAACATCAACCCACTGCTGGCGCTGGTAGTGACGATTGCCGCCGGCTGCTTCTTCGGCATGCTGGGGATGATCCTGGCCGCGCCGCTGACATCGGCGGCCATTCACGTCAGCCGGGCGCTGTCCGAGGCAGAACGGCAGCGGGAGGCCGCGGTGGCGGCCAAGGCGGCCGCGGCGGACGAGGTGGTCGCGGCGGACTGACCGCGGCGCGACCGACTGCGGCGGTCAGGACGGGATGCGCTCGCGGACGCTGTCGCGGGTGCGGCCGCGGTCGTCGACGAAGCGATAGACGATCGTCGATCCACGGATGTCGACCTCGAGGAATCCGTATGCCTGGAGCGACACGATGGCGTCCGCCGTCGGCCGGGTGAATGCGGCGCTGCCCGGGCCCTCGCCGCCGGTGCCGACGGTGAACTGGAGGATTCCCGCCCGCCGGTGGCGCTCGTAGCGGTGCAGGTGCCCGGCCAGGATGGCGGCGACGTGGCGGCGGCGGAGGAGCGGCATGATCGGGTTGGCGGCGGCCACCGGGCGGTGGACGAGGACGAACCGCACCGGGCAGGCGACGGAGCAGCGCCCGAGCGTGGCGGCGGCGTAGCGGCGCGCCGAGGCATCGGCCTGGAGGCCGAGGACGACCACCTGCACGGGGCCGTACTGGGCGGTGTAGTGATGCCCCGGCAGATGCAGGGCGGAGATCACCGCCGCGCCGTCGCGCCAGGCCAGGTCGTGCTCGCCGAGCGCGGCGACGGTCACCGCCTCCCCCAGCAGCTGGCGCAGGGGGTCGAAGATCGCCCGGTCGAGGAGCGGCGGCGCCGCGAGCAGGTAGGCGTTGTCGCCGGACGACAGGAACATCGATGGGTCGGCGGCCGCGGCCAGCCGTCCCACGGCGTACTCGTGCGCGTTGCCGGAGCCGTAGTCGCCGAAGGTGACCAGCCGGATGCCGGTGGCGGTCGAGGTCGGCGCCGTCTGGAAGGCGCCGGCGGCGGCGGCGACCCCGTTCACCGCCGCCGTCCACTCGTAGCGGGT
>Ga0207693_10000708_pt1 | contig 29996 bp, 29 predicted proteins | sample LARL81metaG_FD_184347 | JGI IMG/M metagenome (GOLD analysis project Ga0207693, IMG submission 184347) | Corn, switchgrass and miscanthus rhizosphere microbial communities from Kellogg Biological Station, Michigan, USA - LAR L8-1 metaG... | ecosystem: Host-associated > Plants > Roots >... | reverse complement strand
TGCGGCCCGCGAAAGCTCATGAAAATTACTCCGAGTCGAATGCAGAATAGGAGAGGCTCGGAGCGGCGAGATTGAAGTCTCAGTGGAGAAGTTGAGGCCGTCTATGTGTCTGATCCGGAGCGTGCGTGGTTGAGCGAATAATTGGGCGTTGTCTCTCCCCTCCAGCGACATTTCCTTCCGGCAAGCACCTCTCATCCTGGGTGGGAGCATGCCCCGGAGACGAAGAAAGCGCGGAAGTGTCCCAGAGCCACCGCTGCCCGAAAGGTAACCGCCATATGCGGCGCATTCTCAATCAAGCTGCCAACGCTGCGGTCAACAACACCGCTCAACGCCATTTCGTTGATCGCGGGCCCACCTAAACTCACTTGTTCGCCTCAGAGTGCGATTGGAGCATCTCTTTGATAGCGCGCTTGTCGCGCGCATAGTTATTGTGAGCCTTGGTTGGATTCTCAATAATCCAAAACCAGCGGGTGGAGTTCTTAACCGTATAGTTCTGAACTTCGACGCCAGGAAGGTTGGGGACTGTCCAGGTGAGCAGGTCGCTCGGATCATTGAGTGCGGTAATGCGCGGAGGCCGGCATCCCTGCGGTGCGCCTGGCTGGGACTTGAGATAGTCGCACCTGGTTTTGCCCCACGATTCGAGATGCGTTGCGAGGTTTCTATCGGTGGGTCCGTCGAGGCTTGCTAGTTCCAGCAATCGCAGCTGATTCGCGAAGAAAAAGACCATCGATGTGCGCTCGAGGATCTGGTCGAATCTGTTTCCCGATTGCTGTACAGTAGCCGTTTTTATGGTGGTTTGATTGATGTCCAGCGCGGAGAAGATCAGGTAGCTGCCAAGGCTATGGCAAACGATGATGAACTCCTGGTCGACGGGTTGGCGGGTCGGATCAGAAACACCGGCCGCGCGCGAATCTCCTTGAGACTTCAGAATCAGTTGCCGAATTCCATCGAGTACATAAAGGCGAAGCGGGCCCAAGGCCAGGACAGCATCGGAGAATCCCCAGTCCATAAGTCCGGTCTTTAACGCCCGATTGGCGCGTGCGCCCTTTGGACGAAGATGAGCCATCCGGGCGGCCTCTTCTGGGGTAATCCAGTCGTAAGATTTGAATCTCTGAGGAACGGCGAGATTGGGTTCCCGATGGGAGCAGGTTTCAATTCTGGCTTTGTTGGGGGCCACGAAGGAGGCGTCACTCGCGATGATTTGGCGGCACTTGAGTGAGAAGGTGAGCGGCCACCAGTTCAGTTCATCGACGTAGAGGTTCTGGCCATTGGCCCGAGTGAGTTGAAAATGTATCGCGTAAGGAGCGGCAGCGCGCCATTCATCCGCACTCTTCCAAACCCGTTCGTCCATGTACTCAAGGTCCGGAACGGTGGCGTCAGGCCGGAATTGATCCTGATCGGCATAATCCCATTCACCAATCGGAGTTCCAGCCGGGGAGGCACAGTCTTTCAGATAGATGCAGATGCTGCTTCTGAGTGCAAGGGAGTCATAGTCATTGGGGCCATCGGACCCTATTCCGTGGATATAAAAGATGTGAATCTCTTTGCCCTCGGAGTGACGCAGCGAGTCGCCAAGAGAATCTGACTTCTGCGGAGGTGGATTGATGGAGGCAGACTGAACGAGAGAAGGATCTACCAGAAAAAATAGCAGCAACAACATCAGCGCACCGGAACCCCGCTTGATTGCTATTTGCTCTTGGATCTGCGCAGGAGGAAAGGCGTGTTCGGAGTCTGACGAACATTCGAACGCCGCGGGAGAAGAAGTCTCGCGGGGGGCTCGCGCGGGTTGGATTTCATTTTGATCAGGATGCATTTCTTTAGCTGAATCGGATTTTCGTGAGCTGCCTTCATCACCGACCGTCCATAGTCATGAGAGCCTTGCCTATCCCGCAGCGGAACTGTCATTTGAAACAGCAGGATGCGCGTCGAAACTGAATCGAAACCGTCGAAAAACGAGCTCGTTCGTGGTCGATTTGTGGTGAGTCAGCATGCGGCGTCGCTGAAGGGTTCCAGGTGCGTGACGGGCTAACCGGTAGTAGCCCGGCCCTGAACGGAGGGACAAACCCTGACCGTTTGAGATTCTGTTTATCAAATGACGAAGTCACGCTGGCTGCGGAATCAATCTGTCAACCTGTCAACCATGTGGTCGCTCTGACACTTACCCGTTGGCCTGTCGGGATTGTCCAAGGGTACGGGTGCGCAGAAAGGCAGCGACGGATTTCCCGCTTTGGTTACAAGAAAAAACGCTCTCAAGCTTCGGGTCTGGCTGCAATCCATGATTCCAAGGGTAGTACGCCAATTCCGAACCCGAAAGTTACCTCGGAGCGTGGCGAATCGCGGCCGCTTTCGTCTTCCCGTCAGTTTGGCTAATAGGAACTTTCCTGGCCAACCTCTAATACTTGCGTTGATTTGGCTTCCCCCCACCCTCCTCGCCCTGAGAGAAAATGCAGACGACTGAGAATTATTTAGGAGAAATCGCACGACGGTTGAGAAATTTTGTGACGACTGTGTGGAAAACATCTCACCTCGCGTCGACCCAGAGACACCACTCATGAAACCAGTTGCCGATAGCAGAACCGGCAGGCATGGCTTGGAGTCCCAACACTCGGATCGCTGCCCGCTGATAGCTCAGCCCGCTCCGCCTGAACCATAAGCGCAATAATTTCCTCCGCATGAGCTTCTTCGAGAGCCCTCACCCCCAGCAGCAGTTCCAGCGACGGGCGCCGGCTTTCTCGCCGCTCGTGCCGGATCACAGTCCGTACGCTGACTCCGAAGTGCATGGCACCTCGCGTTGCGACCAGCCGAGCAGTATACGCAGGTTGTGGATGCGCTGGCCGAAAGCAAGGCACACAACGCTACTCCGCAATACCCGGCCGATCTGTGTCTGCCGTTCCTCCCGCCAGGCCTCGAGTGCCTGCGAGACAAACCCTATTCCCGCCATGCGAATCTCCTAAATCTGAAAAGTATCATTTCCGGTGAATTGTCACTCTTATTTTTTTCTTAGAATTCGTCGATCCACTCGGCCGGGGCTCCGCATCTCCCTGCTCTGTCGGGACCTAGCGTGAGAATCGGCCCGTCGAAGCGCGCTGGGCATGATTATTCTTGGCTGACAGAAAAGTGACAAAAAGAGGGATGCTTTAAACGCGGCAGCCGTGAGAGAAATCTCGCAACTGCGCATTGAGATCCAGCAACATAGATGGCCCCGCCTCCCCGCGCAGACCGGTTGCGGTACGGCCCAAGTCGTACCGATCCTGGTGGGAAGCTGTGGAGTGGGATGGAGGTGTGAAGAGTGACACATTTCGGAGTGACAGAGACTGAATTGAATCCGTCAGAACCGTAATACGCAATGTGCCGGAGTGAGCGGAGTGTCGTTATAACTCTCGTGTAGGCAACAGCTTTCCACTCCGCCTGGGTAGGGAGTGTAGCGGAGTAGACGGAGCGATTGTTTACTTCGGTCCACTCCGGCCCGCTCCGTTGGGGCAGCGGAGTGATAAGCCGCTGGAAGAACAGCACTTATGGTCCCCACTCCGCGCACTCCGGTACTTTCGTGTACAGCCCACCCTTTACATGCTTGAGAACTCCGATTCGCTGGAGCTTCTGAAGCCAATCAGTTGTAGCCTGCAACCTGGGAGCCCTGCCTTCTTTGTCAGGGTTCTCCAAGCCGACCTCCAGGTTTTGACGTGGGTAGTCGGGGCGAATGCAGTGATGTTGTAGTCAATCGCTTTCTTGCCGCTGAAGGTGAATTTCGGCACGAAAGCCGCAAAGATGCATGGCAATTGCAGGGCACGTCAGCAGACGGATGCTGGAGCGATACAGCCACGTCCGCATGGAAGCGAAGCGCAACGCGATGGAAACCCTCGCCGCGAGCACCAGAACGGCAGGTTACGACACAAGTCACGACACAAATGTCGCGACTGCGAGCACACGCCCCGTCTAACCTATTGGGAGATTTGGTGGACCTGGTCGGGATCGAACCGACGACCTCTTCCATGCCATGGAAGCGCGCTCCCAGCTGCGCCACAGGCCCACGTGAGAACAACACAGCGTTGTACGAGGGGTTGAAGCAAATCAATTCTCGCTTACTAGCTATTGATAGTCAAACCCGATGGCCTCTCATGGCATCTCTCTGTAGCGGGTTATTTTGCGAATACTCTGAAACTTAGTATCCTGATGAACGGTTGCCGCACTTTGGAAACCGTCAATGGCCATGCGACGAAATTCTAACCTCCGTTTACGCTATGTGGCTCTGTTGTCACTTTCCATTGCGGTCAGCGCGCCGCTTGTTGCTTTCAATCAGCCTGCGCCTCAAGGGCCGGTTTCTTATTCGTCCGTAACTCAGTTGAACGGAATGTTGTCGCAATTGGAGCAGGCCTCGCAAGCAACGCAAGTGGATTTGGCGAAGCTGCGCATCGAGAAGTGGAAAGTTGATTCGGAAAGCAAGCGACAGACACAAGGCAATGTGGAGTCGGTGCAGCGCAATCTGCAGACCGCTTTGCCGGAAATGATCTCAGAGTTGAGAGCGTCTCCCGAAAATCTTGCTGCCACTTTCAAGCTGTACCGAAATCTGGATGCACTTTACAACGTGTTTGGAACGGTAGCTGAATCTACCGGAGCATTCGGTTCCAAAGACGAATTTCAAACAATGGAGAACGATTTAAGCGAATTTGAAAAGGCGCGTCGAGTATTCGCCGATCGCATGGAGACTCTGGCAGGGGCCAAGGAAGCTGAGGTGACGCGGCTTCGATCTGCGCTCCAGAGCGCCCAAGCCAGCCTAGCAGCTGAGCCGCCCAAGAAGACGGTAGTCGACGACGATGCTCCGCCGAAAAAGGTGGTCAAGAAAAAGACGGCTGCCAAGGCAAAACCCACCACTCCCCCACCCGCCACGCCCCCCAATCCTCAGTAGGTTAATCAACCAGTTTCCAGAGTCTGAACGGCACAGTCTGTGGGTGAGCTGAATGAACACGCTTCTTTCCGGTGCCACTGGAAGGGTGGGTCAGGGCGTCTAGGGGAATGCCTGAGCGATTCCAGTGTTCGATCTATTCAAATCGTGGGACGCAGCGGTTTTTCTCTTGGAATGACCGAGGAAGCTCCTAAACGTGTCCTAGAAAGTGCAGACATTCGGTCCCTTCTGTCGTCAATCCGCCAGGCGTAACGGCAGTGCAAACCAGGCGATCTCTGTTGCAAGCCTGTGCAAGACTTCGACTAACTTCAACTTTCAGCTATTAACTCATTGAAAACGTTATGACTTGAATACTGGAACTCCGTTCCTTGTGTCGGGGTCTATAAGAGTAGACCGATTCACGCGGCCGGAATGCAGGGCGGATTTACTTTTGGGCTGCTGGTGCCGAAGATCCTATAATAGGGGGGACGCCGTGACGATCATGGCGGGAGCAACCACCTTGGGCGATCTTGCAGGAGCGCTAGGAATTCGGGCCGAGGAATCGGCGATTGTGGCCGAACTGAAAGCAGGGTCTGAAGACGCCTACGCCTGGTTAATTGGCGAGTTCCACCAACCCATCTACGGTCTGGTGTATCGCATCGTCACCGACCCTTCGGACGCCGCTGATACAACTCAGGAAGTCTTCCTGAAGGTCTTTCGGGGCATGAAGCATTTTCACGGTGAGTCCAGTCTGAAAACCTGGATTTACCGCATTGCTGTGCATGAGGCTTCGAACCGTCGCCGTTGGTGGTTCCGGCATAAGGCTAAAGAAAGTTCGATCGAACCAACCTCGGAAGACTACGGATCAGTATCCGCGACCGTGAAGGATATGCTGGTGGATGAAGGTGAGTCCCCGTTCGACAATGTGATGCATGAGGAAATCCGGTCGCGGGTGGAAGAAGAACTCAGGCAGGTATCGGAGCCTTATCGCACATCCGTCATCTTGCGCGACCTGGAAGACATGTCGTACGAAGAGATTGCGGAGATCACACAAGTGTCGTTGGGAACGGTGAAATCGCGGATCACTCGTGGGCGTGAAGCACTGCGTCGCAGGTTGACGGCGTACGTCATGGAGAACGGTCAGCAACTCGGATTGCGGATTCCTGCCCGTGAGGAACGAGAAACCGGATGCGAAACTTCTGGTATCGAGGTGGCTCGATGACTTGCGCACAAGCCCGGCCTCTATTCTCCCCTTATATTGATGGAGCGGTGACCGGCAACCAAATGCGTGATCTCAGCATTCATATCGAGTCTTGCAATCCTTGCCGGCAGCGATACATTTCGCTGCGCCGCACGCAACAGCTCCTTGCCCAGGTGGGTCGCCGGAAGGCACCTACCGACCTCGCGCTCAAGCTCCAAGTCGCCATCTCGCAAGAGGCTGCTCAGTCCCGCCGACGATATCTCGATGGATTTCAGATCCGATTCCAGAACGCCCTTAACTTGTTCATGGTTCCGGCTACGGTAGGACTGTCTGCCGCCGTGATCATATTTATCGTCCTCATGGGGTTTATGGCGCCGTTGCAGGCGGACAATTCCGATGTACCCCTGATGCTTCACACTGCACCCCAACTGCAATACTCGGCTTTCGGATCGGCGCTGGATTCGATAAACGACGAATCACTCGTCATCGAGGCTTATGTCGATTCGACCGGACGGGTACAGGATTTTCGTATCCTCTCCAATTCGAAGGATGACAGCCCGCTGTTGCCGCAAGTGAAAAAAGACATGCTGATTTTCACCACCTTCACTACGTTCCGTCCCGCCCTCTCGATGGGCAGGCCGACCACGGGTAAAGCCATACTGTCGTTTTCACGTGTCAGCGTAAAGGGCTGAACCACCTCTGCACGCTTGGCTGGCTACCTCGGCGCATGCACGTCAAGAACCGGAAACAACGGCGATGGGCAGGTATGTCCGCCCCGTAACGAACAAAAAACTGCAATAGCGTGCATTGATTCTGCGGCGGGCACCCCTTACACTTGTAGCCATAGGTTATTGCCCGCATTCCGGCCATCCTTGCAGGAGGCTTCCCTGAATTACAGGTTTAGACGTTCGGCTTATGTGGTTCTGATTGTGCTGCTGGCGAGTTTCGCCGAGACGCAGAATCGGAGCAGCGTAGCTCTGGATACCAGCGAAACGTTGTTTAGCGTTCTTACCGCTATCAATACCTGCGGATACGATCAGGAACTGGGCACGTCGGACCCATTGCGATCACAGGTCCGCTCCGAAGTCGCTCAAGTCCGTGAAAGGTCGCAGGAGGCCAAGGATGCCACTGCGGCGATGTGCAAGTACTACGACGACCACAAGCAGCCAGAGGCGTCAAAGAATCTGTCGCAGTACGTATCTCTGGCGCTTTACCTTAATCCCGCCCCTAATCTGACGGCCAAAGCGAAAGAAGCGGACATGCCTCCGGACGCCACTGCGGTGATGGGAATCCTTCCGCTGATGCAAAAATTTTACGAGGCCGCAGGTTTGCACAATATATGGGAAGGGGATCGCCGCTCGTTTTCCGCTCTGACGGAGCGCTATCATCAGCCGCTGTCTAAGATTTTGTTCGACACCGAGATCTATCTGAAACTGCCATCAGCAGGCCGCCTGGGGCGGGAGTTCACCGTCTACATCGACCCCATGGGCGCCCCCGGCCAAACCAACGCCCGCAACTACGGTCCGGATTACTACGTTGTGATTTCACCGGGCACCGGCTCGTCGCTCAAGATGGAGCAGATTCGGCACACCTACTTGCACTATCTGCTGGATCCACTGGCAATGAAATATCCGACGGCGATGAAGCACCTCGAACCCTTGCTCGAAACAGTCAAGACTGCGCCGATGGATCAGAGCTTCAAAACCGACGTGTCGTTGTTGGTGACCGAATGCTTTATCCGGGCTATTGAGGCGCGGACTTCCGGACCCGCCAAAGGCCCTGAGGACGTTAGATTGCAGGCTGTGGACAATTCCGCGAAGCAGGGATTCATCCTCACCCCTTACTTTTATGAGGCACTGACAAAGTTCGAGAAGGATCCCGCCGGTCTACGCAACGCGTACGGAGATCTAGTGGGAAATATTGACTTGGGCAAAGAGCGTAAACGCGCCAGCCAAGTGGCCTTCGCGACGAACTCAGATCCGGAGTTGTTGCATCTTTCGCGTCCCACAGAAGGAAAGTTGCTACTCGATGCCGAGAAACGGCTGACGGCAGGTGATACAGAGAGCGCGCAAAAACTCGCGCAGCAGGCCCTGGAAGAAAAAAATGAGGATGCGGGGCGAGCACTCTTTATTTTGGCGGAAGTGGCAACGCATAATTCCGACATGCAGGGGGCGCGCAATTATTTCGAGCGTGCGCTGGAAGTAGCGCATGAACCGAAAGTTGTGGCCTGGTCTCACATTTATCTGGGAAGGATCTTCGACTTACAGGAAGATCGGCCGGCGGCTTTGGATCATTACCGGGCAGCCGAGATTGCAGCCGCCACTTTGCCTGAAGCGAAAGCGGCAGCGGAACTGGGGTTGCGGCAACCATATGAACCCCGCAGCCATCCAGAGTAGGTCGCGGCAACGAAATCAAGAACACAATATCTGCACTTTGCCTCAAGGAGAAAGCATGAAGCGAGCAACGATGCTGGTCGTAATACTGGCAGTGGCGTCATTCGTGACGGCACAAGACAAACCACCGGCAACACCAGCGGCTCCGGCCCAAGGCGCACCCGCCCAGCCACCGGTGGGGAAACGGCCGCCCCAGGCCAAGACCCAGGCCGAATTTGACGCCTACAAGGTGGCTGCCGCCAACACAGACCCGGCGGCCCTTGAGAAAGCGGCGGAGGATTTCGCCGCCAAGTTCCCTGACAGCGAACTCCGCCTGTTGTTGTACCGGGCGGCGATGCACGCATATCAGACGGCCAACAAAGCCGAAAACATGATGGAAATGGGCCGCAAGGTGCTCAAAATCGATCCCGATGATCCTGAGGCTCTGGTCGGTGTGGCGCAGGTTCTGGCGGAACGGACACGAGATTCCGACCTGGATAAGGATCAACGCTTGGATGAAGGCTCAAAGATGGCATTGCACGCCGTGGAGACCACGGACACTGACATCAGCGTACCGCCCGGAACACCCCAGGATAAGATCGATCAGTACAAGGGCTTCCTGCGCTCCACCGCCTATTACGTTCTCGGCACGATTCAATACACACGGGAAAAATACGCGGACGCAGAAAGCTATTTTCGAAAATCCATTGACGCCTTCCCTTCCCAGCCTGATCCTCTGGCCGTTTTGCGCCTGGCATTGTCGCTGGATAAGCAGGAAAAATATCCAGAGGCGTTGAAGTTTGCAAATCAGGCGGTACAGATGACTGAGAGCAACCAGGGATCGACGCTTGCCAGTTTGTCTCGCAATGAACGCGACCGGTTAGTGCAGTTGACAGGTGGCACTCCGGCCAAGCCGGCGCCGAAGAACTAATCATTGCCCCGGCCGAGCTTTGAGGCAATCGGCCGGGGCGCTTGTCTAGCCTCCAGGTTTTGGTTGCCGCGGGCCAAGCATTCGTCGATCGCCTCGCTCCCAGGAGTTGGTGCCTTTTATCGCTCTTCAAACTATGAAGTCTCGCGACATCGCGACTCTGCAAAAATTACTGGGTCACAGTTTCGCCCATGCCGAACTATTGGAGCAGGCACTGACTCATAGCTCCCAGGCTCGTGAACTGGAAGCGTTGCAAACCGCGCCGGGCACGCGCGTTGGGGATAACGAGCAAATGGAATTCATGGGAGACGCGGTCCTCGGATTCGTTACCACCGAGGAACTTTTCAAGCGCTTTCCAAGCTTTCGAGAGGGCGAGTTATCAAAACTAAGAGCTCACCTGGTCAGCGAAAAGCACTTGATCCGGGTGGCCCAGGGGCTGGAGTTGGGACACTATTTGAATCTTGGACGAGGCGAAGAGAAAAGTGGAGGTCGCAACAAAACCGCACTTCTGGTCGACGCGCTCGAGGCAGTGTTGGCAGCAATCTATCTTGACGGTGGATTGGAGGCGGCACGCTGTTTCGTCCTGCAGTCCATCGTCAACCCAGAACTGGACCGGATCGCATTGAATGGCAGTGGCCTGCCGGTGACGGACTACAAATCTGCGTTGCAGGAAAAGTTACAAGCGACCGGACGCCCGCAGCCATCCTACGTGCTGGTCAAGGAACGGGGGCCGGAACACAGCAAGACCTTTACCGTCGAGGTGCGGTTACAACCCCTGGACCTGGATGGCAAATCCGAGTTCGTGGGACGAGCGGACGGATCGACCAAAAAGAACGCCGAGCAGGACGCTGCACACCAGGTTCTCGAATATCTGGCCACGGTTCCCGCCGAGGCCGGTGGCCGCCCCAGGCGTAACGAACGAACCCAGTGAATTTTGCAATGGAAGTAGCCGAAAAGCATGCGCCTGCGGACACCCTGAGTTCATTGCAGTCGCTGCTTGTGACAGTAGTTATCGCCGTCTTCGTCATCACTTTCATCGTGCAGGCCTTCCAGATTCCATCGGAATCCATGCAGAACACCCTTTTGATCGGAGACTATCTTCTGGTAGACAAAATGCGGTATGGCGGGGCCGGACTTTGGGACTGGATGATGCCTTACCGCCAGGTACACCGCGGTGACATCATCGTTTTCCGGTATCCGGTTCACCCCACACAGCATTTTGTGAAACGTGTGGTGGGGGTTCCTGGTGACCGGATTCGAATGATCAACCACCAGGTGTACGTGAACGGAAATCCACTCCAGGAACCCTATGCTCGTTATACGTCGAATGTGCGCGACGCATTCCGTGATGATTTTCCACGACTGAATCTTCCCGTTCCAGGTCTCGAAGGTGGGTGGTGGCTGGAAATGAAGAAATTGGTCGAGGACGGTGAACTAATCATTCCGCAAGGCAACTACTTCGTCCTGGGCGACAACCGTGATGAGAGCCTGGATAGCCGTTATTGGGGCTTTGTGCCGCAGGAAAACGTGATTGGAAGTCCGTTGCTGATTTACTGGTCGGTCCGTAACGCGAGTCAGGATATGCCGCTGTCTCCCACCGCGGGTGATAAACTTTATCATTTCGCATATGCAGCGACGCATCTGTTTCAAATGACCCGCTGGGACCGTACATTTCGAATCGTCAAATAAAGGCGGTACGCCGCCTGATCGAGAAAGATCCATTGGCCAAGAAAGAAAAACAACAGGAAGAAAAACCCCGCGAAACTACAGTCGAATTTCTGGCGTCGCTTGCCGCGGTGCTGGTGACTGGTCTATTTATCATCACGTTCGTCCTGCAGGCTTTTGAGATCCCCTCCAGTTCGATGGAGAACACGTTGCTGATCGGGGATCACGTGTTCGTGAACCGGGTCCAATTCGCTCCCGCGACACATTGGATCGGGCCCTTGATGCCTTACCGCGATATTCGACGCCAGGACATCGTCGTGTTTCTTTCGCCGGCCGAGCCTGGCCTCTACGTCGTAAAGCGAATCATAGGCGTTCCCGGAGACCACATCCATTTGCGCAATGGCATGGTGTTTCGCAACGGCCAGAAACTGGATGAGCCTTACGTCATCCACAACAGCGATGAAGGCCCTAACGACTATCGCGACAACTTCCCTGCCGTACCACCTTCTGACTACAACCGACTTTTTTCGGACTGGCAGCAAAGCTTGCCGCAGTATATTCAAGGAGACGATCTGGTTGTCCCGCCCAACGGATATTTCGCGATGGGTGACAATCGGGACGTGAGCTATGACAGCCGTTACTGGGGATTTATTCCTAAAGAAAATGTGATCGGCAGACCTATGTTCGTGTACTGGTCGTTTGAGACCCCGCCGAACCAGTATTTACATACCGCGATCAGCGAGCGAGTGGGATTTCTGGTGCACGTTGTAATTCATTTTTTTGATGAAACTCGCTGGCGGCGAACGTTTAAGGTGATTCGTTGAAATTTTTCCGTTCCAGCCGCGGCAAGGTGGTCACGGGGATCGTTTTGGTCCTGATATTGTTTTTAGTCCGACCCGGCGCCCAACGGCTGAAAACTAGGATTGTCCGGTCGATCAGCCTGGCGCTAGGTCGCCAAGTCGATGTGGGGTCCGTGAGTCTGCGCTTCCTGCCCCAGCCCGGATTTGAATTAGGAACTTTTGTTGTTCACGACGATCCTGCATTTGGCGCCGAACCGGTACTGCAGGCCGCGCAAGTTGTAGCCTCAATACGAGTGTTTTCCTTGTTCCGCGGACATCTTGAGATCTCCCGGCTCAGCCTCAGCGAGCCCAGCCTGAACCTCGTGCGCAACCATGAGGGACATTGGAACCTTGAGGATGTGCTCGAACGTGCCGCCAAAGTTCCAGTTGCGCCAACCTCAAAAGCGAGGACCGAACGACGACCCGGTTTTCCTTACATCGAAGCCGGTCACGGACGCATCAACCTCAAGTTCGGGCAGGAAAAAAAGCCCTATAGCTTGACCGATGCCAACTTTGCTCTCTGGCAGGACACAGAAAACACTTGGGGCGTGCGATTAAAAGGCCAGCCGATGCGCACTGATTTCAATCTCAGCGACACGGGCCGGCTGGAGGTGGACGGTTCCTGGCAGCGCGCCGCCAATCTTCACCAGACGCCCCTGGAGTTCACGTTGCAATGGGACGGTGCACAGTTGGGCCAGGCGACAAAACTGACGGTGGGTCAGGACAAAGGCTGGAGGGGCGGAGTAGCCTTGTCGGCGACGGTTACCGGAACTCCGGAAGACCTTATTGTTGCGGCCGATGCGCTGGTTCAGAACTTCCATCGTTATGACATCGCCACCGACAAGTCGCTACAATTGGCAACGCACTGCACTGGCCACTACAGTTCCGTGGACCATGTCTTCACGCGCGTGGCCTGCAGGACTCCAGTAGGTGAAGGCGCGGTAGCGGTAAACGGCAATGTGGCTTGGCTTTCGGGTGCCCGGTCATACGATCTAAACCTACTCGTCGAGAATGTTTCTATCCAGCCTGTGGTCGAGTTCGCACGGCGGATGAAAAAAAATATTCCCGCTGACGTTGTTGCAACCGGCAAGCTGGAAGCCAATCTCGCCATTCGACGCGAGACCACTGACGAACTCCCTATATGGAAGGGCCGGGGTGAAGTCACTGGTCTGAGTCTACGTTCATCCGTGAACAATACCCGGCTTACCCTGGACAAAGTTCCGTTCGTGTTGTCGTCTGGTGTGGATTCAGCATCTTCGCCGGCAAGGCGATTCGGGGTGGCACCACTTTTGGTAGAACCACGCTTGGATGTCGGTCCATTCAGCGTGGCTCTTGGCCGCCCCGAGAATGCCACGGTACACGCACAGCTCTCGCGGGACGGATATAACCTTGCGGTCCAGGGGGATGCAGAGCTTCAGCGGCTACTGGATGCGGGTCGAACGGTGGGATTGTCAACCCTTCAATTAGCGGCGAGTGGAGAAACTCACGTTAATCTCCACGTTGCCGGAAGCTGGGCTGGATTTGCCGCCCCGGTGTTCACTGGAACGGCGCTGCTGAATTCAGTTCACGCAAGAGTGCGAGGGCTGAACGATCCCGTCGAGGTGACTTCCGCCAGTCTTTTACTCTCGCCTGGGACAACCGATGTCCAGAAGCTGATTCTCGTCGCGGCGGGCACCACCTTACGAGGATCGTTAACCGTGCCCCGGCAATCCGATACGACGGGCGATTACCCAATTCGTTTCGATCTCCACGCTGAGGAGATTGCAACCAACAAACTGGGGGAGGCGGCTGCTGGTTCCGGCAAACAACCGTGGTACCGATTTTTATCTTCTTCGCCACAAGCCGCGCCCAAGGCGTCTTCCCCTGGAACTTCCAGTTCTTTTCTGGCTTCGGTGCACGCTGTCGGCAAACTTAGCGCAGGAAGGGTCCGGGTCCATGACGTCGTTGCCAATCGGGTGTCCGCAGATGTTGAACTCGAACAGGGTCACCTGCATCTTTCCAAATTACGCGGAGAGGCCATCGGTGGACGGCACTCCGGCGAATGGACGGTCGATTTCAACACCAGTCCTCCCACTTACAGCGGCAATGGTTCACTGTCGAACGTCAGTCTCGAACAATTGGCCGACGCGATGCACGACGGTTGGGTGACGGGCGCTGCCAATATCGAGTACCGCGCCAATACGCTTGGATGGGACAAGCAGGAGTTAATGTCTGCAGCAGCCGTCACTCTGAGTGTAGACGCCCACGATTCTTCTCTGCCGCACCTTATCCTGGCGGGCGAAGCTTCGCCCCTGAGGGTGAATCACTTTGTCGGGAGGTTGCGGCTTCGCGACGGTAAGATCGAAGTTGAAGAAGGCACCCTGCAGACCGCAGCCAGCATCTACCAGTTAAGCGGTAGTGCATCTCTGAGCCGGGTGCTTGATATGAAATTGGCGCGTGAAGGCGCTCACAGCTTCAGTATTACGGGCACATTGACCCAGCCTCATGTAGTTGCTAACACGACTGCAGAAACCCAGGCCGCGCTCAAACCATGAAGCGGCGCATTTTCCTCTACCTGTCTCTCCTGGTTCTACCAATCGCAACGCTGACCCAATTGTCGGCGCAAACCAAGTCCACTCAAAACTCGCGGGACCTCCAAAGCACCGAGAGAAAGCTAAATCACCTGGAAAGTAATGCGGCTCAATCGCAACCGGATGCAACTCCAATAGAGTTCACGGAACGGGAAATCAACGCCTACGTCGCCTCGGGGAATGTCACGCTACCCGCCGGGGTTCAATCCGTGACCTTCGAGGTGCAACCGGGCGTGGTGATCGGACATGCAAAAGTTGACTTCGATCAGCTTAAGGCAGGCAAGAATTCTTACAATCCTTTACTTTCGGTTTTCAGCGGCATTCACGACGTGGTGGTCACGACACAAGCCCACGGCGCGCACGGGCAAGGTTTTGTCCACGTAGATTCGGTGTCACTGGATGGCGTGGAGGTACCGCAGTTCGCGCTGGAGATGTTTGTGGACAAATACCTCCAACCGAAATATCCCTACCTCGGGATCGATTCGCGGTTTGCGTTGCCGGAACGGGTTGATTCAGCAACGGCTGGACAGCACAACGTTACGCTTACTCAGAAATAGATTCAGGCGAGAGCCTGCTTTCGAAGATCACTGCGGCCTATACCCCGGCCCTCGCAGGACTCTTCCCGGCAGCGCTCCAGTCATTTTGCCGCGATCGATTACCGAAACACCGTTTACCAGCACGTATTCCATACCTTGCGACAACTGGTTGGGGTTTTCGAAAGTCGCGACATCGCGAATGGTAGCCGGATTGAACACGAGGATATCTGCCCACATCCCCGCTTTGAGTACTCCGCGGTCTGTCAGACGCATACGCTGTGCCGGCAATGCAGAACATTTACGAATTGCGTCTTCCAAAGTGAGCTTCTTTTCTTCGCGAACGTATTTGCGCAAAATGCGAGGAAAGGTGCCGTACGCTCGCGGGTGAGGGTGTTCCTGGCCCAGGATTCCCTCGGGAGAAGTACCCGAGGAGTCGTTGTCAAATGAAACCCACGGCTGCTGAAGTGCGAGAACCACATCCGCTTCCGACATCCCGAAGACTGCGACACCTGTAGCGGCGTTGTCATCAACCAGCAAATCGAATAACGCATCCATTGGGTCTTTGTTCTGGAGCTTTGCCACTTGAGCCAGGGTCTTGCCTTGCAGTGAGAGGAGTTTTGGATTTTGAACCACGCCGATCAAAACTGCTTCGGGACCGGGAATCTCCTGCCACTCGTTGTCCCAGTCGCTTGATGGCGTCATCATGTCTTTACGAATTCGGGCACGGGTGGCTGGATCTTTCAGCCGTTCGATTAGCTTGGCATCGCCCCCGTCGTGGGCCCATGCAGGAATAAAGGCGGAAAAGCTATTGAACCATGCGGTGTAAGCATAAGTGTCGGCCGCCACGTCCATCCCTTGTGCACGGGCAGTATTGATTTTGGACACAACTTCCGGCATGCGTCCCCAGTTTTCTTTACCCGCCACTTTGATATGCCAAATTTCGACCGGCAGATGGCCTTCTCGTCCGATGCGCAGTGCCTCGTCAATTGCCGACAGCACGGCATCGCTTTCGTTACGCATGTGAGTTGCGTAAATGCCTCCGAACTTACCGGCCTCGGACGCCAAAGCGATCAGTTCGCCGGTTTTTGCGTAAGGGGCAGGCGCATATTCGAGAGAAGTCGAAAGCCCGACAGCACCCTCGCGCATTGATTGCCGAACCAAGTCCTTCATCTGATCGAGTTGAGCTGAATTCGGCTGTTTGTCATCGTCGCCCAGAACCATCCGCCGGACCTGGGTGGCTCCGACATAGCTGGCGAGATTTATTCCGATACCCTGCTTTTCCAGGCGAGAAAAGTATTGCTGCAAAGTTCTCCAGTCTGGCGCGATGTGATAGTGATCGTAGCCAGACTGGTCTGCTCGGATGATTGAATCGTTCAGAGGTGCAGGAGAGCCGCCTTCGCCAGTAATTTCGGTAGTGATTCCCTGGTAGATTTTTGACGGCAGGCGCGGGTCGACAAGAATCGTGAGTTCCGACTGGCCCAGCATGTCGATGAAACCAGGAGCAACAACCATTCCCTGAGCGTCAATGGTTCGACCGCGCTGAGCATCGGCCAGATTACCAATGGTCGCGATCTTGCCGGCACGAATTCCGATGTCGCCGGAATACCAGGGTGAGCCCGTTCCGTCGACAATGTGACCGTTGGTGATGACAACGTCGAAGGGCGAGGTTTGGGATTGCGCCCAGGAAAGATTGGACCCGGCGAACAACAGAATTAACGCTAGTACCTGCATCTTATATACCGGATAAGACTTTGTTCCCATTCGTTCACCCCTTGATTCTCACTCTGCCTGGAGAGGCGCACCGCGTCCGTTCAGTGGCCTACACGCAAGATTTCCGCAATATCGTGAGCGGCGAATTATAAAACACCGGAACTGCTTCTCGGATCGTCGTATCGCACCACGCAATCCTCTGTACTGGCGCCAGTGGGAAAATGAGGGATTGTCAAATTCATCCGTGGGCTGAAAAACGCGAGCATGCCGTGTGTTATGTTTTAAACTTCGTAACGGTCCAAAAGTGAGGCGTAATGCCGCGATACGAATATCGTGTTTTAAGTCCTGTCCCAACCGCCGAGAAAGCCTATCTGGCATGGATTGACGAATTGGATCGCAACTTCGGGAATCGTGACCCGGAACAGCGCAGCGTTGTGGTGCGCGAGGCGCTGCACCAGCTCTATTTGGGGCAACCTTATTCTGTACCGGAGCCAGCTGCGCCGCTTGCTGTGCAAACTTTGATCCATTCCTTCGATCCGCGAAATGCCACCCTCGAGCCTGAGACTTATGGAGATACGGACGCTACCAAATATGGCGAGCGTAAGCCCTTGATCTGGTTCTGGATGATGTACGACCGTTCTCCCGTGGGACTCAATCACTGGTTGGGGCACAAGATGCGCGCCATGCTGGCACGTCACGTTTTCAAGCATTGCGGTAGCAACGTCAAGATATTTCATGGCGTGGAATTTTCGTTTGGCTATAACCTCACGGTGGAAGACAATTGCACCATTCACAAATACGTGCTGCTCGACGATCGCGGCGAAATCGTCATTCACGAAGGATCGTCAGTTTCTGACTACGCCAACATTTATTCTCACGCGCACGATCTCAACGACGGCATGATCGTAACCAATCACAAGACCGAGATTGGGCCTAAAGCGCGCATCACTTATCATGCGACCGTGCTCAGCGGGGTGAAAGTCGGGGAGCATGGAATGGTTGGTTCCATGGGTGTCGCTTCAAAAGACGTCGAACCCTTCACGGTGGTTGGCGGCATTCCAGCTAAGCCCATCAAGGTAAAGTCTATCGCCCCCGAGCAATTGCGGGCCGCGAGCGAAAAAGGTTAGGCATTTGCGCTGCCTTCGCCATCATTATTATCCGGGCCGCAGTTGTGCATGGCCCCTCTGCCTCGCTGGAAACCGCCCGGAGTCAGTGTTCCGCATGTTAGTATCGAAGCCAATCTCGCATGAGCCTGCAACACATCGACATCATAGATATCGTGTTCCAATTGATCGCTTTTCTCCTTGCGATCAGCGTTCACGAGTCAGCTCACGCCTGGATGGCTAACCTTCGTGGCGATCCGACGGCACGCATGCTGGGCCGGATTTCGCTCAATCCAATCCGGCATATTGACTTGTTTGGAACACTGCTATTGCCAGCGGTCGCGATGCTTACGCATTTACCAGTTCTGGGCTGGGCCAAGCCAACGCCGGTCGATCCGCGAAACTTCAAGAATCCGGTGCTCGATGACATCCTGACTTCCGTCGTCGGACCTGTCAGCAATTTTCTCGTGGCAACCATCGCCGTCCTCGCTCTCATTCTCGTAAAGTACTCTTCGGTTACGGGACAGCAGATCGTTTTCGGCACGATAATGGGCTCTGATTTCGCGGACACAAATTCGTTTCTTGTACCAATATGCAAGCTTCTGTTTGAAGTGATGGTGATCAACATCGTGCTTGGCGTGTTCAACCTGATACCCGTCCCGCCGCTCGATGGCAGTCATGTGGTGCGTCATCTACTGCCGGCGCCAATGCTTCGAATTTATGACACGGTGGGCACTTTTGGCTTGCTGCTGCTGGTATTTTGGGGCGGAAGATTTTTGAGCCAGCTCATCAATCCGTTTTTCGTACTTTTCACAAATATCCTTCTGAGAACCTGATGACCTCTCGTTCAAGCCAACGCAAACGCGTGCTCAGCGGCATGCGCTCCACCGGCAAGCTGCACCTGGGAAACTATGTCGGTGCACTGGATAACTGGGTGCGCATGCAAGACCAGTACGACTGCTTCTTCTTTGTGGCCGACTGGCATGCACTCACCACCGACTACGCCGACACTTCAGGGATCAAAGAGAATTCCGTGCAGGTCTTGCTCGACTGGCTTGCGGCTGGGCTTGATCCCGAGCGTTGCACCATGTTCATCCAGTCGCACGTACCGCAACATGCGGAACTGCACCTGTTGTTTTCCATGATCACGCCCTTGGGCTGGCTGGAACGTGTCCCCACTTACAAAGAACAACGGGAAAATATCGCAGAAAAAGATTTGGGCACTTACGGATTTCTTGGGTATCCCGTGCTGCAGGCGGCGGACATACTGATTTATAAAGGCGATTTTGTGCCCGTCGGCGAGGATCAAGTGCCGCACGTTGAACTTACGCGCGAAATTGCACGGCGCTTCAACATGTTTTACACGCGCAAAGGTGCTTATGTTTTTCCTGAACCCCAACCGTTGCTCACCCCCGCCGCAAAGCTCCCCGGCACTGACGGACGGAAAATGTCGAAATCATATGGCAATACTATTCTGCTCACTGATCCCGAACCGATAGTGCGGCAGAAGCTGAAGGCGATGGTAACCGACCCGGCCCGAGTCCGCCGCACGGACCCGGGCAATCCGGATGTTTGTCCGGTGGGTGACCTGCATAAGATTTTCAGCGACCGCCTTACAATCCTGAAGGTCGACGAAGGCTGCCGTTCTGCCGGCATTGGCTGTATCGAGTGCAAAGGCTGGGCGGCGGACGCTTTGGTCAGCGTCCTCAATCCCATGCAGGAGCGGCGGAAAAAATATGAGGACAATCCGCGCCTGGCTTGGGATATCCTTGAGGTAGGTTCTTCCCGGGCAAGTAAGGTCGCCGGCGCAACCATGGACGAAGTGCGGGAAGCGATGGGAATGACCCTCGACTTCAAGACCTCGACTGGTGCGTCGGGCGGAGTCAGCAAAGGTAAATCAGGGAATCATGGCTGAAAATCTCAAGGCCGCGTCGAGCGAGGTATTAGCCGACACAGGAACCCTGGCGCCTGTCGTCCAGATGCCCTCAGCACCGAAGCCAAAACCGGAGAGCGACTTCCCGTTTTCGGTGATGGTCAGTGACGTTTATGAGGGCCCGCTCGACCTGTTGCTGGACTTGATCCGCAAGCAGGACATCGACATCTACGATATTCCTATTGCCAGAATCACAGGGCAATATCTGGCTTATGTAGAGAAGCTCAGGGAACTGGATGTGAATGTCGCGGCCGAATTTATTTACATGGCGGCGGTGCTGATTCACATCAAGTCGAAGATGCTTCTGCCTCGCGACCCGAGCGCCTTAGCTGGGGCTGAAGACGATCCTCGCCTGGAGCTGGTCAACCGGCTCATCGAGCACGACAAATTCAAATCCGCGGCGCAGATGCTATTGCAGAAACAGCAGATTGAGGATGCTGTCCGGTCCAATCCCTCCATCAAGGAATTCATGGATGCGGAAGGAACCGAACCCGACATCGCCGCCGATGTGATTGACCTAGTAAAAACCTTCCAGCAAATCTTGGAGCGCGCTCGCTCCCGGCCGTTGCTCCAAGTCGACGAAGAGACAGTCACGGTAGGGCAAATGATCGACTACCTGCGGCGAAGGCTGTCGCTCGAAGATCGGCCAGTGCGACTGAAACAGATTCTTCGTAACGTGAACTCACATCAGGCGTTGGTATGCATGTTCCTTGCGCTGCTTGAGATGGTCCGCTTGCAGGCTATTCAATTGCGCCAGGATCGCATTTTCGGAGAGATTTTGTTACGCAAGCATACCGGCTTCGACGCAATGGTCACTGAGCAAACAGCCGTGCGAGACGACTGGCGTTAAGCATTTCTAATATGTCATTGGTACCCTATTTGAAGGCATTTAATCATGAGTCTTAAAGCTAAACTTGAAGCTATTATTTACGCGGCTGACACGCCGATCACGCTCGATCACATTTTGCAACTGGTGAAGGATTCGGTAGTCCCCGTCTCACCTGAGGACTCCGCGGAAGCCGGAAATGTGGGCGATGATGCTCATACCAAATCACGCGTTCGCGTGGCCCTGGAAGAGTTGATTGCCGACTACGCGTCTGCCGATCACGGTATCGAGATCCGACAGCTGGCGGGTGGTTATCGGATGTCTACTAAACCCGAGCAACACGATGTGGTACGTGATTTCGCGAAGAGTCTGAAGCCTCCCATCCGGCTTTCCCTTCCTGCACTGGAAACGTTGGCTGTGATTGCCTACAAGCAACCCGTTACCGTACCGGAAATCAGCGAAATTCGCGGAGTGGATTCCAGTGGCGTGATTGCCACGTTGCTGGACCGGAAGCTGATCACTACTGCTGGCCGCAAATCTGTCATCGGCCGGCCAATTCTCTACAAATCCACGAAAGAATTCCTGTTGCGGTTTGGCTTGAAGGACGTGAACGAACTTCCCAGCATGGAAGAATTCGAAAAGCTAGTAGCGGAATCTTTCCAGAGCGAAATGCTGCCGGTCGAAGGCGCTCGTGACTCGGAGATTTCTCCTGAGGCTGCCCCGGCCGAGATGGGGTTGGCGGATGAGTCGCAGGAATCAGAAGTGATTGAGATCGAACCCTCTACGGCTAAATCGGCCTAATCGACAGATACCTAAACCGCGTGTGGACTAGGTTGACGCGGACCCTACTATCGAACACTGGAATTTCCACACAAAGCCGGCGAGTCAGGCCGGGCCCCTCGCCTGTAGCACTGCCGAGCGAGATACGGCATCAACGACCTTCTGTTAGTCTTTGTTGCGAGTTTCTATGTCCTCTGAGCGCCTCCAAAAGATTATTGCCGCTGCCGGAATCACGTCCCGTCGCAAGGCGGAGCAGCTCATTGCCGGGGGGCTGGTTTCAGTGAATGGGCAAGTTGTTACCGAACTTGGCAGCAAAGCAGATGTCGAACGTGATCACATTCGCGTAAAGGGCAAGCTGCTACGTGGTGCTCAGAAGAACGTTTATCTCCTGATGAACAAGCCGAAAGGATACATAACCGCCGTGACCGACCCAGAAAGGCGGCCAACGGTGATGGATTTGCTTCGCGGTGTGGGAGTTCGGGTGTACCCGGTGGGGCGGCTGGATTACGCTAGCGAAGGCCTGCTTCTACTCAGCAACGATGGAGAGCTTGCGGCCGCTCTTATGAAGGCCTCCTCGCATGTCCCCAAGACGTATCTTGTGAAAGTCGCGGGCACGCCGTCTGAAGATGGATTGGCGAAGCTGCGTTCGGGAGTTTACATCCAATCGAAGGGTGGGCGACGATCGAAGACGGCGCCAGCCAAAGTTGTGCCGATACGTGAGGCGGACAATCCCTGGTATGAAGTTACACTGATTGAAGGCAAGAACCGTCAAATACGAAGGATGTTCGAGGCAGTCGGACATCACGTAGAGAAGATCAAGAGAGTCCGCTACGGGCCGTTGCAGCTGGACGTTCCTCCCGGAAAATTTCGGCATCTGACGCTCAAAGAGGTTACCCGTTTGAAATCTGCCATCGAGTGACTATCGGGACCACATGGCCGATTACCCCGCATCGAGTGCCTTAATCAAATTGGACTCCAACGAGAACCCTTTCGGGCCCTCTCCACTGGCCGTCCAAGCCATGCAATCCGCAACGGAAGCATGCAACCTTTATCCGGATAACGAGGCATCCGTGCTTCGAAACAGACTGGCCGAACTGCACGGCGTGAGTTCGGAACAGGTTTTGATCACGGGCGGCTCGACCGAATTCCTGGGCATGATTGCGCGCGCATTCCTCTCAAACGGTCTGAACGCGGTCACCAGCCAGCGATCTTTCATCGTCTACCGGCTGGCAACAGAAGCGACGAACGCCCGGTTGATTGAAGTTCCGATGAATCGGAATGGCTTCGACCTGGGTGCGATCCTTTCTGCAGTTGATCAAAACACTCGCGTGATCTTTATAGCCAATCCAAACAATCCGACCGGCACGTTAGTCACGGCCGCCGAAGTGGATCATCTTCTAAACACAGTTCCAGAGGATATTGTTGTTGTTTTGGATGAGGCTTATTACGACTTCGCCGCCGAGTTCTCGCTCAAGCGAAACGTTGATTATTCACGTTCTTTGAATTACGTACGCGATGCGCGGAATGTCATCGTCCTGCGAACTTTCTCCAAAACGCACGGCCTGGCAGGATCGCGAATCGGGTACGGGATCATGCCATCGCACATGGCGACACGGGTTGCGAGGCAGCGCAGTTTGTTCTGCGTCTCGAGTCTCGCGCAAGCGGGCGCGTTGGCCGCTCTTGTCGATCAGGCCCATATCCGCATGACCGTCGAAAACAACAGCCAACAGTCAGACCGGTTGATTCCGGCGCTCCTGGACCTCGGAATTACGGCTACGACAACCTGGGCTAATTTTATTTATTGCGAGGTTGGCCGGAACGTTGCAAGTTTTGTTGCGGGTCTGCGTCGTGAAGGCATTGCAGTGCGGGCACTCGAGAACTGGGGAGCGCCGGAAGCCATCCGCATCACGATTGGGACTCCTCAACAAAACCATGCGTTGCTCGAAGCCATCAGAAAATTGCGCGGTTCCTCAGAAGCAAAGGGTATCTGAGAGGCTACGAGCCGCGAGAAATCGCTACCTTTGGCACTTAGGGCAATAGTGACTGCTTCGGCCTGTGATCACGATGCGCTTGATCGGCGTCTTGCAAACCAGGCATGGCTCGGCCTCCCGCCCGTAAACCCGATGCTGCAATTGAAAAAAGCCCTCTTCGCCGTCGGCGTCAACATAATCAGAAACGGAGGAGCCACCCAGAGAAATCGCTTCCTGCAACACTTCTTTTAGAGACAGGTAGAGTCTTCGCAACTCTTCGCTTGTGAGTGATGCAGCACGTCTTCGCGGTCTTATCCCCGCTCGAAACAGGGATTCATCCGCATAGATATTGCCAACGCCACTGAGCAACTTCTGATTTAAAAACGCGCTCTTAATTGGCGTCTTACGGCCACGGAAAAGACTTACGAACTTATCCAGTTCGACTTCGAGCGGTTCGAAGCCGCCGGCCTCAAAATCGTGGGTTACGCTCAGTCGCCCGAAACGTCTCGGATCTACAAAACGCAATTCCCGGCCAGAAGCGAGCTTTACGACAGCATGAGTGTGTTTCATGATTTCGGCATCCGGCTCACATACCAGCAACCGTCCGGTCATACCGAGGTGAACGATCCACTGACCAGCCGCTTTTCCCTGAGATCGCGTGAGATCGGATCGCCTATTCGCGAATTTCTTCTTCCTCCCTGTCAGAACCTCATTCTTTTTCGACCCTTTCGCGCGCGACTGCGCCCGCGCCACATTGGCAAGTTCCAGATCGACGACAATATGCTTGCCTACTCTGCGAACTCTTGCGATAAGCCGTGATTCCAAGGTGGCTGCGATTTCAGCCGCCGGGGATTTCAAGGGTTCGGGCTTCGATCCGAGCCAGACCGATTCGATGACATCTCCGGCCACACGGCGGTTCAGGCCACGCGCAATGGTTTCGACCTCAGGAAGTTCAGGCATGAAAACAGTCTACAGTCGTCGGTCTTTCCTCGTCCTCCGATGCATCTTCACCAATGAAGACCAACGACTGAAAGGCTCGTTTGCAAAATTGCCCATCCGCCGTCCGGCAGGTTATCATTACTAGTACACATCAGCCCTTTCTTCCCTAAATTTCATGCGATAAGTTCCTCCTGGGCGTAGAGTGTGTGCGACCCGCAATACGGCCGGGGCAGCTGTGATCCTGTTCCATGGAGTCTGCATTGAAGAAGGGTAAGACTGCAGTCATCGTAGGTGCGCAGTGGGGTGACGAAGGCAAGGGAAAGATTGTCGACGTTCTCTCTGAAAACTTTTCGGTTGTGGCCCGCTACGCGGGCGGCCATAATGCCGGGCACACTGTCATCATCAACGGGAAGAAGTTTATTCTTCAGCTCATTCCGTGCGGCATCCTGCGTTCGGGTTGCCGAAGCGTGATCGGCAATGGGGTGGTGCTTGACCCATTGGCCCTGCTTAAGGAAGTTAACGCATTGCGCGAAACCAGCGTGAAAGTGGACGGAAGTCTTTTCGTCAGCAACCGCGCTCACGTGATCCTTCCCTATCATCGGATGATAGAACTGGCGTCGGAAAACGCGCCCGGACGGGTGAAAATCGGCACGACTTCCCGCGGCATCGGTCCCGCCTACGAAGACAAAATGGGCCGGCGCGGCTTACGTGTAGCGGATCTGCTCGACTTAAAGCTGCTCCGCACGCATATAGAAAACGCCTGTCGCGAGAAGAATATGATCGCGCACGCGCTCTTCAACTCCGAGCCCCTCGACCCTGACAAGATGTATCAGGAGTACGCCGAAGCGTCTGAACGAGTCGCGCCATTCGTTTGCGATACTGCCGCGCTGCTCAACCGAGCGATCGCGAACGGCGAATCGGTTATGTTTGAAGGCGCGCAGGGCACGATGCTCGACATCGATCACGGCACTTATCCCTTCGTCACCTCTTCCAGCGCCACATCGGGAGGAGCAGTCACGGGTACGGGCGTCGCCCCCACCGCCATAAACGCCGTAATCGGAGTGACCAAGGCTTACTGCACCCGTGTAGGCGGAGGACCATTTCCCAGTGAAGCGCTCGATGAGCGTGGCGATTTGCTGCGGGCACGCGGCAATGAATACGGCGCCGTAACCGGGCGTCCGCGTCGTTGCGGATGGCTTGACTTGCCTCTGTTGCGATACGCTGGCATGATAAACGGCATCTCCTGGCTGGTCGTGACCAAGCTGGACGTTCTTGATGAACTGGCCGAGATTCCTGTTTGCGTTGGCTACAAGATTAATGGCAAAGTGACGGCGGAAATCCCAGCACATGCGAGCGGGTATGATGCAATCGAATGCGTCTACCAGACCATGCCGGGATGGCGTAGTTCTACCCAGGGCATTACCTCGATGGAAAAACTGCCAAAGGCAGCTCGGGAATACTTGAATTTTCTGGAGAAAGAGAGCGGTACTCGGGTTGGCATGATTTCCACGGGTCCCGGGCGCGAGCAAACCATCTCTGTCGAAAGCTTCACTGCGGAACTCAGCGAGCTAACCGGACAGAGGACTACGGTTTCTTAAAACTTTCCAAATAGGGAGAAGGTGATGGTTGTTCTGGTGGTGACATGGATGGCAAAAGTAGGCCGGGAAAGTGATGTCGCCGGAGTGTTTTCCAAGCTAACTGAGGAATCCCGCAAGGAACCTGGATGTGCCATGTACCTGGTCCACCGGCACAAGACCGAACCGCGCCGTTTTTTAGTCTACGAACAATACAAGGATGATGCCGCTCTGGAAGCTCATCGCGCCTCGTCCCACTTCCTGCAATACGCCAAGAAAGAACTACCTAAATCAGCCGACCGCGTGGAGGGACATCTTTACGAACCCCTCGGGTGAAGGGTTCGGCGAGGGTCTGCCCCCGGGGCCGTCACTTCCCTTTGTCCGTCACCAGTACTCCACCCGATGCATAGCTTTCCTTTGAGACTTCGTGGAAAACTACCACAATAGCGTCACGACGAGCACCCGCCTCTTCTTCCATGGCATCGGTGATGCGCTTTGCCAGTTTTCGTTTTTGGTCCGCCGTGCGGCCGGTCAACATTGTTACTTGAACGAGTGGCATGAAAAATCGCTCCTGGCTGCTGGTTCCTGGCTCCTTCTTCACTCCGTGCCACCAATTTACTAAGCCAGTTCGTAGCCGGCAAAAAAGAAACTGAGTTCAAACCTCGCCGTATCGTCGGCATCTGAGCCGTGGATCGCGTTAAGTTCGATACTGCTCGCCCACTTCTTTCGAATTGTACCTTCTTCGGCATTCGCCGGATTGGTGGCTCCCATCAGCTTGCGCAAATCGGCGATTGCGTTTTCCTTCTCAAGAGCAAGCGCGACGATCGGCCCACTCGACATGAAGTCGGTCAGCGAACTAAAAAATGGCTTGCTGGCATGCACGGCATAAAACTGCTCCGCCTGATGCTTCGAAATTTCGAGCATCTTCATGCACAGAATGCTGAAACCATTCTTCTCGAATTGCTCGATGATGTCGCCGATTGCCTTCTTCCGGACAGCATCCGGTTTAACGATCGTGAGAGTGCGTTGAAGTGTTTTCATTTTTTATTAGCTTGAATCCTTGGATGATTTGCTGAGAACCGGGAAACCGGAACTTTGTTAGATTTTCACTCCCATTACTGCGGCCACGGCTTCGCCTATATCGGCGGGCGACTTAACAACCCGGATACCAGCGGCTTCCATGACTTTGATTTTCTCGGCTGCAGTGCCCTTTCCACCGGAAATAATCGCTCCCGCATGCCCCATACGCCGCCCGGGAGGAGCAGTCTGGCCGGCGATAAATCCCACGACCGGTTTCTTCATATACGCCTTAATATACTCAGCCGCAATTTCCTCGGCGTTGCCTCCGATTTCGCCGATCATAATCACGGCTTCGGTTAGCGGATCGCGGTTGAACAATTCGAGTGCGTCAAGGAAGTTTGTGCCAATGATGGGATCGCCACCAATGCCAAGCGCGGTAGATTGTCCGATCCCGCGGGTGGTCAGCTGATAGACGGCTTCATAGGTAAGGGTTCCGGAACGCGACACGATTCCTACCGACCCTTCCTTGTGAATCCTTGCCGGCATGATGCCAATCTTGCAATGTCCCGGCGAAATAATTCCGGGACAATTGGGCCCAATCAAACGTGACCGCCGATTCTGTAGAAATTCCCAGGCGCGGACCATGTCGAGGGTCGGAATGCCCTCGGTGATGCAGACAATTAATTCCAACTCAGCGTCTGCAGCCTCCATGATTGCGTCAGCCGCGTATGGAGGAGGCACAAAGATGACCGAAGTGTCTGCCGCGGTCTTCTCGACAGCCTGCTGCACAGTATTGAAGATCGGCCAACCTTCGTGGGTGGTGCCGCCTTTGCCGGGAGTGACTCCGCCCACAATCTGCGTGCCGTACTCAGCGCACGCCTTGGCATGAAACGTGCCTTCCCGACCGGTCAGTCCTTGCACGATCACGCGCGTCGATTTGTTTACCAGAATACTCATCGGTTGGTCTCGAACTCCAAATCACAAGTCAAGCTGCTTTCGCTGCTGCCACAACTTTCTCCGCGGCGTCTTTCATGGTCTCGGCAACGATGAAGTTCAATCCGGATTGCTTCAGAATCTCGCGTCCGGCCTCAACATTCGTGCCTTCCAGGCGCAAGACAATCGGGAGTTGAATGTGGGTTTTTCTCGCTGCCTCTACTACTCCGGCGGCCAACGTGTCCACCCGAAGGATTCCTCCAAAAATGTTGATGAGGACTGCCTTCACGCTTTTGTCACTCAATAGGATCTCGAACGCATGCGTGACCTGCTCAGCATTAGCGCCGCCGCCGACATCCAGAAAATTCGCCGGCATGCCGCCCGCGTATTTGATGATATCCATGGTGGCCATGGCCAGACCGGCACCATTCACCATGCAGCCTACATTCCCGTCCAGCTTGATGTAGTTCAAACCGTACTTTGACGCTTCGACTTCGAGCGGGTCTTCCTCCGTTACATCGCGCAGCTCGCGAAGGTCGGTATGCCGGAACATGGCGTTGTCGTCGAAGTTCATCTTGGCGTCGAGCGCAAACAGGCGCCCGTCCGTACAGGTGATGAACGGATTGATCTCCATCAGCGACGAATCCGTTTCCTCAAATGCCCGGTACAGGCCAGACATGAACTGAACTGCCTGGTTGATCTGCGCCGCTTTCAATCCCAAAGCGAATGCTAACTTCCGGGCCTGGAACGCCTCCAGACCCATGCCAGGATCGATATATTCCTTGAGGATCGCCGCTGGATTTTCTGCCGCCACCTGTTCGATTTCCATGCCACCGGCCGCCGACGCCATAAATACCGGCCGAGCCTCCGCCCGATCGATAACGATTCCCAGATAAAGTTCCTTTTCAATCGGCAGCGTCTCTTCGATCAGCAAGCGTCGGACAACGCGACCCTCAGGCCCAGTCTGATGCGTCACCAGTGTCATACCCAAAATTTGACCGGCGAGTGCAGCGGCTTCCTCAATTGATTTGGCAATCTTCACGCCGCCGCCTTTGCCGCGGCCACCTGCATGGATCTGGGCCTTGACCACAACCCCCGTCGCATCCGTGTCGAATAAACTCTTCGCCGCGGCCTCGGCTGCAGGCACAGTCTGCGCCATTTCGCCACGAGGCACAGCAACCCCATACTTCTTTAGGATTCCCTTGGCCTGGTACTCATGAATTTTCATAAAGATTGCTTGCTGAGCCTACTGGTAACGTCTGCTTGCAGCTTGAAACAGAGGGTAGCAACGTTCGATTCTATCGAACGCTTGAGCAATTGAGCAACTGAGAGTGTACGAAGGTAAAGCCGAAGTCGCTCAAAACTTTCAGAATTGACCGGCAAGACCTAGACTTTTTGCATGGCCGTGAAATCGAGCGCTGTATTCCTGGCTTGCCTGGCCACCAAGACCACGCTACCAGCGATTCGTTCCCGTTCCTCCTGAGGAGGCATCTGCAGGTATGCCGTGGTCAGGGACATTCGCGCTCGACATCAAGACGGGCGATTATGCTGGACCTACAAAGGAATATCGGGCGAAGGCAAGGCGGCAGATTCTGGGCAGCCAGATTGCGCGACTCTCTATCACAACGATCCGGACTGATGGCCGATTGAGCTGGTTTCAGTATCTCGGCCATGAATCTCCCGCTGGTCAAGGCGGACGCTTTATCCGTCGTTGTCGATGTTGAATTAGATCCTTGAAGTTGATGCCACAGACCTCCACCCTTGCTGCTTCGGCAAATCGCGTCGCGATGCTACTCTTGTCTATGGCTCTTATGCTCTCGTCACTATGATTACCGACGCTCTGCAACGCATAGCGAATAACCGCGAATCGCTAACCCGCGACGAAGCGCGGACCGTCATGACCGAGATTTTTTCCGGCAAAGCCTCCCAGGCCCAAATTGCTGCGTTGCTCGTTGCTCTGCACATGAAAGGCGAGACCGTCGAGGAAATCGTAGGTTGCGCCGAGGCCATCCGAGCGGCAGCCGAACCCTTGCCGGTTCGTGAAACCGAAACCTTGGTTGTAAGCGGCACTGGCCGCGACGCACTGGTGGATACTTGTGGCACTGGCGGAGACGCATCGGGAACCTTCAATATCTCGACCGCTACCGCGTTTGTGGTGGCAGGTGCTGGGGTTCGAGTGGCAAAGCATGGGAATCGCAGTCTCAGTTCGAAGTGCGGT